>Ga0302122_10002230_pt1 | contig 12150 bp, 5 predicted proteins | sample CB21_SCM_MG_FD_203115 | JGI IMG/M metagenome (GOLD analysis project Ga0302122, IMG submission 203115) | Marine microbial communities from Western Arctic Ocean, Canada - CB21_SCM | ecosystem: Environmental > Aquatic > Marine > Oceanic | place: Canada: Western Arctic Ocean | collected 2017-09-28
CCGCGCGCGCGGCCGTCGCCGCCGCGCGCGCGGCCGTCGCCGCCGCGCGGCGACTACGGCCGGTGGGCCGTCGTCGTCGGCGCGTACTACGCGTCGCACTGGTTCGGCCTCGCGTCGCTGCCGCTCCTGAGCTACCCGGTGCACGTCACGCTCAAGTCGTGCAAGGCCATCCCCGTCGTCGTCGGCGAGCGGCTCCTCACGGCCCGAAGGTGCGAAGCGGCGCCCCTGCGGCCGGCCGCGTCCGCGCGCGCGCAAGGCGGGCGCCGCGCAGGCACGCGCCGGCGAAGTACATCGGCGTCGCGGCCATGTGCGTCGGCGCGAGCGCGTTCTTTCTTCTCCACGAGATCACCGGCGGCGCGCGGCGCACGACGCCCGCGGGCGTCGCGTTGGTGGCGTGCGCGCTCATCTCGGACGGTGCGTCTGTCGCGCGGCCCCGCTTTCGTCGCGCGATCCGACCCTGCCGGCGCAGGCATCTACGGCGGGTACCAGACCAAGCTCGTCGCGCGGTGCGACAGCGAATGGGTGCTCATGTTCTACATGAACGCGTGGCAGGCCCTCCTGAGCGCGTGCGCGTGCGCCGCGGCGCGCGGCGAGGTCGGCGCCGCGACCGCGTTCGTCGCCGCGCACCCGCGCGTCGCGCGCGATCTCGCTCTTTTCAACGTGTCCAAGGCGCTCGGCACGCTCTGCGTCTACCGCCTGCTCCGCGAGAGCGGCACCATCGTCGTCGCCACGGTCACGACGCTCCGCAAGGTCCTCTCGGTGCTCCTCTCGGTCGCGTACTTCGGCCATGCGGTCGGCGCCGCGCAGTGGGCCGCCCTCGCCCTCGTCTTCCTCCACGCGTACGTCGGCAACGCGATAGCCGCGGTGCTCCGCGTCGACTCGGACTAAGCGGCTGCCTCGCTCGCCGGTGGCCCTTTGGAGGCCCATCGTCGAGTTGGTCGTTTGGGGTTCCAAGCAGGTTAGGGACCGAGTGTTGTCCGGCAGCTCTAGCCTCGCGTGACTAGTCGCTGACCCAATGTTCAATTGAGGCGAACGCACTGTGACTAAAAGTATACCTGGGATGTGGACCTCGCGTGTCCGCCGTTCTCCGTAGGTCGCTGGCAACTTAAATTCCCCGGCACAAGCTCGGAGTACTAGTACTGGGGCAGTTTTCCGAGGGCAGTCTCGAGGCTGCTACTTAAGGACCTCGCAATTTATAACGTCATCGAGGAGTAAGACGACCGGCCTCCGCCCTAGGGGCCGGGGACCGGACCCGTGGGAGAAACTCAAATTGCCCTTAGTGTACTCCGAGTCGTCAGAAGAAAGTCAGTCAGAAGCTTTGTCCGCCGCCACGTGTTTCGCCTCTTGACAATGACACGCGGCCACATTCTGACAGAGGCCATGCACGGCGGACAAGGCGGCTTGTGAGTTGTTGCCGCACAAAAAATAATAAACAAACCCGTGCACGTATGTCAGAAAAACTTGGAGCTTTGCGTCACGCGTCGCTGAAGGCAGCCCGTCGCCGTAAGAAGGTGCGTGGGAGTGTGTGGGAGAGGCAACAAAAGCAAAAACAACAATACTGGTAACAGATATCTACTACCACGGTTCAAATTGGAACGGCGCGCTGGCCGGAGTGGCGCGGGGTTGTGGTGGGTCCGCGCTGGGGTGTAATACCGTACGCAAGAGCTCGACGGCGCGCGGCGCACCCCAACCCGCAAAGGCGGGCTCAGGCCGGAGGCCCAGGCGTTTGGCCGTGTCGACGAGCGCCAAGATTTGGCCCTGGCACCACCTCTGGACGGCGAGATCGCGGGCCCAGGCCGGGATCGCGCCGCCCGGGTCGACGCAGGAATAATGCGAAATCAGCGTCTCGGTTTCGGAGACAGCCGTAAAGTTCCACCACACGCCGTGCGCCACCGTTCGGACCGCGCCCCGCGCGACGGGCGTGCCCTCGTCGACGCTCTCGAAGTGGACGGACACTGTCTGGTTCCGTCGCCATTCTCTCCGGCGCAGCACGAGTTCCCTATCGCGGATCGGCCAAGGCTGCTTGAACCGCTGATACACATACGTGCCGCCGTCGACGCCCGTCCACTCGCGCACGTCGACGAGCGTCGCGTCCCAGTGGCCGTGTAGGTCCAGGTCACCGAAGACGCTCATCAGCTCCGCGACCGACGCCTCGACCACGGCTTCGCCGTGCACGGCGCAGAGCTGCGACATCGTGTCGATGCGAGCGCGCGTCGTCACGCCCTTGGCGGCGCTAACGACGCGCCACTCCGGCATCAGCTTGGCCGAGGCCGAAGCGATCGTCGCAAGGACTATCAGGGGCGCTCGGCGCTTGTAGAGGCTTGCCATTATGCGATGAACGTGGTGACCCGCCACCGTACCGGCGCGCACGCGAAACGCGTAATAAGGCGCCAACCCACCCACCCACTGCTACCCCCTACTATAAAGCTATCACATTAATAATTAATAAAACGGGTTTTGCGTGTTCCAATACAAAGTGGCCCGTTTAAATCCTGCTAATTCAAGGTCCACAGGTCTCCCTGGGGTCGCTTAGGGTCGGTGTTGGTCGTGTGCAAGCGCCTACACCGCATGCGCCGCCGCTTGGGTCATTATGTACCAATTCTCTTGGCAGCTGAGACAAGTTGAATCTTTATGAGCTTTAGGCCTCTGGCAAGTCCGAGCTCCAGAGCTCTCTGAGAGCTACAGAATGTCACAAGAGCATGCGCATGCGGTGTAGGCGAGTACCTAACCTCAGACTTACCCCAGAGGATGTCCGAGAGCCGATCTGCATCACAAAAAAGTGTTTTATTTGGGCGCATGGCGCCCGTGCCCGTCAAATACGGCAATTACTCGAGGGCCCCCAGGAATCGTACTACCGGTCTCGTTGGGCCCCATACTACCCCACCTGTAGTGGAAACCAAGTATGTGACATCTACACCACGAGAAGGGTACTTTGGGCTGCCCACGCTCGGGCCTGGTCTGAATATTATTAATCTGGACCTCGGGCAAGTCGGTCGATTGTAATATAAACGGTCGCGCCAAGGTCCATAGTGATGTTACCGGCCCTGATGCCCTCAGGTCCATGTAATTTGCCCGAATTAACGAGATCGTGGGGTCGCGTGGCGGCGGAGCCGCGGGGAGCTTATAGGGTCCACGCCGCCGGGAATTCCTGGCTCCATGCCATAGCTGGAGTGTCGCTCTTGGGAAGCAGTTGGGAAGCCTGGGGGCGCGGAGCGAAGACCGCTAAGCAGTGTGATGTGGACCGCAGTGTCCTCCGTCCTCGATTCATAATTAACTTCTAGTAGTCATTCAAGTTGCTGTTTATTTAGTTTATTTATTTATTTCCGCACAAATTGTACCCTAGGCCCCGGGGATCCCTAGGTACCAGAGCCGTCAAAGTCTGGCTCTCCCGGCATACTCCGCGTCGCCCAGCTCACGAACGGCTTGCCATGGCGGAGGAGGAGCGCCCGGAGCTCCGCGTTTGGCCGTTCGTAGTACCGGTGGAGAGCCGCACGCGCGCCCGGACTGATTCCGGCCTCCCAGGAAGCGTCGAAGGACCCCTTGTTGGCAAAGCCAGGCCGAATGGCGGCGGACATCGCGCCACCTACCTTGCCCCCGTAGTCGCGCGCGTGTGTGCCTCGGTTCTCGCGCGTGTTGAAGACAAGTGAGGTATCGAAGCCTGAGAAGTTCGCACTGGGTCGCGGGTCGAGGCCCAGGTGGTGCGCGACCTCGTCCATCACGGCCGCTGGGTCCACCGCAAAAGCCGCGTAGTCCACCACCAGTAACTGGTCTGAAGGCAGCACCTGAAAAAATAAGTCCAGGTACTTTGCGTAGTAGCCGTGGAGCACGAAAGGGCTCACGTAGCAGCCGCCCTTGCCGTCCCTGGGGGCCTCGCCGAGCGTGCGGTGGTAACGCTGATCAGGGCACTTGGCGAGCACGCGGAGCCTGCAGGGAGATAACTATCGGCCGCGTGTAAGGCTACTAAACACTGGAACCGTGCGCATCCAGCGCCAGGGAGTCGAGAGTCGGCGGCGTGTAGTTGGCCAGCTTGCCGTCGAGGCGCGTGTCTCTCAATGCATCGCGGTTTCTGAGAAGGTGCTTGTGGAGCGTGCCGTCGGCCTTCTTATTCGCGTACGCCGAGCACGCGCGTGCGATTGGTTCGCGGAGGCTAACGACAAGCTTGACGAGGGGCATGTAGCGCAACAAGTTGGACAGGACCTGGGGCCCGGCCACGAGGTAGTCGGGTGAACACTCACCGTAGACATGCACGGCCTCGTCGGTGGGCGCCCGCAGCGGGAAGCGGGGCATGTAATCCTGGAGGAACTCGGTCATGCTGACCATGCGTCCACCGTCGTAACCCGGCTGGCGGCTGCGTGCGCTCCTCGTGGGCGGCCAGATGCTGCCCCAGAAGTTCAGCTCCTTCTCCTTCGGCAGCAGCACCTGGGGGTGCTGGCCGAGGTAAGCGAACATGGACGTCGTGCCTGCCTTCTGCGCGCCAATGATGGTGAAGCGCGGCAGACACACTGGCGCCGACAAGGACCAGTGGAAGAAGGGTTCGCAGAGGTCCGGCGTCGGCGTGCGCGCCGTCGGTGGTGATCCGCCCCACCTGCATGGGGTGTGTCTCTCGGGCACGTCGGACTCTTTGGGGACGAAGCGATGGCAGCCCCCAGCTCTGATGTTCGACGCCGAAGCAAACGTCGCGAGGAGCGCCGCAGCGTCGGCCGGCGCAGGAGCAGCGAAGCGCATCTCGGCAGCAAATGCGTCCCAGGCAAACGCGTGGTCGTCAGCGTGCGCGGCCCGATGGAAGCTGACCCCCCGCGCGGCGCTGTCCCGCGTGTGGTGGGATATCCTGTTGCTCAGAAAACCATCGTTGTGCTCGAGGCGGACGCCCGCGGCCTGGAGGCACTGACCGAGCCTGCGCGGACGTTAACAACTTATTGGCTGGGCTCGAAGGGTCTCCACTCGACGTCCCATTTCGATTTCGCTCAAAACTGGGTAGTGCGGAGGAGTGACTGGCAACATTCGTCGACGGGACACGATCGGAGGCAGACCCAATGTTTTAGATTCCCACGCAGGCTTCCAAGCCAGCCGTCGCCCCCCATCACGCTGCTGGAGATGATGGGAAAGGTGCGTTTCGTGCACTCGGCTGCGGAGATCTTGTCGAGGGCCGTACGCGAGAGCGCGATGCCCGGACCGCCGCCCAGCAGCATGGTCTTGCGGCTGTGGAATTTGCGGCCGACCGCCAGCGCCGAGCGCGCAGCGAAGCCGTACCAGCCGAGCGTCGCGCGTAGACGACCCGGTAGGACGTAGGTATCATCGTCCATAAGTACGAGCCAGTCGGTGCGAGTTGCGTTGGCGTCCGCCAGCAGACCAAACGTTTCGGGGGTTTTCGCCGAGAGCCAGCCGACCATGTGCGCGACCTTTGCGCGGAGCCAAAAGTTCCAGGAAGATGTTTTCCTCAGCGACGTCTGATAAAAGCCCCGGCGCGCGAGGGTACTCGATGCCGAGGCTCGCTTGCGGTTCTTGCGGCCGACCGGTCGCGGCCCGGGAGCAGGGGGCAGCTGGAGGCCGACGAGCCGCACGTCCTGGCGCCGGCGGTCGACGTCGAACAGTCCGGCGGCCAGATTTGCTGAGCAGCGCACGCGAGTCCCCTCCGCCACGACTGCGGCCTCTGGCGTGTAATCTTTCCCATAAGCGACGAAGCCGCGCCGGTGCCTTTCTCGCGGCCTAGACCGCCAGTGCGCGCCGGCCGCGGCCATGGCCTGGCGCGGCTCCTCGCCGCCGTCGGGTTCTTGGGCCAGGCGGCGTGCAGCCCCCAGGAGTTCTGGTATGTCGCGTTCCAATTCGGCGCGAACGGAGAGAAACGCATGTTCGTCGATGAAGAAGTAGACGTTGGCCTGTGATGCCCAGGTGCCTAGCACATCAACAACAACGCGCCTGACGGCGTTCTCTGGTGTAATTACCGCGAAGGCCACGTGGACGCTCGAGACTGGAGGTGGCGCTCGGAACGACCCGCCAACCCGGGACTTCGTCTCGAAGCCCGCGGCCTGAAGTTCCACCGCAGTCGGGAGACTGCTCGACGCGTAGCGGGCCCCAAACGAGAGCAACCCAGCGGTGTCCAGCGGGCCAGCAGCCACGGGCTCCTGGGCGTTCTCGAGCGTGGACCTGAACACGTGCGACGCATCTTTCGGGTATGCACCGAGGGCCCAGAGGCAGGACGCAACCAGCGCGACGGACGTGTCCGCGGCCCGAAGGCTCGCTGACGCGGTGCACAAGGGCTCGCGCGCCGGCGCCCGCGCCATCGCTCGGAGGAAGTCTGTCCGGATGATGACGCCGTTTTCTGGGGCCACGTGCGGCAGATGACCCGAATAGGGAATTTCACTCGCATTGCGCGTGCGACCCACGTAGGGTGGCGTCTTCGCCCAGGGGTTGCGTCTGCGACCCGGGTTCTGGCGCCGCGCCTCGGCAAGCAAGGCCCCCAAATTTTGCGGATGCACGCCGGTCTCGGCCGGGACGACACAGACCCAGGGGGACCAGATGCGCTTCAGGGCCACGACGCGGCGTAAGGTATCGAAATAATCGGCGACGCTCGGCACGCGCACTCTGTGCATGACTTCAGTACCACAGGCACCCACTGCGACCGTGTCAGGCCCGGATTTGTCCTTCGACCCGGCCAAGATGGCCTCGGCGCGGGCCTCGGGCACGGAAAAGCCGACGACGAAGTCTGTCACATACACAACCCTCGAAGGAGGCACACGCCGGAGCCACGTGCACTGCGCAGCAAAGATGTGCGGCCGCTGGCGTTCGTCGGCGAGGACAAGGTAGCTGACGGCGGCTTCGGCTGCCTTCTCGGGCTCCGAGGCAAAGTACGGCGGTAGGCTACACGCCACGTCACCGGGGAAGATGCAGGGCTTGGCGGCTCTGCGCAGGGCTCCCACGCAGCACCCGTCGGTGCCCTTGCGCTTCGTGGCGACATCGACCTCGTCATTGCAGGCCGACTCGCCGCATGCGCCACACTCCTTCGGGCAGCACGCGTTGCCGGCGTACTCCACGGAGTCAGCGTTCGTGCCCCGCAAACCTTTTGCGCAGAGCAACTCGGCGTCCGCCTGGCCCACGGCTGGCCGTCTCTCATTCTTCTTGTCGGGCTCGCCCTCGTGCGGCGTCCGCGGCGGGACCAGCAGGCCCTGGCAGGCCTTGGTGTCGTCGCAGCGCCCGTCGCGCCGACACCGCCGCCGGTACCCCACCCGAGAGGCGGGTTTGCAGTACACGCCACATCGCATTTCGTCGCAACCTGCCTGCTCGCTGGTGTAGTAGGTCATGACGGAGCCGGCGGCCAGGGCGAGGGGCAGCCAATTGAGGCACATGATCATCATGATTCAGCAAAAGGGCGGAGTGCTCTCGCATGGTCTCCGATTCAACACTGATACCTCTTACCGGTAGACGGACGCTGCTAGTGTAACTAGGATGACTCAAAATATAGCCGATTCAGCTTACCCTTCTCTCCTCTAGGGCCTAGTAGAATGGCAACAGACTAATAGTTTGGAATTTATTCCTTGCTTAGTTTCGCCGAAAGGGCAAACCAACCCCCGGGGCGCGTGGAAACCTAAGAGCCCCGCAACCGTGACCAAAAGGAGAGGGCCCGGGAGGGTGGGTTCTAAATTAATTTGCTGATCACACGCCACAGCCAATTTGACTTCGTGGTTGATCGCAAATCCTGACTCGGAGGGGAGCCTAAGGCTAGCACAGTATCCCTAGGGTACTGTTCTGGCCGGCTCCTAACCTCGTCTTGGAATTCATGATGGAAAAAGTCAGGATCGGAATGACCCGGCCGACTCGACTTCAAGTTTTTGCTTTGTTGAGGTTGAGGCTAGGATGCGGTCCGAGTAAGGGTTGGGATTAGGATTAAACTAGCCTGAGGGTTGTGACTAGGGTTGGGCGAAAGTCGGGTCAGGGCGGGTCCGAAACGGCCCTAGTGTCGGCGCCCCGGGCCGGGCAGTTTCGCGGCAGCAACTTCTATTGAATGCCGCAGCATGGGCTCGGATGGTTTTGAAAAAGTGCTTATCGGAACGCGGGGGCCGAGAGAAGCGTTTTTACGTGGGGCGAAGGGGTGAGCGGCGAAGAACAGCGTTCTGGCGAGCGGCCCGGGAGCAAAACACACTAGGGGCTAGTGCCAGTGGCGCAAAATCTACTAGGGCCTGTCTACCCCGTACCGTCAACTAGGCGGGGCATTACCTAGGCGGCTCGGCGGAACTTCCGGGAGCCGCGAGGAGGTGATCCTACACCGCTCCCTGTGAATATTTAGTCTCTGCGACCGGCTCAGCAAGGGGCCGCAACCCAAATTAATTGAGATTTTCAATTGATAGCCCGAAGGTCGAAACTAAGCGCGTAGGGTCCCAGGGGCATCCTAAGAACACAGCGACACTAACTTTCCACGGGGATGCCCCCCTCGAGATGGGGCGAGGTCGCAAAGGAGCATGCTTTGACCAAACCAAGTTTTGACCTTCACTAACGCGCGTGTATTCATCAAGTTGAAAAACAAAACTCGCTTCTATACTGGAAACTTCCTCCCCGAAGCCCCCTTTGTTACCCACGGCGTCGGTATGATGCGCAAACGCGAGATCCCGGGTCCGTTTCGGCCACTGGTGGGTCCTGGCGCGGCACGAAACGCCACTGGCGCGACGTTCGCGCGGGGCTCCTTCCGGCCCCTCGGACTCAAAAGGCCCCATATCCCGCCATAATGTTAGGCACCCCCCCCGGCGTCATTCGCAGTAAGTTTCGACCTTCGGGCTATTAATGGAGAGGCGCTACAGCACCGGAATTATCCGAGTTGCGGCCTCTTGGCTCAGCAGTGTGTACTACCCAACAGCACCCCCCCTTACGACCCCCGGGCGGAGTGCCCGTCAGCAGCACGACCCGGCAAAGAGGCCGCCCATGGACCCGCGGGCTTTGAACTCAGGGCTGCGGTCCATCAGGAACGTTTCCAGATCCCTCATGCCCGCGAAGTAGGCGCCGCACGACGAGTGCCCCCCCGCGTTGCGGTGGGGAAAGTCCGGCACTTTTAATTCTTGCCCGCCGCACGCCGCGTACTTGGCGATGCATTTGCGAAAATCGGCGGCGAAGAAGCGGGCGTCGACCCGCACCCAGCAGTGCGCGGCGTCCAGGAGGCTGCCCTCGGGCAGGCCCATGCGCCCTCTGAAATAGCCCTCGAGCCCGTTGACGCGCACGTCGGTGCGCGCCACGTACTCGAAACGCTCGCGCTCGAGGGTCGTGTTGTACGGCCGCGCGAGGCCGTACGCGTCCCGGCCGCGGGGGAGGGCTTCCCGCACCCAGTATTGTGCGTGGTTACTATGGATGTTTCTGCCGATTTCGTCGCTCCGGTAGCTCCACAAGGACTGCGCGAAAGCGCACGGCGGCCGCACGCCCGCGATGACGAAGAACTCGTTTCGCTCCGCCTCCGTGACGACGTGCATCTTCACGTCGCGCTGGAGGACTACGTTGAGGCCAGGGTTAATGCGCTTCACCGCCTGCAGGAGGGCGACGAAGGTCGAGCCGCCCTGCTTGGACACGTGGTTGTACAGGAGGCCGCGGGGCCGCAACAAGACTGGACAGCGCGCGGGGCGCGGCGACAGGACCGGGGTCGCATAGTCGTAGGGACCCTCGGTGTGCGGCGGGAAGCAGCGACCGGGGCGGCACGGCCTTGGTTCCGCTCGGGTGTAGCGGTGCTGGTCCGAAGCGAGCTCGGCCCGACACGTCACGAGGTAGTTGTGGCGGTGAAGGACGCTCGATGCCGCCCCGGCGACGCGGCAGTGCGGGCCTGGTAATGTCGCGTTGGGGAGCAACACCTGCGTGAAAATCAAATCTGAACTTGAATAGGCCGCATGTACGCGAGGAAGACAAAAATAGATAGTTGAATATATGATCAAGGCCTGCGGGCCGGATGGCCTCTTGATTTCCACACTGGTATCTGGGACGTAGCGGCCGGACTCGAGCACGGGCCGGAACGCCCGCGTGGCGGCACGTTCCGAGTTGCATATCGGAGAGTCGTGCTGTTGCTTCTTGGTGCACAGCGCGTGGCCCTCTGGGAGTCGAAACGCGCCGATTTGCACCGCCTTCGGCCTCCACGCCATGAAATCGGTCATCACGCGCACGTCCCCAGTCCTTCGTTTGTTGCAGTTTGCGAACACTGCGTCGACGTCCTTTTGCGCCATCGCTTCGCGTAGGAAGCCGTCGTCGCGAATGATCACGTCTGGATTGAGGCGAATGACCCAGTTATAGGTAGAAAACCATCCCTCTCGCTCAGCCGCGTCGAGGCAAACCATCGCGCCTGTCTGCCTGGCCATGCCGCCGCCCGTGTGAAGGCTCTGAGTGACGCGTCGGTACGCGACGTTTCGACCAATTGGCGGAAACGCGACAGCCAGCGCCTCGGTCGCGTCTCGCGTGAGTGATTCATTGACAACGGATACCACAACGTCGGCGTCTCGGAGCAGTCGCGATTTATGCATCGCGGGCGGCCAGCACTCGCGGAGGAAAGCTATATGCTCCCGACTCAAGTGCGTCGTAATTAAGAGCAGAACGCTTTTTTTCGTTGATCTATGGTCCCCGATACGTCGACGGTCGAGAGGTTTGTGATACGAACGGGGCAACGAGTCGTCAGAGGAGAGGTACTCTTGCGCTTGTGGTGTATTTGCGTGCGCAGGCACGCTTTCGGCGATAACGTCCACGCTGGCGCTCTGTGTCACCGTGGAGCCGCCCGCCCATCCCACGTGCCCGCCGCTTTCTCGGTGAATGAAGCGCCCCGTATTCGTGACGTAGCACTGCACAGGGTGAATTAGAAACTGGGGGGATGCCGCGTCGCCGTACCCGCCGAAGGAGGCAACATAACCCGGAGACCCTCGATGCCGGGTATAAATGTCTGCAAAGGTCGCATTCCACGTGGAAGCGTCCACCGAGCGGTTTCGAGCCGTGCGCCAGCTAGCTCGAAAAGGACAGCTGGTGGGACAGGGCTTATCGGTAAGATAGCGCGTGAGTGCTGCGACCGCTGCGTCGCGGCCCGCTTGCCAACCCAAGCACCCCACGGGCAGGACCCGCCACTCACGCGGTTCGAGCAGCCAAAGGTCGTGCTCAAGAGCATTCGAGTGGCGCTCCATCATCAGCGCGTGACCGCGGAGACCTCCATCCCAGCTACTGTGACTCAGCACTAGCAAGTCGAAGGCACGCGACAGTACGACCACCCGAAAGCGCACGAGGCCGCGTGCGGCCTCGGCGAGGGCGGGGATGGAGATGGGTCCCGGGGGGGCGCGCTCCGCGGGGGGTCGATCTGCTCCACTGGGGAATGACATGTCCTCGTAAATAGCGGTCGCGGTCGTGTACTCCTCGAAAAAGTCTCGAAGCCGGTCATGCATCGTCGCCCTCGTCGTAGGCCGACCCATCTGCAGCGCGCGCCGCAACGGATCGAAGCGCTCCAGGGTGCTGCCGAGTGTGTGCAGCACCTGACTCACTGGCAGGATCGCGCAGTGATGCATAGCGCCCTCGAGCCCGAGGCCGTAGACGAGCACTCTGTCGGAGGCCTCGCGCTCACCGGCGTGCTTACATGCTGAACGGGTCGCGAGGGCGAGGGGCCGGCCAAAATCTCTAATCGTCGACGAGGCAGGGGGGTTCGCTGCGGGGTGGCAGGCTGCCATTGAAATACTTCTGCCGCACTTTAATACCCTGAGAGAAGTCATGCCTCCAAACCTGTTCCAGAGAGCAAGCGGAAAGACATTCTGATCTCGTTTCAAGCCAAACGATATGAGGGCGCGGACTGTATCAGCAAACACCGCATCAAGCTTTGGCACATTACGGACCTTGCGGACGAACATGCCCATGAGAAACAGTGGGGTTACATCCACTACCTGCGTGGACCAAAGATCATAATGTCGTCGTTAGGAACAGGGACCGGTTGGCGCCGATGCTCGCAGCGCTACCAAATTTGGCCCTCATCGCCCGCCCGTACTGGCAGATTAGATGCTGGAGTTCCATTTTTGTTGTTGTGGTTTGTTGCCACTCGCGGCGAATGGAAGCTCTCTCACGGTGCCTGAGTACGATGAGCTCTACTTCTGGCTTCGTGCGGATGAGTGCGTCGACATCAGCAAAATGCGGCATAAAGTAGAAATACTTGTTATGTGTCGCAAT
>Ga0302122_10002234_pt1 | contig 12138 bp, 8 predicted proteins | sample CB21_SCM_MG_FD_203115 | JGI IMG/M metagenome (GOLD analysis project Ga0302122, IMG submission 203115) | Marine microbial communities from Western Arctic Ocean, Canada - CB21_SCM | ecosystem: Environmental > Aquatic > Marine > Oceanic | place: Canada: Western Arctic Ocean | collected 2017-09-28
AATATTACAAATTATTGGGACCTTTGGGCAAATGACATAGACCAAGATGGATACAATACCACTGATACTGGAGACGGTATGATTGATGCTTGCCCTGAAACATTTGGAGAATCAACTGAAGATAGATATGGTTGTACGGACCTTGATGCAGATGGTTGGTCAAACGCCAACGACATCATGCCATTAGATGAAAGCCAATGGGTTGACAGCGATGGGGATGGCTATGGTGATAATTCGACTGGCACCGACGGCGACAAATGTCCAGATGTTGCCGGAGTCTACAATGGCGAAGGTGGACAGGGATGTCCACTTGCAGGTGCAGTAGACACCGATGGAGATGGAGTCTTCGATGAAATGGACGATTGCCCAGACACTCCTGCTGAAGATGAAGTAGACCTCAAGGGCTGTACGATTGCCGATAACACCGGCAACGATAGTACTGGCGGAACAGACCCCGGAAACCAAGGTGGTGAAGAACCAGATGCAGGTACAGATGAGCCAGATATTGGAGATGATTCAACCGATTCTGAAGATGCCTTATTAGGAGAAAATGTTCTTGGACTTTCTGATGATGAAACCCTGCAATATGGAATGCTCGGTGGAGCAATATTAGTAGTTCTACTTCTCTTGACTTTGATACTACGTGGCCGCGGTGATCGGGATGATGAATTAGCAATCAATCAAGCATTCAATACTGGCTTAATGGGTGGAGACCCATATGGCGGAGCAGCATCTCGCACTCCAGAGGCTGTGGCATATGAGCAGCAATTGATTGCATCTGGATATGATGCCGCGACTGCAAGAACATATGCTGACCACTATTTTAACAACCAGTGAATCAATAATCGGATGAAAACCCCCTGAGTGGGGGATTGCTTGAAGGGGCGACACTACATGGATGAACGCATGCAGAGCGCAAACAGTGAGAAGTCACTCCAAATAGGAGTTGATTTCGCAACTAATCTGCTCAACCCGTTAGCCTCCACAAAATCTGGTGATGACCCCATCTTTTTTTGGTTCAGCAAATATATTTCTGCTCGTGATGCTGGACGCGACGCAGTAAACGGAACGCTTGGTTCTCTGCTCGATGATTCAGGGAATCTAATGTTGAATCGGATCGTTATTGATTCCCTGAGGAAGCAAAAAGGGCATGATATAGCCGGTTATGCACCATTAAGAGGAGTTCCTGAATTTAGAGAACTAGCTATTGATTTAGCATTGGGTGAATACCGCAAAGAGATTGCTGCATCTGCTCTTTCAATAGCAACACCTGGAGGGTGCGGTGCTCTATATGCAGCAGCAAATAACTTTGCGGACCCAGGAACGAAAGTTCTGTTGCGAGACCTTCATTGGGGACCATACCAGACAATCTTGGCTGAAAATCAATTGACTAGCACAAGTTATCCCCTTTGGGGTTCAGGTCTAGAACTTCAAATCGCACTTGAGGAATTGTGTCAAAGTCAGAAGAGAATTCTTTCATGGCTGAACGACCCAGCGCACAATCCAACAGGCTTGACGTTGACTTCACAAGAAAGAGAACAAACTCTCAATGCTTTCATAGATTCTGCAAAAAAGAATCCAAACATTGGCCACACACTTCTAATCGACTCCGCCTATCATCTCTATTCAGATGACCCATACGCTTGGGCTAGGACAATTTCAAAACTCCACGACTGGCCGAGTAATTTTCTGATTCTCTTTGCGATTTCATGTTCAAAATCCCACACAATATACGGTATGAGAACTGGTGCAATTGTTTGTCTACATCCAGATCAGAAATTGTTGCAAAAGTTGGATGAGGTAATCCTCCACACCGGAAGAGGTACTTGGAGCGCACCCCCTCGCCTACCTCAAGTGGCGCTTTCCCAAATCCATGTAGAGTCCGAAGATGAATGGTGTGATGAAAAAGATACGCTGAGGTCAATTCTGAAAGTACGAAGAAATGCATTCAATGAAGAATTAGAAAAAGTGTCTCTCAAGGCATTACCAAATCACGATGGTTATTTCGCCTTCATCCAATGCCAAAACCCAGAAGCAGTGTGTGAATCTTGTGCTGCAGAAGATGTATACCTTGTCCCTCTAGAGGGCGGAGTTAGGATAGGCATCTGTGCAATACCAAGTGATAGTATGGCCAGAGTTGCCAATGCTCTTGCAAATGCCTTGAGGTGAAAACTTGCAGCACCTGCGAACTAATTTACTCTTAACATCCATAATTTGCTTGGTGATTGGCGCTATGTTTATCATTTCAAAAGAAGATCTAGGGCTATCCATTGGAGCACCGATTTCTTTGCTAGGGATGGTTCTTTTTATTTGGGGTATTTCAATCAATGAGAAAAATGCAGGTTGGTCAAAAGAAAGGATTGGAAATTGGATTCCTGATGCTGAGGAAATGGTAGAGGCTGGACGGATAATGTACAGAGTCGATACAACGCTTGATGAACCAATAATCACTACCGTACTATGCGGATCCTGTGGAAATATAAGCGAACAAGAGGGTCTGAAGCCCGATCACTTCACCTGTCCGACATGCTCTAAGGAATTATGGCAAGAAGAAGAATGACAAGGTCCCTATACATTTGAAATTAAGTGCATTTTAGCGAAGTAGTTGAAGAAAAGGTCATGACTCGGATTCGGCTCGAAGCCAGTATGAGCAGCCACTCTCTGAGCAATCCTCAGCGCCGTCTATTACTGGCGATGCAGGAATCAGACGCTCAAAAGACTTGGTCAATAGCCTCAATTCTGGAGTCTTGTGGATGGAAAGACCAAGCACAAGCAGCAGGCTCAGCCCTCGGTTTGGTAGAAGCAGGCTTTGCTGATGTAGATGAAAAAGACACCATCAAATGGACGCTCGGTCCCGAAGGTAAAGCGGCTCTAGAAGATGGATTGTTAGAAGCGCGCCTGTGGACTTGGCTCTCAAATGCCAAAGAAGACCAATCCTCCATGCGAGATTTACAATCTTCTGGAATCGTGGAGAAACACGAAACTGGAATTGGAATTGGCCTATTGAAAGGCTTAGGAGTAGAAATAGAATCAGGTAGCCTGATAATTCCTACAGATAGTATGGCAGAAGAAATCATCCAAGAGCGTTCTGACTTCCTTTCCAATATCGTTGAAGGACCCTTATTAGACCATTTCAAAGGGCGAAAAGGATTACTCCAATCCTCTGAATCAACAAGCAGAACATGGACGATAACAGAAGCAGGGTCGAATGCGCTGAACCTCGATGAAGTGGACGAGGTCGTTGAATTAACTCCTGAAATGCTACAAGGTGAAGATTGGCGAAATATGACTTTTAAATCATTTGACCAGACTCTTGAATCAACTACTCCAACCACCGGTAAACCTCACCCTATGCAATCTCTGATCGAACGAATCCGCTCGGTGTTCTTGGAAATGGGCTTCAGCGAAATAGATGGGGATTACGTTCAAAGTGCTGGTTGGAATATGGATGCATTATTCATCCCTCAAGACCATCCGGCCCGTGAAATGCAGGACACTTTCTATCTCGATGAACCTGCATCGTTAGAAATTGATGAAAAGAATCTCAAACAATGGAAAGATATCCACCAACACGGTGGTGAAACTGGTTCAACTGGATGGGGTGGCAAATTCAGTGATGAGATTGCACGCAAGGGATTACTTCGCACTCACACTACGGTAAATACCATCAAACACCTCGCAGATGCTCCTGATGAGCCATGCCGTGTATTCGCAGTTGGTAGAGTATTTCGCAAGGAGAGCATAGACCGCACCCACCTGCCTGAATTCCATCAAATCGAGGGAATCATCATGGAACCAGGGGCGAACCTACCTATGTTAGTCACCACTCTGAAGACCTTCTATGCCAAGATGGGTTACCCCGAGGTCAGAGTTCGACCTGCATATTTCCCCTATACTGAACCCAGCCTTGAGGTTGAAGTGAAGTGGCGTGGCAAGTGGCTAGAATTAGGAGGTGCTGGCATCTTCCGTCCTGAAGTTAGTGAACCACTTGGAGTTAAGTGGCCAGTTTGTGCTTGGGGCATGGGTTTGGAACGCTTAGCAATGTTAGTTCTCGGTCTTGACGATATTCGTCAACTGTACATTTCAGACCTCGAGTGGCTTCAGAATCAACCTCTCTTGTGAAAACTCCTTTTGTGAGCAACTCCTCTTTAGACGAAACTTGAATTACTATCACTTTCTCCAAAAAAATATGCCAGAAGCAGATGCGCAAGAGGTTCAAACAATCGAGATGTTAATGTCGAATACCGAGACTATACCTGGACACACAATTATACAGATGTTGGGAATAGTCACTGGCTCAACAGTTAGAGCAAAACACATCGGTAAGGATATCCTCGCTGGATTCAAAAACATCGTTGGTGGTGAACTGAAAGGCTACACTGAATTGCTTCAGGAAGCACGCGCTCAAGCCTTGCAACGCCTCGTCATGGAGTCTCATTCACGCGGTGCAAATGCCATAGTCAACATCAGGTTTGCAACCTCGGCCATTGCCGGTGGGGCAGCAGAATTGATGGCTTACGGAACTGCAGTAGTAGTTGGATAGGTGTGAGATATGGCGCGAGATGAACTCGATATCCTCTTTTCTTTAGCTTGGCCCTTGCTTTTCACAGTTGTACCATTATTATTCAGTTGGATATTTGGGAATATATATCAAAGGAAAAAGCAAGAAGAATTAGAAGTAAGGGTGGAATCCTTTGGAACTGATAATTTAACCACTCTAAAATCACCCCCCACTCAAGTTTCAGCATCGGGATTACTAACTGCGAATATCATTATGTCTGTTAGTTGGTGGCAAAAACTGGTCGGTGGAATAAAGACTATTTTTGGTGGCCAAGTTCAAACTTGGGATGGAATATTGGCTTGGGCAAGAAAAGAAGCAATGCAGAGGCTTCGTGAACAAGCAAGGGCTGGAGGGTTTGACAATGTAATAAATGTCAGATTAGAGACTTCTGAGATTCAATCTAGCAAAGGCCGAAACACAGCCGTTGAGATTCTGGCTTATGGTACCGGCATTAAAACCTGATAAGCAAGTGGAAAGGGAATCTTAATGTTGGATTTAGCCCATGAATGCATATTTCCATTCAGTAGCCGCTGAATCAGTGCGCTTGATGGTGCGCGGACTTAACCAGCGCAACAAATTCAGCGGACTGCCTGCCTTGTCATTAGTACCACTCGCGCGAGCACCACCAAACGGTTGCTGCCCCACAACTGAGCCAGTTGGTTTGTCATTGATGTAAAAGTTCCCAGCAGTGAAACGCAACTTCTTACTTGCCAATGCAATGTTCTCTTCACTGCTGCTAAAAATGGAGCCAGTCAAGGCATAATCAGAAGCAGAATCACACATTTCCAAAGCCTCTTCAAACTCATCATCAGGATAAATGTAGATAGTTAGGACTGGGCCAAAAATTTCCTCCACAAGACATTCTGCATTGGGATCTGTAGTGCGAATAATTGTCGGCTCAACAAAGTACCCAACACTATCATCACAACCACCACCAATCAAAATATCACAACTATCACGAGCCTTTGCTCGGTCGATATATCCCTTGATGTTATCAAAAGAACGCTGATCAATAACCGCGGTCATAAAGTTGCTAATATCAGCAGCAGAACCCATCGTTATTTGAGCAACTTCAGCCAGTAACTCATCCTCAATATCTGCCCAAACGGATTCAGGAATGTAGGCTCTACTACAAGCAGAACACTTCTGTCCTTGATACTCAAATGAAGCCAACACAAGAGCGATAATTAAACGTCGGCGGTCGCAATCATGGTGTGCAACCACGAAATCTTTGCCGCCAGTTTCACCAACGATGATTGGATAAGTGCCAAGGCGAGGAATCGCTTCTGCAACTTGGCTCCAAAGTCCTTGGAAGGTCTTTGTTGAGCCAGTGAAATGAACTCCTCCAAAGGATTTGTGATTGAGTGCAATTTCAGAAATCATTGGGCCTGAAGATGGAAGAAATTGAATAACACCAGGAGGAAGACCGGCTTCCATTAGAATCTGCATAACATAGTAGTTAGAAAGAACCGAATTACGACTTGGCTTCCACAAGGAGGTACAACCAACAATTGCTGGGGCTGTAGGCAAGTTCCCGCCAATTGCTGTAAAATTGAATGGTGCGATTGCAAGGATGAACCCCTCAACAGGGCGCATATCCATTGAATTGTGAATTCCGGGCGGGCTAATTGGAGGTTGTAGCTGGTCATGGAATTGGCGAGCAAAGTAAGAATTAAAGCGCCAGAAGTCTATTAATTCACAAGCAGCATCAATTTCAGCCTGGAATGCAGTTTTGCTCTGATTCAACATGGTAGCAGCATTCAATTTCATTCGCTGAGGACCTGCTAAAATATCAGCAGCCCTATCAATAATATCGGCCCTTGCCTCCATTCCCAATTCAATCCAATCTTCTTGGGCTGCTGCAGCACCATCACATGCTCGTTGCAATTCATCAGGCCCAGCAAGATGAACTTTCGCGATAATATGCTGATGGTCGTGTGGAACAATCTGGTGCATGGTATTTCCAGTGAAAACTTCTTCTCCATTGATGATACATGGAACTTCTACTACCAATTGTGATTGGCGTTCATATTCAGCAATTATTGCACTGCGCTCATCAGAGCCAGGAGCAAATTGTAGGACAGGTTCGTTATATGGCTCAATCATCATCAAAGGTGTCGAGATGAAATGCAGTAATATCATTTCGCTCAGTTATCATCAGAGACACTAAGGTTTTCTTCGACTTTACTCAACTCATCTGGTGGTTTAAGGCGCTCCTCTTCTTCAGTTTTCTCATCTTCCCATATCGGCTACTACATTCCCACATATTTGCAGACGTATGTTATGTTGTCATCAATACTTTGCCAGCATTGGCTTGCGCAATTGACAAAGGGGAGTTGTTGGTCGCAGTGGATTGTAGGGCGCTTAGCTCAGTTGGAAGAGCGTCTGGTTTGCAACCAGAAGGCCGGGGGTTCAAATCCCCCAGTGTCCACTTATATCGCTGCTTGATGTCTAGAGGGATGTTGTTGTCCATCAGCATAGGGGCGGCTTGAACAATGACAAAATTAATCCACTTCAATTGCTGAAAGGATGAAATACTTGAGCCTTTATTCGACACCATGGGAACGGCATGGGTATTGAAGACCTTTCAGGTTGATGAAACTGGTCTAACCGGAGCAAACGTATTTGTCGAAGCTAGACAACCGGGTCTGTTCGCTTTCCTACTGAACCTCATGGGTCTGGATCCAACTGCTACCTTGAAGGTGACCAAAGGTTCAATCTCATTCAGGGTGTCAAAACTTTCAGGGATGACCCAGACATCGACCTCCTTGACCCAGATAGGCTCCTTCCAAGGTGGTTACAAGAAACCTATCGAGTTTTTGGTCATGGCCTTTGTCTTTTTCGCCATAGGAATCACAACTGACATCACCGCCGAAATGGATGCTCCCATATTCACGATCGTGGGTTTGGTCATCAGTCTGATTATGGTTGCCTGTTATGCCCTTTTCAAGCATCTATTCATTGGTTTTGAGACCTCTGGGGGAGCGTATTACGGGATGACCTTCAAGCGTGGAATACTCAATAATGTCTCTGTTGATATCGACCAGATTGAGTATACTATTGCCTTCATTAACGGCCTGATAGGTTCTGCCTCACTTGGCGGGTCCACATTCTCAGAATCTCTAAATGTGACCAAGGTCGCCAATCAGGCGATTATCAAATCCACTCCTGCTCTGGCTCCGCTAGGAATGCCACCAGCCCCAGCAGCACCTTTGCAACAGCAGCAGTATCCTCCAGCCCCAGCAGCACCTTTGCAACAGCAGCAGTATCCTCCAGCACCAGCACAACAATACCAGCAGTACCCTCTAGGACCAGCACCTCCTCAATAATACCAATAGTGCTAGCCACTGATGCAACAAAAACGCCAATATCAATGCAAAGAGATTCTACCACATTATTGTCGTCAATGCAATTAAAACCAAGTATGCTATCGAGTTTCTTATGTATCGTAGTCGAAAGGCACTGGCTTTGACAATTTTGATGCTGATTGGAAGTTTGGCTCCAATACTTTCAGCAAGCCTTGAAGGTACCTCAGTAAAGATGTCCACTTCAACCGGAAACATGCCGAAAAACATCAACGAAACAGGGGATGTCGGACAATATAGTTCATTGGCCTTGGATAGCGAATACAATCCGCACATCGCCTACTATGATGCTACGAATGGCAACTTGATGTACACCAAATACAACGGCTGGGAATGGAACACCACCATCGTCGATTCGGATGATGATGTCGGCTCCCATGCTTCGCTGGCTCTCGATAAGATGAACAATCCGCATATCTCCTATTACAATGCGACATCTGGTGACCTGAAGTATGCTCACTTCAATGGCTCAAACTGGAGCAACCTGACCATCGATGAAGATGGAGACATCGGTTCTCACACCTCGATAGATGTCAGCACCAACATGAACCCTCATATTTCCTATCGCGACGAGACCAATACCAATCTGAAATATGTCTACTACAATGGAAGCGCTTGGATCAACATGACTCTAGATGGAAACTGGGGGGGGATGGATAATGTAGGAACCCATACCTCGATTGCTCTCGATTCAAACAATGGCCCACATATCGCTTACTACAATTCCACAGGGGGGGACCTGATGTACATGTACAACGATGGTAGTTCATGGTACAAGCTGACTCCATATTCGACGAACAATGTCGGTCAACACGCTTCATTGGTTCTCGATTCAGCGGACAATCCTCACTTCAGCCACTACAACATGCAGTTCCAGGATTTGTTATATACCCACTACAATGGCACTGTATGGAGCACAGAAACCATTGATTCAACAGATCGAGTCGGAGAGTACTGCTCCATCGATGTGGACTCGAATGACAGCCCACATATCGTCTATGTCGACAGAGACAATGGAGGGCAGTTGAAATATGCTGCATACGATGGAAACTGGACCTTGTCAGTCGTAGATGAGGAGGCTGAATACACATCCATCGTCATGGATTCGACCGACAGGCCTCATTTCTCATATTATGACCTTTCAGATGAGGACCTCAGATACCTTTCACAATCCGGAGCCAATGCCGTGGTAGTTTCCGCTGACATGAGTTTCGACAACGCCTGGGGTGGACTTGGATTCAAACTCGATAGCCAAGGAATACCTCATATGGCCTATCAGAATCACTCTGGACCTGGGAGTAATCACGTTTCATACGCCAGACTCAATTCAACTGCATCCGCTGCCGCAGGTACAGAGGTCTGGGACATAGAAACCATTGACGCAGCCAATCAGAATTACTACGGTTCTTGGATTTCTCTCGATTTAGATAGTCAGGACCGCCCTCATGTCTCCTACTTTGGAGGAGACGACACCGATGAACTGCGTTATGCATATCACAATGGCACAGAATGGGTGACAGAGACAGTAGACTCAAAGTCAAGCACTGGCACCGAGAGGATAGGATTTTATTCTGCTATCATAATCGATTCAACCGACAAACCACAGATTGCATACAGTTCACTGGCTAGTGGCATCATAAAATATGCAATTCACGACGGAACGACTTGGCATCTTGACGAAGTGTCGACAGGTGGGGATGCAAAGAGGCAGATCCAGTTAGCCCTCAGTGTTGCTGACGTACCTCATATATGCTATTTCGACGATGGTGGAAATAGACTTGGTTATGCTACTTACAGTGGCTCTGCCTGGGTGGTCGACCATGATATCACTTCGAGCGACCTGACCTATGCGAATGCTCAGCGTGGAGTCTATTGTGACATCGAGGTAGACCAATTTGGACGCCCTCATATCTCCTTCGATTACGACAATCATGGAAAGCTCGGATACATAGTCCTGAATGGCAGTTCATGGGACGGATGGCAAGTATCCACCATGGGAGGAATCGCATTCACCTCCCTCGAACTTGACAGTGCAGAAAGGCCATACATCTCATTCCAATCCATTACCGGAGCTGATGACCTGTACTTCACTTGGCTGGACAACTCAACCAACACCTGGAGAATCAGAGATTCTGGACTGCACCATACCAATACAATCTATGACTCATCACAATGGGGTAGATACAATGTCCTCGACCTCGGTGATAATGACAGTGCCCATATCGCCTTCTATGACAGTGTCAAGACTGAGATTATTTACTATACAGATAATTACAACCCTGCCATAGATACCGATGGTGACGGGATTCCTGATTCAGAGGATAACTTCCCCTCTAATCCCTCTGAAACTGCGGACCATGATGGCGACGGAATTGGTGATAACGCTGACAATGATGACGATGAAGATGGGGTGATAGACCTCGATGATGCCTGCCAATTAGGTATCATAGGTGCAGGAGCGGACTTCGACGGGGATGGATGCAAGGACTCAGAAGATGATGACGATGACAATGATGGCTATCCAGATGTCTCGGATGCCTGTTCCAAAGGAATGACCGGAATTGGATTCGACCTAGATAGTGATGGTTGTCAAGATGCTGAAGATTCAGATATCGATGGAGATGGAACTCCCAATGTCGATGATGCATTCGAGCGCGACCCTACTGAAGACACTGACAGCGACGGCGATGGAGTGGGCGACAATGCCGATGCATTCGATGCTGATGCAAATGAAACCACTGATTCAGATGGCGATGGAGTAGGTGATAATGCCGATGCATTCGATGATGATGCAAACGAAAGCGCTGATGCGGACGGCGACGGAGTCGGCGACAATGCCGATGCATTCGATGACGATGCAAACGAAACTACGGATTCAGATGGTGACGGAGTCGGAGATAATGGCGATATATTCCCCAACGATGCCAATGAGAGCACTGACCTGGATGGAGACGGTGTTGGAGACAATGCTGATCTCGACGTTGATGGTGACAATGTGTCAGATGAGGATGATGCATTCCCCAACGATGCGAATGAATGGAACGACAGTGATGGTGATGGTGTTGGTGACAATGCTGACGTATTCGATGATGATGCAAACGAAACCGCTGATTCTGACGGAGATGGAGTCGGCGACAATGCCGATGCATTCGATGATGATGCAAACGAAACCGCTGATTCTGACGGAGATGGAGTCGGCGACAATGCCGACGCATTCGATGATGACGCCAACGAAACCGCTGATTCAGACGGCGATGGTGTAGGTGACAATGCTGACGCATTCGATGATGATGCAAATGAAACCACGGATTCAGACGGAGATGGAGTCGGCGACAATGCCGATGCATTCGATGATGACGCAAACGAAACCGTTGATTCTGACGGAGATGGAGTCGGCGACAATGCCGATGCATTCGATGATGACGCAAACGAAACCGCTGATTCTGACGGAGATGGAGTCGGCGACAATGCCGATGCATTCGTGAATGACCCCACTGAGGATACTGATTCTGATGGAGACGGAGTTGGCGATAATGTCGATGCCTTCCCAGAGGATGCTGAACGTTCTACTGATGCTGGCGACGATTCTAATAATTCATCAGACGATACTGGCTGGTCAGTGGTGCTCGAAGAGAGTGGACTGGATCCAAATCTAGTTGTGGGCGTGATAGGAATCATCTTAGTAATGGTCGGAATTTTCTTCATGGTCTCATCAAGAAATATCAAGAAACTCAAGGGTGAACTTGAGGAAGCACAGCTCTCCACTGATATGTGGGACCGTCTAGACTATGACAAGGATGGAGATATCTCCGACCTTGAGTTCGAGGCTTACAAAGTGATTCGCGATGGTGGAAAAAAGGCAGCCGTATTGGATAGCGAATCTGATGATACAGAAGATACAGAAGATGCAGAAGAACCATCAAAGAATAAATATTCCTGATTCCTCTGATCTACTAATTATAACCTAAAATTTGATAGTGAGTCGCTTAGAAAAGCGCTCAATTGCTGGAAGAATGAGGACGGAACTCTCTGAACATAACAGCCATCATCATGGCCATCATAGTCAGCAGCATTGATGGTGCTGGTATACTATCATTTTCTTTTTGCGGAACAGGGTCGCCCTGTCTCAAAGTGAATGTATCACCTATCTCTCCACTTTGTCTGACATAATCCACCTGCAAGGATTTTCCTGAAATATCAACACTCACCCTA
>Ga0302122_10002235_pt1 | contig 12138 bp, 10 predicted proteins | sample CB21_SCM_MG_FD_203115 | JGI IMG/M metagenome (GOLD analysis project Ga0302122, IMG submission 203115) | Marine microbial communities from Western Arctic Ocean, Canada - CB21_SCM | ecosystem: Environmental > Aquatic > Marine > Oceanic | place: Canada: Western Arctic Ocean | collected 2017-09-28
GCGCCCGTGTCTATCAAGAGTAGCCCCCTGAAGGCGCAACCGAGTCCGTTGGAGCCGTTTACCGACGAAGCGCGCACTGCCACTCGGGACGTCGTCTCTGATATGTATGCGATGTTTGTTGATATGCTGGTTGAGGGCCGCGCTATGAACCGCGACCGTGTTCTGGTGCTTGCCGATGGACGTATTTTTACCGGTCGACAGGCCCTGGCTCATGGGTTAATCGACGCCATCGGTGCCGAGCCAGAAGCGCGGCAATGGCTGGCAGCGAACCGCAACGTCGCCCTCGACCTGCCTGCCGTCGACGTGGAGGTTGAGGAACGGGATGGGGGTTGGACTGGCCTTCTTTCATCGTTGATTGGAAAAACGCTTTTTTCTGAACGACTTACACTTGACGGGTTACTTTCTGTCTGGCACCCTTACATCCGCTAGGACAGCATTTTCCAGTGTGCTTTGTGTTATAATGGTGTCCGTTAATCAATCGTCGGAAATACGAACCGGACGGTTCTATCGAGGGGGTTGTGGGCCCATGACCAAATCGGAGCTTATTGCGCGCCTTGCCGCGGCTAATCCGCACCTTTTCCAGCGGGATGTGGAGCGTATCGTCACCACGATATTCGATGAAATCACGTCGGCGTTATCACGGGGGGACAGAGTGGAATTGCGAGGCTTTGGCGCCTTTTCGGTGAAGAAACGGGGGGCACGCATTGGACGCAATCCCCGCACCGGCTCGACGGTTGAGGTTTCCGCCAAGAATATTCCGTACTTCAAAACGGGAAAGCAGCTCCGTGAAATGATAGACGTCGGCAGATGACGTAACGATTCGCGCCGTGGGCACCATCCGGTCACCTGGCGTCATGCCGATCAGGAGGATGTAGTGATAGGCAGCCATCGTATCAGCAAACTAATCGCTTGGTTGATCTTCATTCCGCTGGCCTTCACTGTCGCATTCTTTGCCATTGCTAACCGCCAAAATGTTACCATTGACCTGTGGCCTCTTCCGTTTGCCATAACCTTACCGTTGTTCATAGTAGTTCTCTCCACGGTTATATTTGGGTTTCTTGTTGGCGCACTCATTCATTGGATCATCGCAGGACGGTTGCGGCTGCGAGCGGCCCGCGCTGAGCGCCGAGTTGATGTAGCTCAGCGAGAATTGGCGCACATGAAGGCAAAACGTGATGAAGACGGGAAGCCCGCCGAAAAATCGCTGTCACGTCTGACCCAGTCAGCCTGAGCCAATTGGGGGGTCCTTTTATATCTTCCGTAAATTTAAGTAGGTGCGTTGCTTGATTGCGGTATGCCGCGGGCGTATAGATCGGCAGCCGGACCAATCGATATGCCAGTGGATGATGCCACCATGACCAAGGCAGAGCACGGTGATCGGGTTTTCATCGCCATCGACACCCTTGATATTGTCATTGCCAAAACTCTTGCCCGCCAGGTGTCGGGTATTGTTGGCGGCATTAAGATAGGCAAAGAATTTTTTACTGCTCATGGCCCGGAGGGTGCCCGCCGGGTCTGTGCGGCAGCAGGGCTCCCTCTATTTCTCGATCTCAAATTTCACGATATTCCTAACACGGTGGCCGGGGCGGTGCGCGCCTCTCTTTCCTTGAAGCCGTGCATCGTCAATGTGCATGCGGCGGGCGGGGCTGTAATGATGCGCGCCGCCGCTGAAGCGGCGCGGCAGGCTGGCAACGACCGCCCCCTGGTCATCGGTGTGACGGTGCTGACATCGTTTGATGACGATGACCTAAAAAGCATAGGCATTAGCATCTCGACGCGGGAACAGGTGGTGCGCCTTGCCCTATTGGCCCGCGATTCTGGGCTCGATGGCGTTGTCTGTTCGCCTTACGAGATCGCTGACCTGCGCGCCGCCTGTGGCCCAGATTTCAAGTTGGTGGTGCCTGGAATACGTCCTACATGGGCAGCGGCCGGAGACCAGAAGCGGATCATGACACCGGTCGACGCTGTAGCGCTCGGCGCCGATCACCTGGTCATTGGCCGGCCTATCACCGCGGCGGCCGAACCGGCAGACGCAGCTCGAACCATTGTCGCCGAGCTGGCGGCTGGTTGATTTGGGCATGTCTATCGCCGTCAAAATATGTGGTCTTAAGGATCCAGTATCGCTAGGGGCCGCTATTGACGGAGGCGCGGCGATGGTCGGTTTCGTCTTCTTTCCGCCGTCACCTCGGTCGATCACGGCTGCCGTTCAAGCCGAGCTATCCCGGGGTGTTCCAGAGGGTGTGCTTAAGGTCGGCCTAGTAGTCAATGCCGATGACGCCTTTCTTGAGGCCCTGTTGGCTACGGCGCGGCTCGACATGCTGCAATTACATGGCTTAGAAAGCCTAAAGAGGGTTGAGGACATCCGTAGTCGTTTTGGTCTTCCTGTGATGAAGGCGATGGCCGTCGCTGATACTAAGGATATTGTTCTCGCCCACGAGTATGAACGGGTTGCAGACTATTTACTTTTCGATGCTAGTCCGCCGAAAGGCGCGACGCGCCCGGGCGGCAATGCAAAGGCCTTTGACTGGAAGTTGTTGCATAACCAGAAATGGCATAAGCCTTGGCTTCTGGCTGGTGGGCTTAATACTGGTAATCTAGTTGAGGCGGTGCGAGTTAGTGGCGTACGGTCGGTCGACATTTCTTCCGGCGTGGAAGATTCTTCTGGAGATAAGAACCCCGACAAGATCAGGGCATTCCTTGAAGTTGCCGCCGGGCTCTGATACGCCCTGGCCCTTGCCATTGGTGCCTGTAGCAAGGGCCGCTAATGTTCTCTATTGGCTTGATTACTGGCGGTGTAGGTTGTCGGTGGGAAACCCTTTTTGAGGTGAGGCAGCAGGCCGAAATGGAAGCGTTGAATAGCTATCGGAACGGTCCTGATGAGGCGGGGCACTTCGGCATCTACGGCGGACGCTACGTTGCTGAAACGCTGATGCCGTTGATCCTTGATGTCGAGAAGGCCTATGCCGCCGCCAAAGCCGACCCGGCGTTCGAGGTCGAATTCCGCCACTATCTTAAGCACTACGTCGGGCGCCCTAGTCCGCTGTTTCTGGCCTCGCGGCTGACTGAACATTTTGGCGGCGCGCGTGTTTATTTTAAGCGGGATGAGCTCAATCATACTGGTGCCCATAAGATTAACAATTGTATTGGACAGATTTTGCTGGCCCGGCGCATGGGCAAGACCCGCATAATTGCTGAGACCGGCGCCGGCCAGCACGGCGTTGCGACGGCCACGGTTTGTGCCTTATTCGGCCTACCCTGCGTAGTCTACATGGGCAAGACAGATGTCGAGCGGCAGTCGCCTAACGTCTTTCGCATGAAGCTCTTGGGCGCCGAGGTGGTGCCGGTCACCGCCGGCTCGGGCACGCTCAAAGATTCCATGAATGAAGCCATGCGCGATTGGGTCACCAACATCGAGGACACTTACTACCTGATCGGTACCGTGGCCGGGCCACATCCTTATCCGACTATGGTGCGCGATTTTCAGTCGGTGATTGGCGAGGAAACCCGCACCCAGATCATCGAGGCTGAAGGACGTCTGCCTGACACATTGGTTGCCGCCATCGGCGGCGGGTCTAATGCCATGGGCCTATTTCACCCCTTCCTTGATGATTCTAGCGTCGCGATGGCTGGGGTCGAGGCGGCAGGCCATGGTATTGAGACGGGGCAACATGCAGCATCCCTGACTGCTGGACGCCCTGGTGTCCTACATGGCAATAAGACCTACTTACTGCAAAACGAGGACGGTCAAATCAGCGAAGCCCACTCCATCTCCGCCGGTCTCGATTATCCGGGCATTGGGCCGGAGCATGCCTGGCTGAAGGATTCGGGGCGGGTTGACTACGTTTCGGTCACGGACGATGACGCAGTGGCGGCATTTCAGCTTTGCACGCGGCTGGAGGGCATTATTCCCGCGCTAGAACCCGCCCATGCGCTGGCCCATGTAGGGCGCATCGCACCAACGTTGCCGAAAGATCACCTGATCGTCATGAACCTGTGCGGCCGTGGCGACAAGGATGTCCTGACCATCGCTGAACGGCTGGGGGTTGTGCTGTGAACTGGCCGGTCGACACTACGATGCGGCTCGATCGACGCTTTGCTTCGCTCAGGGCTGAGGGGCGGGCGGCGTTGGTCACGTTTGTCACTGCGGGGGATCCCGATATGGAGACGTGCTGCGCCATCCTCGACGGCCTACCAAGCGCCGGTGCAGATGTTATTGAATTGGGCATGCCTTTTAGTGATCCGATGGCCGATGGTCCAGCGATTCAGGCTTCGTCTCTACGAGCCTTGAAGGCGGGTTCAAATTTGCGCAAGACTTTGGCTATGGTAAGCAATTTTCGTAAGCACGATGCCGATACTCCGATTGTATTGATGGGCTATTTTAATCCCATCCATAGCCATGGGGTGACAACATTTATTAACGATGCCTTGGTTGCCGGCGTCGACGGTTTGATCGTCGTCGACATGCCGCCGGAGGAGGAGGCGGAGTTGTGCCTTCCCGCCCGTGCCGCCGGACTTAACATCATTTATCTATCCGCGCCGACCAGTGATGATGCGCGTCTGCCAGTCATTTCCCGCCATGCTAGCGGCTTTCTTTACTACGTCTCCATCACCGGCATCACCGGCACGCTGGCGCCGAATGTTTCCGAGGTGGAACAGTCAGTTATTCGTATCCGCCGCCACACAGATTTACCGATTGCCGTTGGGTTTGGCATCCGTTCTGCGGAGCAGGCGGCGGCGGTTTCCCGCGTAGCTGATGGCGTGGTTGTTGGGTCGGTTTTGGTGGAAACGGTACGTGCTAATTTGGACGCAAATGCTTGTGCCACTCCGGGCTGTGCAGCGGCGGTTCTGTCGGTGGTTGGTGAATTGGCGCTCGGTGTCCGCATGGCGAGGCAATCATGAATTGGCTTACTAACTTCGTTCGTCCCAAATTTAGAGAGCTGGTCGGACAGAAAGAGATTCCCGATAACCTATGGCACAAGTGCACGGGCTGCGGCGAAATGATATTTCACCGCGAGCTTGAGAAAGTGCAACACGTCTGCACCCACTGTGGCCATCACATGCGGCTGCGGGCACTAAAACGGCTGGATATGCTGTTCGATAAGAGCGCTTATCAGACAATCGAGTTACCAAAAGCTGCTGTTGATCCGCTCAAGTTCCGGGATACAAAGCGATATTCGGACCGGCTCAAGGAGGCCCAAGCGAAGACTGGCGAGGACGATGCCTTGAAGGTTGCCCATGGTTCCATGGGCGGCATGAATGTAGTTATTGCTGTTCTCGACTTTTCGTTCATGGGCGGATCCATGGGGGTTACCGTCGGTGAAGGGGTTCTGGCAGCATCGCGTCTTGCTGTTGTGCAGAATGTGCCACTGATCATGGTGTGTTCGTCGGGCGGAGCACGGATGCAGGAAGGTATCCTGTCGCTGATGCAGTTGGCGCGCACGACTGTCGCGATACAGGAATTGCGTGAGGCAGGGTTGCCATACATTGTTGTACTTGCCGATCCAACAACCGGCGGCGTTTCCGCTTCCTTTGCTATGTTGGGCGATATTGCCATTGCCGAACCCGGTGCGGTCATCGGCTTTGCCGGAGCCCGTGTCATAGAGCAAACTATACGCGAGACCTTACCGGAGGGATTCCAGCGTTCTGAGTACCTTCTCGAACACGGTATGCTCGACATGGTGGTGCACCGCCATGACTTGCGGGACAGTCTTATTCGTGTACTTGGTCTTATCTGCCATCCACGTCTGCCGGGGGACGTCCTGCTCCTATCCGACGTCGAAGGGATTGACGAAGCAGCAGGGTCCGTGTCTGCCAGGGTCCATGCCAAGAAAACTAAAACCGGTAACCGCAAGGGTAAAGGTATGACAGCCAAAAAAAATGCGAACCCCTCTTCCAACAAAAAATAGCGATGCCGTTCTTGATCGTCTGACACGCCTCCATCCCAAGGTCATCGATCTTGTTTTGAGTCGAATCGAACTTCTATTAGCTCGGCTCGGAAATCCTGAGTGGCGCCTACCCCCCGTCGTTCACGTCGCCGGAACCAACGGAAAAGGGTCGGTTATTGCTTTCCTGCGAGCGATCATCGAGGCTGCTGGTTATCGCGTCCATGTCTACACTTCACCCCATTTGGCGCGCTTTCACGAACGTATACGCCTTGCTGGAACATTGATTGCCGAGACCGACCTGTTGGCGGTTCTGGCGGAATGCGAAGCTGCCAATGGCGAGGCGCCAATAACCTTTTTCGAGATTACGACGGCGGCGGCCTTCCTTGCCTTTACCCGCACGCCTGCCGATATAGTACTTCTGGAAACCGGACTTGGCGGGCGGCTCGACGCGACCAATGTGATTAAATTGCCGTTTCTGACGGCGATTACGCCAGTGGATTTGGACCATCAAGGCTATTTGGGAGAGACCTTATCCGAAATTGCCGGTGAAAAGGCCGGCATTCTCAAACCTGGCGTGCCGTGTGTTCTAGCAATGCAGCGAGCTGAAGCGGACGCGGTCATTACCAATCGTGCGGCGGCGGTGGGCGCGCCGCTGATGCGTCATGGAGTGGATTGGCGGGGTACTCTTGACTTGGAGGGTGGTACCACATTCCATTTCCAAGGGGCGGATATTAGCTTGCCGCGTCCCGGCCTGGTCGGCACCCATCAAATCGGAAATGCGTCTCATGCAATCGCATGCGCTCGTATGCTCCCAGGTTTTGATATTTCCGATTCTGCGCTGGCTCGGGGCTTACGCGAGGTGGTGTGGCCTGCCCGGTTGCAGCTCTTGACGGCGGGGCCGTTGGTGGCGGCTATACCGGAAGGGTGGGAAGTGTGGCTCGACGGTGGCCATAATGCGGGTGCAGCGCGGGCGCTTGCCAGCCAAGCCGAGACCTGGAGCGACCGGCCGCTGTATCTTATTGTCGGCATGCTCAACAATCGGGACCCGGCGTTGTTTCTGGAGCCGCTGATGCTGCATGCGCGGGTGATGCGGGCGGTGCCTATCACCACGGCCCATGCTGGTCGTGAGGCTACGACCATCGCGGAGGCTGCAACGGGCCTCGGGATGTCGGCAGCGACAGCCCATGACGCATATACGGCATTAGTCGACATTATTGCCGAGGCTTCGGCTCCTTCTCGGGTGCTGGTTTGCGGGTCTCTCTATTTGGCGGGCGCGTTGATCGCCGAGGGCAACAGTTAGGGGTTACGGCGCACCACATAAAAATCAGCAGGGGTGTGCTAAGACGATTAGGTCCTCTTGATGTTCAGGTCATTACGCTGCTGGTGAAATCACAGATTCAACCCATTCGACGAGTTTGCTTTTGGACAGGGCGCCGATCTTAGTGGCGGTTACCTTCCCGTTTTCAAAAATCATAAGAGTAGGAATGCCGCGTACTCCATAGTCATTCGGTGTCTTGGGATTTTCATCGATATTGAGCTTGGCTACGGTCATCCGGTTGCCCATTTCGGTTGCGATATCCTCTAACGCCGGGGCGATTTGCTTGCACGGGCCGCACCATTCTGCCCAAAAATCGACGAGGACCGGCGTGGAGGAACTCAACACGTCGTCTTTGAAAGAATCATCGGTTATCTGTTTGGGCATTATTGTGTCCTTTCAATGGGTTGTCCGTAGACCTCCCGATTCCAGAGTAACCACTCTCTTCTTACGAGATTGGTAAAATTTAGGTGTCCTAGTGCGCAGCGTCAAGGAGTGTGAGCATCGAGCAAGGCACCCGGAAGCGTCATCAACCGTGGACCGTCGGTCCATAGCAGGAGACAGCGAATTTGATGGTGTGGATAAATGCGGGTGAGAAGGGCTCGATAGGCCGCCATCTGGGTAAGGTACACCACGGGAACGGCTTCGACGTCACGTGGAGGTGGCCGGTTGGTTTTATAATCGACGATGGTAACATCAGATGCTGTTACCAATAGGCGATCGACTTGGGCGGCTATGACGCGATCGGCAATGGCACCGGCCAGGGGTACTTCAGCGCGGCTACCGGATCCAAATAAGGCAGCATGCTCGGGATGGTCAAGGACGGCAATGGTCTCGGCGGCTATCTCAGCGGCCTCCTCCAGTCCAAGGCCGTGGACAGGCCTGAGCAGGAAGCGCCGCGCGGCATTGGCACGGTCGGCTGTTGCAATGTCTGGCAGGCTTTGCAATAGCCGATGAATAAGGCGGGCACGGCGAAAGCGTGCGCCATTATTGGTGCCAAAGGGCAAGAGCGTGGGCGGTTCCTCGTCGCTTGGCCTCGATGGCGCCAGGGGGCGAGGCGGATCAGGCTCGGCTGACGGCGGCACATGAACCCAATCAGGCAATGCCTGAATCTCCTCGACAGGTGCCCTGGTAATTTCCGATACGGCGGGCTGTTTCTGCGGACAGACGAGACGAAGAACCTCGCCGCTGTCCATATCACGATCCTTCGACAGTTCGTTGTCGATGGCAGATTCTAACACGACGTCGTCATCGGCGTCTGACGGTGCTATTTTCAGGGATTGGCGAATGAGGTTGTACCAGCAGTCATCCGGTGCCTTTTGCCGGCCACCCCAGCCACAAACATAGAGTCGGTCCTCCGCGCGGGTCATGGCGACATAGAGCAGGCGGCGGTATTCCTCGTCGCGGTGCGTCTTGAGCCGCTCGAACTCCTGGTCGGCGACTTCATCACGCCACCCAGATCTAGGTGGCCATAATAGGAAGGACTCACCATCGTCACCACGGGGCCAAAGGATACCATTACTGACTCTTGGTACGCGCATGGTATCGGGTAGAAAAATGACTGGGGCCTGCAAGCCCTTAGCACCGTGTGCGGTCATCACGCGCACGGCGTCGCGGGCCGAATGCTCGAGATCACGCTTAATCTCAACGGCACCGACCTCGAGCCAATGTAGGAAGCCTTGTAGGGATGCGGTGTGATGGCGCTCGAACGATAGTGCAAGGTCCATAAATTCGGTAATAGGGTCCTCGGCCTCAAAGCCGAGCCGCGCCATGAGCTTCTGGCGCCCGCCGAGGGGCCCAAGGACGTGGGCGAATAGCTCGTAAGGTGGGACGAAATCGGCGCGCGCTAGCAGGTCGGCGAGATAAGTCTGTGCCGTGGCGAAGGCCGGATTGACGTCCGCCTGTTCGGTTAGTGACTGCCAGAGGGTGCCTTGGCGGTCGTAAGCAAGTGTAAAGAGGTGTTCTTCCGACAGTCCGATCAACGGGCTTTTGAGGATAGTGGCGAGCGTCAGGTCATCCTCGGGCAACAGCAGGAAGTTTCCGAGGGCCACTAGGTCCATAACGGCGAGTTGGTCGGACAAAACCATGCGGTCGACGCCGGCGACTTCGACGCCGATCTGTTTGAGGGCACGCACCAGGTCCTCGACGAAGGCGCCACGCGTGCGCACCAGTACTAGGATGTCGCCCGCATGAATGGGGCGGCCTTTAGATTCAAGAAACTCGTTACCGGCTGTCATGCGTTGGATGCGGCGCGCCAATGCATTGGCAAGCCGCACTCGAGGTGAATCACCGGAAACCGCCTCTACCGGTGGTTTCCATGGAGGTGGGGGGTCGTTTTTAGCGGCTTCCGTCGGTGCCCAGATTTCGACTAGGCCACCGTCGCCGTGGCGGAAGGCGACGTGGTTAATTTCGGCGCCATCCAGTGTGACCCCGTCGCGTGCCGGGCTAGCAGTAAAAACTCTGTCGACGGCGGCAAGCACGGCGCGGGTTGAGCGGAAGGAAACGGTCAGCGCTTCCTGCCGCCAGGGCTGTCCCGCTGCATGGACGGCCGTATCAAAATGATCGCGCATATCCTGAAATGCAGCGGGGTCAGCGCCCTGAAAGCTGAAGATGGATTGTTTGACGTCACCGACGGCAAAGACGGTACGGGTATCCGTCCGCGCCCCGGCGCCGGCAAAAAACTCGCCGGTCAGGTGAGCGATGACGTCCCACTGATCTGGGTTGGTATCTTGGGCTTCGTCGATCAGCACGTGGTCGATACCGCCGTCGAGCTTGTAAAGCACCCAGGAGGCAACGTCGGGACGGGCCAAAAGGTCGCGGGTTAGGCCGATGAGGTCATCATAGTCGAGAAGCGCCCGGCGGCGCTTTTGCTCCTCATAGGCTTCGAGCATGGCACCGCCGAGACGTAGCAACCCGGAGGTTGCTTCGGCGGAGACGGCCGCGCGGCGTTTTTGCACGACCTTCAGCAAACGTTCAGCTTCGGCCTCCAGTACCGTATCAGCTTCGGCCATGGTGGCGACCCCAGATTTAGTAATTTGCCGAGAACGTACCTTGCGTAAGGCACGTTTGTTTTTGTCCTCGACTAAGAAACATGCGGCGTAGGCATTGAATTGGGTCTGGCGGTCGGGTGCTGCGCTTTCCAGCCAGGCGGCCACGACAGGCGCGCGGTTTGCATCTATTTTTCCGCCTTGTTCTAGGGCGGTGGCTGCGGAGCGAATTAGTACACCGTCGAAGGCATTGTCGGCGCAGGCGTCGGCTACAATGCCTTCGACGGTCTCGCCGTCCTCAAGCCCAAGCTGCTTGCGGATGTTTCTTGCTGCCTGTTCAACTGAGTCGCCAAATCGTGCCATTAGGCGGCGCAATGCTCCGCGACGGACTGCCAGTTCATCCATTAGGTCACTGAATGTCTGTTCGTGGACATGGGCGGTGACGGCGTTCAGTCCGTGCGCTAAGTCGGAGATATCCGACAGGCGGGCTTGGGCCAGTACGTCTTCGCGGGCGGCGGTTAACATCTCCTGGGCGTCGCGTTCATCCATGACGGTGAAATGGGGCGCAACGCCGGCCTCCAGGGGGAAGCGGCCTAGCAGAGACTGGCAGAAGGCATGGATCGTCTGAATATTCATGCCTCCCGGTGCGTCGATCACATCGGCGAATAAGCGGCGGGCAAGACGCAATTCGTTTAGGCCGGGGGGGTGTCCAAGTAGATCGGTGAGGGTTTCCTCTAAGTCCGCTAGTTCTTTCGTTGCCCAGGTGCCAAGAGTTTGGGCGATGCGCGTCGCCATTTCGGCAGCGGCGGCCCGGGTGAAAGTCAGGCAGAGAATCTTGCGTGGTTCGGTGCCGGCCAGCATCAAGCTCAGTACCCGGTCGCTGAGTACCTTGGTCTTGCCCGTTCCAGCGGAGGCTGCTACCCAAACTGATGCAGTCGGGTCGGCGGCACGGCGTTGCGGGATGCGGGGGTCGGCAGTGTGGCGTGCTGCGGTTTGGGAGACGACGTCGCCGCTCATTGGTCTTCTCCGCCGCCGGATGACCATTCTTTGACGCGAGCTAAATGCAGATAATCGCTGTAGCGCGGGGTGTGGTCGGGGTGAGGCCGCGCCCGGTACGGAGTGTCCACCAGATCGAAGGTGGTTACGAGGCGGGTCAAGCCTTCTATGGCACCCGTGGCCAGGCTAGTAGGGTCATCGCCGGCGCTCTTCACTTTGCCGGGTGGGTCGCCGCCGTCGAGATGCCAGAATTCCAGAGCGGAAACGGGCCCAATGTTGACGCCGTCAAATTTTCCTGCGGCGGCGATGGCGGCTTCCAGGGGGAGCTGGGGTGAGAAGCCGGCAAGAACCTCCTTTTTGCTAGCGACCTGCCCAGTTTTGTAATCGATGATGGCCAACGTTCCGTCCTTGAAATGGTCGATGCGGTCTGCTCTTGCCGTCAGGGTGAACGGTCCGCCACCGGCTTCAATAACCATGCTACCGGTGGCCTCGCTGCGGGACGTGGCGAGCAAGGCCCGACGGTCCTGTTCATGGGCGACGAACCATTTTGCGATACGCTCAAAGCGTGGCCACCAAAAAGCCCAGACGCCGGGTCGGCCAAGCAGTCTCTCGAATACTTTGTGGCCATGGGCTAGCAGGGCATCGGTGGCGTTGGCGGGTAGCTCTTTGGGAAATTTCTTGAGAAAGGCATCAAGCGCGTCGTGGATGACAGAACCGTAGTCGGCGGCGCCGGGATCCGCATCAAGGGAGTTGAGGGCCTTTAGTTTGAGGATGTGCGATGCATAGAGGCTGTAGGGGTCGCGCATCCAGGTCTCGATACGGGTGACACTGAGCTGGCGAGGCCGCGCCGACAAGGGCGGACAGGGTGCCGGAGCCGTGATGGGATGGATGTTTTCCGGCTGATCGATTAGGCCTTGCCAGTGCCGCCAGGGAAAATTTGAAGTTAGCAGACGGT
>Ga0302122_10002240_pt1 | contig 12123 bp, 10 predicted proteins | sample CB21_SCM_MG_FD_203115 | JGI IMG/M metagenome (GOLD analysis project Ga0302122, IMG submission 203115) | Marine microbial communities from Western Arctic Ocean, Canada - CB21_SCM | ecosystem: Environmental > Aquatic > Marine > Oceanic | place: Canada: Western Arctic Ocean | collected 2017-09-28
CAAAAAACTATGGCTGCCCAGGTACCCAGGATAGTCTCCTTCTCGCCGGATACGCCCGTCAAAGAGGTCGAATCGAGTTACACCTTCTCCGTCGGCCAGTACATCCAGGACGCGGGCGACGCGCTGATCGCGGCACGATCGGACCCGCTGCGCCGGCCCGAGCTCGGCAAGGCGCAGGACTCCATCATCCTCGCGAAGAAGAAGCTGGGTGGCACGTCGAAGACGCCGCCGCGAACCCGGTGCCTGCACACGATTGACATCCACATGAGCCCCGACCGGCGGCACATCACCGCGGAGGATTTTGAGGAAACCGGTGATGACGACGACGACGAGGACCTGCTGCAGTGCACGGGCTGCGCCGGGTGGCCGGACGCGCCGTCGTGGGACAGCTACTCGCTGCCGCGCGCGCCGAGCTGGGCACGAGACAACTCCTGGTGGAAGGCGGACGTGGTGTCCGCGGACGCACAGTAGTAGTTTAAGCACATAGTTAGTCTGACCCCGGCTCGTCGAAGACGGCGGGCTGTAGGTCGAGGCGCGGGTCCGGCCGCGGGAACTTCTTTAGTTCCTTGCGAATTTGTTTCTCGACAACTTTGTAGTCCTCAGCGTCTTCGTCGAGCGCCTTCAGTCGTCGTTTTATCAGTTTCCGGTCCGCTGCGACGGCGGCGAGGTCCGGGATCCGTATCTCGCCATCGATTTGCGCCGCGGCCGCGTCGGTAAAGGCAGTGTCCGCGGCCAAGGCGCTATATATAGCGGCGCCGAGCCAGGCGTCGCGAGCAGCATAGGCCAACTGGTTATCCTTCAGGTGGTTCGCCCAATTGGAGGTCGCGATCTTCTTGGCTTTGGGTGCGATGGGCCCGCCGATCGCGCGGTAGGCGACCTCCCGCAAGGAGAGGCGCCGCGCCTTTCGCGGCCCGCCGATGTCTAAACGGCCGCGCAGCCCCAGGCGCGCGTCGAGGTTGAATAGCTCGACGGCGTCGTCGTCGAGCCCGACGCCCACCTTTGCGCACTGCGGATCGCCCAGGACCTCTGAGAGGGCGGATGACGAACAAACGTCGCCCGAGACCAAATGCGCTACCAGGACGTCGTCGCCCACCGCGATTTGGAGCACGTGCGGGCCCGGCGCATGCTTCTTGCGGCCGGCGAAGGAGGGCGCTGTTTCGGTGTCAAAGCCGAGCGCAGCGGCGCCGGCGGCGTATTTGTCGAGCCATTTGTCCACGGCGGCTGCGTCGTCTGTATAACAAACGTTCATGCATCGCTCGTCAGTCGACGGTTCGCCCTGCGGCGCAGGCAGCGCCTTGAAGGAGTGCGTGGTCGAGAACAACGTGTCCGCATAAGCGATGAGGAGGAGGAGCACACGCATTATAGGTCGCCGTGCATGATCTTGCGTCTTCGCCCAGTTTCGTCGACCTCGTAGTTGTCTTCTTCAGACGAACCTCCTCTGCGCCGGCAAAAGTAGACCGGTACCACCACTAATAGCACCGCGATCGCTGCGTATTGCGCGTTGAACGGGAGGGTGCCAATTGCTGCTGGCGTTTCAGGGGTGTCCATCAACCACTGCTGCGATAATTGGTCTTGACGGCGCTGCGTTTTTGGCAGGCTGTTGGACGCATTAACAGGAGATGAGGAGACGGAAGTCCACCGCTGAAACCCGTGTAACCAAGGTGTACGGGTTTTCGCCAGGGTTTTATTACGTCAGGGGGCAGCGTACACACGGTAGACCCACAGCAGGACATATTAGAGGTCCTTTACTGTTTCCTCTCGCGCCGTGACCACTTGTACGGGCCATAGCACACGCAAAAACCCTTGGCACCTGGAGCCACTCAGCGCAAATGCCGCGGCCCGCAGCCCACGCCCGAATACTCGCCCTGCTCTCACTCACTGCAGCCTTCATCGCGCCGCACCATCGCCCACGATGGACGAGCCTCCACGCGAAGCAAGGCAAATCCCCCCCCAAGAAGCGCGACGGCCGCCGGCTGAAGATCGCGTCCAACCGGAAGGCGCGCTTCTTCTACGAGATCATCCGGACGATGGAGGCCGGCATCGCGCTCCAGGGCACGGAGGTCAAGTCGTGTAGAGACGGCAACGCGAATATTGCGGACGGCTTCGGGCGCATCGAGAGCGGCTCCTGCATGCTTATTAATGTAGATATCGCGCCGCACAAGACGACGGCCGGGTACTTCCAGCACGAGCCTCGACGGCCGCGCCGCCTCCTCCTCCACAAGAGCGAGATCCGCAAGCTCAGTGGGGAGATGGTCGACCCGGGCTTCACCCTCATCCCGCTCTCGTTCTACTTCAACGACAAGAACTTGCTGAAGGTGGACCTCGCGCTCTGCCGGGGCAAGTCCCAGACGGACAAGCGGAAGACTATCCAGGAGCGGGACGACAAACGGATGATGGCGCGCGCGTCCAAGGGGGCGTACTAATACTGTGATGTTACAACACTGGATCACGCCGGGGGCGCCTCGGCCTCGAGGACGCCGCCGTCATCGGAGTCCTCTGGGTGGGGCCGGACGGAGCTCCTGCGCCCGAGCGCCGCCGCGACCCACGTCAGGGGGCCTCGACCGAGAGGCACTGGACCGGCGTCGACGCGTCGCCGTCGTCACCGCGGGCGAGTTGGCCGCTGTCGCCGAGCCCAAAGGCCCAAGCGCGGCCACGCGCGTCTGTGAGCACGGAGTGTGCGTACCCCGCCGACACCGCCGTGTACGCCACGCCGTCGGACGGACGGGGTACGCGCACCGGCGTCGCCGCGCCGTCGACGTCGTCTCCGAGCCCTAGCTCGCCGTGCTCGTTGGAACCCCAGGCGTACGCGTTCCCGTCGAGACCGAGCGCGAGCGAGTGGTTTGCGCCCGCAGCAACAGGGATGGCGCCCACCGGAATTTTGACCAGGCTCACGACCGTATTTCCTTCCGTAAGGCCGTCGCCGCGCTGGCCGTCGTCCCCAGCACCCAAACTGAGGACGCGTCCGTCAATGGTCCGGCAGAGCGTGTGGCAGTAGCCACCCGTGACCTCCGCGATGGACTCGCCGTCGAGCTCGGCGATGCGCGTCATCGTACGAATATTCTTCGGGCCGGCCCCCAGCTGCTGGTACTGGTTCTCGCCGGTTGCGTACACGCCGTCTCGACAGCGCGCGAACGTTGAGTAGAACGCCGCGCCGACGCCCAGGGCGGGCCCCGGGAGGCCCTCCACCGGTCGCGGTCGCGCGTCGACGGGCAGGCCCGCGCTATCCGTCGCCTTGGTCGTTCTGCGACCGAGTTGTCCCAGCTGCGCCGCGCCAAAAGTATACACGGCGCCGTCTTCGGTCAGAACGACGGAGTGGTACGCGCCCGCCGCCGCGGCCGCAGCGCGGTCCGGGAGCGCCACCTTGGCCGGCTCGAGGGTCTCCTCCAGTGAATTCGGCTGCCCCAGAGCTGGAATGACGCCGTCGTTGTTGCCGTCGGTAAAGGCCCCGCAGCCCCACGCGTACACGTCGCCGCTCGAGCCGATGGCTACCGAGTGGTAGTAGCCGCCGGTGACGCTCGCGGTACGCTCGCCCGTGTGCGCGCGCCGCCAGACGAATAGCTCCGGGGTTATGTCTTTGAGACGCGACCATCCGAGTCCGCACGCGCCCGCGGAGAAGCACTGCCCCTTGCGCGACACCGCGAGCGAGTGCTCGCCGCCGCAGACGTATGATGCCGGATGGGACAGCAGCTGTGCAGGCTCGGCCGTGTCGTGAGCCGACCCATCGTCGCGGGCGTTGCATCCGGAGCGCTGTGATGCGGCTAGTGCGCTACCCGCTGTCGGTGCGGCGAGTTGTGCGGCAGCGCGTGCGGCGGTGCGTAGGGCCGCAGAGGCCATATGCTGCGTGGCTGCTGCTCACTTGTGAGGGCAGTGTGCACAGGAGGCAGCTTTTTGAGCAGTTATTGCTGCATCACCAGCAGGAAAGATGGCTTGTGTGCGATTTCGCGGGTCTGATCACCGCTGCGAACAGCTGCTGGCGCAGTATGCAGTGCGTGTTGTTGCATAATTAACACGCGGGTTTTCTTACGGGTTTTCACAGTATTTTAGCAAGCGTTTTTGACTTCTTGCACCGCTGCCTACCTCGCATCTGTAGTTCTAAGGCAACAGCTCTCGCACGTGTTACGCGCGACGCGCTGCTGCTGGTAGTGGCTGTGGGCGCTGCACGCTGACATTGGCTGTGCGTCGCCTGTTCTCTAAGCGCACTACGCAACCCCTGCGCCCTCGCGTTATAGGCGCGACCGAGCTATAGGCCGCTCTCGAGCTCTAAAATGGAAGCCGCAATCGCGACCGTCCTCGCGGCGGCAGGTGACGGCTGGAAGCCCAACAAGGTGCGCAAGAAGACCTTCGCGAAGCTCGGCGCCACTGACGCGACCTGGACCGACTTCAAGGATTGTTTGGAGAGGCTCGTAAAAGCCGGCACGGTCCTCGAGGTCGGCGACCGCGTGCGCCTCAGCGACGCGCCGACGCGCGCGCCGCCGCCGGCAGCCGCGGCGCCGGCGAAGCGCAAGGCACCCGCGATTGATGAAGACGCCGCGGAGAAGCGGCAGAAAAAGGACGCCGCCGTCGCCCGGAAGGCCGAGCGGGCCGGCGGCTGCACGGCGGAGCTGTCCATCCCCGCCGGCTTCGTGGCGGTCCTCCTGCGGCAGTCGTCGACGAAGCTGAAGAACATCGAGACGAACAGCAAGACGCACGTGCAGATCAGTCGGGACGGGGCCACTTTGACCATTTCCGGCGAGACGGAGGCGCGGCTCAAGACGGCCGAGGTGTTGCTGGGCGGCATGCTCAAGGCCTTCGACCGCCGCGCGCGGGACCAGGCCCCCGACAAGGCGGCCGTGGACGCGGGCGAGCGCCGGCGCCACCGCCGCGACCAACGCGACGGCGACGAGGGCGGTCGGGCCGCGGGCCGCGGCAGGGGGGGCAGGGGCGGTGGCCGGGGCCGCGGACGGGGGAAAGGGCGGGGAAGGGGGCGAGCCCCCCCACGGGGCGCCGCCCACTCGTCCTAGCACCGTAACAACATATTGTGACGCTGTTTGTACAAGTTTTTAGTGCCTCGGGACACACTGGTACGACTCTTCACTTGAATCTTAGATGTAGTTATGACCACACACACAAGGGGGGTTAGAATTCGGTCCGGAGTGGGCCTAGATCGTGGGACGTAAAGAGGTGGCCGATACTTGTGCTTGTCGTGTCGGTGGCGTGGAAACTCCATGCCACCGAGCAGACGCGTTTACGTGGACAACGTTGCGTCGATGGCGTGGAAGCGCTTGAGTTCAGAATTGCGGCGAGAGCAACGGACGCGTACGGCAGAGGAGCCCGGGCATCAACGGAGCTACCACCGCAGGCTCATTTCATCAACGCAGAACGACACAGAGGAACAGGCCGGAACGGCGCCCCGGCGCGTCGCAAACTCCAGGGCCTCGGTCAGACCGACGAGCGCCGTGACGTTGTGGACTTGGGACGCGGCGTCTAGTATGACCCGGAGGTCCTCGACGGACCAGTCCAGGGCCCGCCGGACGAGCGCCGAGGAATCCTTCGCGACTTGCTCCAGCGCACTCAGGTCGACGGCGGCGCACTGGTCGCCGAGCGCCCTCGACAAGGCGTGCGCGAGGCAGCCGGCGACGACGCAGGCCTCGATCGAGCCATAGGTGGCGCCGTCGAAGCGCAGCGCTTGGCCTTCGAGCGCGGGCCACAGCTCGAGCGAGGCGCGGGCGCTGACGGCGTCGGCCACGGGCTCGGAGTGTACCACGCGCCACTTCGCCAGGGGCCGGAGGACCGCCCGCCGTTCCAATACCGCGGCGGCGGACGCCGTAGCGCCCAGGCGGGCCCAGGCGAGCCGCGGGCAGGCTCCGGCCGCCAGCTCCAGGGCGAACGGGTCGTTGATGGCCTGGACCCTGCCGAGGGAGCCGGGCAGGGCGACCGCGCTCAAAAGCGCCACGCGCCGATTGAGATTCATTTAAAGGGCTTGAGAGCGAAGCGCGCGGCGGCGTGATCCATGAAGTCGGCCATGGCGATGTCCCGGTCCGACAGGCCGGCGGCGGCGTGCGTAGTTAACGTAACCTCGACGATGGAGTACAGATTGGTCCACTCGGGGTGGTGGTCCGCGGTCTCCGCCTGCAGCGCCACGCGCGACATCCAGCCGAAGGCTTCGTTAAATGACGCGAACTCGAAGCGTTTCTGGACTGCGTCTCGATCGGGAGACAGGTCCTTCCAGCCGCGTTGCGTCAAAGTCGTGATTAGCGCTTCGCGGTCCTGGACCTTGGCGTAGGTGGCGAGGTGACGCGCAGTGCTGGCGCGGCGGGCGAGGAGCGCAAGGGCCATGCGCTGGTTGTGTCGGTGTCGAATGCCGCTGGCAGTGCAGTGATTAGTCACGTGCCGGCTGGAAACCTTGTCCAATCACTTGAAACCTCAAGGATTGGGTCGTGGCCAACGACACGGCGGGTTCGGGTTCGGATTCGGGTTCGGGTTTTGTGTGCGGGTTTTACTCAGTGGGTGACACAAAGTAGCACAGCGACAGGCTGGTTGGTTTGATGCACCGGCCGCTGGTATATCTCGCACTCAGCATGGCTGCCGCCAGCGCCCTGGTGCCGGAGACCATCGGCGTGATCGGTGTGGGCACCATCAGCTCCGCAGCGGTGCGCGGCCTCTCCGAACGGTCCGGCACGTCCGCACCGGCATTCGTGCTGTCGCCGCGCAACGCCGCGAAGGCGCAGGCGTTGGATGACGCCTACGCGAAGGTGGAGGTCGCTAAGGACAACCAGGCCGTCGTGGACGCGTGCGACTGTGTTTTATTAGCGGTGCTGCCACGGCAGGCGGAAGCCGTGTGCAAACCGCTAAAATTCCGAGAGGGCCAGCTCGTCGTGTCATTGATGGCCGGCGTTCCTCTTGAGTCGGTCAGAGCCTGGTGCGGCCCGGCCGACTGCGCGTTAGCGTGTCCCTTGCCCGCCATCGCCGAGGGCGCCGGCACGACCATCGTCACGCCGTCGGAGCCAAGGACGATCGCCATCTTCGAACGACTGGGAAAGGCCGTGCCCGTGGCGACCGAGGACCAATTCAAGCGGTTGCAGGCCATGACGTGCCTCATGGGCGACTTGTACCAGCGCCAGCTTTCAGCGCAGGACTGGCTCACGTCACATGGCGTGGCCGCGGACGCCGCGGCCGCGTACGTCGGGGGCGTCTTCCACACGATGACGCACGACGCCCAGCACGCCGGGCCGGCCACGTTAGCAGAATTGGTCGCGGAACAGACCCCGGGCGGGATGAACGAGATGGTCATCTCGGAGCAGCGGACCGACGGCGCCTACGCGTCCCTCGGACACTCGCTCGACTCGGTCTACTCTCGTTTAAACGGCGCCCACGACCCGTCATTAGCACCAGTAAACTTTAGGAAATAGGGAGGGTCTACTTGAAGCTCATGACCTCCGGCCCGCCGTTTTTGCCCTCGGCCTCGAAGGACGGCTTCAACGGGACCAGGTCCTCCCCGCCGACCTTGGCCTCCGGGCCGTCCAGGTGTTTCAACTGCGGCCGCTTCTTCATGGGCTCGCTCGAAGCTAATATAGCCCCGGCGCTCAGCTCCTGCTTGGGCTCTTCGGCCATGCCGGCCCGTCGCTCGTGGTTCACCTCCTCTTGCGGATTGACTTTTTTGAAGTTCACGAGCTCCGCCAGCACAAAAGCCAGGGCGCGCATGGCCCCGGGCGGCGCCCCGTCGCCCGTCTTGTCCGCTAGTACTTTTGTAGCTCCCACGACGTCGCACGCTTCGCGGATGTAGTAGTCTAGGTCGTCGTCCGTCTCCTGCTGTCCTTGGAGACACTTGTTCGTGAGTTGGGCGAGGCGTTCCCGTTTAGAAGCGAAGTGTTCATCTAGGTCAAATTGATCTAGTGGAGGTGGCGGCGGTTCTCGTAGAGCCGGCGGGAACGTCGCTGGTAGTAGCGGTGGCAACGGACATTCAAAGGTCGGCGGGATTAACGATAAAGGTTCGTGCTTCACGTTCAACTGCTCATATAATGCCACCACCTCGGGAATGGCGTCCGTGTCGAAGCGGAAGAGGGCGTCATTAAACAACTTCGCGAAATTCCTGGGGAGCTCCTCGCCTTCTTGTAAGCAGGCCCGCAACCTCGACGCTAAGGCCTCGATGTCCGGCACCCGCGCGTACTCCTTATCCGCCTCGACGTGGTGGTGCTCGCCCTCCGCGAGTTCAAAAGTGGCGTCCGCCCCGGGGTCGAAGGAGTGCCCGCGGGTGATGCCCCGGTCTTTCGCGGGCTTGGAATCACTAGACGAGGCAGCAGCGACGAGCGAAGGCGCCTCGGCATCGCGACAGAGCCACTTGAATAACAGGTCCATCACAATGTTGTTCTCCTCCTTATCCAGCCAGTCGTCCGCGAACATTTCGGCCGCACCTAGACATACAACGCGCGGCCGCGGGGCGCGCGGCGGCGCGTCCGCTGGTGCTTTGCCCTCCCAGGCGGCGCAGACCGTGCGGTGGATGGGGTAGGAGATGGCTCCCGTACTAAGCACCGCTCTAGCGGGCCTTCGGACACCTAACGTACCACCACGGGGATACACAAACGAGATGCCGCCGCCGTTCGCCGTGGACGCCTTGAGCTCCTCTCCACTTAGTTTATCCCGCTTGGTCTTGCGCTTCCCCGAGATGACTAAATGCTTGTTGGCCACCAAGGCGGGTTGCAATACACCGTGCGACACAAAAACTTCTTTCGGGTGCAGGTACTTGTAGTACACCGTCCTCAGGACAGAATCGCTCTGGCAGGACATGCCGTAGGGTTTTAACAGGTCGTTCATGTTGCCCCCGGTCTTTTCTTCGCCGCCTTCCGCCGAGAGGCAGAACAGCGAACCGCCTCGCTTCACGAACGCTTGGATGCACTCCACCTCCTCGCTCGTGAACTTCTCCTGGGGGCAGGCCGTCACGAAGACGTCGGCCGTCTCCAGCAACTTCTCCGTAATATCATCTCTGTTGTTGACCGGCTTGTAATTCGAGGACCGGAGCCGCCGGAAGAGCCGCTTGAAGCCCGCCGCCGCGGAGAAGGCTTCTCGCTTGGAAGCATCGAGGAGAATCACTCGGGGACCGCGCCGCTTCGGCTCTTTGTCATCCTCCTTGGTTTCTACGGGCGTGCTGGCGGCCGTGCCGCGGCCCTCCCGGGGCATGGTGCACCGGTGCCTAGCGGCTGCCTGCCGCGCGCCTCCGCTGCGGTCGGTCTGTTTCTGTGGCCCCTCGGGCTCCACTCGGGGAGCCGGTCTCGCTCGGGCAGCCGGTCTCCCGCGCGTGCGGCGGCGACGTCGTGCAGCCGGCCAAGGTTCGAAATGCGGGTGCGGGACGGCCGCCACTAGGTGTTTTATGTGCAGTTCGTTGCTGAAGCGCTCCGCGGAGTGATGAGGGGGACTGATTGGCTGAAGATATAGCTGTCAGCTTTATGATGGCAATTCGGGTTTCTCAGCTTAGCCAAAGCTCGTCGTGCTAAGGGCATCGTACGAGTTAGTTTCAGCCCGGCTTTTACCAGTAGCTCTAAGATCGACGGGTTCCGCGCCAGCACTAGCAGCCGTGCCCGCGCCGGACCGAGCGGTGCGCACAGCACTGCTGCCCTGTCGGAGGACTGTTCCGCGCGCCGACGCCAACTAGAAGCAGGACATGGCCTCCGTCTCGGGCCTCCTGCAGGTCCGGGTACGCAAAGCCAAGGGCCTGGACGCGGCGCCGGCCGCCGCGTTGACCGTCCGCCTCCGCCTCCTGCCGTGGAAAGAAGAACAGCGCAGCGACGCGGCCCAGTGCGACGACGACGGCACGGCCGAGTGGGCCGCCAGCGACGAGAACCTGGTCGTGCTGCCCCACTTGGCGGCGCACGACGAAGCGCAGCCGCAATTGAGCGTCGATCTGCGGTCGCGGGAGCTCCTGGTCTACGAGCGGCGTTTGGGCCTCGCGACGATCGACGCGGCGCCCTTGTTGATCCCGGGCGTCGCCGAGGAACTCTGGGTGGCATTGGACGACACGACCTCCCTCCTGCTGGAGATCAAGTTCAAAACGGGTACCACGACTCCCACGCACCTAGCCCGGACGACCAGCGTGCCCGCTCGGCTCGAGGAGGACATCCGGCACCAGCACCTGTTCCGCCTGCAGTCCTACGGGGCGCCGACGTGGTGCGCGGTCTGCGACCGGCTGATGCTGGGCGTGCGGCACCAGGGCTTCTCGTGCGAGAGCTGCGGGCTGAGCTGCCACGGGGGCTGCCAATTGAGGGCGCACGCCGTGCACGACTGCGTCGGCCGACAAAAACCGCCTCCAATTCAGACGCCGCAGCAGTCTTTTGAAGAGGAAGTGTTCAAGGGCAGCCCGCGGGCCAAGCGGAGCCCGTCTGGCGACGCGTTGCTGGAGGAGGCGGACGCATCCGGGGTCGGGTCCCTGGAGCTGCACTTGAGCTCCGTCAAGTTGTTGGAGAAATCGGCGGAGGACGACGGCACGGGCGACTACTACGTTAGAGTTGTGCTAGCGGGTTCGAGAGACATGGCGCCCCCGACGCGGGGCCGGTGCAACCGGCGCACGCACACGGTGTACCAGTCGCGGGAGCCGCACTTCGACGTCCGGTGGAAGTTTCGCGTGGAGTCCTTCGCGGCCGAAGTGCGGGTGGATCTCGTCGATGCCGCGAGGGATGTGGTGGTGGGGTCGCACCGGTTTGGGGTATTAGACTTGTTACAGGAACAAGCGGATCAACGAGCGGAGGACTACCTCGCAAAGGTCACGCGAGTGATCGAAGCCAACCTGCCGCCCGGCACCCGGGTCCCCTATCTGACGCGGTCCGAGGGCGCCGTAAAATACGGCGCGCCCGCGTCCGCCAGTTACTTCGACGACCCCGCGAATTCGGAGCTCCGGGACAAGAGCGGGCCGACCGCGTGCGTCACGTGGCCCCGCGCGCGCTTCGTGGTCCACGGCGACAAGCTCTGGTGGGCGCCGACGCCCGTAAGCGCCGCGCGGCCGCCGCAGCCGGACCAGTTCTCCTTGGACGTGGCGCGGGCGCACATTCGGCGGGCCACGGACTGCGTCCACGCCATTTATGCGTGCATGGACGCCTACGAAGCCTTCATGCGCTGGTCCCGACCGCTGGAGACGGGCGTCGTCTTCCTGGCCTTCGTGGGCCTCTGCCTCTTCCTGGACGCCGAGTACGCGGGCTTGGTGCCCGTCACGGCGATCGCCCTGGGGTTACTCACCCTGGGGCGGCGGCGGTTCCTGGGGGGCTACCCGCGCGCCTCCTTCCTGGACGAGGCGTTCGAAAAGGCCGACGCCGAGCTTTTGAACGGCGCGACGCGGCGCTTCCGGCCGCACGGGCGGTTGAAGCTCGCCGTGTGCGCGGGCCGGGGTTTTGGCCAAGAGGACGACGTCTACGCCGTGGCGACGTTTCGGCGGCCGCTGGTGGAGGAGGAAGCACCGACGCGGAAGCGCGCCGGGAGCGCGTCGCTGGCTGCCGTCGCGACGGCCGCCGACGCGTTCTCGACGGACACGTCGCTCGATGCGTTGCTCGACGAAGCGAGCGCGATGCCCACTCCGCCCATCGTGGGGAAAGCGAGGGCGGACTCGGTCATGCTCGAGGACGCGCCTCTACCTGTAGAGGACGAGGAACTCACGCACCACGAGACGTTACTAGGCTACACGGGCACGTGCCGAGGAAGAGACCCGCGCTGGCACGGGTCCTTGGGAGCTACCGTCGATAGAGAGGGCACGTCGGGCTGGGCCTCGATCCGGCGGCTCTCCACTGTATTAGGGGAGTCGGACCACGCGCCACCTTGTGTTGTCGAACCGTGGGAAAGGCGGGGCTGGCGCAAGAACGATAGGACTCAAACGACCGACCGGTGCTTGGTGTACCCCCTGCCCCAGCCCATCGATGAAAAAAACGCTTTGTTACCGTGGCGCGAGGCCCAGGGCGGTGTGAGAATAGCGGTCATGAAGGCGGGGCGCATGTCCGACGTGCAGATTGGAGAAGTGGTCGTGCCTCTCAACGAGCTGGTCGATGCCACAGAAACGGGGGCGCAGCGGGAGCGGCGGGGCTGGCACGAGCTCGAAGTCGTGGACGAGGAGACCGTGACGCGGAAGAAGCACAGCGAGCCGCCGGCGGTCCATTTGCGCCTGCAGCTCTC
>Ga0302122_10002241_pt1 | contig 12115 bp, 11 predicted proteins | sample CB21_SCM_MG_FD_203115 | JGI IMG/M metagenome (GOLD analysis project Ga0302122, IMG submission 203115) | Marine microbial communities from Western Arctic Ocean, Canada - CB21_SCM | ecosystem: Environmental > Aquatic > Marine > Oceanic | place: Canada: Western Arctic Ocean | collected 2017-09-28
TCGACAGCCTGGAGCGGCTAAAGACCCGGCAGGCCGAGCGCGCTGCTCAATTCGAAGCCGCCAACGAACTAGCCGGGTCGACCGAGGAAGCCAGCCTACAGGACAAGCTGAAATCCGCGGGTATTGTAGATGGCGGCGCCAAGGGCGGCGACGTCCTGGCGCGTCTTAGAGCGAAGCGGGGCGGTTAACTGGCCGTCTCGGAAGCCAACCGATGCGCCGCATCCCTATTCCCCCGCGGCCAAACCTGAAGCAATCGGCGCTGGCGCATGGTTTCGCGGTAGATGAGTTTGGTAACGTCCCCTACTGGGATGAAACCGCTTACTACTGCTTTACCTTGCGCCAGATCGAGGAAGACCTAGAGCACCCCGCCGAGGCTATTGAGGAGCTTTGTTTCGAAATCCTAGACCGGGCGATCGCCGATGAAACCGTGTTCCACCGGCTTCGAATCCCGGAGGCTTTTTGGGACTACATTGCATCAAGCTGGCGGAACCGTGAGAAGGATCTCATCGGCCGCTTCGACTTCTCTTATGACGGCACCGGCCCGGCAAAGCTCCTTGAATACAATGCCGACACACCAACAACGCTTTACGAGGCATGCGAGTTTCAATGGGAGTGGATCGAGAACACCATCGAACGCGGTCTGGTTTCTGACACTGCCGATCAATTCAACCTGCTGCACGAATTCTTGCTGGCCGCCTTCACGAAGTTCGGCATAAACGGCCCACTGCATTTGGCCTGCCAGAAGCACATCAACGATGACCGCGACACCGTTGAGTATCTTGAGGAATTGGCCAAGGAAGCTGGCCTGGAAACAGTTTTCCTGTCGATGGATGAAGTCGGCATCGATCCACATGGTCGCTTTACTGATCTCGACGACCAAATCATTACTTGGATGTTCAAGCTTTATCCTTGGGAATGGTTAATGGAGGAATCGTTCGGCCAGTATATACCCGCCAGCGGCGCCCGCTTCATCGAACCACCCTGGAAGGGCGTGCTGTCTAACAAGGGCCTGCTGCCGCTCCTCTGGGAAAGTTTTAAGGGCCATCCGAACCTGCTGCCGTCCTACTTCGAGGGTGACCCGCGCGCGGCTGAAATTGGCGGCAATTTTGTCCGCAAGCCGCTGCTTTCCCGGCGCGGCGCAAATATCGATATCGTCCGCGCCGGCGATATCGTGGCGCAGAAGGGCGGCCCCTATGGTGAAGAAGGATACATTGTACAGGCGTTTCACCCACTGCCAGATTTTGACGGTCGTCGCCCGGTTCTTGGCTGCTGGATGGTGGCTGGAGACGCCGCTGCGCTGGGAATCCGCGAAGATAGCGGGCTGGTCACGACCGACGACGCAGTCTTCATGCCGCACATCATATTGGATTAACGCGGCGGCAGCGGTAGGTTTCACTCTATCATGTTTACTGCCGGCTAGGATAACTTCGGAACCATCAGAAATACGACCTTCCGAGAAGGCAATGATGGAACAATAAGCGTCTCGGGGAGATATAGATTTGGCGACGACGATCAAAACGCCGGCTTTCATAACCGACAAAAAAATTCTCGAGCAGGACCTGACTGCGTTGCGCAAGGTCGCCGACGATGCATCATGCAAACTGCTGTATTCGCCGAAAGCTAATCCGCTGCCAACGGTTCTGCAAACAGCCGCAGCGCAAGTAGATGGCTTCGGTTGCAGTTCACCATTCGAGCTGGAGCTAGTCTGCCGCGTGTGCGGCCCCGGCGTATCTCGCCACCTCGTCGGCCCGCTGCTGACCAAGGAGATGATCAACGCGGTTGGCAACCGTCTCGATTACCTGACGTTCAACTCGCTTTCCCAATGGGATATGTTGCAAGAAGTGGTCCCGACCACGGTCCAGTCGGGCATAAGGGTCAATCCCGAACTCTCTTTCATAAGCGACCCGCGATACGATCCGTGTCGTCAGCATTCGAAGTTGGGCGTCCCAATTGCCGATCTAGCCCGCGTAGCAGCAACAGATTTAGACCGTTTGCGCGGTATCAACGGACTTCATTTTCATACCAACTGCGACGAAACCGATTTTGCCAGCCTGCTTGCAACGGCACTCCTAATTCAGGATTCAATCCCGGCGTTTCTTGAAAGCCTGGATTGGATCAACATGGGCGGTGGCTATCTCTTCGATATGGCCGACGACAAGTCGGGCTTCTTCCAAGCGGTAGAGATATTCCGCGAGGGTTTCGGCCTACAGGTTTTTATCGAACCCGGTGCGGCGCTAGTGCGGCGTGCCGGTACAATTGAAGCGACCGTGCACGACCTGTTCGAGAGCGATGGCATTCAAATCGCCGTTCTAGATACAACGGTGAACCATATGACCGAGGTCTTTGAATATCAGTTCGAACCGGATGTGCTGGGCCACGTCGATGGCGGTGTCCATGAGTACATTCTGGCCGGCTGTACCTGCCTTGCCGGTGATGTCTTTGGCGAATACGCCTTCGACAGACCGCTTTCAATTGGTTCACGGATTACGTTTATCAACATGGGCGCCTATACCATGTCGAAAGCGCACCGGTTCAACGGTGTCAGCCTGCCGGCATTCTATACGCATAACGGGGACGGTGTGGTGACATTGATCAAAGAAGACAGCTTTGACGACTTTGCGCGGACGATGGGGATGACCTAGGGTGAACTGTTGAAATAGCGGAACGTTTTCTTCATCCACCAAGGCCAATGACCACCCTTCCCGCCACAAGCTACCCTTCCCACTAAATTTTTATATAGCTTTTACCAATTCGAAAATCGCAGGATGCCAAAGTTCATCGATATTTATTGCATTCCAGATATTGGAATTTATTCAGATATATTTTGGACGTCAAGGGAGCCTTGAGTGAAGGTTGTACTGAAGATTGGTGCGGCGCGAGCCGAATGGTGGAAATCACACCTTTCCGCGCTATTGCCCGCGTATGAAGTCGTTCTCGCGGACGAGCCGATGGATCACGAGAGCATCGATTTTGCCGTGGTTTGGAAGCCAGAACCCGGATGGTTGCAGACGTTTCCCAATCTGCAGTGCATCGTCTCCATCGGTGCCGGCATCGATCACGTGCTATGCGATCCTGATCTGCCCGCACACTTGCCCATCATCCGCACGACGGGTACGGATCTAAACGTTCGCATGCGCGAATATGTTACGTTGCATGTACTGCGCATTCACCGCCGGTTGCCTGAGGTCGCCGCCGCCCAGGAAGCGCAAGAATGGTGTCAGATCATCGAACCGCCCGCCCAAGATCGCCGGGTTGGTGTCATGGGGCTGGGGAACTTGGGCGCCGATTGTGCCCGGACACTGGCGGACATTGGTTTTAATGTCGCGGGATGGTCGAAGTCGCCGAAGTCAATTGATGGCGTGGCATGTTTCGCAGGTAACGACGAACGAGGCCAGTTTCTTGATGGCGTCCAAATTCTGGTTTGTATGTTGCCGCTGACGCCGGAAACGGAAGGCATCTTAAATGCTGAATTGTTCGCGCAATTGCCCGAGGGCGCATCGATAATCAATGTTGCCCGGGGCCAGCACCTGATCGAAGCGGATCTGTTGGCGGGGCTTCAATCTGGCCATATCAAAACAGCGACGCTGGACGTCTTTCACGAGGAACCACTGCCGAGCAATCACCCGTTTTGGGGGCACCCTGATATTCTGGTAACGCCCCATATCGCCAGCCTTATAGATCCTGTCGCCGGCGGACAGCGCATTGCCGAAAACATAAAGAAATTCGTCGCCGGCAAACCGATCGCCGACCTCGTACCGCCCGGAAAGGGATATTAACGGCGCCGGGTTTTAGGCACGCGCGCCAACATTGCCGCTGTCGGCGGCTTCCAATTCGAATAGTGATTCCGCAACGGCACCGGCGAGTGGATTGGCCTTGTCACCGCAGCCGAATGTGACGCCGCTGGCGCGGTCTCGATAAACGCCCGATGGGCACGCGTAAAGCTTTGGGAATACCAGGTTCTGAGCAACTTCCAACTCGAACTGTTCGGCTAAAGCTGACAGTACTTCGGGGCCGACCGCCGGATCAACGCGAATTGAGGCGCGGCCCCCGGCATCGATGCGGGGAAGATTGAATGCCTCTTCCAAGGTGATGCCGTAGTCTAACAGCAAGGCCGTGATTTGCATCGTACATGGCACGATGTAATTTGCACCGGACGCGCCGACAGCGAAAACGGCCTGGCCGTCGCGGACACAAATCGTTGGGCACATGTTGGATGCGTTGATCCGCTTGCCGCCCTCCATTGACGTGGGGAATCCGGGCCGTGGATCGAAATAAGATGCGGCGTTATTCATAAGGATGCCGGTGCCCGGTAGAACGACTTTTGAGCCGAAACGGTTGAGCAACGAATAGGTCAGCGCGACCATGTTACCGTCTGCATCGACGGCGCTCATATGCGATGTACAGCCCGCCATATCGCCACGGCCCTGCCGCCTTTCATGGTTAGCGAACGCTTGGTTCAAGGCTGTCGCGTATGTCGCATAGGTGTGGGCACCAATGGGTTGCGACTGGTCCAGATGCGATGTGACGTGCGTAAGTGCCTCATTGAGCCTCAGGCCGCCGCTATTTTCACTGGGTGTGTACAGTTGTGCGCCACGGTGCATATGGACCAACGGATCGTTGAATTGGGCTACGTAGGCTGCCAGGTCCTCAACCGTGATGCGACTGCCGCCGGCTTGCAGATCATTGGCCAGGGATTCTGCAATCGTGCCGCGGTAAAATTCATCAGGCCCGCGGTCAGCGAGGGTCTTGAGGGTGGCGGTAAGCTTTGCAAGAGGCAAAAACTGTTCCGGTTGAGGCGGCACGCCACCAGGCATATAGGTCGCGGCGCTAGCCGCAAAACGCGAGAGGTCAGCCGCCTCCATCGCGATGTGCAATGTCGTGTGCCAGTCTACGGGTAAGCCACGTTCAGCCAGCTGGATTGCGGGTGCGAGAACCGAATCGAATCCAAGGCGACCGTGGTGTTGCACAGCCGCCGAAAGGCCCGCCACCGCGCCGGGAACGATGATCGATTTGTAACCGACGACATTGGCATTATCCGCCACGCCGGGAAATCCCATCATGGCATCCGGCACGTTCGGATCTAGCGGATAGTCAGCCGGATTAATGCCTTTCGGCAATATTCCTTGGAAGTCGATGGCGGTTGCCCGGCCTTCGTCCGCCAGCCAAATAACCATATATCCGCTGCCGCCCATTCCGCACATCCACGGTTCGACGGCGTTCAAAGCGAAGGCGCAGGCAACAGCCGCATCGACGGCGTTTCCACCTTTCGCCAGGGCATGGGCCCCAGCTGCGGCCGCCTGCCAGTTTTGCGCTGCAACGATGCCGCGCTCTGACGAGACAGAGCGCTTGCGCACATCCCACTGTTCCACGTTGCGGTTCATGAATTATCTTCCCTGTCCCAGTCTAGTACTTTTCTCCGATAGCCAATACTCGGTCTGCGGTGTTGATGCTAACCGTCGTCCCATGAATGACAAAGACGTCCTCTCCCACCACATGACCTGCCCGGGCTAGAATCTCAGCGAAGCCCGCGACGAATCCTTTGGCGAAATCAGGTGGGTTGGACGGCACCTTATAGCTGATCACGCCGTTCACACCGTTGGCGGCATCGCGCCAAGCTGCGAAGTCCGTAAAGGTCACGCCGATATCCACGCCGATCCTGAGCATTAGTACATTTTCGACTTATCCAGAATATTCTTCATGTCGTTGAAACGTCCTTCCGCGTAGCACTTTAGGTTGCCACAGAAGATGTCTGTGATCCGTTTATTTTCCTGATCAACGGTGCTCGCAGAATGGGGGCTGATGATAACGTTTGGCAAATCCCAAAGTGGACTGTCCGCCGGCAATGGTTCAACCGCAAAAACGTCCAAAGCGGCGAAGCCGATATGTCCTGATTTCAGTGCCTCGATGAGCGCGGGTTCGTCGACGACGGCGCCGCGGGCCACATTGACAATGGTGCTCCCCGGTTTCATGGCTGCCAGGGCATTGGCGTCGATCATATTTTCCGTGTCGGGGGTATGCGGCATGCTCAACACTAAGGTGTCGGCCTCTGCCAGCATGGTCAGTAATTCTCCATGCCCGTAAGCCTGATCCACGCCAAGCTCAGAGGCAGTTTTGGCGCCGTTCTGCCGATTTAGAAACACCGTTCGCATGCCAAAGGCCCGGGCCATTTTTAGTACTCGCTGACCGACAATTCCGGCGCCAATGACAGCGAGCGTCTTACCTTCCAGTCCATCACCACAATATCTGGCCCAATGACGATGGTGCTTTTCCGTCTCGAGAAACGGCAGAGCCTTATAATGACTGAGCAATCCCATGAACACGAACTCGGCCAGTGGGCCGGCATGAACGCCGCGAGCGGTTGTCACCAATACATTTGAATTCTGTAATCCCAGATTTTTGACTTGTTGCCCGACACCTGAGCTCGTCGTCTGTATCCACTTCAGATTGGGCGCCAACGCTAAACAATTTTCTTCACCGAGGACCAGTATGGGGAAATCCCATAAAATATCTGCCCGCGCCAGGTGTTGTCGCCAGGTTCGATCTTGCACATCACTGCGTCGGAATCCTTCGAGACCTTTGTGATCGGCCCGATAGCGAATTGGCGGCAAAACATCGGGGTCGTAAATGACATTGAACGTATTGGGCGCAACAGCGCTTATCCGTGCTACATGGTCGGGTTCAAGCGGTGAGGATATAAAGATATTCAGCATTATGAAGGCCGATCACGTGGTCATGGAATGTCGCGTTTGGCCGATGGCGCGTATTTTTACGACCTCATTTACCTGCCAGTTTGGCCGCCACCTTTGCGGATGCTCCCGAGATATTGCCGAGACGCTCTCCATTTAGCAGCCTCTTATGCACGTCGGGTTCGCCGTCTCTTTTGGCCAAAGCCCAATCCACGTGGGTCTCCGCATCATCTGCAGGCATGACCAGAACGCCCGAGAAATCGGCAACGATGACATCTCCAGGATTAACGACGCTGCCGCCAATCGATACCGGCACGTTAAAACTGCCGCCAATATCATAAATTCGGGTCGTAACCGGTGCGACGCCCCGGCTCCATACGGGGAGACCATGGTATTCGATCTCTGGCGCGTCGGTGCATGGTCCATCAATTACGACTGCCACACATCCTGTCGCAACGATGGCTGCTGCGACACCGCCGCCGAGACAAGCGTGTTTGTTGTCGCCGAGCCGGTCGATACACAACACGTCACCGGGACGAAGAAATTGAATGACGTGATGGAGCAGCGTCGAATCCTGACCCGGAATGGCTAGAGTGACGGCTGTTCCAGCGACGGTAACCCGATTGCCGAGGACATTTTGAATGTGGCGATCAACAAATCCCATATGCCGAATATGGCCAATTGTCGCCGTTTCAACGCGCGAACACTTTTCAACCAGCGCGGGCGCCACTTGGGCTGGCATGTCGTTGATAATATAGGCCATTATTTTAAGCTCCCGCTTTGCTACAAGTGTGGACGCCGCTTATTTTTTTCATAATGTATTTACATATATTAATACACGGCAATGTTTGTGCGTTAATGTTAGGTCTAAGGCAGGCGCTTCGATGGAGGTTTGAAATGGACAAGATATACATTGTAGTGACGATGGATGTCGAACCGGCAACCTCGACAACCCATCCGTCGGCCACGGGGCCGGACAACTGGGAAGATGGTGAAAAGTACGTGCGGGGCTATGTTGACCGCGCGGCAGAGTTCGGCTTTCCGGTGTCGTTTTTCATCCACCCCGAAGTCACCGAAGTCCAAAGCGACCTGTTTCTGGAATTGGGCGAGAAGGGCCACTGCGTCGAAGGCCTCCATTTGCATGCGTGGAAATTCCGCGATGGAAAATACGAGGCCCACTGTGGCGGGCTATCGGCAAACGATCTGCGTGCCGTTATGTCAGAATCCATATCCATGTGGCAATCCGGGATGGGGCGGCGCCCCTTGTACTTCCGGCCTGGGACGTTTTCCGCCAACGATACAATGTTTGGGGTTCTTGCCGAACTTGGGTTTCGTGGTGGTTCTTGTTCGATGCCAGGCCGGATTTGGCGGCGCATGAATGCCATATGGACAGGCGCCGAACCTGATCCCCATCGCGCCCACGCAAATTTCCGCCAACTTGTCGGTGATCTCGAGTTTGCGAATATGCCGGCGTCCGTGGATTTTTCCAGTCGCACGGTCACGGTCGGCAGCAATTTCCGCAAAGTCGATCCCAATTCAACGGAGGCAGCTGGTTCCAACACAGTGTCGAGCCACTGGGACCTGCGGCCTGATTGGCGCGATGCCGATTATGACGTTATCGCCAACAATATTGTCGAGCAACTGCAGGCCCGTCAGCCTTCGATTCCGACCATTAATATGATCACCCACAACGACAACGATCATACAAACCCCGATGATCGGGTTTGTGCAAATCTTCTGAAGTCTTTTGGCGCTATTACCAAGGCATGTGAAGCAAATGGCATTACGCCAGTCGGAACAACTCTCGACAAAATTTGCGACATGGTATTAGCTGAGCCGGTGAAGATGGAGAAATTCATACATGCCTGAATGATAGGGTTTAAAATTTCACAGACAACAGAGATGCCGCTCCAAGTGAATTTTATTCTGCTCAGTCAAGCCGTATAATCTTGAATGAATGTGCATTCAGAATTCATATAATTAACTAAAGGGAGATTTACTTTGAAAATTCAGTTGACGGGCCCCGCAGTCTTGATGGCGTCGATGCTCTTCACATCTGTGGCACCGATGTCAGTGCATGCCGCCGACGTGGTTTGGCGCCAAAGTACGGAACAGCCTGCTGACAGCCTGGAAGGGCTCGGTCACCAGAAATTTGCTGATTTGGTCAAAAAATATTCCAACGGCCGAATGGAAATTAAGGTTTATCCGTCCGAGCAACTGGGCAAAAAAGCGGCAGTTATCGATCAGCTGCAGGCTGGAACAATCCATATCTTTAATTCAACGGCGGCCTATTTGAGCAAATGGGAACCGGCGATGAAGTACATCAGCGCCCCGTTTGTTTTCGCCGACCGGCCTCATTGGCTGCGCTTCATGAAAACCGATCTGGTTAAAGGTTGGGTGAATAATGTCGAAGAAAAAGGCGGCATTACCCTAATCGGTGATTATGTCGATTTCCCGCGCGGTTCATGGCGCGTCATTGTCTCGAAGAACCCCGTCAAATCCATTGACGATATCCAGGGCCTAAAAATCCGTATGCATTCGGATAAGCTGGCTGGAGCCGCTTGGGGGCATCTTGGTGCTGAAGTACGGGTACTCGGCTGGACCGCAGTTTATGAATCCCTGAGCAAGGGTATTGTCGAAGCCGTCAACAGCCCGGCCGCACTTGTCGAATCGATGCGGTTTTATGAAAATGCACCGAATATCACGTCGCATCGTGAATATGAGCAAAGCGTCGGCTATATGGTGAATGCTAAAGCCTATAACAGTTTGCCGGCGGATTTGCGTGATGCGGTCGACCGCGCGCATGCCGGTGCTTCACAATACGAGGCAGGTTTGCTGGATGCAGATACCATGGCATCTATCGATCGCCTGAAAGCAAAAGGCGTCACCTACAATGACAACATGGATACCGGCCCCTTCATCGCGCGTATGAAATCGTTCTATGACGCGCAAGCGAAAGCCGGCGAGCTGCCAGAAGGATTTTTGGCGGCTGTTGAAGCAACAAGATAGCGTTAAAGTTAGTTTGGCTGGTGCTAGGCCCAGTTCACGATAAACTTGGTTAGACAGCCATGCTAATCGATCGCATTGATCATCTGTTGGGAGTTTGCGAGCGCACGTTTCAAGCGCTGGCAAACTCCTGCCTGATCATCATGCTTATTGGCAATATGGTGCAAATTTCGTCGCGCGCGATATTCGATCTGGGAATTTCAATGGTATTCCCATGGACGGTTTTTCTCTTCGTTTGGGCGATATTTTTTGGCTTCTTTGTCCTTTATCGCCAAGGTGGCGATATCACGGTCGATTTCTTCGTCGATCGCTTTGGCAAAATGGGCCGAACTGTCGCCCGGCATTTTGTCAATTTTATTACCGTTACCCTCATGATGGTTATGCTTTGGCACGGCCCGCAAACGCTATTGCAGCAAGTCGGCGATGAGCTCGAAATTGTTGAACTGGACCGCTGGATCCAAACACTCCCGCTGTTCCTGTCCTGTATATTGGTGACGATAAATTCGATTCTCGATACCGCCAAGGCGATGCGTGGCGATCCTGAGCGGGTCTTCATCAAGGGCCTCGAAGACGAAACGAGCCCATCGTAATGGCTTGGATCCTTTTCCTCGGCTTCATGTTTCTGATCATCATGCGCGTGCCCATCGTAATTGCCATGGGCATGGCTGTATTGACGGCGGTATTCGTCGGTGGCTTTGGTGACCAGCTCTATATTGTTCCCCGTATGGTGGCGGACGGTGTCGAGAATCCAGGATTGTTGGCTGTTCCTTTTTTCATTCTCGCCGGCAACCTGATGAACGCGGTCGGTATGACCGACAAGATTTTCAATTTTGCGACCAAGCTGGTGGGACATTTCAGGGCCGGATTGGCGCAGGTCAATGTCGTCTCGTCGATGATCTTCGCGGGCATCTCCGGTTCTGCTGTGGCCGATATCGCCGGGCTTGGCACGGTCGAAGTCAAGGCGATGCGCGATCGTGGCTATCCGGTTGAATTCGCTGGTGCGCTGACCGTGGCAACCGCCGTGATCGGCCCAATCATTCCGCCCTCCATCGCCCTGGTGATTTATGGCTTCCTGGCCAATACGTCGATTGGCCGGTTGTTCCTGGGCGGTTTGGTGCCCGGGTTCTTGATCGGCTTGTCGTTGATGCTGTTTAACCGCTATCTCGCCACCCGCCATAATTTCCCGCGAGAGCCAAAGGCGACTTTTAAGGAAATCCGGGGTCACGCGGTTGATGGCTTCGCCGCATTGGCTGCACCGGGCATCATTCTTGGCGCCATCACGTTTGGCTTCACGACGCCGACCGAAGCGGGTGTCTTGGCCTGCTGCTATTCCATTCTTCTCGGCGCCTTCTACAAAACACTGGACCAAAAGCGCCTGTGGAAGGCCATAACCGATTCCATGCGCGTGACCGCGATGATCATGATGATCATTGGATTTTCGCATGGCATGGGCTGGCTGTTGGCCATCGAGCAAATTCCGCAAGCCATGGCGGAAGCGGTTCTTTCGGTCACCGATAACCGGAACGTCTTCCTGGCTCTCCTCATTGTCTTTCTGTTGGCCATTGGTTGCGTCATCGAGGGCGTGCCGGCGAAGCTGATATTGATCCCCGTATTGCTGCCGATCACGGATCACTTCGGTATCGATCGGGTCCACTTCGGATTGATTATTGTCTATGCCCTGTTGTTAGGCTTGGCGACGCCTCCCATGGGGGTGGGGGTGTACATTATGGTGGGCATTACCGGGAAATCGTTTGAGTCGCTGACCATGGCCATGTTGCCGTTCTTGGTGCCACTCGTCATCGTACTGGTCATGATCACCTATATTCCGGCCCTAACACTATGGCTGCCCAATTTAGTCATGGGGCCTCCGTAGCAGGCTGCGATTTCGAACTGGCGATCCTATGCCAGGGCGCTAACCACGCGTTCCCCGGCTTCGGTTTCGAAAAACGGCACATCACCCTCCAGCGTGGTGCGGAGCATATGCCGTTCACCCACGTCATCATCATAAGGGATCGCGCAATGTTGCGCCGAGCGATTGTCCCAAAGGATGACATCACCGGCGCGCCACTTATGAATGTAGATGAACTCCGGTTTCGTCACGAAGCTGGTCAGCTCGGCGATTAGCTCCTTGCCTTCGTCTGCCGGCATGCCTTCAATTTCGACTGCCCAGCGGCCGATGTAGAGGCACCGGCGCTTGGTTTCCGGATGGGTTCTGACGATCGGATGCCAGACATCTGGCCTCTCTCCTTTTTCCTTCTCGGTCAATGGCGGCAGGTTGGGATAGTTGACCAAGTGCATTTCAACACGGCTGAAGCGGGCTCGCCGGCCGGCAATCCTGTCACGGACTGCTTGCGGCAACGCGTCATAGGCCATCCGGGTATTGGCAAAACCCGTATCGCCCCCTTCGTCTGGCACTTTTACGC
>Ga0302122_10002242_pt1 | contig 12114 bp, 9 predicted proteins | sample CB21_SCM_MG_FD_203115 | JGI IMG/M metagenome (GOLD analysis project Ga0302122, IMG submission 203115) | Marine microbial communities from Western Arctic Ocean, Canada - CB21_SCM | ecosystem: Environmental > Aquatic > Marine > Oceanic | place: Canada: Western Arctic Ocean | collected 2017-09-28
GGACCGGTCCGCTACGAATAACAAGCGCTTCACCCGCGCCGGCCGCGCTAATGTTTGTAGGCCGGCCGCGAACGCATCCAAGTCGGGGATCACACAATTTGAGCGGAGGAGCTCCGGTGCCGGGGCATTTAATGGTTCGAGGGCCATCTCGACGGCCTCCGGCGGGGTCTCCATGGCAGCGAGCAAGCTCTGTTGCGGCGTCGACGCGCGCGCTCTCCTTGCACTGCGCGGACTGGGCGAAATCACTAAAGCCTCAACTGCTTCCTCGTGCACGCGATGCAGCAGGAGATGCGCGAGGTCGCGCGCGGGTCGGCTCTAATGCACGGGTTTTTCTTACGGGTTTTTGCCAAAACACCCAGTCAAAGATGATGAGCGCCCGCCGCCGATGAATCGGCGACGCGCGGTGTCTCCCCCCCCCCGGGTCCCGCCCACTAGTCCTAGCACCGTAACAAAAAAACATCCAAAGATGATGAGGTCGTTCCGTACGCGCCGCCTCCCCGCGGGCAATCGCCCCCTGTTTTCTGAAAACACATTTATGTTCTTACATTCCTGGCCCCCGCGATCACCGGGGGCAGTAGCCGTCGCCATAGGTAGACACGCCGGCCACGAGGTCCAGCTGGCCGAGCGCCCGGCTCAGCTCCGTGTGGCGCGACCTCATGAAGCGCTGGGCGATGGACGTCGTCAGCTTTTGCTTCGCCATGATCCAGCGCACGACGTCGGCGGCCGTGGCCTCGTCGAGCGCGTCGACAGCGTCCGTCGGGATCAAGTCGGCGTGTGCGGACAGCGTGTCCAGCGCCATTTCGCGCAAGGACTTGCAGGGCGGCCGGCCCGGCACGAAGCGGACGCTCGTCGGGCGCGGGCGCGGCACGGCATCCGATTCCGGCGGCGGCGGCTTTAGCGGTCGTCGCTGCAGCGCGTCGTCGAGGACCGGTGCAGCCGTCGCGTCGCCTCGTCGCCGGGCGTTTGGTGGTGGTGGTCGTGCCGTGTCCGCGGTCGACAGCGCTGCGTAATCTGAGAACGCGGTGCCGGCGGCGTCGTCGTCTGACGACGAATGCGCGTCGTCGTCGCGCTGTTGTGGTGTCATGCGCTGCACAGGCTGTGCCCCAGCCAGGCGGCGGAGTTTGATAGCAGTCCCCCGCCAGTGATGAATGCGCAGAGCACAGGTGTTCACGCACGATAGCTATGCGTGTATACGGCTATATATACCGACGGTTTGCGTCGTCGTGATGCGGCCAAAATGCAGCAAAAGTCTGCCTTTGCTTTGCCAATTACTCCTGTGAGGCTTTCCTTGCACCTTTGTGTTCACGAGGCTTCGAATGCAGGCCGGGCAGTTGACCACTAAAAACTTTAAAACGGGTGCGGGCTGAATCGACATCGAGCCTGTCCGCGCCGCGCTATTCGTTACCACCGGCCCAGCACCTCTCTCGCTCCCAGCGAGCTTCGGAAAATCATGGCGTTGAAGCGCATCAACAAAGAGCTGCAGGTAAGCCACTGCGCCACAAGCCAATTGACCGCCAAGCGGAGGCCCGTCCAAATACGCCCGATTTCGAGGAGTAGGGCCGCGGCGCTGCGCTGGCCTCCGCGCCCAGCGCCTCCGCGCTGCGACCCCATGGAACTGGCCTAATATGCGGGCCCGTCCCAAAAATTGGCGCCGAGGCCACCGAGCCCGTTCCGGTCGTGGCTCCTCAAAAAAGGCATCTCTTGCCCCGGACGCCGCCGCCCGCGGCTCTGGAAGCATGCCAAGGCATTCGACGGACCTTGGCCACCGCGAGACGCACACACGCCCTCCCGAGCGCCGCCCCCGCCCGCTCCAGCGCACTCACGCGCGCGCCCCCCCGCAGGACCTCGGCCGCGACCCGCCGGCGAACTGCTCGGCGGGCCCGGTGGGCGACGACCTCTTCCACTGGCAGGCGACGATTATGGGCCCCGAGGACAGCCCCTACAGCGGCGGCGTGTTTTTCCTGAACATCCACTTCCCCGCGGACTACCCCTTCAAGCCGCCGAAGGTGAGCTTCACGACGCGCATCTACCACTGTAACATCAACGCGAACGGGGGTATATGCCTGGACATCCTGAAGGACCAGTGGTCGCCGGCGCTCACAATCTCGAAGGTCCTCCTGTCGATCTGCTCGCTGCTGACGGACCCGAACCCCGACGACCCGCTCGTGCCCGAGATCGCGCAGATCTTCCGCACCGACCGCGGCAAGCACGACGAGACGGCGCGGGAGTGGACGCACAAGTACGCCATGTGATCACTGTACTTCGTCCGCCCCCGGTTAACAGGTTTCTTAACATAGTCCCCGGCGGTGGTGTGCCACATACACATCGCTCGTAGTTACGCTTGGGTCTTCTTGGGTCCTCTTGGGCGTCTAGCGCCGCTTGCGGACGCCGGGCTGCTTCTTCTTCACCACCGGCGCCGCCGCGGTGGGCGCCACCGATTGCGCCGCCGCGAGCAGGGCCTCGGGCACGGCGCTTACGCCGGCCTCCGCGTCCGTGAAGACGCCCGCGAGGTGCGCCAGGTCGGCGTCCCCGCAGGCCTCGCCCACGCGCGCGCACGCGTCGTGGACGACGCGGCGCAGCCGCTTCCACTGCGCGCGGGCGGCGTCGTGTGTTTGCATCGCTTCGCGGCGCTGGTCGGGCGTGACGAAGGTCCCGGACGAGAGGACGGCGACGCGCGCGGCCAGGGTGGTGTCGTCCACCTCGTGCGTCTCCGCCGAGGCCTCTTTGGCCTCGCGGAGCGCAGCGTCCAGCTCGTCGTTCGTCGGCTCCTTCATCAAAGCCAGCGCCCGTTGCTCGAAGCGCGCGGCCTGCGCGTCCTTTTGCGACGCGTCGCCGATGGTCTCCGGCAAGAGCTCGAATACGACGTCGCACAGGGCCTCCGGCGTCGCGAAGGCCCCGTGCTTTTTTGCCATGGCGTCGGGCTCGGCGTAGTACAGGAGGACCTTGCCGCCCTGGAACTCCTTGACCGCGATAAGGCCCTCCGCGGCGAGGCGCGCGCAGCTCGCAAGCATCTCCTTCTTGGCCACGACCTTTTGCGTGTTCTCCCAGAGCTGGGCCGCCGTGAAGGGCCGCTGGAACTTCTCGAGGTGCGCCTGCACGGCCCGGTCCGCGACGACGGCGGCGAGGTCGCCGCGCATCTTCGGGGTCTTGGCCGGCGCGGGCTTGCGCGCGCCGGCCCCGAGCGCTGCCGCGGCGGGCTTGCGCGCGCCGGCCCCGAGCGCTGCGGGTGCGGGCTTGCGCGCGCCGGCGCCGAGCGATGCCACGGGCTTGCGCGCGCCCGTGGCGAGCTTCTTGGGCTTCTTGGCTGCGGACGGTTCCATCTCTGCAGCGCTCTGCGTGCTGGAGAGGCTGGTTAGGCTACGGAGCCAGCAGGGGGCGCAGTCCAGCCGAAGCGGTGTGCAAAGCAGCGCTTCCAGTAAAGAGCCAATCAATGCGTCCCACTGCCAGCGCTGAGCCCTCAGACGCAAGGTATGCCGCCGCGCATGGCATTCAAAAAAAGCGAAATTCCAATTTAAAACGGGTTTCTCAGACTCAGGTAACTCATCTTCGAGGGGGCGCAGGCTCAACCACACACTTACGGCACAGCTGCATCCAGCAGGTTTGCTGCACCGGCTACGTACGGGTGTACAGGTCGGCTACGCACGGTGCCACGCAGCGGCCGAATTTGACCTCTGACCCAGGCTGACTCTTCGACCGCAGCGAGCCGCCCGCTAGGATCGCGCGCCACCGCCAAATCACCCGCCACGCGCCGCCGCCGTGCGCCCCGCCAGAAAAATGAACGTCTTCCGCGTCTACCCCGACCGCGGCCGGCCCACGGAGATGCTTTTTGTGACGTTCAACCAGGACGCCGGCTGCTTCGCCTGCGGCACGGACAGCGGCTTCCGCATCTACAACGTGGACCCCTTCAAGGAGACCTTCAAGCGCAACTTTAATAACGGGATCGGCATCGTGGAGATGCTGTTTCGGTGCAACTTGCTCGCGCTGGTGGGCGGGGGGCACTCGCCGCGGTACCCGCCCAACAAGGTCATGATCTGGGACGACCACCAGAACCGGTGCGTCGGCGAGCTGAGTTTTCGCTCTGACGTGCGCGCCGTCAAATTACGAAGGGATAGAGTGGTTGTTGTATTAGCCACCAAGGTCTACGTCTACCGCTTCTCGGACCTGAAGCTCCTAGACCAGATCGACACGCAGCCGAACCCGCGAGGGTTGGTGGCTTTGTGCGCGCACCCGAAGCATAATGTCCTGGCGTGCCCCGGGGTGACCAGAGGCCACGCCCGAGTAGAACTGTGCGACTCGCGCAAGAGCACGGCCATCGCCGCGCACGATTCGGACTTAGCCCGGCTCTCCCTGAGCGAGGACGGGAGCTTGCTCGCGACGGCGTCGGACAAAGGTACTCTCATTAGAGTCTTCGACGCCCACTCCGGTGCCCAATTGCGCGAATTTAGACGGGGCGTGGACCGGGCTTTAGTGTACTCCCTCGTCTTTTGTCCCGAGACCAAATACTTAGCTTGCTCCAGTGACAAGGGCACGGTGCACGTTTTTAATCTCAAGTCAGAGGGCGGCCGCGTCGTGGCGCCGAACGCCTCGTCATCAACCGGACCCTACGTCGAGGACCACATGTCCCAGCACAACCAGAAGTCCCACTTATCTTTTTTGAGGAAGGTCGTCCCGGGCGGCCTCGCGGCGGCCTATTTAGAATCGGAGTGGTCCTTTGCGCAAGTGAGAGGTGTAAGGGCACCAACAATCTGCGCCTTCGGCAAGACGCCGAACACGGTCGTGAGTATTGGAGCGGACGGCGCCTTTCTTGTCTCGCAGTTTGGGAACGGCGGCGAGTGCGAGCGCGTCAGCTTCCATCGCTTCATCAAAAGCAAGGAGGAGGAGGAGTTCGACGTGCCCCCGTGGGACGACCCGCGGACCTTCGGGCCGGGCGGGCCGCTGCACCGTCCAAAAAAGCAGGCGCCGGGCCAGCCCTTTATTGATCTGAAGGCGGGGACCATCTCGGCGGACCGGCCGCCTGCCACGACCGCGCCGCATACGCGCGAGGCGCCGGATGATGACGGGCCCGCGGCGCCGCCGCCCGCGCCGCCGCCCGCGCCGCCCCCGGTCGTCGTGGAGTACCCCGACCTGGGCGCCTCCATCTACCACGAGGCGCCCGGGGCGGAGGACGACGAGACGCCGCGGGCCGACCTCGGCGCGTCGGTTTATCACGAGGCGCCCGAGGATGAGGTGGACGAGGCGCCGCGCGTCGACCTCGGCGCGTCGATTTATCACGAGGCGCCCGAGGAGGAGGACGACGACGACGAGTCGCCCGAGGACGCGCGGCGGGTCGACCTCGGCGCGTCGATCTACCATGAGGCCCAGAGCGGGGATTTGTCTTACTAGTAATTTCAAGGTGAAGTGTGTTTTTGCTGGGATTTTTCGATGTACGGGTTTTTCGGAATCTCGCGAGCAAGATAAGGAAATCACTCTGTAGCCTCCAGACAGGCCCCGATTCTATTTTAAGCACGCCGCGGCGCCTCCTTATACCAATATTTCGAGGCCACACCCCTGACCGCATCCAAAAATCGCTCGCAAGCGAGTTCTCTGATATATCTTAAATCCACAACAATTCTCACCTTATCACGCGCGGCGCGCGCGCCCGCCCTTATACGGCGGCGCAGAGGCGGCGCGGCCGCCCCGCTGCGCGTCAGAGAACAGAGCCGCGAGAGAAGAAACGCTCGCGCGCCCGTCCGAGACGTCGAGCCTCAACGCCGCGCGCCCGTAGGCCGTCAGAGTGACGGCCGCCGGAGCGCGTTTTACCGGTCCTCCCCGCGCGTCGGCGCCGCATAACTACTTTCTTACGTATATGTGTAGAGGGTAACGCCGTCGCCAAGGAGCTCCAAGCCTAGATTGTACGATTATACTTAAACCTCGACAACTTCGCGCGGGTTTTATCGGACGGGTTTTTTTTTGCCCAGCTTGGCGCGGCGTGGAGGCTCGAGGCTGTGCTGCTCGACCACGTAATACTTACGCGTAGAAAAGGCTCTACGTACACGTAGAAAAAGCTCGGCCAGTCATCCCAGCGGCCGCGCAAGCAAAAGGAATAAGACACGGAGCGCGCACGCAGCATGGCGGACGCCCCCGCCGCGGCCGTAGCCGGCGTCAAGCGAGAAAGAGACGAAGCCAAGGGCACGGGCCCCATGGCGCCGCCGTCCACGCGGGTCAAGGACGCCGCCGTCTGCTGCCCGCTCGTCTATGGCTCTCTGGCGTTCTGGCTCGGAAGGAAGGCGGACGAGTTCCACACGCACAAGTGGACGCTGTTCGTGCGGGGCCCGCACGGCGAGGATTTGGGCTACTTCGTGGAAAAAGTGGTTTTCAAATTACACCCCTCCTTCGCCCAGCCGGTGCGGGAGGTCACGAAGCCGCCCTTCGAGGTCTCTGAGAAGGGCTGGGGCGAGTTCGAGTGCCACATCCGCATCCATTTTAAAGATCCGACGGAGAAACCGCTAGAAGTGGCGCACATCGTCAAGCTGTACGACGGCACGACGCCCCAAGCGGCGAACCAGCCGGTCGTCTCGGAGTTCTACGACGAGGTCGTCTTCACGGACCCGCGCACGGAGTTCCACGCGGAACTCATGAACGCCACGAAGCAGCCCATGGAGCCGCACCCTCTGAATGCTCATTTTACCACCTTCGAGGACGCGCCGGAGGTCGAAACGTTAGTGAAGGCGGGGGAGTACGTGGCCGGGCAACTGCAGACCGTGAAGGATTCGATCGCGCGGCTAGACCACCAGATTGGCCTCGCGCGGCAATTGGAGCAGTCCCGGGCCGCGCAAGAGCACGCCGCGCACCAGCAGGCCGCGGCGCAGCAGGCCGCCCAGCAGCAGCGGGCCCAGGCGCAGCGGGCCGCCCAGCCGGGCTATAAGTAGTAGGGTCTTAAAACGCGTCGGGGCGATCCGGGAAACCGCGCGCTCGGCACATGCAAAAAAAGAATTACAGACTCCTCAAACGCTACGCATCGCCCTACGGCACCGGCCGGAGCGTGGACGGCAGACGCAGAGCATGGCGAGCTCGCCGGGCCGCGGGTTGACGATGCGCGTGCGTCGGCGCGCAGCACTCGGGGAGCTAAAAGTTCCGACGCGGCCTACACGCCACGACGCGAAAGTCTCCAGGGCGCTTAGACACTAGATAACGGACCCCGCGGCCGCCCGCCTATCCGACGCACGCCTAGACGGCGAGTCTATCGCTATTCTCGAGGGTGACGCGGGCGGCGACGACTCGACCGCGCCCCGGAAGTCGTCCAGGGCTTCCTGCGACGCGCACCGCCGCCGCTCCGCGTATTTGGCCGACGCCTCGAGCAACCGGGCGAGCACCGTGGCCCGCACGACGTTGAAGCGATCCAAAAATTCTGCGACTTCAGACGCGAAGCGCTTGCGGGCATCGGTCACGGCGCGGTCCGCCTCCATGGCCAACTCCTCGGCCCGTCGCGCGTCGCCCAAATCCGTCTCAATGGCCGCGCCCAGTGAATGGTACTGCGCCTGGGCCCGCAGCGCGACGGCAGACAGCGCCAGCGAGACACTCGAGCGCGTCGGGTCGGGAATGTCGCCTTCCGGTACCTCGATCTCCGCCGCCGCCTCGTCCGCGCGCTCCGCCGCGGCCGTTTTAGTCTTGCGCGCCGCGTATGACACGTGCGCTCGGTCGCGCTTTACACGAGCGGCGACGCCCCGTCGGCGTAAGCGATCGACCGCCAGCGCCGCGAGGGCGACGCTACGCATGTGGCCCCTTGCGTCGTCCAGCGCCAGGAGTGTCTCCTCGCAGGGACTAGCGTGGAGCGCCACGGCCGCGCAGACTTGCGCTCGTCGCTGCGCTGCGTCGCCGAGTACACTTAAGCTTTGTTCCGAGGTGACCTTTTGTTCGCCAGCCCAGAAGGGCGCCGTGAGCGCCGCCTGCCAGGCGTCCGAGAGGTTTTCTTCGCGCCTGCTCAGCGCCTCGACGCGTCGTCTTGCTTAGAGCAACCCTTCGTCCTGCGCGCGGCGCCACTGCAGGATGTCGGCAATAACGGCCGCCGTCTCATCTGCGTCGTGATTCGGCGTCCTATCTAGAGTAGCTTCGTGGAGGGCGAGGCGTTGCCTTAGTGGCACAACTTCCTCGCCAAGCTCCAGGAGCTCTCCTGCGATGCGTTCAAAGCCCTCCAGATCCACCAGGAACGCCACCGCGGCCCGACACCGTCGCAGGCGTTCGTGTCGCAGCAGCCCTTGCGCGAAGGCGTCCACACCCTGCTCGCTCTGCAGGGTCAGCGGCGGGACCAAGGAGCCGGGCGCGTCGTGAACTAGCGTCGCGTGCAGCCTTAGCAACTGTGACTTCGTAAGGACGGCGGCGCCTTGCGTCGCCTGGCCCTCGTAGTCGCATGCGTACGACAGCATGATTTCTGCATCGCCGAGGCCGTCGCCCGGCACGACGAGGCTGCCCCGACGCCACTCGCCGTCGCTCTTCAAATCGGTCAGCATCCAACCCTGCCACTGGCTTGCCTGGCCAGGCAGCGGCTTGGCGGCGCCCAAAGCCACCGTCAGGGGATCGGAGAGCGCTGCTATGGCGGCGGCGGCCATGGCGTGGCCTTGGGCCTTGAAGGCGTACGGGGTGGTGGCAATATAATTGAGAGAGGCAGCCTCCCCTGCCCCGGAAAGAGAGTATTCCTTGAGACGGTAAAACCCGCACTTGAAAACCCGTGCAGTGCAGCACTGGGTCTGTGATTCGCTCGGCACCGGCTCTGTGCGTAGTACAGCGCGTAAACACGGATCAGGGGTAGCTGTTGGTGAAGGTACAGAATTATAAGAGCACTAATACGCTAACCTGGCGGTGATTACAAGGCTTGCTGCTTCAGAGAGCATTGAGACAGCTTCTGACACTGCTTCAGGATCAATGGCACCCATCTTCGAGAATGCGGACTTGCTGGCACATACCTGCGGGCTGCTCGACGCCGTGGCCATCGCGAAGCTCTGCATGACGTGCCGCTTCGTGCCTAAAAGCATCGGCGACCCGCGCTCGATGCAATTTGTCGCAAGAATGCGCACGGATGTGGCGCTCGCCGGTCTCTCGACGATTGAGCGCTTGGCCCTGGTGGAGGCGCTGCGCATGACCGGCAATTACATCGATTTTCGCGAGTTCGATTGCGAGTTGCTGGACACGAGCGTGGAGCCGCTCAAGCGGTTCGCCGCCTTGATGAAGAGGCACCGGTCGTTCTCCGTATCTATCGAGGCGCATTGCGGCCTCGAGGCGCCGCGGAACGCGGCTTATATGTTCGCCCGGGAACGCGGCCGCAACGTCCAGCGAGCGCTCGTCTCGATGGGCGTGGAGCCGGAGCGCTTCTCGATAATGTCGTACGGCAACCGGCGGCCGCTGATCTGGGCCCAGGGCGACCCCGAGGCCCGCCCGAACCGCCGCGTGGAGCTCTGCGTGCGCTCTCCCGATGGTTTCGAAGTGCCTGCTCGGCGGGCCGCCGACCAGTATGCGCGACCTGGCGAGGCTTATTATCGTCCTGGCGAGGCTTATTATGAGATCGGTCCGGACGGACCCGGAATCCTGGACGATGGCGACGCGCTGGATGTCCACTTCACTGATGCCTCCTACCAGCATATCCTGGAGGACGACGCTTCCGACCCCGAAGAGGAGACGCCCGCGTAAACGACATCTAGCGTAACTAGTTACCCCACACCCGCGAAGAGCGGGTCGAGCACCCCGCCCTTGACGAGCCCCGTGTTCTCCACGAGCGCGGCCCCGGCCTGCATGTAGGGGTGCGCCAGGTACGCGCCGAGCGTCCCGGCCGCGATCAAAGCGTAGGGCGCGCGCACCAGCTCCTTCCAGTAGTCCGGCGGGAGCTGCTGCCGCCCGTCCAAGATCGCGGCGAAGGGCACGACCGACGTCCGCTCCCGAATGACTTCGAACTTCGCCCCGTGCTCGTCTTGTAATCGCCGGTCGCCGTTCCACACGGCGAAGATATGGTGCCCCACCAACAGAAACATGGTCAGGAACGTGAAGCTGGTGCCGACCATGGCCATGTGCGCGCCCGACCACATGACCTGGCCCACCATCTGGGGGTGCCGCGTGATCCGCATAATACCCGTCTCCCACAAATGTATTTTGGGCACCTCGACCGCGGCCACCTCCTTCAAATTGAACACCGACGGGTACAAAAAGAAGAAGGAGAGGAAGTTTATCGTCCACGCCACACCGTGCACCCAACCAATGGGCTGGCCGTTCCAGAACGTGACGCCGTCGTGCGCGTGGCCGATGAAGTACACGATCCACGAGTAGGCCAAAGGCAGGGAGCACGACGCGAAGACGACTCTAAAGAAGCGCGCGCCGACAAGATCCTCGGCGTAGGGGCGTAACGAGGCCAAACCAGAGTGCACCAGCAGGAACACAATGCCAAACACTAACGTGACGAGGTGGCTGTTGTCTTGACAAATGTCGTGCTCGAGCCAATATAAGACATCATCTGAGTACCCCGTCGCGGGATAGATCCACAAGACAGCTAAAGCCGTGAGGATGGCGCTGACCGCTAGTGAAAAGTTGACCCAGCCGTCCTTCTGCGCCTCCCAGTCGTAGACGCCGCTCTCCTCTCCGACCAAGTCCCCCGTCGTGGACGGCACGCTCACATACAAGGGGTTGTCCCGCCTCAAAAACCAGGCCAGGGGCCCGCCCGCCTCCGTGGGCTCGAGCTCCTCGAGGGGCGCGCCCATTCGGTGTTGCGGTAGGCGGCTGCGCGGCGCCACGAACGCCGTGGCCAGCGGGAGCAGCAGGGCTGCGCGCATGCTTGCCGACGTGAGCTGATGCCTTGGTCGCAGATCGCAGAAGATGCCAAGTCTCTCCAAGCGCCGGCTTGCACGGCGCGTCGGACGCAGCCTTGCTGGATCCGCGGCAAGGAGTCTAGTCAAGTCTAGAAATGCCAGTTCTGCTTCCAGCGAGGGCGTACGGGGCGCACACGGCCCGCTCTTCTGAGTTCAATCACAGATCTGATTTTGCTCCGGGGTGCGGGTTTCGAAACCCGTCCGCAAGTCGTTCCTGCGAGACTTTAGTCCACAGTACACATTATGATGTTTTCAAAAAGGGGAGAGGGCTCAACGGCCGCGCTCGAGCACGAACGCCTCGCCATCAGGCGGCGGGGCGCCAAACGCCGCCACCAACCGCGCGCGCTGTCCGGGATCGAAGCCGTTCCGCGACAGGTCGACGCGCCGCAGGCGCGGGTTCTTGAGGCACGCCGCGAGGTCGACGGTCGCGTCCGCGGAGGCGTCGTTGCCGGCCGCGTCGAGCGACACGAGCTTCGGCGCGCAGAGCAGCGCCGCGATGCGCCGCGCGTCCAGCCGGCACCCGCGCACGGATAGGTGCTGCAGGACCTCGGACCGCCCGAGGCTCGTCAGAATCGCGTGCGGCGCGACACGATCGCACTCGACCGAGACGGCCCGCGCGGCTAGCACCGCCGCGAGCTCCGTCGCCGCCGTCCGCCCCGTGACGGAGAGCGACTCGATGGCGCCCCTCGACGACGGCCGGCCCACGTGCAGCGCCAGCGCGTCGGCGTCGTCCAAGCAGATCGTCGAGGCGCTCCGGACCGCGCCGCCGAGGTCGCGCGCCCAGGTCGCGTCGGTCGTGCGGTCCAGCACGGCCGGCCGCGACACGTCCAGCGTCTGCGACGGCGGCCGCAGCGCCAAGGCCGCGAGGATGTCCCGCCAGCCGCTTACCGCGAACGCGTTGTCCGCCAGTCCAATGCGTGCAGGTGGCGCGTTCCGCTTCCGGAGGCCCCGCGCTAAAGCGCTTGCGACGGCGTCGCCACCGTGGAACGGGTACGCGGGCCCCCGCGGCGCGACGCACACTTGCGCGAGCTCCAACGCGTCGCAGCGGAAGGCCAGCGCCTCGAGCGCGCGCGCGCCCGCGCCGAGCGCGTGCGCGGAGGCGGGCCGCCGCCCGAGCGGGTTCGCGCTCAGGTCCGCGCGCGTCACGTGCGGCAGCCGCCCCTCGAGCGGCGCGAGCTCGTCGAGCGCCAGGCCGCAGCCCGTCAAGGTGAGGGTCGTGAGCCGCGCCGCCTTGCCCGCGGCCGCCGCGAGCGCCGCGCCGCCGCGGCAGAAGCGCAGCTCCAGCGCC
>Ga0302122_10002243_pt1 | contig 12113 bp, 8 predicted proteins | sample CB21_SCM_MG_FD_203115 | JGI IMG/M metagenome (GOLD analysis project Ga0302122, IMG submission 203115) | Marine microbial communities from Western Arctic Ocean, Canada - CB21_SCM | ecosystem: Environmental > Aquatic > Marine > Oceanic | place: Canada: Western Arctic Ocean | collected 2017-09-28
GCCAATCATTAAAAGCAGCGGCGCGCGCCCCGACCGGAAAAAAACGCCCCTAGGACGGCGCGATGCCCACGACACCGCCGGCCACGCGCGGGCCCGGGTTGCCCGTGGCCAGCGAGAGCTCGTGGCCGCCCTTGCCGAAGTCGTCCTCGCCGCCGAAGACGACGATGGACCGCCCGATGATCGAGTGGGGCCCGATCAGCTTCACGTGCCGGTCCTCGATGTGCACGCTGCACGAGCCGTCCTCGGCCACCTCCAGGTTCCCGAGGTCCCCCGCCATCCGCTCCTCGTCGTTCGGCCCGCCGTGGTTCCGCGCGAAGGGGTTGAAGATGCCGCCCGCGCTCGTCAGGCCCTGGCTGAAGTCGCCGAAGATGTGCACGTGGATGCCGTGGAGCCCCGGCGCCAGGCCGCTGATGGAGCCGTCGATGACCGTCGGCTGCGCCTCGCTGGGCTGGCTCAGCGTGAGCGTGCCGGTCACACCGGTGCCCGTGAGGACGCAGGAGCAGCGGGCCATGGTGGTGCAGGCGTCTGCTTTATATATTGGGTGGGCAGCAGTGTTTTTACGGCGAGGTCGATTTTAGGAGGAAAACCCGTTTTGAATGCAAAAAACGCCGCTTCTTCGAGTCCCCGAGTCGCCCCGTCGACGAATCTGGGGCCCGGACGACGGTTGGCCGGGGACGCGCCCCCGCCAAGAGACAGGCCGCATTTTGGGAGATGCTTTTATGCGGTGCTCCTGCCCGCCGCGAACGCGTCTTATTATTACCGTCTGGTTTCATATCTTGTTGTCAATAACACGCTGTGCACAGCCGAAGCGCTGGAGAGCGCGTCGAGGACAGCAGTTTTGTGAGAGCACATTCACAGTACAAACTAATACATGCGCAGCCGCCACGCATTCTTCCTAGGACTCCTCATGACCACCAGCGCCGCGGCCCTGGCGCCCGACCTCGCGCTCCAGTACGCGCGCGCGCTCGGGCAAGCCTCCGGCATCGACGGCGCGGCAGCGCTCGAGAGCGGGGGCGAGGTGCTCGTAGCCGTGCAGCGGAGCCTGCCGGACGTCGACGCAAACAAGAAGCGCCGCCAGACGCTGCGCTATCGCCTGGACAAGAACGGCTCCTTGCGGCGCGCCGGGCAACTCTCGGACGACCCCGAAAGTATCGTGGGCCGGTGCCGGGCCCCGAGCGGCAAGCTCGCGGTCTTCTCGAAGACGGACGCCGGCGCGGTCGTGGACGTCTACGAGGAGGACGTGCTCGTGCAGCGCGTGGCGCTCGACGCGAAGGAGGTCGGGAAGCTACTCGTGGGAGACGTCATGGTCGGGGGCGCCTCGTGGAGCGCGGACGAGGCGACCCTCGCATTCGTGGCCGACGCGCCGGCGCCGGAGCAGAAGCACGCGTTCGGCGGCGAGTTCCGGTTTCGGGAGGAGCTCGGCGAGAAATACGTCGGCGTGTCGTCGCCGCGCGTGTACTTACTGGACCTCCTCGAGGACACGGTGGAAGCGTTGGAGCCGCCCCCGGACTGCGTCTACGAGGGCCAGCCGGCCTTCTCGCCGACGAAGCCGCGCCAGCTCGCCACGGTCGCGTGGACCACGGAGTACCGGAAGCTCGGGCTGATCTACTGCTTCAATCGGCCGTCCGCGATATATCTGCGGGACCTCGATGAAGCTTTAGCGGAACGATTATCTAGTGATGCGGTCCAGCGGTCGCCACGCTGGAAGCCCGACGGGACGAAGCTGGCGTTCCTGGCGGCCGCCGAGCCGTTCGACACGCACGACGGCGCGGTCGAACTGAAAGTCTGGGACGCGGCATCGGGGAATATTGCGGTGGTGGTCGAGGCGCCGGCGGCGCCGGATTATAGGAGCGAGTGCCCCGGGCTCTGGTCTTGTGCCCGGCTTCTGGAGGACTGCTGGAGCGGCGACACGCTCATCCTCAACTCGCTGTGGGGCTCGGCGCCGTCCGTGCTGCTCGTGGACACGACGGTAGAAGCGGAGCGGACATCGGACTTCAGCGTGACGCGACGGCTCAGCACCGCGGCGCCGCCGCGGGGCGGTTTATCACCGGTCGCTTCCGCGCAGGACAAGATGATCACGCGCGTCGGCGACGCGGACAACGCCCACGCCGCGTTGTGCGTCGCACGCGGCATCGCGATCGTGCACACCACCGCGCCGGACGTTGCGGCCGGCGCGCTGCTCACGGTCGACGTGAAGAGCGGCGACATCCTGGCGTCGATCGCTGCGCCGCCGCTCGGCGTCGTGTCTTCGAAGCTGGCGACCTTCGACGCCGCGCCGCGGCCGTTAGAGTGCGACGTCATCGCCGTGGACGCCTTCGAGGCGTTACTGCTTAGGGAGGAGGGCTCGGAGAAGAGGCCGTTGATCGTGAGCGTGCACGGCGGCCCCCACTCCTGCACGCCCACCAGCTACTCGGCGGCTTTGGCGTTCCTGGCAGCTAGGGGCTTCGCTATCCTCTCGGTTAACTACCGCGGGAGCACGGGCTTCGGGAAGGAGATGCTGGACTCGCTCCCTGATAAAATTGGTAGCCAGGACGTCGACGACGTGCTAAGAGCTATAGAGGTGTGCTGCGCCGCGCACGACGTCATTGACCGGGAGAGAATAGCGGTCGTGGGCGGCTCGCACGGCGGCTTCCTCGGCGCGCACTTGGTCGCGAGGGCCCCTCAGTTGTTCAAGGCCGCGGCGCTGCGAAATCCCGTCACGAACCTAGGCGCCATGGTCGGGAGTTCGGACATCCCCGACTGGGTCGCCTGCGAGGGCGCCGTGGCGGGCACGCCGCCCACGCCCGACGCGTTGGCGAAGCTCTTTTCCATGTCGCCCATCGCGGGCATTGACGCCGTCGAGGCGCCGGTGCTCCTCGCGATCGGGCTGAAAGACCGGCGCGTGCCGCCGGCGCAGGGTATTGAATACTACCACGCCCTGCGCGCGCGGGGCAAGGCGGCGCGGCTGCTGACATATCCCGACGACGATCATGCTTTAGACACGCCGCGCACGTCGGCGGACCATTGGGTCGAGATCGCCGCGTTCCTCGAGGAGCGGCTCATGGGGTAAGGTTAGTTAATGTATGTAGCCGCGGCGGGGGCGGCGGGGTTGCCGCGCGATTCTAGTGTAACTTACTTTCTCACAACGCTAGGCGTCTCCAAGCCTCCTCCAACTGCTGCGTCTCGCCGGCGCGGAGCAATGCTCGCGACGCTTCCAAGGCGAGCCTAATCGACTCCATATGAGGGTGCGCGCCACCAAACACGCGTCGCGTGATACGTTCTATCTTCTCGAGCATCGCCACGGCCTCGCGGATCTCGTCCATCCTGGCGTCGGGGTCCATGTAGAGCGCGAGCGCAAAATTAAACCTCATCTGGAGCGGGAGTCTATGACTCTCTCCGAGCGTGCGTCGCGCCACGGGTGTCGTTTCGCGCAGCAGCGACTTGATTTCTGCGAAGCGTCGTAGATTGCGAAGGGCCGACGCGTAGCTATTGACTGCAAAGAGGGAATATTCATGTTCCGGTCCATTGAGCTTCAAACGTGCAGAGTAAACATCTTGCTCCATGCGCAGGGCATTATATGTATTCGCTAGATTGCCCTGCACGACGAGCAAGTCTTTTTCTGATGCGCCAAGGCGTCGCATCATAGCTAACATAGCAAATTTCACGGATAACGCATCCTCGTGGTGTTTTGCGTTAGATAAACCGTTCCCGAGCAGGTTCATAGCCATCCGTCGAAGCTCGTGGACGTCCTCCGCCTCCGGCCGCCCCACGTACGTCTTCCAGCAGACCCACCCGAGTGCGCACGCCACGACGCCGTGGTGCCATTGTCCGCACAAACTGCATGTATACCACCGCCCCCACCTTGCATTAAATGCCTCCTCGCTCAACTTGTTCTCCTCGGCCTCCTCGAACAAAATCTTCGCCTGCTCCACCAAGCACGACACGTGCGCGACGCCTAGTTCTGGAGAAGAAACGCTGTCACGATCTCCACACCCGCATCCGCGCACGACGCCTTCTCCCGTGCGCGCGTGCACGACCTCGAGACAGATGTAGCATTTCTGGCCCTTTGTGTCCTCGGCGCACGCCACCGCCGCGGCTGCTACAGCCTCCGCGCACTTCTTGTCGGCATGATACTGCTCGGCGCCGCCTCCTTTCTTGATCTTCTTGCAGAGCTTGTCGTGGCCGCCCTCGTCCCAGTGTTGTTTCTGGCATTCGGGCCCACAGTATCGTGTACTGCAGCGGCCGCATTTCTTTCCCAAAGCTAGGCCAAGTGGGACAGCGCACGCGGCGCATTGCGTGAGGATGCCCGCTGTCATCTTACAAACTACCCGCTGCGCTTCCTGCACCGACAGAGCTCGGGGCAGCCGAAAAAGTTGAAGTGAAAACCCGTTTTGGTTCGGGCTCAGAGGTGTCGGGCTAGTGACGCCAGGCTCGCCGCTTCTGCCCGAAGAGTTGCTGTGCCGGAGAAGCCAATGCTAAGCTTTATCATCAAAACGGGTTTTCCCATCTTGGCGCTTGACAGCTTCCCGTACAGCTCTCAGCGGAGCCAGAAAACAAGAGCGACACAATGCCGCAGCAGCGCAGCTGTCCAAAGCTTACACGCTAGGAGGAGCGCCGAACGCGGTCGAAAAAAACAAGTTCCAGCCTCTGCACACTAAAAAAAGCTGCAGCAGCCGCCGCGCGCACGCAGTGGTACGGAGCACCATGGGCGCCTTCATGACCAAGCTATTGGACACCTTCTACACCAAGAAGTTGGAAGTAGTCCTCGTCGGGCTAGAAAATAGCGGCAAAACGACGCTGCTCAACGTGTTGGCGCAAGGCCGGGCCGTCGAGACCTGCCCCACCATCGGCCTGAACGTGAAGTTGGTCAGAAAGGGCGGGGTCCAGATGAAGTGCTGGGACATCGGCGGGCAGGCGCAGTACCGGAGCGAGTTCGCGTGCCGCGTCCCAAAGGTTTAGCGGCGCTCATTGATGTCCGCGCAGGTGGGGCCGGTACACGCGCGGCTGCGACGTGATCATCTTCGTCGTGGACAGCCACGCGCTCGAGTCCATCCCGCTCGCCCGGAAGGAGCTCCACCGGCTGTTAGAAGATAGGGAGCTCGCCACGACGCCGGTGCTCGTCGTCTCCAACAAGATCGACCTGGACCCGCACATCAGCGAGGGCGACCTCATCCGGGACCTTAACCTGGACTACATCACGGAGAACCCCTGGATCGTCATTCCGATCAGTGCCCTGAAGGTCGTGAACGTGGACCAGGTGCTCCAGTGGCTCATCCGCCAGGGCCGCGCGGGGCCCGCGGCCTAAGCTTGTAGTGATATTCTGGCACCGTTCGCCTTGGATATTCGCCTCGGTGGCGTAGTACAAGATGTAGGGCCCGCGCCGTCGACACGCGCTCTCGGAACCTGGACCCGAGGGCTCTCCCGCGACCCGGGATCCGCACACCGGGGTCCGACGGGCGGCGGGACCGGCACCGGCGGCGCGCCGTTCGTGCGGGGCCATCTCAGCGCCATCATCTCCTGCAGGCTCGCAACGCTCTCGCAGTGCCGTGCGATAGCACTCGCGGCGAGGGGCAGCCCGCACGGAACGGCATCATGCCGTCGCTCGACGAGAACTTGGCCGCGCTGCGACGGCAGCGCGAGGGCGAGACCGGTAGACCGCGCGCCACAGTGAGCAGCCCGCCGCCGCCCGAGATGCGGCTGCCCGGCGGTTTGGGAGTGGCCGACTACCGGCGGGGCCCCACCCACTTCGTGGCCTCACCAGCGAAGCTCGTGAGCCCCCACCGCCTCGTGCGCCTGGAGCGCCAGGCGCGGCTCGCATCGACGCTCCACGCCAGCCCGGGCCCGTTGAATGATGGCGGCGCGCGTTTGATGCAAGCGAAACTTGAAAGGAGGAAATTGGCGGCCACGGCGCGGGACGACGAATCAAGGCGTAATGCAGCGGCTGTCGCTCTCGCGGTCACGCCGGGCCAGCTGCTAAGAAAGGAGCACACGGCCTCCTTCAGCGTGCGGCCCGTGTCGTGGGCGGAGGTCGAGGCGCCGCCGGACTTCGTGGAGTCGGTCTTCACGGCCGCGCGCATGGCTTCAAAACGACCGGAACCGGTCGTGGAGGCGCTCGTGCGGCCCCTCGAGCGGACCCTTGTAGTGCCACCGCCCGCTTCGACCGAGGCCGTCTGCGGCGCCTGCACGGCGGAGCAGTTGCCCAGGTGCGCCTACTGCCTGCTGCCCAAGCACGCCGCAGTGACGAGGGTACCATTGGCGCAATTACCGAGGTTGCTCCTGGCGGCGGAGCCCTCCATGAAAGCTGTTGAACTAGCCCGGCGCCTCGCGAAGTACGGCCGGTCCGACGACTACGCGCGAGAGCTCCACAGCGACCAGCTGGGCAAGGCGCTCCCGGAGAAGGACACGTGCAAAAGACATCGGCGGGAGTATTCTCTAGCGGAACAGTTCGAACTCAAATGCGAGAAGCGCTACATCAACGAGATGACCAAGTTCATTACCGAGACCCAGGCGCACGAAGAAGTGTTGAGGGAAGCGTCGCGGAAGGCCGACGAGCAACGCTTACTCTTCGCGGACGCCGTCGAGGAGGCCGACGCCTACAAAACGAGGAACGCCATCTTACGAAAAAGGCTCGACGCTACCCTCAAAGAACTCGCGACGTTCGACGACGCCACGATGAGGAGAGAGGCGGCCGAGCGCTACGTCGACTGTTCCACGCAAACGGATCAAGTGGCGCCGGTACCGGACACGTCATCACCACAAAAAAAGAAGCCCGCGGCGTCTGCGGCGGCGCTCGCCTTCGCCCAGGCCGCATCAAAGGCGAACGAGTCCGGCGCGGAGGCGTTAGCCGCGCGCATCGCCCGAAAAAAGGCAAAACCAAAGCCGCCCCTCTACGCGACCCGCGCGTTGGCGAACGAGTTACTAGCCGCGAAACTACGGAACACGCCGGAACATGAAGGCCACTTTGCTGATTTCTTGTATGCGTTTTGGCGCTCGAAGGATCTGACGCGCAAACAGGTCACGGTCAAGGTCGCCGAGACCGTGGCCTCCATCGACGACCATAAGAGCGTGGACGACACCGTAAGAGCGGTGGCCATTTTACTCGGGCTCGAGGAGATACGGATCGGTCAGTCGAGTGTCGCCGCGGGCAAGTCGGCTTGGTTAGCGCCGGCCTGGTTTGGTGTGGTTAGGAAACTGGTCAAGGAGTACCTGGATCCCGACCTCCCGGCGGACAATCTGGGCGCGTTCTTAGCGGCCCGAGCTACGGCGGTGCTGGACCCAACGCAAGTAGCGCGGGCCGTGGCGGAGGCCGCCTCGCCGGAGGAACCGACGCCGTGTTTGAGGCAGATGCTCGCACCTTCAGCGGTGGGGGACGTGTTGAAGGTGATTCTCACGCTGCCGTCCCTACCCCCGAAGTATGGAGCCCAAGGCGGCATCTCCTTCGGCGACGTGACCATGCTCCTGCTAGAGCACATGGCCGCGGCCGTCGCCCGGCACCACCGGAAGCTGCTGGAAACGTTCTACAAATTCGACACGGACGATAATGGGCTGGACGGCGACGAGTTTAGAATGTTACTGGAGTGGACCACGGGACCTGCTCAGGACGGCGACCAGCGTGCGGAGGAGGTGCATTCGAAGATAGAAGATTTTGCGGACGCCGACGCGGCCGCGAACCTCCGGAGCGGGGCCATCGACGAGGCGGATCAATTTCCGGAGGTCATCATGGCCTCGACCCAGGGCAAACTGGCCTACGCCGAAGCGTGTCGGGACTACTGGCGCATGGACGCCGATGCGACATGGGGTATGGTTAATAAGCCGAAGGCGAGTCGGAAGGCGACGGTCGGGGGCCTTTCCAGAAAGGAGGCGGCCACCGTGGGGCGGGAGGGCCTAAACGACGCTAGTGACTAATACAAAGTCTGCTAATACATGTTACCTCCCGCAGCGCATATCCCGCAGCAACTCGAGCGCGCACCGCCGCTTGGCCACGGCCGCGTCCCAGCGGAAGGGGCCGCGCACGCGCCTCGGCGCCTCGTCGTCCGAGGAAACGCGCTCGACCGGTGGCCGCGGTTGGCTCCGCGCCCGCCGGCAGGCGGGCGCGGCCGGTTCGTCCTCCTGCGACAGCCGCGTCGCCGTGTCGAGCGCGTCTGTCGCCGCGGCAAGGTCGCGCAGGACGCGGGCGATGGCCCGCGAGGTGCCCTTGTCCGGTGTTCTTTCGGCGGACTCCTCCCGCGCCTTGGCCAACAGCTGCCGGAAGCGGCGCTCCTCGCGCCGCTTCCGGTCCCTTAATTCTTTGCGGTGCGTGTGGTGGCAGGGCATGACCGCCGGTTCGGGCGACGGCGGGCGCTCAGCGGACGGCACCGTGCGCGATGTCCTGACGCTCGGGTCCGGCGAGGGTACCACCCGCGTCCTGGCGTCCGGCGAGGGCACCCGGGACACGCCGGGCGCCGGGCGCTGCGGCGACGCCTCGAAAGCCGGCATCGGCGGCGGCGGCGCCACCGCTGGTGCGCGGCCGCTACTCACGCGCACCGGCGAGTAGGGGCTGGTCGCGCGCACGGGCCGTCGTACAAAGCGCGGCGTCGGCGCCGCGAGGTCTTCCACAACCGCCACATCCGCCGCCGCGAACGCCGCCTGGGCCAGCGGGTCGTCGTGGTCGCACGCGCCGACCGCATGGGCATAGATCCTCGAGAGGGCCACCACGTGCCGCGGGTCACGCGCCAAGGAGAGCGCTTGCGCGAGCGCCGCGCGGAACTCGTGATCCTGTGCGTCCGCGCCATCGTTCCTTGCCGTGAATGCCATGCGGGCTGCCTCACGCAGCGTAGCGTGTCTCGGTCGCGCTGCGATGTCGTCGAGCTAGAAGCCAAAGATGCAGGGCACCTCCGGTTCGCCCCGGAGCGCCGAGACGTCGACTTTGCAACAGGAACAGGGTTCGGGTTCGGCTCGGATTTGTTGGCGCCGCGGTCTCTACGTGCCTCGAACGGAGTCTTGCAGGCGTGCTACTATGAGTCTCGCGAGCCGTGGACAAAAATGTCATTGGCCATGGTAGTGACGGAGCGTATCGCCTGATAATAAAGTGCCCTCGACTGCCGCGCGAACAGCATCAACTGATTTGAGAGCCAGCGGAACGCATTCCGCACATCATAACTGCAGCACTCAAGCAGCAGCAGCACCTCTCGCGCCGCAGCAACGACGCTGCGAAGCACACTGCAAAAAAGTACCTGCAGCACCATGAGCGCCGACGGCCCGCAAAAGAAGAAAAGCAAGAAGCGCCCGAACGAGACGCCCGAGGAGCGCGCCGCCCGTAAAGCGTTGAAAAAGCAGAAGCTCCTGGTCAACCGACCGCGCTCCGGCTCCTTCACCGAGGTCCGCGCCGAGCCCGAAGCGGCGCCGGCGCCGGCGAAGGACTTCAAGACCTTCGCCGCGGAGCACTCCGTTGAATTAAATGGCAAGGAGCCCGTGCCGGTCTTAGATTTTGCGGACGCCCCCTTCAACGAGGCCTGCAAGATCAAATTGATGGGCGAGGGCTTCGCCGCGCCGACGCCGACCCAGTCCGTGAGCTGGCCCCTGGCCTTGATGGGCACGGACCTCATCTCCATCGCCAAGACGGGAAGTGGCAAAACTTTGGGCTTCCTTCTCCCGGCCTTCCACCGCATCAAGCAGAAGTATGCACGGGAGGGCACGAACTCCACGCCCAAGATCGTCGTGATGGCGCCCACCCGCGAGCTCGCGCTGCAGATCGCGAGCGACGCCGCAAAGTTCGCCTCGTGCTTCGGCTGCACGACGGCTTGTTGTTATGGCGGCGCCCCGAAGTGGGAGCAGGTCAAGAAGCTTCGATTCCTCAACGGAAGAGGGTGTGTTGTCGCTACTCCTGGTAGACTGAACGATCTACAAAATCAAGGCAAGATCTACCTGCACGAGGTCGACGTCCTGGTGCTGGACGAGGCCGACCGCATGCTCGACATGGGCTTCGAGCCGCAAATTAGAGAAGTGACGTCGCGCATGCCGGCGCACCAGACGATGCTCTTCACGGCGACCTGGAACAAACAGGTGCAGCAGGTGGCGCGGACACTCATTCCGAGCGAAGCGACGCGCGTGTCCTTCGGCGACGCCGGTTCCGGTAAATTAACAGCAAACAAGGACGTGACGCAGACCATCGAGATCGTCAGTAACTGGCGGGACAAGAAGGAGAAGTCCCTGGAGTTCCTCAAGGCGTTGCACGCGGATCCGACGAAGAAGTCCATCGTGTTCTGCGGCACGAAACGAGCGTGTGATGAAGTGGCCAACGAATTGTGGCACGGGGGTCTGAAATGTGATTCGGTGCACGGGGACAAGGAGCAGAGAGAACGAGATCGAGTCATCGCGCAGTTTCGGCGGAACGACATCATGTGCTTGGTGGCGACGGACGTCGCTGCTCGCGGCTTGGACGTCCCCGACGTCACAAACGTGATCCAGATCGACTTCCCGAACTCCAAAGGAAAAGCGGGCGTCGAGGACTACATTCATAGAATTGGCCGGACCGGGCGCGCCGGGCGCAAGGGCGAAGCTTTGGTGTACATGGGCATGGACGACATTAAGAGCAACGGCCACATTTTGGTGGCCATTCTGCGGGACGCGGGCCAGGTCGTGCCGGCTCAATTAGAGCACTGCCAGAAGCCCAGAGGTGGCGGCGGCAAGGGCGGCCGCGGGCGGGGCCGCGGGGGCTTCGGGCGCGGCGGCGGGCGCGGCGGCGGCAAGGGCGGCGGCAAGGGCTACTCGGGCCAGAAGCGCAAGTGGTAGTTTGTTCCGGTCTCGTCGTTCGCTATTCTGATTAAGTATATATCGCAAGTTATTGTTCTCTATGGCCCAGCTCGGCGGCGGTGGACGACAAGCGACGCGTCTGGCCAAGAGGTACTCCTCGGTCTGCTCCTCGCGCGGGTTTTGCTCTGAGGCGCAGCCACCGCACACGTGCTGACCGCTGTTAATCTAGCAGTGGCGGCGGGCCCACTGTCGCATTGCTGGAAAAATCGACGCCTGCGAACGATTCACGCATTCTGCCAGCGTTACGGAGCCATGCGCACCCCTGCGGCCCTCACTGCGGCCCTCTGCAGCCTGTGCAGCACACTCGCATTCGTGCCGCGCACTCGCGTCGCGCCACGCGTCGCGGCACCGCGGCACGCCACCGCGGCGATGGCGCGGCGCGCGGCCGCGACCTCCGACGGCGAATGGGACGCCATCGTAATCGGCAGCGGCATCGGCGGCCTCAGTTGCGCCGCAATCCTGGCGAACGCCGGCAAGCGGGTCTTAGTCTGCGAGGCCCACGACCGGGCCGGCGGCGTGGCTCATGATTATGAGGTCCAGGGCTTCACCTTCGAGAACGGGCCGAGCCTCTACGCGGGCCTCTCGCCCCAGGCGAGCCCGAACCCGCTCAAGCACGTCTTCCAGATCATCGGCGAAGAACCGGAGTGGCTCACGTACGACCGGTGGGGCACGGCCTTCCCGGAGGGGACGTTTGCGGCGGCCGTCGGCGCGAAAGACTTTAAAGAGAGAATACTACCGACCTACGGTGGACCCGGTGCTGCAGAACAATTTGAGAAATTGATGAAGAGAGTGGAGCCGCTGGGCGCGGCCATATTCGGAGTGCCTTCGGCCGCGGTGCGGGAGGACGCCTTCGCGGTGTTGACGCTGGGGCGCTACGGCCTGTCCCTAGCTACTTTGTTGGTGGTGGGCCCCGCGCCGGCACTCTCACGGCCCTTTTCGGAGATCTTGGACGAGTGCGGCGTGACCGATACCTTTTTACGGAACTGGTTAGACATGATCTGTTTCCTGCTGCAGGGCGCGACCACCAAGGAAGCCCCCACGACGTTAATGGCCTACATGCTCTCGGACTTTTATTGTGACGGCGTGGTCTTGGACTTCCCGAGAGGAGGCTCAAAAAGTATTATTGAGGCATTACAAAGGGGCGTGGCGAAGAACGGCGAAGTGCGGTTAAACGCACCAGTCGCTCAAGTTTTGGAGCAAGGGGGGGGCACCACCGGTGTCCAATTAGAAAATGGCGAGATTCTGAAGGCCCCAGTTGTCGTGTCGAACGCGGATTTGTGGACGACGCGGAAACTGATTCCACAACTTCCGAAGCTCACAGCGTACTTCGACCACCAGGCATC
>Ga0302122_10002244_pt1 | contig 12108 bp, 3 predicted proteins | sample CB21_SCM_MG_FD_203115 | JGI IMG/M metagenome (GOLD analysis project Ga0302122, IMG submission 203115) | Marine microbial communities from Western Arctic Ocean, Canada - CB21_SCM | ecosystem: Environmental > Aquatic > Marine > Oceanic | place: Canada: Western Arctic Ocean | collected 2017-09-28
TACGCCTTTTCCGGCCAAAAATGCTCCGCGCAGTCCATTTGTTTTGTTCATCAAAACTGGGAGGACGCGGGGTTCACGGCGAAGATCAAGGAGACGGCGTCGAAGCGCAATTTAAATGATCTGAGCGCGGGGCCCGTGCTCTCCTGGTCGACAGAGAAGATGCTCGCGCACGTCGCGAAGGTCGCGGCGCTGCCAGGCGCGTCCGTCGCGTTCGGCGGAAAGAAGCTCGCGGGGTCCGACGCCTTCCACGCCGCCTACGGGGGGCTGGAGCCGACGGCCGTCGAGGTGCCGCTCGCCACGATGCTCGCATCGGACGCGAACTTCGATCTCGTGACGACGGAGCTCTTCGGCCCGTTCCAGATTTTAGTGCCCTACGCCGATAGTGAGCTGCCCCGGGTGCTCGAGGCGTGCGAGCGCATGACGAACCACCTCACGGCGGCGGTGGTCAGTAACGACCCCGCCTTCTCCAATCAGGTGCTGGGCGCCACGGTCAACGGCACGGTCTACGCGGGCCGCCGCGCGCGCACGACGGGCGCCCCGCAGAACCACTGGTTCGGCCCCTGTGGCGACCCGCGGAGCGCCGGCATCCACACGCCGGACGCGATCCGGCTCTGCTGGTCCTCGCACCGCGAGGTCATCGCCGACGTCGGGCCGATCAGCGACGGCTGGACGGCGCCGGCGCCCACGTAACTACACTCTTGGGGACTAGGGTAGATACTAGGGCCTCGGGTGTGCAGGGTGCATCTCCCACGTAAAGTAAAAATCATTAGAAGCGAGGACTTGGCGGCCGCATGTCCCGGAACTGCGTCGCCTCGTCCCGCTCGAAGTAGAAGAGCTGCGTGATGTGCCGGCGCCACCTGACGAGTAAGACGAGCGTGAGCAGCAGAATGGCCGACGAGCCTATGGCATGCACCGCGTCAAAAATGATCCAGCAGTAGAAGATGCCCGTCCCCAGCGTCGCCGCGATGCCCAGCCAGAACAGCCCGAAGACGTGCCGTCGCAAGGAGTAGATCGCGTCCACGCTGCGCACAATGCTCCCGTCCGGGCCGCGCATCGACAAGGACGTGCCGCAGACGCTCAGCATGGTCGTCGTCGCGATGCACAAAATATTCGCCGCGAGCTGCAGCATCGTGCACGTGTAGAAGCCGAAGAGCAGAAAGGGGTGCGTGACCTCGTGCGTGTGGAACTTGACGAGCGCCGCGAAGCCGAAGCCGGCCAGGACCGAGGCCTGGGTCGAGACGGTCGTGAGGTTCAGGTGGTGCAGCTGGAACTCCTTGAACTTCAGGCGCGTCACGCCCCGCGAGAAGTAGCCCTCGAGGTAGAGCTTGTCGGCCGCGAGCATGGTGCTCCGGCGGCGGCCGTCCGAAGCTGTCTGAAGAGGGGGCAAGCGTCGCAGTGCTAGCAGCTCGAGGTTTGTCGAAGAGATGGATGTCCACGCAGTGTTAGAGCAACCTCGAGGGACGAACGGCAGTCTCGCACTGAAGTTACGGGTACATTTGGCAGCTTTTTGGGTCCTTTTATGTTGTCGGCTAAAACCCGCATGCAAAAACGAGAATGGGTTTATAGCTGCGGTGAGGGCGCAGCGCAGCAGGGTAGCAGCAGCCGCAGCGCTCCACTTCGTTCACTGCGCAATTGCCTGATGCAAGCCATGCGCGCAGCCCGAGTTCTTGCCGCACCAGCGAGGGTGCGGCAAGCATCTGCAGCGACGAGTCGAGCTCTCCACGCCAGGGCGCTGTTCGTCGCACCGGCGTCGCAGGGGTTGCGCGCCAACGTTCGCCCGTATAATGCGCTGCCGCTCTTAAACAGCGCTTCGCCGTTTGCGCTTGTTGCGCGTCCCCCCGCGCACACAGCAGCGACGCGCCGCATTGCGGACACAGCGGCGGCGCGCCACGCGCCTTACGCAGCAACATCGTTCTTTGGTGGCGCACCACTCGCGGGTGCCGCGCGCCGCGCCCTGCATGTGCTCGCGCGCCCAGCGACTGCGCGTCTCGCACCACCGCGACCGACCCTCGTCCTGGCACCCGCAGCGAGACACGAGTCGACGATGAAGCGGCGCAAGAAGATGATGAACAAACACAAGGTCCGGAAGCGCCGGCGAGCGGCTCGCATGAAGAGCGCGGCGCGGCGCGACTAAGTCGGTTCACGAGCAATTATCTGAGGTATAGATGGTCCAACCTGACACTTCTCACGGTCGAACGGCATGCAAATCAGTCCCGAACAGGCATTGTTTTAGCAGACGGTCTAGAACCCGCACTAAGGTAATGTAAGCTAGAGCGCTTGGGCAAAAGCGGCGCTGGACGCTGTGCTATAGCGGGGCGGCGTGAGCCGAGGCAGCCTTTAGGCTCAACCGAGCTCGCGGCAGCCGCGAGGAGGCAGCGGAGACGCAGCGGGCAGCGCGAAAGCGGCAGCAAGCCGTAATCCCAACTTAGCTCACAGCAGCCGAAGAGGCAGAGGAGCAGCAGCAGCAACCATGCCAGACCAAGACAAAGACCACCCCATCAGCCCCGAGCTCGTCTCGTTCGAGAATGTATTGGACCGCCTGGTGTACGTCCAAACAATCTCCATTAGGAATTATGCGGACCGCGCGCGCCGCGTGCGCATCGACGGGCCCAGCGGTCCGGCGAACAAGTCGCCGTTCGAGCTTATTTACACGCCCTGCGAGGCCATCGCGCCCGGTCTAGAATGCTGCTGCGACGTGCACTTTGTATTGCCGCCCCCAGACAAGGCGCACGGGTCGGCATTGGAAACCGGCGTGTATCGGGACCGCTTGGTCGTGACGTTCGGCCGCAACGAGCAAGTGATTGAAATCCCCCTGACGGCCAGCGTGCCGCTGGGCCGCATCATGGCCGTGCCCACGAAACCTAAGAAGCACCGCGTCGCCGGCCGCGACGTGCAGGTCGTGCCGGCGCCCGGCACGCCCGGCCTCTTCCACTGCCGCCTGGGCGACATCGCTTTAAATGAGAAGGCGTGCGTCGAGATCGAACTGCGGAACTTCGGGCCGGTCGGCGCGGACTTCGAACTGGAGGCTCTTGGCGCGGACGACGACGTCAAGTTAATTATGGAGCCCGCTTCTGGGAAGTTGGGGCCCGACCGTCGGGAAGCTAGGGACCTGGCCCAACTCGCCGCGCGGCGCCCGACCCAGATCGGCAACGGGGACGACGACGACGAGGACACGCTGCCTTCCCGCGAGGCGTCGCGCGAGGACTCGAAGTTATCGGTCTCGATGAAGGTCCGCATAACATTGCCAACAAACGCGGCGGGTCCTCAGCGCTTCAGAATTAACGTCAAGTCGCGCCAGCCGCTCGCCTGTTCATTAGACTTGAGCGCGGTGATCGTGCCCCCTCGTTTAGAACTGTACGCGGCCGAGGGGCCCGACGCGGGGCGGTTACTCAGCGACGTGGACTTCGGGAGCCTCTTCTACGGCCAGGCGAAGGAGATCAAGGCGTTATTAGTGAACAACGCGCCGACGGCCTGCCCCTTTGTTGTAAGTGTGGCGCCGGACCGCGAACTAGCCGTGGCCTGCGCGAAGAAGCGCATCGAGGCCCAGGAGCCACCATCTCTGAAGAAGGCCGCGGACGACGAGGACGACGAGGAGGAACCGCAACAGCGACAAGTCAAGTTCCTCGACGAGTGGGGGCTGGACGACGGTTCGCTCACGATCACGCCGCTGGAGGGGCTATTGGAGCCTAATGCCGAGCAGCCCGTCGTCTTCACATTCAAACCACCACCACCGCCGCCGGCCTCGAGCTTCAAGCACCAGATCTTCGCGCCCATGGCGACCGGGGACGACGACGCGCACGAGGGCGAGGCCGGCGGGAGAAATAGGCGGAACATCCCGGCGCGGCCCTATGGGCTGAAGGTGCGTTTAGGGGCGCCTGAAGGTGAAGGTGAAGGTGCGCACCCGCCGGTCGGCGTGAGCGTCACGGCCCACGCGGCGGCGCCTCACGCCGTGCACTGCACGCCGGGCGTGCTGCGCTTCGGCCGGTGCGCGACAAGGAAGAAGAAAATGGGAAGTCTCATGCTGGAGAACGCCGGCGACGTCGGCGCGCGCTTCGAATTTATGAGATGCCCCCAGTTCCGGGTCTTCCCGCGCGTCGGAAGGTTGGCGGGCCGGGCCCAGACGAAGGTTCGCGTCGAGTTCTACCCCGCGTCCCTAGGCAACTTCGAGGTGACGTGTGAATTGCGAGTGGAGGGCGGCCTCGCGACGCAGCAGTTGACCTTCCGCGGGAAGGGGATCCAGGAAACGAAGTACAAGGACCCTAGTCAATCGGTGATCCAGGGCCCGGGCATGACCTGGGATGCCGCGAACCGGTCCCAGTACGGCGAGGACTACCTGAAGCTTTTTTCATCCTTCGACGGCGAGTCGACGATCCTCGCGGACGGCACCGTCATGGAGTCGAAGTACGCTTTGATCGAGGACGAGCGGCTCCGAGAGCAGAAGCAGTTCTCCGACGCGAACGCGACCAAGTACGTCCAGTACTTGAGGAACTGCACGAAAAATCGCGAGGGGCGCTTCGACCGCGACGCCGCGCTGCGACGAGCGGCGCTCTCGGGGACGGATCGGCGGGACCCCAAGGGTTTGGATCTAGCATTACATCCTCTGGAAGAACCGCCGCCGCCGCCCCTCCCCGACGGCTACGCGGAGCCGCTCTGGATGCAGAAAGGCGGCGGCAAAAAAAGCGCCGCCGCCGCGGCCCTGGACGCCAACAAGCTCGTACAGGACAAGTTCAAGCCGCGCCCGACGACGCAGGCCGAGATGCGCCACTGCGCCGCTCGTTTAGATGCCGCAGAACTGGCCCAAGTCGTGGCGACGACCACCTTACTCGATTTCGGCACCGTCGTAGCCGGGTCGACGGCGGTACGCAACTTCGGCGTGGCCAACGGCTTAGATCATGCAATTTTGGTTGCTTTATCCGACGCGCTACCGCCGGAGCTCGCGGTGCGGCCGGCGTCGCAGGTCGTGCCGGGCGGGGCCCAGTGCGGCTTCGACGTGTCGTTTACTTGTTCCGAGGAATCCAGTAAGTGGACAGGCGTCGTGCAGTACACCATTAACGACGCGCACACGCTCAAGTTCGACGTTGTTGCCAAAGTCGTGCCCGTGCGGCTCGAGCTGAGCGATCTGTCCCTGGACATGGTTTTTGACGCGCATTCGTTGGACCCTTCTGTTGACCAGGAGATCAAGCTGGCGAACCCGGGCAACTCGGCCGTGGACTTCACGTGGGGTGGCAGTGGACCGTTCAGCGTCTCGCCCGAGGACGGGACCATCAGTCCGTATGGAACTGCTGTTGTGCAAGTGACGTGGACGCCCCAGTTCAGCGTCTCGAACGAAGCCAAGCTCCAGTGCATGGTGCCGGGCGCCAATACGGACTTGGTGCTGGCGGTCACCGGCGCGCTCGATGACGCGAAATGCGAGTTCAAGGAGAAAAGAATAAACTTCGGCAACGCCGCCGTCGGGGCCGTAAAAGACATGGAAATCACTCTCACGAACACGGGGGACGTGCCGGCCGTGTGCACGCTGGAGATGCCAATGGACTTCATCACCTGCTCGCACCAGTGCTTCCGCTTGGCGGCGGGCGCGACGCAGCCCATGACGCTGTTGCTCAAGCCGACGGAGGCGCGCAAGCTGAGCGGCGACATGGTCTGCGACGTGCGCGGCTGCAAGCCCCTGAAACTGAAGGTCGAGGGCGCGGCGATCGTGCCCGACGTGCGCATCGTGCCCGACGACGACCTCTTCGGGGCCGAGCTTAGTGCCCCAGTCTTCGACTTCAACTCGCAGTTCGTGGGCTTTGAATGTAGAAGACGCATGGTGCTGCAGAACCACTCGGAGATCCCGGCGCATCTCATTCTGGACCTCTCGAACCACCCCGACTTCGACGCGGAGCCCTGCCGGCCCCGGGACGAGCCGCCGCCACCGCCGCCGGCGGCGACAGGCCGCCGCTTCGGCTCCACGCCGGCCCCAGCCCCGGGTCTGGCGCCCGCGCCCGCGGCGGCGCTGGACACGTCCGCGGGCTCAGGTATGGAGCACGTCGCCGCGCGGGGCGACGACGACACCGTGTCGACGCGCCGCAGTTCTGGACCGTCCTTCGAGCACTACGCCTTAACCGTCGCGCCGGGCGGCGCGCTGGCCTTGGAGCTGATCTTTGCGCCCAAGGCCCCGGGCGCGCACGACTTCCCGCTCCCGCTGGAGCTCGTGAGCGGCGGCGGGGACTTCAGCGCGACGTGCAAGGCCTCGGCCCTGCGCCCAATGCTGGTCTTAAGCCAGACGACGGTGGACTTTGGCGAGCGCATCTTCACGCCGGACGCGACGCGGCGCGTGCCGTTCTCCTCGGACGTGGTGCTGACGAACCACCACTACGGTACCCTAACTTGGCGTTTAGGCGATTCCGCGGACCCGTTCGTGGTGACGCCCCAGGAGGGCAAGCTCGTGCCGGGCGAGACGACGACGGTGCGGTGCGCGTTCACGCCCAGCGCGCCCACGGAGTTCGCAGCGCGGCTGCCGCTCGAGTTCCTTACCGACCAAGAATTATTACTTGATGATGACGCGTCGCGCAAGTCCGCCGCGACGACCAAGCCCAGTATGGGTCTGGTGCTGAGCGGCACGGGCGCGAACCCCCGTTTAGAAGTGGAGGCCCCGCCGAACGAGGACGACCTGGGTTATCAGCGGTGCGCGGGCGACGTGTTCGTGCTGCCCACGGTGCCCATCGGGGTCACCAGCCGCGTCCTCGTCTACGTGCGGAACATCGGCTTCGAGCAAATAACGCTCGAGCACGAGGTGCCGCCGACGTGCCCCGTGACCCTAGACGTGCAGTTCCCCGACGGCAAGACGTTGAGCGCGGCCATCCCGCGCGTCACGATCATCGTGAGCTTCACGGCGGAGGAGCCGGTCTCGTTCGCCACGAACCTGCGGCTCCTGGACTCGGACGGGCGGTCGTACGACGTCCCGTTGGCCGGCGCCGCGGACGCGTGCTTACTCAGCACGCACGTCTTCCTCGACCAGTACCGCTACGACTGGACCTTCTACCTGAAGGACGGGGCGGCGCCCAAGCTCGTCCCGGCGTTATTGGCGAAGCAGCTCATGGAAGCGGAGATGAGGGAGAAGGAGGCCGAGCGCGCCAAGAAGCGCGCCTCCCGGGGCGGCAAGGGCAAGAAGCCGAAGAAGGCTCTTGAGGACGCGCCCGTTCCTGTGAATGCGCCGGCGCCGGCCAAGCAAAAAATCCCCGACGGCGTCGACGCAAAGAAGGAGCGGCCTCAATCGAACGAGGAGATTGCGCCCCTCGTGTGCCAGTGGCTCAATTACCACGCGCTGAACGGCAAGCCCGGACCACACGCCCCGCTCAAGGCGATCCCCGAGGACTGCTACGCGCACAACGGCAAGGTGGCGCTCGACGCCATCGAGGCCCTGTGCGGCAAACAGTTGCCAGGCCGCCTCCAGCGGACGATCTCCAACGAGCGGGAGCTGGCCAACCAGCTCCTGGCGCAGTACGAGGCGTTATTGCTGTTCCTCATCGAGCGGGGCTGTTTGTTGAACCAGGTCCGCCCGGAGCAGCTCCTGGAGCGGAACCACTACATTCTGATCCGGGACCAGCAGGCCCCCTCGCCGACGCGCGCCGTCAAGGAGGCGCGGCACGCGTACTGGGACGAGACCCACGCCATGGTGGCGCACGAGGCCTGGCTCAACGTCCTCCTGCAGACGATCCGCGTGTTCTCGCTGCAGCGCCTCACGCCCAAGACCTTCGCGGCCCTGCCCGGTGTATTAGTCGCCAAGCCCCCGGCGAGCCCCCAGAAGGACGACGCATCGAAAAAGTCCGCCAAGTCCACCAAATCGCAGGGCGGCGACCAGGAGCTTGGCGGCTCGAACGTGTATTCCGTGGGCGAGTGCGTTCTCCTCAAGTGGTTCGGCTACCACGCCGGCAACGGCACCGGCGCGCCGGCGGGCCTCGGGAAGCGCTTCAACACCTTCGGCAAGGCCTTTGACGACGGGGCTTCCTTCTGCGGGTGCCTGGCGTCGAACGCGGCGCACCTCGCGGAGAGCGGCGGGGCGCTCGCGTCGCTGAAGACGCTGCTCGAGCCGGCGACGGACGACGAGAAGGGCGAACTCCAGAAGATGGCCGAAAGTGCGCTGGAGAAGCTGCGGTGCGACCTGGGCGCCTGTGGCAGCGACGACGACCTGATCGAGGCGCTGGGGGCCGAGGACTTTCCCACTTTGGATTCGGCCCGGGGCGTGCTCTTCTGCCTGCACCTCTACCTGACGTTGCCGAACTTCGTGCCCAAGACGACCATCGAGTACAACGCGACGCTGGGCGCCACGCTCTGCAAGACGATTGAATTGAAGAACTCGGCGCCCAAGGACATTGTGTACGACGTGCAGCTCGAGGGGTCCCCGGACTTCGTGGCGCTCGACGCCAAGGGCCGGCCGCGGGACAAGGCGGCGATTATCACGGTGGACGCCAAGGGCACGGGCTCCTACGCCGTGGAGCTGTGCCCCCGGTTCTCGGCGCCTGTGGAAGGCCGCCTCACCTTCTTCACGAAGCCGAGCGGCCGCCCGGGTTTGCGGGCGCCGGTCCTAGTGTTCGGGCTCAAGTCCAACGTGGAGTCCTACAAGGCCTGCGGGTTTGCGAGAGTAGAAGCGACGTGCTACGAGCCGAAGACCTTCGACGTGCCTATTACCACACCCTTCAAGGAGGCGGGCGCGTTCACCGTCAAAGACTTAACGTGCGAGTGCGTGGAGGAGTACCGCCCGGCCAAGGGCGCCACCAAAAAAGGCGGGCCGCCCGCGCGGAAGAAGAAAAAAGTCGCGGTGGACGCGGCGGATCTGTGGCTCCAGGAGGGGCAACCGCCCGTAGTCCAGCAGGCCCTCAAGTTAATTCAGGAGCCCTTCCATGTTGTGGGAGGACCCCTGCGGGTCTCGAAGGAGGGCGACGCCGTTTTAAAAATTGAGGTCCTGGCCTGCTCGCCGGGCGTGTACAAGTGCGAGGTGCGCTTCTTAAATGAAGATATTGGCGAGTTTGTGGTGGAGGTCGTGGCCAAGGTGGGCATGCCCCAGAAGCCCGAGACGTTTAAATTTGCATTGGAGACGGGCGCCGACGGCCAGACTTCAGTGAATAAACTGCTCAAGTTCTCGTCGACGAACCCGGCGCTCGAACGAGCTTTAGGTTACTTAACGGAGCGCGTGGCCAGCAACGCGGAGAAGGGCCCCGTGCGCCAGGCGCTGCAGGAAATGACTCGGGGGCCGCCCGCCGACGAGGACGCGGAGGTCAAGGACGAGGACCTGGGCGCCGACTTCAACGTGGCAATCGACAGTCCCTTCTTCCAGGGGCCGGACTCGGTCTTCATCGGCGCTGCGTCCAAGGGCGCCGCTAAAGCGCAATTAACCGATGTTAAAGAGGGCGAGGACCTCGACGCGCCCAACAACTTCTTGCTGTCGTTCTACCCCCAGAAGGGGGGCGCCTATGCTGCGGGTATCGTGGCGCAAGCGAAACCGGGTTTGGTGCATGACATCCGGATCATCAACGTGGACGCTTCTGTCACGGTGCCCATCATCCCGACGACCATTGAATTTAAAGCCCCAGTGCGCCAGACCATCGTCCAGGAGATCCCTTTGCAGAACAACACGGACGACGACTGGAAGTTCACCGGCAACGTCCAGGGCTCCAAGTCCTTCTCGGGCCCCAAGACCATCGAGGTGCCCGCCGGCGGCACGGTCCACTACCCCATCACCTACGCGCCCCAAGGTTTAGGGGACGAGAAGGCGAAACTCATTCTCAAGCAGAAGAACGACAGCTTCGAGTACCAGCTGGAGGGTTCGGCCGAAGAACCTTTAGCGGAGGACCACGTTGTGTTGAACTGCCACGCTAGAGAAGCACATAAACACGTCTTCCAGCTCACCGGTGGTAGTAAGCCCAAGACCTACACGGTCGAGTGCGACCTGCCCTGGGTCAGCGGCGAAGCGTCGGCGCAGGTGCCCGCTAAAGGTAACGTGGCCTTCCCTCTGACCTTCACGCCCGCGCGGGGCGGTAAATACACGGGCGCCGTCACGTTCAAGGACGAAGCCGGTTATTTTATTTGGTGGACGGTCGAGGTCATCGTGGAGAGCCCCCTCGCGGACCAAAGTATTGCGATGCAGACCGTGGCGCGCAAGTCGTGCCAGGCGGGCATTACCCTAGTGAATCCATTAAATGAGGCGATCTCGTTCGACGTCGTGACGGAGGGCGACGGCGTGAGCGGGCCGCAGCGGTTCTCTCTAGCGCCGCTGGGCGAGGGCACCTACGACCTGCTGTACGCCCCCCTGATCGCCAAGGCCCACCGGGGCTCCATCGCGTTCTTAAATGACCGGGTGGGCGAATTCTGGTACGAACTGAATTTGGAGGCGACCCCCGCGGAGCCCTTTGTCTTGGAACCCTTCGCTTGTGCGGTTGGGGCATCCACTAGTACAAAGGTGACGATTGAGAACCCGCTGCCTCTCGAAATCGAGCTTATGGGGTCGTCGTCCGCCCCAAGCTTCGTCGTGCCCGAGAAGACGGTGATCGCCCCGTACGCAACCATCGAGGTCGAGATCACGTACGTCCCCTCCGAACTGGATGCGGATCAAGAGGCCACCGTGGTCTTGGAACACGCGGCGCTCGGCGCGTACGAGTACGTGTGCGCGGGCCGCGGCGCGCGGCCGAGCCTCATGGCCGAGCACCGGCCCGCGGCCCTTGTGGGCGACCCGCAGTCGTACATGTTCAACTTCCGGAACCCCTTCGACGTACCTATTGACGTGGACGTCCAATTAGAAGAGGACGCCGTCTACCCGGGCGCGCTGCGCCTCATCATGAAGCGACCGGCGCTGCGCCTCGCGCCGCGGCAGCAGACGTCCATCCCGCTGGCTTTTGACCCCCGGGTCATCGCCGAGCACCACGCCGTGGTCAGCATCGGCGCGGACGTCCGGGGCGAGCGCCTCGTGTGGCGCTACCCCGTGCGCGGCATGGTGAACGCGCCCGTCCAGCTGCGGGCCGTGCGATTTGGCTGCAAGGCGAAGACGTCGCAGCGGCGCGAGATCAAACTGCGGTTGCAGAACCTGGCCGGGCTCGAGGCCGGCGGCGAGGACTTCGACTTCGAGGTGGTCGCGGCGGACCCCGACGCGGACGCGTTCGCCCGGCGGGCGCTGGCGCTCGCGCCGGTCAACTTGCACCTCGACAGCTTGAGCGACGTGCTGCGCTTCGACGCGACGTTCGAGCCGCTGCGGCCCTTCGCGGGCTCGGTCCACCTCGTGGTCCGGCGCGCCACGGGCGGCCGCTGGCCCTTCGAGGTGCAGATGGAGGCCACGGAGCCGGACTCCGACGACACGATAGCGCTCGAGGCGTCGCTCCACCACACGGCCAAGGCGCGCTTCGCGCTGGTCAACTCGCTGTCCACGACCTTCGAGCCCTTCTCCGCGTACTTCACGACGGACTCGTCGCGCGCGCTCGCGGTCACGCCGAGCCAGGGACTACTGGCGCCCGTGGGCGCCGAGGGCACGACCTTCGAGGTGGCCTTCGCGCCGACGCGCTACTCCATGCTCGAGCGGGGGCGGCTGGTCATCAAGACCGCGGAGACGACGTGGTCCTACGAGGTCCGCGGCACGAACCCGCCCTTCGTCGTGCCCGAAGCCACGACCAAACTCGACACGCACATGTCGGCGAGGTTTCTGCGCCCGAAGTAAGTATAGTATGGCGCATCAGCCGGGGGGGGTGCGCCGCTTGTGCCCGAGGCGACGACCGAACTCGACACGCACATGTCGGCGAGGTTTCTGCGCCCGAAGTAAGTAGTATGATCGCACTGGGGGGGGGGTCGCGCCGCCGCGCGGCGACGGGTAGCAGACGCCTCTAGCGAGTAGGAACCCGCTATACCCGGTCACGCAAGTCTCCCGAGCTCTCCTACGCCGCACTCGCGTCGCCGCCCCGTCCACCCGGGAGACATGGGCCCAAAAGTGGCAGTTTGCGACTCAAAAAAATCGCAGAGCGCAGAACGATCTGCGGCGGCCGTCGTCGTCGCAAGCGCGGCGCAGACACCATGGCGACTGACGAGGACAACCACAAGAACGAGGCGCGCGACTGGACCGGCTGCACCTTCCGGGTGGAGCGGGGGCCA
>Ga0302122_10002250_pt1 | contig 12096 bp, 15 predicted proteins | sample CB21_SCM_MG_FD_203115 | JGI IMG/M metagenome (GOLD analysis project Ga0302122, IMG submission 203115) | Marine microbial communities from Western Arctic Ocean, Canada - CB21_SCM | ecosystem: Environmental > Aquatic > Marine > Oceanic | place: Canada: Western Arctic Ocean | collected 2017-09-28
CGAGTCGAATTTTTCACCAATGAAACGTGTGACGCAACCACAACAATCCCCTGGGAGAAAAAGAAGAAAAATAATAAGGGTGGCAAAAGAACCAAAAAGCGCAAAAACAAGCGCAAAAATAAGCGCAAAAATAAGCGCAGAACCAAGCGCAAAAATAAGCGCAGAACTAAGCGCAAAAATAAGCGCAAAAACAAGCGCAAAACTAAGCGCAAAAACAAGCGCAAAACTAAATAATTTGAAATTATTGTTTCACAATAAGTTCAAATGGGAAATTTATAGTTCAACATCTACAAAAATATTCCCACGTTCTTCTGTAGAATAAATATCTTCATCATTAATTCTCAAAAGGCCTTTATTTCGGAATATATAATTCTGTTTTTTCACAATGTTTAATTGTTCAGATGGAATTATTAAAAGTTTCTCTCCAAGTTTAACTTCAATCTTATTATTTTCAAGAACATTTTGAATGTTTCCTTTAATAACATAATGCAAATTGTTTTTATTATCAATAATCACATTATCCGATAAATCAGGAATGCACTGCACTATTATGTCTTGTCCACTATGGTCAAAAACAACTTCATGATGCCATAATGGCACATAAAATGTTTTTCCCAATAATTCTAATTTATAAATACTATCATTTAAAATATCATCAAGAGTGGGATTTAGAATGATAATATTATCATTTTTAACTTTATCTTTTACTATTTCTTGAAGTTTGGTTAAAATTTCTTCAGAAATACAAAATATTTCTTTGTTTTTGGAGAGAAAACTATATAATTCAATGGATTTTTCCTTTCCCATTTTTTCAAATATTTTTAATGACAATTTCCCACATTTATCAACTGCGTTATTTAATGTAGTATCTAAAAATATATCATCCCATGTAACATCAGGTGTAAAATGTTTAATACATTCTTTTATAAAAAACAAATAATTCTTGGAATTCATGGAATCAATAGAAATATTCTCATTTTCTTTTTGTAAATATTGATAAGCTATATTTATTTTTTTAAATGTTTCTTCGGCATTGGTATCATTAGGATTTTTATCTGGATGATATTTCAAAGCCTTTTTATAATATGAAATTTTCATTTCTTTATCTGTTGATAGTGGTTGAATCTCCAAAATTTTATATGCTTTTTCACAATTCATATCATAACTCATTTATAATACTACATAATTTAAAAAGAAATTTCTCTAAGTGATAAATTGGTCTATAATTATTATTGTATAGTTTTAAAAATGAATTTAATTGAAAAAAAATTTCGGTAATATTTTTATTTGTGATTTTGTTTTTTTGAATGAAATAATGTATAATATCTAAAATACACTCATTTATATCAATGTGATATATAAAAATGTTATATAAACAATCTCTGAATTGCAAATACTTTATGTTTTTGTAATTTTCCATATTATTGATTATTTCATCTGTTATTTTTTTATTGGGATTATTTAATTGTTGATTATTAATATAGATATCTTTGATGTTTTTAATTTGATGTAATTTAGTATTTTTATCAATTGTTTTATGTATACATTTTTTATACACAAGCTTAGTTAATCTTTTAACTGGTACAATTTGACACTTATGGATGATATTATCAGGTAAAAAAGATATGTGCTCGGTTAAAAATACATAATGTATATGTATATTTTTATGATATAGCATTTGCATATAACTATAAAATATATCTAACAATTCACTATGTATTTTATGGAAATTTTTACATAAAATAATACCTGTATTATTAGGTCTTGTAGACAATATATCTAAAATATTTTTATATATTTTATTCCAAAGTAATTTTGCGTTGCATCCAAGTAACTCCATATCAATCTCAAAATGAATATCACTAATTTTAAAAGTAAAATTCCTTTTTTTTTGAAAATTTAAACTAATTTTTCTTTCATATTTCAAATGGCTTTTACTATACATTTTAATATATTTTAAAGCTTGTGTATATTTTCCTGTTCCTGCTGGGCCATAAAATATCATATTTAATGAGTTTTTCAAATTATTTTTTTTAGAAAATATATCTTCCAATTCATTATGTAAATTATTAATATTGCTTTCTTTAATGTAATCTTCAAATTTTGTTTGCAAAAACTTCATAATTATTTAATTATGTTTATTTTTAATACTTAAAAATAGTTATAATTAAATAATTATGACCGACTTCTCAAATAATATTATTGAAGAGTATGTATATGATAAATTAAATGATTATGTGATTTCACATCCCAACCTTACAAATATCTGGAAACAATATTTACAAGATATGAAAATTAAATATGTACAATCCTTAGTTGATTGCGATAATATGATGAGAAATTTAGATACAACAAGAGATATATCTTCACATTCAATCATGTTATTGTATGCATTAATGAATAACAACTTAAATATTTGACGTTTATATAATTTATCAATACATGTTTCTAATTATAAATACAATAGATTTTAACAAAAATAATTTGATATTATCTAAAAAAATGACTAATAATGTTATGCCTGGATATTTTTACCGATTATTTTATTCAGATGATTGTTATGCCTCAAAAGGATTATTTTTAGGATTTGATTTAAAATCGGTAACAATTGAGAAATATTTTAATAAATTAAAATTTAATTTTTCAAAAGTTGAAAATAACCAAATAATTGGATTTTTAAAAACGATAGAACGTGTTATATTGGATATTGTTCCTCATAAAGAAGATAAAAAACCTGTGTATAGAATAGAAGAACAATTGGGGAATGATTTTTTTAAGATATTTTACAATAAGCAAATTACCAAGAATTATTTGTCTTCTGCTAAATTATTATTAAGAATTTCTGGACTATGGGTTAATGATAAAGAATATGGGGTTACTTTTAGATTTTTTTTTATCCAGCAGTAATAAAATTTATTGTTATATTCCATAACTCACCCGTTGCAGCATTGGCCAATAAAAAAAAGCATGTTACTATCCCAGCCCATAATAATGGAGAGAGTTTTTTATTCTCTGTAAAAATTTTCTTGTAAAAAAAATAATACCCAGTTGCTAATACTTGACCAAATAAAAACAAAGAGAATAGAGCTTCTGCTTGCCAATATCTGTCTGGTAAATTTTGTTTCATATTTTCTATTTTATTGCCATTCTTTGCCCAATTATAAATTGAAAATCCCAATGTTAAAACACCGAGAAATGTCATTAATCCCTCGGGAAATGTTGAAGACCACATGCTTCTTTTTGGCTCCATTTTAAAATTCAATGAATCGTTTTTATACCAAAATACAAAATAAGGAAAAATACTAACGATAAAACAAACAAATGTCGCGATTTGCCAGGCTCTTTCACCTTTTGTTGCTATATATATCATATATAAAATAAAACCAATTGCATAAGAAATAACACTTGCTACATAAAAATATGGTGGCTTTTTGTCTTTGAATGGATTTAAAATCGTTGTTGATGCCATATATAATATAACTTATAAAAAAAAATAAATTATATTGTTTAGGAACTATATTCAAAAATAAAATATCATTTTTTATATTATGAATAACTACATGATTCAACCTAATCATCCATTAATCCAAAGAGAACAGACATTTGTACTAGATAGGAAGTTAGTATCTATTCACTCGGGTGATAGAGATTTGAAAAAATGGCCTAATAGTCATAATTTTGAAATAGAAATGCCTGAAGATATGATTAATGTTCAATCTATGCGATTAATTAATATTTCTTTTCCCAGCAATCAATATGTTTTCAGCAATGAATATCAAAATACTAAATTAAACTTTACAGCATTTACACCTCTCCCTGTTACAAAAGATATTACAATTGAAGAAGGTACTTATACTCCAGACCAATTATCCAATGAAATAGAAACAAAAATGAATTTTTCTATTGGGGTTGTCGGCTATAATAAATTTAGATGCAAATATAATGCGGTGACAAATCAGTTTTGGTTTGGCAACCAAGGTAATAAATTCATTCTTAATTTTGATAAAAAATTTGAATATGAAATTGGTTGCAATCAAAAAATTGTATGGAATAACTCAACCAGATGGGGCTTGCCTGCTTACTTAGGATACCAAAAAAAGAAATATAAAGCAAAAATTACACCCCGTAATCCATGGTGGACGAATACTTTGGGAAACCCATTCGGTTTTGGTTATGAAATGGACGATGGGAGTGGAAATGAATGGTTAGGTGATGCCAGTAACAATCGCAATGTTTATGTAGATTTAAGTGGAGAGAACATGTGCAATCTAGATATCATGGGAGAAGATTGTATTTACATGGAAGTTGAAAAGCACAACACCATGAATGAACTAGAACCATATATGGAAAATACCCAAGCTTCTTTCAATAATGATTATGCGGGGAAAGTGAATAGTGCTTTTGCAAAGATACCCATAAAATGTACGCCTTTTTCACAGGCTCGAGATACCATTAAATCATTTATATCAAATATATCTCACTACAATCCTCCTATTGATAACATTAAAAAATTACGATTTAAATTTAGATATCATGATGGAAGATTAGTCGATTTCAAGTGTCTTCCATTTAATTTTACGCTAGAATTCAATATGTTAAGAGATGAACAAGCTAGACGAATGCATATTAGAGTACCTCCACTTTATAATCTTTAAATATTATACTCTTCTTTACACCAATCAATTAGCTCTTGTTTTTGCATTTCTCTCCATTTTCTTCCTTTAAGATTTAAGAATCTAGGTTTGTTCATATATGGCATCTTGTAAAATATATAAGGTCCATATTTGCCTTTTCTGATAGAGAAATTTTCGCTCAATATAGACAATACATTTGGATTTGTTGATTTCTTGCCCATCAAGATATCAAGGACGTCTTCCAATTTAATATTATTTTCGTTTTTTCTTATTCCTTTTAATGAAAATTTGTTTTCACCACATACTAAGTAAAGTCCATATTTGCCTTTTTTAAGAATAACATCTTCGTTTTTATATGAACCTAATCTTTTTCCACTAAAGGATGGTTTCGGGGCAATAATCTCTTCCAAATTATATCCCCCCTTTTTTAATTTTTCCATATCTAAATCTTTTTTTGCAGATTTAAATATTGTTTCACCATCTTTTTCATACTTGACAACCGGTCCATATTTTGCTATCATATACACATGGTCTTCATCAATCTGGATTATCTCTTTATTGTTTTTTTTGATATGACCAGATAGTTTATTTATTTCATTATAACAAGTACGGCATAAAGATTGCCATAATTTCCCCCCTTTGGCGATTTCATCTAAAGCATCTTCCATATTTTTTGTATAAGGATACACAAACAATGAATCAAACTGCTTAATTAAGAATTCAATTACCATAAGACCAGTTGGTTCAATGACCAATTTGTTTTTCTCTTCACCAAATAATCTGGTTGATTCTTCTTCTTTCAACTCTCCCCCTTCCAATTCAAAATCAACGCATTTTAAATGTCTACCTTTGACGTCTTTTTTTTTGACGTAATCTCTGTCTTGGATTTTTGCTATCAATGAGGAAAACGTCGAAGGTCTCCCAATTCCTACTTTTTCCAATTGCTGCACTAAACGCGCTTCAGTATAATGTGTTTTCAAATCCTTCAATGTCATTTTACTGGAGATTTTATTATAGGACATCTTGTTTTGTGTATGTTTTAAAAGATTATTATAAATTGGATTTCCCTTTTCATAGCCTTTTACTATTAACCAACCAGGAAATGTGATTAATTCCTCAGAATGTTTATATACATGTTTTTCAGGCGATGTGATTTTTGCCGTTAACAGGTTGTATTTAGCCGGCGACATACAACTTTCCAATGTATTTGACCATATCAAATCATATAATCTTTTTTGTCCGGAATCCGCAGTATCGGGCAACTTTTCCATTGTCACTTTAGTAGGACGAATAGCTTCATGTGCTTCTTGCGCATTGTTGTCTTTCGCTTTTGTCTTCGTTGTATTCTTTGTTGTCTTCTTAGTATCACCCCTCTGACTTAGTGAAAATATATCGTCGTTTACATAATCTTCAGACCATTTAGATTCAATCAATGATTTTGCGGCGGTTATGAAGTCTTTACTATAGGTTCGACTATCAGTACGCATATATGTAATGTAACCTTGTTCATATAACTTTTGAGCAGTTGTCATAGTACGTTTTGGAGAGAAATGTAAAATATTTGAGGATTTCTGTTGAAGAGTGCTTGTTGTGAATGGCAATGGTGGTTTCTTTTCTTTTGAAACAGGGGTATTATGACTATATACATGTTCCCATTCGACACTTTTTTCGAGAAATTCTTCCATTTTGTTTTCATGATGATAATTAAGTTTAAAATCTATGTTATCAACAATAGTGAAATTCCCTGTTGTATCATAAGCGATTCTTCCTGGTGTACTTTCGATTTCCTTATAGTTGTCATATATCAATCTAAGCGCGGGTGTTTGGCATCTTCCCGCTGAAAGACCACCTTTTCTACTGATGTTTGACCAAAGAATTGGAGAGATAGTAAATCCCACTAAGCAATCCAGAACTTGTCTTGCTTGCTGGGCATGGACCATATTCATATCAATTATAGTTGGATTTTTAACGGCTTTTTGCACTGCGGATTTTGTAATTTCATGGAATATGATTCTTTTCGTAGTGGATACAGGTAGATTGAAAGTATCACATAAATGCCAAGCAATTGCTTCTCCTTCTCTATCATCATCTGTCGCCAAAATAACTTCATCGGCTTTTTTAACGGCTGCTCTAAGAGGTTTGATATATTTTGCTTTACTTGGAAGTATTCTGTAAGAAGGTTCAAAATTACCTTTAATATTGATACCTTTCAAACCATCCGCGATATCACGAATGTGACCGAAGCTTGCAATGCATTTGTACCCTTTCCCCAGAAAACTCTCTATTTTCTTACATTTTGCAGGGGATTCAACTATTACTAGTTTTACCATATTTATAATAAAACAACTATGGGTTTAAGAGGTTTCAATTTATCTATTATAAATATTTTAAATAACATTTAAAATGTTAACGTCGTTTTTTCTTTGTCTTGTTCTTGCGCCTTTTTCTTTGCTTTATTTGCTTTTTCCTTTTTGTTTTTTTATTTTTACGTTTTAAAGTTTTGCGGCGTTTTTTACGAGATTTTCTTTTTTTTCTTTTTTTTCTTTTTCCTCCAAATCCTTTTCTAGGCTGCTGCTGTTGAGGCGGATATTGCTGTTGAGGCGGATATTGCTGCTGTTGCTGGTTCTGCTGTTGCTGGTTCTGCTGTTGCTGGTTCTGCTGATACTGGTTCTGCTGTTGCTGGTTCTGCTGATACTGGTTCTGCTGTTGCTGGTTCTGCTGTTGCTGGTTCTGCTGATACTGGTTCTGCTGATACTGGTTCTGCTGTTGCTGGTTCTGCCGCTGGTTCTGCTGATACTGGTTCTGCTGATACTGGTTCTGCTGTTGCTGGTTCTGCCGCTGGTTCTGCTGATACTGGTTCTGCTGGCCAGAAAACGCGTCATCATTGTGTTTTGAAGTGTTGTCATCTTTGAAAATAGTGCTTGAAATAGGCCCCTCTAAAAAATCGTAGCTAACATTTTTAAATTCAGGGGTGACAATGCCAGATGCAATACCACCACTGGGCACTCGACAACAATTCATTAAAAATATAATATCAAAGTCTCCATCAGGAAAAGTATCAAAACCAATTTTTATATATTGTTTATAAAGTTTCGAAGCTAATATTTTGCCTTTAATTTGCCCTGCCACAATTCTATTTGGGTTTCCTGATGGTACAGGAGGGGGCATCGAGTAATTGGCTGCCATATATTTTGGCGCATTGGTTTCCCGTATTGGCCGTTTTGGGGTATGCCAATATTCTACAAACGTTTCCCATCCATCTTCTTTATCTGACACGGACAATATCATCTCTGTAGTAAATGCATTTGGGCTGCCCAGCGGAAATTCTACACCGCTTGTCCAGAATTGTCTTGCATTAGCACTTAGCCAGTCTAACTTCCACACATGCCCGTCAGACTTCTGGTAATTTTTCCACAAATATGAACCTGCGCAATCACCAGAAACAGTATGTCCCGGTGGGGCAGTGTAAGCAAATTTAATACTTACATTTAACTTTTTATCTGGAGGACAAATATCAGCACGAGTGATGTTAGTGTTAGTTAGTATTCCGTGACAAATTACATTTACCACCATCTTATTTTTTTCGGTTCCTTCTCGCATACTGGTAATGAAGGCCGGAATTCCCGTCGGCATGGATTCATTGGCTTTGTTATCTTCCAGAAATTTCTGCTCCTCTTGCATCGCGTAAGAATCGATTGCCATCGCATCATTAAACGTATCCCACTCTTGTTTGTGTGATGTTGATTCGTTGGCACCCAGATTGTCGGCATCCCATTCAAAGTCAGCCAAATCCAAGTCGGCATCCCATCCAAAGTCTGCTTCTTCTTTCCTAGACACTTGTCCTTTACCTTTCCTATCTTCAAAAAAACGTTCAAAGTTATCACCCATTATATAATAATATGTATATTAAATATCGTATTATTTAAAATATTTTAATGATGTTATTTTGCATATGATGTTGAAGATTTTAATTGGCATAATTTTCTTAGCATTATTTTATTTTTATATGCATCGCATTGAAGAACCCATCAAAAATATGCAACAAAATTCTTTTATTTCCAGTGATTCTTTTATTGGTGCTAAAAAAGGATATGTTTTTAAAAAGGATTACAAGGGATTGGGATACTATTTAGATAATACCAATTAGACAATATCTAATCAAATCTAATCATCGTATTATTTAACCATGATAATAGTATAATGTCATCCTTAATTATCCAAAAAAGCAATAAAAAGTATAGCATATGACCGCCATTAATTATGCCATAATTTTGAAATATCCATAACAAATGCCAGCTCCAATTAAATGTGCAACAAACGAAATATATATTTCTAGATAAGATTCTTATTGTTTCTATTTTTTGTTTTTCCACAATTAAACGCATCCCTAAATAGAAGTTGACCAAATAAGCATTGGCTGATGATATGGTGTATATTAATATCATTTTTCCTAATTGCGATGTTTGAAAATCAATCCCGAAGCATGTCAAACATAAAGCGGTTGTAATTGTATGATGCGCTTTTGTACTATAAGGTAAATTTCGCACCATAACTAAACCCATTAAGTCATTGCATGTATAAAATGCGGCACCTATATGTATATAATAATTATTCCATTCATCTTGTAATAATATAGGTATGAATAGAGGATTCATTAATAATAATATCATTACAAACAAGACAAATGATTTAATAAAATTTTTAATAACATACTTTCTTCTTTCTAAAGAAAGAATATTATATTTCTCAACATTTTGCAGACATTTGTCAACGCCAGAATATATAGGTACCAATGAAACACAAAGGCCTCCTAATAAAAATAACCCGGTAAAATTATAATTGTCCATAATATGTTATTTGTATATTTAATATTAATATTTTTTTTTTAAATTTATTGAAATAATAAAGTTCTGCGCATATTTCTTCTTCTTTTCGTCGAATTTATAATATGATTGTTTCGAATTTGAATATCATTATTTAATTTATTCAATGTTTCTTCTTTTTCTTTTATTTTTTCATCCATATGTTTTTTTTGCTCAATGCAATTTTCATATATAATTGTTTCCCATTCTATTCTTTGTCGCAGTTGAAATAAATAAGCTTCTTCATCCTGTGTGGGGTTTTTTATCAATTGTTTTCTACATAAAGGGCAATCTTTATGAGCATACATCCATTTTAAAAAACATTCTGAATGAAATTTATGATTACAAGGTGTTGTTAATATTTCATTGGTATTATGCAGCTCATTTAAACAAATAACACATTTATCTGGTTCTTCCATATATGTTTATTCATTATTTTTATCTCCACAAATTTTATTTTCATTGCTTTCATTAATCTTATATGTGGCATTTTCTCCATTAAATGTTAATTGTGTTAATGATGGATAACTCTTCTTTGGCTGTATCGTCATATGATATTTTTGAATGAGTCTTATATCACATGTCTTGGAACCAGTAATAGCATTGGATATTTGTTTAGCTTGATATTTAACATTTTTTTCATCAGTGTTTTCGGGAACAACAATATGTTTAATATCATTTTCTCTCCCATACCATCTTGGACATGAATGTTTGTACATATAAAAATCCATTTTATGATAATATCTATTTATTTTTAATATTATATTTTGTTATATTAATGAAAATATACGAAACTGCATATTTTTATTTGAAAATATTTTTTTGGATATTATATTTTATTTCTTTTTTTGGTATTTGGAATAAAAGCCCTCGCTATATGGGCATTTTACAAGACTCCATTACGATATTTACGGCATGTATTCTTATTTATTTGTTTAACCCTTGGTTTAAGAAAGCAACAACGCCGTTTCATAAAAAAATCGCTTTTGATGCAGGAATATTGATATTATTATCTAGTTCTTTAAAAGGTATATTATTTAGTATTCCAATGGTGAATAATTTTAAAATGGTAATTCCATTGATTAAAAAATAAACTTATAATTTTTTAGTCTTTAGTTTTTTTGTTTTATTTCTTTTATTTGTTTTTTTTCTTTTTATTGTTCCCTTTGCAAAATGTTTTATTGATTTTTTAATGCGTATAAGTTCATCTTTATCAATTTTACTTACATGTAGTTTGCGAATTCTATATGTAGGGCGGGCTTCACCCATTTTTAATAATATCTCATGCATTGTAGATATAAATTTTTTTTCGTTTACTTCTGATGTAAATTCGAATTCTTTGCCCATTTTATTTTTGTTTTCAAGAAATCGTTTTGACATTTCATCAAAACTAATCGACATTCTATATGGATGTACGCGTATATATTTAATATTATCATGTATCATGTTTTTGTGAAATTGGTCATCAAAGAAGAGTATTGGTATATTTTTTGGAAGATTGCTACAATTAATTAAGTCTTTATGTGTTTTATTATGAGTTGTTCTGCATTTGTCGGTATTTGTATTAAATCCAGTAATTATTGTATCAAATAATTCATGTTTTAATTTTTTTTCAATAAATTTTTTAATATATATTGTCCATGAACGCGGTCCCATATTATTTGTATAAATGGCAACTTTCAGATGTTTATTTTGTTTCTTTTTTTTTAAAATATTTTTAAATACTTCAAAAATACCATATCGGAAAAATTCAGGATATAATTGCAGCAATATATCAAAATATTTTTCAAGAATTTTGTCAAAAGCATTTTCTTTATATGATTTTATAAACCATCTTTGTTTATGAAAATGACCAAGTCCTGAAATAAATCGCCCGAATTCTTCAAAATGACCAATTGTTTCATCTAAATCAAATACTATAAGCTTTTTATTTGCCTTCTGTTTGTGTTTCTTTGTTTTCATATTAATGATATATATTAAAGAGAGAAATTTATAAATATTATATGCCTAGACGAAGATTTGGAGAGAAAACAAAAGTAGCAAAAGGAAAAAGGAAAATCAGAAAGAAAAAAGCCATCCCCAAAGCCATTCGAGAGCAATGTTGGTTACAAGTTTTTGGCGAAAGTTTCAAAGAAAAATGTTATATTAGTTGGTGTGAAAATGATATAAATGTTTTTGATTTCCACGTAGGTCATGATAAACCAGAAAGTGCCGGCGGTACATTGGCCGTATCCAATTTAAAACCAATCTGCGCGAGATGCAATCTTTCTATGAGTAACAATTATACTATAAAACAATGGAATGCGTTAAATGGTGGCAAACAACCAAAATGTTGTTTCATATTTTAAAATATAAAGATAAAATGTTATTTATTTTTATATGAGTCATGGATGTCATTTTAAAAAATCAACAGCTAAAATGCGTTGGAAATGGAAAAAGAAAAGAACGCGTCGTCTCCAAAGAAAACGCCGTAAAATGAGGGCGAGAGCCAAATAGATATGGTAATAATTTAAAAAATTTGAACTATATAATTGTTGATTTTTGATGTGATAAAAATACAATGCAGCAAAGGCTGATGGTTTAATATAATTATAATTCAT
>Ga0302122_10002253_pt1 | contig 12089 bp, 12 predicted proteins | sample CB21_SCM_MG_FD_203115 | JGI IMG/M metagenome (GOLD analysis project Ga0302122, IMG submission 203115) | Marine microbial communities from Western Arctic Ocean, Canada - CB21_SCM | ecosystem: Environmental > Aquatic > Marine > Oceanic | place: Canada: Western Arctic Ocean | collected 2017-09-28
AGTGGAGTCAGGTATACCTTTAAAATAAGAGGCACGTTTTAGGTGGCTATATGAGAAATCGAGAGTACGACATAATTCTTTTTGGATCGACTAGTTTTGTAGGCAAGTTAGTTGCAAATTATCTTGTAAATGAGCATGTCGAGGCAAATTTAAATTGGGCTATGGCGGCTCGTTCAATGGAAAAGCTCTCTGCATTGAAAGCTTCGTTAGGTGAAAAAGGTCAGAACGTTCCTCTAATTGAGGCGGATTCATTTGATGAGGAATCATTGAAGTCCATGTGTGGGCGGGCTGAAGTTATTATTTCTACAGTTGGGCCCTATGCATTATATGGTGAGCTATTGGTTAAGCAGTGCTCGCTGAGTGGGACTGACTATGTTGATCTTACTGGAGAGCCCCAGTGGATTAAGCGTATGATAGCCGGTTATGAGAATAATGCTAAAGCAAGTGGCGCTCGCATCATCCATAGTTGCGGTTTCGATTCAATTCCTTCCGATTTGGGAGTGATGTTTCTCCAAGATTATGCCCTTGCAAGTTTTGGTTCTGCCTGCAATCAAGTAAAGATGCGAGTGAAAGCAATGCAAGGTGGGGCGTCCGGCGGAACTATAGCGAGTGGCGTCAACCTTTACAAAGAAGCAGCTGCAGATCCTGCATTGCGTAAAGAGATGCGAGATTTTTATTCACTGTGTCCGTCGGATCATCAATTTACTGAACGTCAAGAAAATATCTCCGTGGAATATGATGAGGATTTTAAAGCTTGGGTAGGTCCGTTTATTATGGCATCGATTAACACGCGGATAGTGTTGCGAAGCAATGCATTAAGAGATGGGTTTTATGCCGATAATTTTCGTTACGATGAAGGGATGCTCACAGGTAATGGTCCAAAAGGTAAGAGCCGCGCAAAGCGATTAGCATTTGGTTCTAAATTTGGTGGATTGGTGATGGCCATTTCTCTGACTCGTTGGTTCGTTAATAAGTTTTTCCTACCAAAACCAGGCGAAGGACCTAGCCCAGAGAAACAATTAAGTGGATTTTATGATCTACGTTTTCTTGGCCGGGCAGATAAAGGTGAAGAAATTCGAGTCAATGTTACTGGAGATCGTGATCCGGGGTATGGCTCTACTGCCAAAATGTTAGCTCAAGCGGCAATAAGTTTGCGCCGCGATGTTGATAAAAATCTAGTGGCTGGAGGTTTTTGGACGCCGGCTACTGCTTTTAATGATAAGTTGATTGAAAGGTTGCGAGATTATGCTGGAATGAGTTTCGAAGTAGAGTCGAATATACCATTGGCTGTATTAGAGGCGCACGAAAATGAATTTGATTCTTCTATTAAATAGTAGGAATTAATTCGTTTAGTTAATCTGGTTCCTAAGTCTGAATTTTAGAAAGAGAATGTTGTTCCCAGGTAAAAATACTTAGTATTCTTATTGCTTAGATTTTTGGCATTGAGGAATATCGTGCCAGTTTCTATTCTAAGATTTCCAGGTATCACATCCCAGCGGACTCGGAGTTGTAGATGCTGCCCCAAATAATCCCCGCTGTCCCCACTAGTGTCTCGAATACCAGTTCGGCCCCAGCTATCTTTTTCTTCAGCTAGCCAGAAATGACGATAGGAAGCCATCAAACTTACGTCTTCATGCAGATCCGCTGTTAACCTTAATCCCGGAGTCATTAAGTTGCTGCGGTTAAATGGATTGTATAAACCCACGACCCCGAACTCGAATGTGGTAGGTCCGAATAAAGAGTCAAACCTTTCGTAGTCTTGATCTGCGGGGTCAGAGTCACCACTGGCGTAGTCAAACTCAAATAATAGTCGCAAATTAGAAGGAACATCAAAGCTGTAGCCCAAGCTCAGGTATTGGAAAAAAGCCTCATGATCAAGATCGTTTAGATTGCTGGCTGCGTTAGAAGAACGTCGTTCACCTATTTGAATAACACTCTCCATTTCGAAGTCAAATTTACTGATAGAGGGCGTTGTCCGTATTCGTAGACCTAGGGTTTCCATTTCCCTGTTCCGGGTATTTACTTCTGAAGTATCTTTTTCGCGTAGAGAGTAGAGATAGAATTCACTACGTATTCTCGAAGAAAAAGATTCAAACAAATTTGGATAGCTACCATGAATACCGTAAAAGCGTTGCGCATCGCTGGATTCATCATTTTCTCTGTCATTATGTAATAGACTATTAAAATCAGTAGGCAGCCGTCGCACAACTTGAGTCGCCATAGCTCTTAGCTCGGAGCCATTGCTACCTTGATGATGGACGACTGCTCCCTCAAAGGAATTAATCGTATTGCGAAATCGATTTCTTGCCATCAAGCGTCTACTGCCCCAATCCTCTGAAAACCGGCCGAATCTCACATTCGTTGAATTTTCGCTGCCAAAGGTGTAACCAATGTTTGCTTGTAATATATCTAGGGAATTGACTGTAGAATTTCTAAGGACACTATCTCTATCTGCAAGCTCTTGTCTTGCATCTACTAGCTCCAATTGTGAGCTGAAACTACCGTTTTGATATTGCGCATTGAGTATTGTCCTAATTGCCATTACTTGATCGTTGGCGCTTGTTCCCGGCTTCACATTATCAGCAATAGATTCATATCTAGTTCGTTGAACACCACTCAAGCTAAATCCTCGATCAATTCCCAATGCGTCATTCAATCTCCATGGGCCATTGGATGATTCACTCTCGGCGGCAAAAAGAGCAGAGCTACAAATTTGTATAAAAATTAGGAGCAGCGATCTATAGAAAAGGACTAAGGCGTTGTTTTTCTTAATAGGCATAGATACGACTCGGCTTTAGAATATCGGCAGTATCATACCCTTGACCGTTCCTTAAATCATCGCCCGCACCTAGTTAATAAAACGCTATATTGTGTTGATTTTTGGCTCTTTACTTTTTTGTTAATTTATAACTCATATTTATCAATAACTTACGGTATTTATTTGAATTATGTAGCTTCAGATTCCCAAGGTATTGCTGTTTCAAGCAAAGCTTTATGTTGAAGTGTTTCATGACATTCTTTGAGCGGGCTTTCGTTAGATACTTTTGCTAATTGGTGTAATTCAACAGAACGAAGGATCAGATTCTTATTTTTAGAAAGTTTTAAATTTGGGTGTCAGGCAGATCAGAGAGTTAATTTGTTCAGCCCTGAGATGGCAGATCGGTTTGCGGCGGGCAATAAGGTCGAAGAAATACCAGAATATTTTAAGAAGTAAATTAACTATTGCCGTGAAAGGGTGATTCACGTAGCGGCATAGTTAAGTGAAATTCATACCTAGATCTATTCGTCTCTCCTTTGAGTTTTAATAACTGATCAGGTATTGTCGTTTTATGATTATCTATTAATCTCTGGAAGGAAACTTGGCTAACTCACTACTTCTATTCACCGCGCAAATTGTATCTATCGTTTCTGTCTTATTGCTAGCTACCGGTTTTTTGAAAGCTGATCCCGGCAGTCCAAGTGCGCGAGTTTTCTCATTGATGATTATATTTGTGGTGTTCTACCTACTCGAGGGAATGGCAGGACCCAATATCGCCCCTGAGTTTAGACTTGATCTCGGCAACTGGATGTTATTGGTTCAAGTTGGGGTTAGTTCTGTATCAGGTCTTTTCATGTTGTACTGCTTTTTGGTCTTTCAAGAAAAGCAAAAGTTTCCTTTTGCTTTTAGCGTGGCCTTCGCTTTACAAGTCTTAATCGACGCAGTTTTATTAATACTAACGTTGTCTGCTGCCCCAATAGCCGATTCTGCGACTATTAACTTGCTGGCTATAAGTATGGATATTGTGCAACTGATATTTGTCGGCCTTGCAATTTACTGGACTCTTAAAGGTTGGCGAGCAGACATGGTTGATGATCGCAGAGTTCTGCGATGGTTTACAATTTATGTTCAAGGCGCATTAATTTTTGCAGTGATTTTCGTAGAGACTTTTCTGCTAGATATTGGTTCAACTGGTTATGCTGCGGGTCAGGCGGTTATCGTTTATGCTACAGCGATACTTACTTTAGGAATGGTTTTTGTAGCACTTCGATTTGATTCTGTATCACTCAGCTATGTTATCCGAAAAGTCGCAAATCTAACTGAAGAGAGTGAAGCTGAAGGCCTCAAGACCTTCGATATAGACTCTTTTAGCAGCGTTTTCAAAGAACAGCTGTTATACCGAGAGGAAGGTCTAACAATTTCCATGCTAGGGAAGAAGCTTGGTATTCCTGAATATCGTTTGCGCGCTTTCATTCATAAGCAGTTAGGCTTTCGGAATTTTAATGCCATGCTCCATCGATATCGCATTGAAGATGCGTCTAACATCCTGTCAGATAGCGAAAACCAATCGCTTCCTGTGCTCACTATTGCCCTCAATGTGGGTTATCAATCGATTACTCCTTTCAATAATGCCTTTCGGGAGATCATGGGGACCACACCGTCCGAGTATAGAAAGAAGACCAGTCAATCCTGAGTTTCTGGTTGCTGGTCAGATGAGTCGAGACTATTGTTTTAGTTCGCCTTGATTTAGCTTCTAGGCCACTCTATCTGGCTACTTTTGTAGATTTTACCGTCTGCGATGGGTTATTCTTGCGGCTGTTCCTGGCTTTGAATAGATTTTTCACCAATCGTAATTAACAGAGGTTTGCAGGCGTGATAAACGAGTTGTTGCTACAGTTTGGTCAATGGATGGAGGCACAGCTATATAGCCAGATGTTGGTGGCAGGTTACTATAGCTATAATTGGGTAGAGGCGACTCATGTACTGTCATTAATGATGTGCATAGGGACCTTGTTTATTATTGATTTCCGTATGCTGGGGCTGATCATGCCCAACGTACCAGCGACTAAGATAGCGGCTCGATTGCACAAGCCAATGATAATCGGCTTTGTCATCATGTTTTTCACAGGAGCCCTGCTAGTTTACGCCAAGCCGGTAGAAACTATTCAGAGTCTTTGGTTCAGGATCAAAATGATCCTGTTAGTCCTGGCATTTATCAATGCGTGGATATTCAACGCCCGCATGAAAGCTGCAGATGGTAGCTGGGACATGGACCCCGTAGCTCCTAAACCTCTGCGTGTAGGTGCAATTATTTCGCTGGTTCTCTGGTGTGGCGTGGTAACAATGGGCCGCTATATACCTTATGACTGGGTTGACTGCGGCCGTACCGATAATCCCACCATTATGTGGGCAGCCGGCTGTGTTGAACAGCTGAGAGCCCTATAGCAAAAATTCATATAAAAGCTGATTTAAGAAACTGATCTGACGTCAGCTATAAAATAACAAAGTGGGAGTTATGCATGCTCAATTCATTATGGAGTCGATACACCAGAACCTTGAGCCTTGCCCTAGTATTGCTGCTAGTCATAGTTCTAGAACTGTTTGAGGTAAGGACTTCTATTTACGGCAATGCCCTGCCGTTTTTCGAGTGGATGAGAAATTCCTTCTGGTTCGGAGTTATCGGTACTACGTACGGTTCTTTTTATGCAACAGTACAAGCGGTGCATCTTTTATCGATGGCAGTTATTGGCGGAACTGTTTTGGCCGCCGATCTGCGATTGTTAGGGATCATATTCAGGGATATACCATCGGAAACCTTGACTAGGGGCAGCCATAAATGTTTTCGCATCAGCTTAACCGTCGCCATCGCGACAGGCATATTTTGTGCTGCTGGAGTAGCTGACAAAGTTTACTACATGGAAGTTTTCTGGATTAAGATGCTGGTGCTTATTTCTGGCGCATGTTTCGTGTTTTTATTTAAGCAACCGCTCTTGAATAGTCGTCCTCACGATGAAATAAATCCATGGGCCTTGCGCCTGCTGGCGGTGACATCGCTATTGATTTGGTTCACCGTAGCGGCAACCGGCCGCTGGATTGGGTTTAGTTAAGTAATCGCGTCGCAGCGATCATTGGAGAATTTTATGAATAAAAGCAATAAATGGGATGACAAGGAAATTGCCGCGACGGCTACTGGGGTCATCATACTGGGTGGGTTGATTTTATACTGGCTGTTACAAATGGAATCTACTTTGGAATTGTTGGAACTGGCCTATGGTTCGGTAAAATTGTTCAATAACCCGCTGGCGTTTTAGACCATTACTCCTTAGTGGGTTAGAGTGACTCTGCGCTTAGCCTGAATCTGGCATCGGCTACTTTCGCTATTTTAGCGCCTATTAACCCTCTCCCCTTAATACCTCCGGCCTCATAGCCCCTCGAGGCTTATATGCGAATCCCTCACTGCATTCGATTGAGTGCGCATTTAAACCGGGATCGTACTCTATCTTTGATTGACCTCAATGTTTTATTCTCTTTTGCCTCTATAGCATCAAGCCAGTGTTATATGCGTCTCGGTAGCGCTGAATCGCTAATTTCTAAAATGGGGCGGGGTTGTTCGTTGTCAAGGTAAAGGCGCAACTGCGCTACCTTGATTCGACTACGGGTAGGATTACAGGATGCGGCTGGAGGATCAGATTTGTGCACCAAATTATTTAATGGTGAATAGATGAGAATTAATATCTATAATTTTCAATTGTATTGCCTCTTAGTGTCACCCTTTCGAAATACAAAAAAGGCCGACAATTGTCTGCCCTTTTTGTACCCGTAAAATAAACCAAAACTCAAACTTTACTTCATCGGAGAATAATCTGTTGCGACCATAAACTTCCTTTCGACTCCTGCCAGAATTTGGCCATTAGCATTGGATGCTTCAGCAACTCGCGCCCATTCTGGGTCTTGCCCAAATGCTCTCCAAGATGCATTAGCGGCTTCCTGGCTAGCATGTTCTAAAACATAGACCAGGGTATCTTCTCGTTCTTCTTCGCTAGTAGGTGACCAGAATCCGACTACTTTCATGTTATGGGTACCGAAGATTTCTATCGTGTGATCACGGAATCTTGCATGAAGATTGTCTAAATTTCCTGGAGTGGATTTGTAAGTCCTGAGTTCAAATACTTTGCCATCATCTTGGGCAGAACTGCTCATAAAAAGCCCCGCGCCTAAACCAATAATTAAAGATATTAGAGAAATACTTGCTGTTTTTATTAACTTGTTCACATTGCTCTCCTGAGAGTCAGTTATCGTTCTTTTGTCTAGTTAAGTATAGTCTACTCCCTATAAATAGCGACTTCAGGCCTTCTGAAGAGCTTTCAATGAGGGTTCAAATGTGGCTATTAGTAGTAGTGAGTTAGATTCTCTAAGCGTCATCTAGTATTATCTCGCACTTGTTAAAAAGTAGTGGCACCAAATATGGATGATTTATTCAGTCAAGGCATTGAATTAGCTGGGTTCGGGATAGGTACAGTATTCCTGTTTCTTGCTCTATTGATACTGGTTACCCGCTTGATGTCTCTAATAGTGGTAAAATTTCAATCAGAAAAAACTATTAGTGATGGTGCATTTACAGAGACACAAAGGAGTGGCTTTAATATGCAAACAAAAAATCTAGCTATAATTAGTGCAGCGATAATGGAGCATCGTAAGAAAAATTAATTTACATGAACTAGCTTCCGCAGGATGCTAATAGGAAATTTATTTAAAATATTTAATTGTAGAAAACTAATATTGGAATCCATTCTGTCCAGACAGTTTTACGAATCCTTGAATTGAGAACTAATCGAGTTAGGTTTATGAGTGAAAATAAGATACCTCTTGGAATAACTGATGTTGTTTTACGCGATGCCCATCAATCTCTGCTTGCTACTCGAATGCGTATAGATGATATGTTGCCCATTGCAGAAAAATTGGATCAAGTGGGATTTTGGTCACTCGAATCTTGGGGTGGCGCGACATTTGATGCCTGCATCAGGTTCGTAGGAGAAGACCCCTGGGAGCGAATTAGAAAATTCAAGGAGGCAATGCCTAATACTCCCCAGCAAATGCTTTTTAGAGGGCAAAATATTTTAGGCTATCGCCACTATGCTGATGACTTGGTGAATAAGTTTGTTGAAAGGGCAGCAGAGAATGGCGTCGATGTATTTCGGGTATTTGATGCAATGAATGACATGCGAAACCTTGAAACTGCAATCAAAGCTGTCGGTGAGCAGGGTAGGCATGCTCAGGGAACAATGTCTTATACAATTAGCCCCGTCTACACAATTGATAGCTGGCTGGATATGGCCAGACATATTGAAAACATGGGTGCAGACTCTCTCTGTATTAAGGATATGGCGGGCCTGTTAAAGCCCTATGTTGCTTATGAGCTGATAACAAAGTTAAAGCAAACTGTGAAGATACCAATTCATATGCAGTGCCATGCAACCACTGGTCTTTCCACAGCTACTTATTTAAAAGCAATTGAAGCAGGTATTGATAATGTTGATACCGCTATCTCTTCAATGAGTATGACTTACGGACACTCGCCCACGGAGTCGCTCGTCTCCATGTTGGATGCTACGGATCGCAGTACAGGTCTAGATATTGAGTTGTTGGAAGATATTGCTAATTATTTCCGAGAGATTCGGAAAAAATATGCCAAGTTTGAAGGGTCGTTGAGAGGCATAGACTCTCGAATTCTTGTTGCACAAGTGCCAGGTGGCATGTTGACGAATTTAGAAAATCAACTGCGTGAGCAAAATGCCACAGATAAAATGGATGAAGTATTAGAGGAAATACCGAAAGTAAGAAAAGATCTTGGTTATATTCCTCTGGTAACTCCAACATCCCAAATTGTAGGCACTCAGGCTGTGCTGAATGTATTGGTTGGAGAGCGTTACAAAACCATCACTAAAGAAACACAAGGCGTGCTGAAGGGTGAGTATGGGGCAACACCAGCGCCGATGAATGCAGAACTTCAGTCAAAAGTTCTTGACGGTGCGGAAGCGATTACTTGTCGCCCTGCGGATTTACTTAAAGCTGAATTTGAAGCTCAAAAAACTGAATTATTAAAAGTTGCAAAAGAAGAAGGAATTACTCTAGCTAATGAAGTAGACGACACGCTTACCTATGCGTTATTTCCTCAGGCAGGGTTAAAGTTTCTAAAAAATCGAAATAACCCCGATGCATTTGAACCTATGCCGACAATTGAGTCAGCAGCGCCAAGCGCGCCAATTTCCGAGCCTGGAGTCTATACGGTAGAGCTTGAAGGCGCTGCCTATATAGTGAAGGTCACAGAAGGTGGCGATATTTCTCAATTCGCCCAGAAGCAAGTTTCGGCACCTGTTGCGGGCAATGATGCGAATGTTGCAACAAGCACCCCTCCACCTGATGGTAGCGGAACGCCAGTACCAGCTCCACTAGCAGGAAATGTATTCAGAGTCGTGGTTGCGATTGGTGACGAAGTTGCGGAGGGTGACGTTATTCTTGTCCTTGAGGCAATGAAAATGGAAACTGAAATTCGCTCACCATCGTTTGGCACAGTTACAGCCATTAGTGTCGCGGCAGGTGATGCCGTGAAAGTAGGTGATAGTTTGTTATCCCTGGGTTAGAAAAGTAAGAAGAGTTAATAGCTTCGATATAACAGAAGAGCGCATTTAATGAGTCGTCTGCAGCAACTGTGGCAATCCACAGGTATTTACCAAATAGAGTTTACCCAATTAGTAATGATCTTTATTGGGTTGATGCTGCTTTATTTAGCAATTAAAAAAGGTTTTGAGCCTTTACTACTTATTCCTATAGGCTTCGGTGGAATTCTCTCGAATATTCCTGGCGTCGACATAGCGGTTGGTGACGGCATTTTACATCAATTCTATGTAATGGGTTTGGAAACAGGCGTGTTTCCTCTTCTAATATTTATGGGTGTCGGCGCGATGACTGATTTTGGTCCGTTGTTGGCAAATCCGAAAACTCTATTGTTAGGAGCAGCGGCTCAAGTTGGTATTTTCTCTACCCTACTAGGCGCATTGTTCCTCACAGATATCGGTATATTTAACTTCACCATTCAGCAAGCTGCGGCTATTGGTATCATTGGTGGTGCTGACGGACCAACAGCTATTTATGTTTCTGGCATTCTTGCGCCTGAACTTTTAGGCGCGATTGCTGTGGCGGCATATTCTTACATGGCCCTTGTTCCACTCATACAGCCACCGATTATGCGTGCTCTTACATCTAAAGATGAGCGCGAGATTACTATGACTCAGCTGAGAGAAGTCTCGGTAACTGAGAAAATCCTTTTTCCACTAGTATTGCTTATCTTGGTTGCCTTATTTGTACCAAGTGCCGCACCGTTGCTTGGAATGTTTTGTTTTGGAAACTTAATGAAAGAGTGTGGGGTAGTTAATCGTCTTTCCGATACCGCACAAAATTCCTTGATAAATATTGTGACGATTTTGCTAGGCCTTTCGGTTGGGTCGAAACTAGGTGCTGATCAATTTCTCATTTCGAGTACGTTGGGGATATTAGCTTTAGGCATGGTTGCCTTTTCTATTGGCACTGCAGCAGGTGTTCTTATGGCTAAGTTAATGAATGTATTTTCCCATCAGAAAATCAATCCATTAATTGGTGCTGCCGGAGTTTCAGCGGTACCTATGGCGGCGCGAGTGGCAAATAAAGTTGGGCTTGAAGCCAATCCAAATAACTTCTTGTTAATGCATGCGATGGGCCCGAATGTTGCCGGCGTAATAGGGTCTGCAGTTGCGGCCGGAATATTGATTCAGTTTGCAGGCTAATCCTAGATGAAAAATTCATCTAAAAGTAACAATTAAATTCCTAAATCTTCAATGCTGCGTTGTTTTCAGAAATTTTGTCAGACATTGCTTCATGATAGTCATGAGCTTTATCAAGGGTTGATGGATTTTAAAGTCATCCGATCGCTTTCCACCAATTGCCCTCATTTCTGCACGAAACCCTCGATTTAGTCTCGACTCTCTTAGGGTTGGTGGTAGTGAATAAACTCTATTCGGATATTCCTTGGTGTCTAATAAATTAGAGTTTATCTCCGCGCTCTTCAATAATTCGCAACCAAAATTTAGGCTAACATCTTTCCATTGAATTGATTTACATAGCCGTTTTTCTCTGACCTTCTACTAGAAACCTGGGAAAATGAACAGGAGTAAAACGCTTCGAATGCAGTTTCTGATTAGCAGAGAGTTAGCTTTCTTTATGGCTCATCATCAAATACATTTTGCTCCATCGTCTCTGCTGGCTTATCGGAATGAGGTTTACCAACTAAGCGGGCTGGTACTCCTACGACTGTAGTATGTGGATTAACATCGTTAAGAACAACACTCCCAGCTCCAACCTTGGCTCCCTCTCCAATGACTATATTTCCCAACACCCTTGCGCCTGCTGATATTAGTACGCCCGATTTAATTTTAGGGTGACGATCACCTTGTTCATTACCAGTTCCACCAAGCGTCACTTGTTGCAAAATGGAAACGTTGTCTTCAATTACAGTAGTTTCCCCAATTACAATTCCAGTTGCATGGTCGAACATAATACCTCTGCCTATCACGCATGCTGGGTGGATATCGACGGAGAATACTTCTGAATTACGACTCTGAATAAAAAGTGCAAGTTCCTGTCTGTTGTTTTTCCATAAGTAATGAGCTAGCCGGTGTACCTGAATGGACTGAAAACCTTTTAGGTAAAGAATGACGGGCAGGTAGGAGCAAATTGCTGCGTCTCTGTCGTACACTGCTTTAATATCGCATACGGCAAATTCAATAATTTCTGGAGAGGATTCAAATGCGCTATCGAATAGCTCACTCACTGTTACTACTGGCATCACATCGTCAGAAAGTTTATTGGCAAGAATAAAACTCAATGCAGAGGCTAGACTGTCGTGATTTAAAATACAGGCATAGACGTAACTAGCTAGCAAAGGCTCTTGTTTAATTACTTGTTCAGCATCGCGCCTAAGTTGCTGCCAGAGTTCATCAGTCATTGATTCATACCGACGTAAGTTGAGGAAGCTCGATTATAAGGCTTCACTAGAGGGATTCAAGGCCGAGCGTTGTAAATAAGATAGCTATTGCATACTGGTAAGCAAGCAATCTATGGGGGTTTTGGTTCGCGCTAACTTTCTTCGGTATGTAGTATGTAGCTCGAATAGTTTCTGTCGAGATTGATATTAAAAAAATTAACCTGGTCATGAATGAAAAAGACGTTAGATTCTTCGAAGATAGAATAAATTCTTGGCTACGATACAAAGTGGAATTCTGTAAATTCAAGAGTTCCA
>Ga0302122_10002258_pt1 | contig 12081 bp, 10 predicted proteins | sample CB21_SCM_MG_FD_203115 | JGI IMG/M metagenome (GOLD analysis project Ga0302122, IMG submission 203115) | Marine microbial communities from Western Arctic Ocean, Canada - CB21_SCM | ecosystem: Environmental > Aquatic > Marine > Oceanic | place: Canada: Western Arctic Ocean | collected 2017-09-28
CATAATGTCCTCCCGACGCATCAAGGTCAGCATGCAGTAAGCCAATTCGGGGAATCGAGGGAAAAACTGCTTCAAGCGGTTCCGCTAGAAGATGGGCAAGAGGACTTTGTCGGACGAACTGCTCTCCAAAAGACCAACCAATTATTTCGGCAACGGGCTTCTGATTTTTTGTAATTATTCGAGATTCCCATTGGCCCCTGGCGCCCAATACTTCGAAACCATCAATTAATTTAGCCAATCGTGGTAGGGCTTCAACATCATGGTTTCCAGCAATAGCAACCACTTGGATTCCCGCTTCTAGTAGCCGGCGAATGCTTTTCTCGAGAGGTAAAATAGCTTCAAAACGTGCGTTGGTGCTTTCGACAAGGTCTCCGGCAAACAGCACCGCATCGACATGCTGGTTGATTGCAAAATCAACTGACAGCTTTAAAGATGCTGCTGGGGTCAGATCCTCAGGATCAATCCCCCATGATAAAAGGTCGTCGGGTAGTCCAGAACAACGCGTGCCGAGGTGAATGTCACCAATCGCCAGAATTAAGGCGCTATCTGCCATTTTTGATTTATCGGGTTTATTCATTACCCATTCAGTTAAGCATGAATGCGGTTAATCCCCAATGGCATGCCTTCTTATAATTATCCCTCCCGTATCCCTATTAATTTTGGGCGCGGGTGGGGTTGGTTGGCTGCCTGCTTCAGGGCTAGAAAGGATGGCTCAAAGGTGATGCGCAAAGGGGTAAAAGCTTAGGGGGCAAGAGGGGTCCGGCCTAGACGAAACCGGCCATATTCTCTGAGTCGGTAGCCGGTGGGTGCCGTAATGTGAAAGTCGTTTCATCGGTGGCGGAGAATGCCTAGTCTAGGATTGCCTATAACTTGATGGTCATTGGGGAAATAAAATATCAACAACATTTCGAAAAATTGACATTGGCGACTTCGCGCCCCTTGCAAAATTCCGAGACCAGTTCGGTGCACTTGTCTCATTTTATTCCCAACATTTGTCGGGAAGGCCGATTGCTCTGTGCCTACTTCATGGTGTGGATGCTGCAGTTGCCAGAGAAACCCTATTGGCTATTCAGGAGCGCTTCGCGGAATTTGAAGAAATTGGTGCCCGAGTTATTGCAGTCAGCCCAATGTCGCCGTCAGCGAATGCTTGGCTTGAAAAAAATTGCGCTGTTACTTTTTCTATGCTCGCGGATCCCGATGGCGAATTTTCTGGATCTTACGGCGTTAAGCCGGGCGCCGGCGTAACGCTGAACGCGGTCCTCGACCGCAATGGCCGTTTGCTGAAAACAATCATTGCCCCTTCGGTTAAACTAGTGGCGGACGGTTTGCTCGCTGCTTGCAAAACTGAGGCACATGCAAGTAACAGTGGGACCATCGACACTCAGGCCCCTGTATTACAAATACCGAGAATATTTGAGCCGGCGTTTTGTGAAGAATTAATCGCCTATTGGCATAGCAACGAAAAACGAGAGAACGAGATCACACGAAATTTCACTGACAGCAAGGTCGACCTGTCTGACGCTAATATAAAACGGCGCTCCGATGTTCTCGTTCCGCAGAACGAAGACCCGCTCAACCAGAGGATCAGGCAGCGACTTTCCATGCGGGTAGTGCCAGAAATTGAAAAGGCTTTTCAGTTTCACACTTCAGCTTACGACATCGCCCGCATCGTCTGCTATGACAGTTCCGACAGTGGATTTTTCAGTCCCCATCGTGACGTTTATAATGACGATACAGATAGCCCCCGCCGCTTTGCCATAAGCATCAATCTTAACGATGACTATGAGGGCGGCGTATTGCGCTTCGCCGAATACGGCATGCAAACCTATAACCCGCCGCCGGGTTCCGGGGTCGTTTTTTCCTGCCGGCTACTTCATGAAGTGCTACCAGTAATCAAAGGGCAGCGGTTTGGCGCTATAATGTTTTTTTACTAGCTTGAGAACTCTTCGATTGTCAGCGAGGGTTCTCTGTATGAAATTGGCTAAGCTTAGGGTCGAAAGATAACTACACAGGAAATCATCGTGTGTGTTTCGGTAAAATTTCATATTTTTTGATTGAAGTATCTTATGCCGCTTGCCAATGCCCAACGTTTGGGGTGCAAACCTGAGGAAGTATCGTATCTATTTCCTACTGTTTTGCTACGCCGTCGAATGCCTGACGCGGTGTCAAAGAATCGGAGGCTCCGCAAGATCATTTTAGACCGAGAGAGAGTTAACCCCGGCGTGCGCCAAAGCAACGTTGGCGGTTGGCATTCGACGCCAGATTTGTGGGAATGGCCTAATTCGGAGATTCGCAACCTTTGCAAATTTGTACAGCGTGCGGCGGCAGATCTGACTGCGACGACCGCTCCAGTCCGGCCGGGAGATAAAATTCGCGCCATACCCTTTGGCGGAGCATGGGCGAACGTATTGCGTAGCGGTGGCTACAATAAGGTGCACAATCATCCGGGCGCGGTCTGGTCGGCAGTCTATTACATTGCCTCTGGTGACCCCTTCCCCGAGCCCAAGGGCAACGGTAATATCGAGTTCATGGACCCGCGTCCTGGGAATTTGCATGGGGGCAAGGAAATTGTGTTACCGCAGTCCGGCTTGCTGCTTATATTTCCTGCTTGGCTTTATCATTACGTCAATCCCTATCACGGAGAAGGGGAGCGGATTTCGGTCGCCTGGAACTTTGATGCGGAGATCATTCGTTAAGTTATCTCGGGGCGTGCAAATATATTATCAGCGTGCTGCCATTTTGTTGGGAACTGTCTGCCCGTATGGCTGGGAGAGCCAACGGAGTTAGATGGAATTTTGTTAGTTGACGGGTTGATCTGTGGTCCCAAACTCAGCCAGCATGTTTCCCTTCCCTGCAACGACCACCCGATGAGTAATTATGGTGTTGAGCCATGGGGGTGCACGCTTTGTGGTGGGCTTTTGGTCCACCATTGTTCGCGGATGTTCGACCACGTCTTTTCCGTATATTTTCCGTGCGGCGGCTAAATTTGGCCAGATGTAATCTTTAGATCATTGAAAAGATTGGTATCCCCAAGGGGAGTCGAACCCCTGTTTCCGGCGTGAGAGGCCAGCGTCCTAGGCCACTAGACGATGGGGACATCGCAGGCTTCCAGACTCCTAACAAATGGGTCGGCAGCCCACAAGGAAATTGCGGGCTGTATAGCACCGCTACCTATGTTGCAGACAGTCGAGCTGCTCGGGCGATCAGTGCATCAACGTCCTCTGGACGGGTGTCGAAGGCGCAGACGAGGCGAATGCACGTCGTGTCCGCTGCCCCCCAGCGGTAAAACGCAAAGCCGGCAGCCTCCAGTCCCACTATGACTGCCTCTGGCAGGTCGATGAAGACCTGGTTACTTTCGCGTGGATGAACCAGGGCCGCGCCGGGTAGTCCGGCGAGGCCAGCCGCGAGTCGTTCAGCCATGATGTTGGCATGGCGGGCAAAGCGTAGCCAAAGGTCGTTGGTCAGATAAGCTTCCATCTGGACGGCTAGTAGCCGCATCTTGGCAAATAAGTGCCCGGCGCGCTTGCGGCGGTAAGCAAAGGTTTCGGCTAGTTCTGGGTCAAAGAAAATCACCGCCTCAGCCGCTAATGCGCCGTTCTTGCTGGCGCCGAACGACAACACGTCAACACCGGCACGCCATGAAAGGTCCGCTGGCGGGATGCCAAGCGCCGCCACGGCATTGGCAAAACGGGCGCCGTCCATATGCACCTTCAGGCCTCTTTTGCGGGCTGCACCAGTGAGGGCTGCGAGATCTGCGGGTGTGTAAATGGTCCCCGCCTCGGTCGCCTGGGTAAGGCTTAGGGCTGCTGGCTGCACGCCGTGCACCCCGTGTGGTGCGGGGACACCGGCAGCGAAGACGTCCTGGGGCGCTAGGCGGGCGTCGGCACCCCTGAGCGCAATCAGCTTCGCCCCGCCGGTAAAGAATTCTGGCGCGCCGCACTCACTGACGTTGATGTGTGATTTGTGGTGACAGACGATCGATCCCCACGGCGGCGTGATGGCGGCAAGCGCCAAGGCATTTGCAGCAGTACCGGTAGCGACTAGGAACACGGTGCAATCGCGTTCGAAAATTTCCGTGAAGTGGGCTTCGACGCGCGTGGTGATGTCGTCGGCGCCATAGGGCATGAGCGGCCGGGCATTGTTGCCAATAATGGCGTCGAGGATCTCGGTTGCCGCGCCGGTGATATTGTCGCTACAGAAATTCATTGGCCGGGACCTCCTTCGTTTCCATCACCGTCACGATCTCCGTCGCGCCAGCGGCGATCATAGGCCTTCCAGTCGTCGGTGCGGAGGGGAATAGGGCGGAACTGACGTCCGTCAGCATCGGGAACATGGGCCGTGGTGAGTACGGCCTGAGCGTCGATGACTGAGGTGATGAGCCATACCATATCATTTTCGAACACGCGACTAAGATCGGTGAGTGACGGCTGGGCGCGGTGGTCCGGATGCGAGTGATAAAATCCAATGATGTGTTCGGGTTTACCGCGCAGCCCGCGTTCCGTATCGAATCTTATCTGGGGGTCGACCTCGAAATTTCGGCGTGGGTCGCCTTTGGTGACGTTAGGGCTTTCGGCGATATGGCTAACTGCGACGCGGTCGGGCGCCCGGAAGCGGCCTATCAAAAGGCCGCAGCATTCCTCAGGATAGGCCGCTTCGGCGAGGTCAACGATGCGCCTGAGTAGGCTTGGTGGAAGGATGATCAAGGTGCCGCTCTGACGGTGCCGATAAGTGTGCCGGTTTCTGCATCGAGGACGTAGACCCTGGAGCAGTCGCCACTGGGGCCTGATCTTATATAAAGTCGGCCATCCTCGATAGCCATATCGGCGATGTCGCAACCATCTTCGAACGGCAGTGTCGTATCGCCGAACGCTGGCAAAATTGACCTTTCAGCAGGCCTATCGTCTGCAACGTTGCCATTGACTGAACGCAGGGTAAGACCGTAGACCAGAAGCCCCATTCCTAAAACGATCAGGACGGCCATGCCAATAATCACGGCCTTGAGGATGCGCATGAGTGATCTCCACCAAATGTTGCGCGGGTCCCTCCAGGGACGTAGCGCCTGGCGCCGTTAAATATGAGCCTAACGCCCAGGGCAACATCATTCTTGGTAACTGTGACACCGGCGAATGCTGGAACACGGCTCGACCGGCTCCTCGCCGATGCGAATTTGGATATGTCGCGTAACCGAATTCAAACTCTATTGCGCGAGAAATGGGTGACAACCAGGGGCATTGTCATTACCGACCCATCGCACAAGACGATGGCAGGAGAAGCATTTGAGGTGACGGTGCCAGCGCCCGTGGCGGCCATTCCGGAAGCGCAGGCCATGACGCTCGACGTTATTTACGAAGATGACGATCTTATCGTCATAAATAAGCCAGCGGGTTTGGTCGTCCATCCGGGTGCGGGCAATCCTGACCGTACCTTGGTCAACGCGCTGCTGGCCCATTGCGCAGGGTCCCTCTCCGGCATTGGCGGCGTAGAGCGGCCTGGCATCGTTCATCGCCTTGACAAGGAAACGAGTGGCTTGATGGTTGCCGCAAAGAACGACCTTGCTCATCAGTCGCTTGCCCAACAGTTTGCTGCCCATGACATGGAACGGGCCTATGCCGCCGTCGTCTGGGGTGTGCCTAAGGTTAGCAAAGGCGAGATTGTCGGGAATATCGGCCGCAGCCCGCGCAACAGACAAAAGATGGCTGTCTTGGAGCGCGGTGGAAAAGCGGCGCTTACTCGCTACCGGCTAACGCGGGTTCTTGGCCCAGGACTGCATGCAAGCTTGGTCGAATGTCGCTTGGCGACCGGGCGTACGCATCAGATCCGTGTGCATATGGCCCATTTGGGAAATCACGTTGTCGGCGACCCGGTTTACGGCGGTCAGCGACGACAAGGCCCATTGGGAAATATTAGCTTACCTATTGAACGCCAAGCTCTTCATGCATTCTTGATCGGGTTTACTCACCCAAGACGGAATGAGAAACTCCAATTTTCAGCAGAAGTTCCTCAAGATATTAATAATTTGATCACCTTATTAGAGGGGCTATAAAAAATCTCAATTCTAGACTGATTTGTTCGGGTGTTTTTTACGATTGTTGCTTTACGGCATTTATAGCAATGCTGAAGCAAGGGGAATTTAAGGAGGAGAAGCGCTTAGCGTGCTTGGCGTGATAGCAATGATAGTGCCGCTGCGGACAGCCGCTTAGTCCATGAATGGATCATGTACCAGGATCGTATCGTCCCGTTCTGGGCTGGTTGATAACAATGCGACAGGGGCTTCAATCAGTTCTTCAATGCGGCGGATATACTTGATTGCTGTCGCTGGAAGTTCGGCCCAGGAGCGGGCTCCAGCAGTGCTTCCCGACCAGCCTTCCAGGGTCTCGTAGACGGGCTCGACCTTGGCTTGGTATGCCGCTCCGGCGGGTAGATAATCAATCGTCTCGCCGTCGATGCGGTAGCCTATGCAGATCTTCAGTTCCTCAAAGCCGTCCAAAACGTCGAGCTTGGTTAGGGCGATGCCATGGATGCCGTTGACCGTTGTTGATTGCCGAACCAGCACAGCGTCGAACCAGCCGCAGCGCCTTTTTCTCCCGGTGACGGTACCGAATTCTCGGCCCCGTTCACCTAATTTTTGGCCGACTGAATTAGCAAGCTCGGTCGGGAAGGGTCCGGAACCAACGCGGGTCGTGTAGGCTTTAACTATACCCAGCACATAATCGATGGCGCTCGGACCCTGGCCAGAACCGGCGGCGGCCTGGCCGGCGACCGTATTGGACGATGTAACAAAGGGGTAGGTTCCGTGATCGACATCAAGCATGGCGCCTTGGGCGCCTTCCCAAAGGATGCGCTTGCCAGCGCGGCGCAGTTCGGCCAGTTCCCTCCAAACCGGGGTGGCGAAGGGCAAGATGCGTGGCGCGATGGCACGTAATTCGAGAATCAGCGTAGTGCCATCGATTTCCGTCTGGCCTAGCCCGCGCAGCAGCGCATTGTGGTGAAAAAGCATGCGTTCGGTCTTGGCAGCAAGATCCTCTCCCTCAGCGAGATCTGCAACGCGGATGGCGCGCCGGGCTACCTTATCTTCATAGGCTGGCCCGATGCCGCGTCCTGTAGTACCGATCCGGGCGGTGCCGAGGGCTTCCTCCCGCGCCCTATCGAGATTACCGTGCAAGGGTAGGATTAGCACTGCGTTGTCGGCAATGCGTAGCTTCTCTGGCGTTATGGTGACACCTTGTTTGCCGACCCGTTCAATTTCTTCCATGAGCGCCCAGGGGTCGATGACGACACCATTGCCTATGATTGACAGGGTATTGGCTCGGACCACACCAGAAGGCAGTAGGCTCAGCTTGTAGGTGGTATCGCCGATGACAAGGGTATGGCCGGCATTGTGGCCGCCCTGAAAGCGCACGACGACGTCCGCGCGTATTGACAGCCAATCAACGATCTTTCCCTTGCCTTCATCGCCCCACTGGGCGCCGACCACTACAACGTTCGCCATAAATTACCCTTCTTCGTCGATATGCGTGACCGGAACGATACCGCCGTTCTCTAGAATATGGCTGCACTCCAGGCGCTGGGCCTCAGCCTCGGCATCGCCGTCCGAATCGATGGCTGAAATGACGATCCAGCCGTCGGCCCGCGATCTTTGGGCCTCTTTGACCGTAGTGCCGAATGGCAGGAACAAACGGCCGGGTTCCTTTGCTGCTGGTAGTGCCCGCATGACTGTATCCATGAACAGGGTCAGGCCTGTTGCGGCTTCTCCTTCCATGTCGTCGCCAGTCTGGGTGGTATCGCTGCTATTGGCGCCTGGCGCGATTGCCTGATAGCGGCCACCGCTGCCAAGCTCGCCGCGAACACCGGGTGCAAACAAGGTGAAGGCAACGCCGGTGTGGTATTCCCATCCACGGTGCTCGACAGGGTCGATTGTTAAAATTAGGTTAGGTTCGCTGGCAAGCATGCCGTTGGCTACTTGTACAAGGGCGTTACGTTCAGCGGCGGCAGCAGGCGGCAGATCGAGCGCTATCAGCGCCTGCAGTGCCGGCTCGGCCGGTCCTGTTGCTGCCAGAAGACCCTCGAAGAGAGTTCCTCTCGACCCTAGACTTGTGGTCATGTCGGCGACTGCTGAGGCATCCTTGCGGTCGAGGGCGGCCCTAAGCTGAGAAAGTTGAATAGCCCCAATTCCGAGGGTGTTGGTGAGTGCCGGCACCAGTGTAGGTAGCGCGAGGTCCACTGTCATCTGAACGATTCCGGCGGCGCGCAGGGCGGCTAGCGCCATCAGAATGACTTCAACATCGGCGAGAGGGGATGTAGATCCGACCAATTCTGCGCCAACCTGGCCGAATTGCCTTTCCGGACGTAACTGTGAACCAGTGACGCGCAGGACTTGACCCGCATAGCTAAGCCGCAACGGCCTCGGTGCTTGGGCCAGTCGGGTGGTGGCAACGCGGGCCACCTGCATGGTCATATCGGGTCTCATTCCCATCATCCGTTGGGAAACTGGGTCCATCAGGCGAAAGGTCTGCCGCGCCAATGCCGCTCCGCTACCAGACAGCAGGTTGTCTTCAAACTCCATTAGCGGTGGCTTTACCCGTTGGTAGCCATATGACCCGAACACTGCCATTAGGCATTGAACGGTGGCTTCTTCGTGTTCCGCTTCCGGCGGTAACACATCGGATAATCCAGCCGGCAGTAGGGCCTTGGCGGACGGTTCGGTCATGCCGCTCATATGTGTTTGTTGTTGCGAGACCGGTTTGCCACACTGGCACCGGCCATTAGGATACCCGTTTTATGATCTCCCGCATGGGAGAAATATAACGAAGTCCCCTTACTAAAGATATTAGCCATCAGCGGCAACGGCAATGAACTGTGCCGAGCTAATGATTAAAACTGATGCGGCGTGGGATGAGAGCTATAAGTTCTATATCTCCAAGCCGATCTCGGTTCACAAGCTATTGGAAATAGTGACTGTATATACGGAGTTGGCGAGCAGCGACTGACACTCTCACATATTACGAAGCGCTGGGGTGCAGTCTTGCGCTTGAAGTCTATCTAATCTTTGCTTCTTTGAATGCAACATGCTTGCGCACAACTGGATCGTACTTCCGGAATTCCAGCTTTTCGGTGATGTTCCGGGGGTTTTTCTTAGTCACATAGTAAAAACCAGTATCGGCCGTGCTGACCAGTTTAACCAGAATTGTGCTAGGCTTGGCCATCGTATGAGTTCCGTCTGTTTCACCACCGCAGCTTCGTCGGCACCTTACACTCGGCTTATCCGCTGTCAAGCCTGGGGCGATTGATAGTCTTGGCCGGATCGATGGTTTCGATACCGCGCAGCCTCTCCATGGCGAAGGTCTTACCAGGCGGCAATTCGGGAAAAAACAGATTACTGTTTCCGGACCGGCGATAGGCACTGGGGGGCAGGCTGCTGCAGCAAGAAAAATTGCCGCAGAAAGAAGCCTGAACGTGGTTCCTCGCAGGGCTGATTTGCCGACTATGGTTGCCAGATTACTGTATGGGGCCATCAAAAAAATGAACCCACTTCGCAAATGCGTAAAGGGCGCAACGTTTAGCGTCGGCGTTTAGCGGCAGATTTAGACTTATTGTTATTTTTTTTCGCGGGGTGCGCCGATCGTTTCTTGCCGCGTATAGGGGCCCGGCTGCGCCACGGCTGGCCCGGGATTGCGGCATTAGTATTTTGGCCATCGCCGCTTGTGTCGACATCGCCATCAACATTGACCAGGTTCATGGCTAGACTGCCGGTAATGGCATCGGCCTCGACCAAGATGACGCGCACGGTGTCGCCTAGACGGTAAGTGCGGCCCCAGCGACGGCCGACCAGGGCGTGATGGCGCTCATCATGGTCATAGCGGTCGTCGGGCAGGGTGCTAATGGGCACTAATCCGTTGCCGCCGCTTTCCGCCAGGGTGACGAATAGTCCGAAACGGGTGACTCCGCTGACCCGACCGGTGAAACGGGCGCCCACTCTATCCGCCAAAAATGCGGCAATGTAACGATCCACGGCATCTCGTTCGGCGGAGATGGCGCGCCGCTCCGCCGTGGAAATGTATTCGCCCTTTTCGCCGAAGTCGCCGGGGGCCTCTCCCAGCGCGCCGTCGCCCAGTTGCAGCCCTTGGATCAAGGCACGGTGTACTAGAAGGTCTGCGTAACGGCGTATGGGAGAGGTGAAATGGGCATAGCGTCTAAGCGCTAAACCAAAATGGCCGATGTTTTCTGGTGAATAAACGGCCTGGGCCTGGCTTCGTAATATGATCTCGTTGACTAGCCGCTCATTCGGCGTGCCGGCCACGCGTTCAAGAATGGTATTGAATTGGGCCGGCTGAATGATCTGACCGCGCGCTAGTTTTAGATCAATACTTTCGAGGAAGGTGCGTAGGGCTTCTAGCTTGTCCAGGGTCGGCGAGTCGTGGATCCGATACATACAGGGCTGGCGGTGCTTTTCCAGGGTCTCGGCGGCGGCGACGTTGGCTGTGATCATGAACTCTTCGATTAGCCGATGGCTATCGAGGCGCGAACGGTCCTGGATATCGGTGATGTGGCCAGCTGCATCGAGGATAATCTGCCGCTCTGGCATATTTAAATCAAGAACCCCGCGGGAATCACGATATTTGGAAAGGGCCGCGTAGGCGCCATAAAGAGGAACAAGGACGGCCTCGCGTAGTGATTTGGAAACAGCATCTGTGGGGCCTTCGCGGGCGGCCTCTACCTGCTCATAAGTTAGCCGCGCGGCGGAGCGCATCAGTCCTCTTTCAAATTGGTGCCGCAGCAAGTTTCCGTCGCTGTCTATCCACAAGTGAGCGACCATGCACGGCCGGTCTTCGTCCGGCTTGAGGGAACACCACCCGTTGGATAAGGCTTCGGGCAGCATGGGGACTACGCGATCAGGGAAGTAGACGGAAGTGCTGCGCTCATAGGCATCGTGGTCCAGCGCATCCCCGGGGCGCACGTACCAGGCGACGTCGGCGATGGCGACCATAAGGTGCCAGCCACCGGTATTCTTTGGATTGTTATCGGGCTCGGACCATACAGCGTCATCGAAATCACGGGCGTCTGCCCCATCGATGGTAATCAGTCGTATGTCGCGCAGGTCGGTTCGCTCACCGAGGGAAGCGGATTCCGATTGTTCCGCCTGGGTTATCGCCTCGGCACTAAATTCAATAGGTATACCGTGATCGTGGATGGCGATGAGACTGACGGCGCGGGCATCCCCCTGGCCACCAAACCGTTCGACAATGCGGGCTGTTGGCGGCCCCAGACGGGCTTTGGCAAGAAGTTCCGCCGCGACTAATTCGCCGGGCTCGGCTTCCATGGAATCGACGTCTGCAACCATCGGTTCTGTACGGTTTCTCCGGTTGGTGGGGCGCAGGCGGCCCTGATTGCCGACCCGCTCGTAAATCGCGAGCATACGTCGGGGGGCGTCTGCAAGACGGCGGATTGTCCGCCCATCGTACGTGCCAGCGTTCGATCGTGTTAGCTTGGCTAGCACCCGGTCGCCGATGCCTAGAGCATGGCGCCCCCCCCTTTCCGGTAACATGTAGATGCGGGGTGGCGTCGGCCCGTCTTTGGGCCAGGTAACGGGCTTGGCAAGAACGTCGCCATCAGCGTCGAGGCCACTGATTTCGACAATGGTTACGGATGGCAGGGTGCCTGATTCGACAAAACGTTTCCCGCGCCCGCGCAGCAACTGACCCTCATTTTCCAGTTCCGACAATAACTTCTTAAGTGCTTCGCGCTGTGATCCATTGAGATGGAAGGCCCGCGCTATCTCCCGCTTTCCTGCAGTGCTGGGGCTTTCTTTGATAAAGGTAAGCACCTGTTCCTTTGTTGGGAAAGGGGCGGGTATCTTTGGATTTCTGGCCAAGGAAGGTGGGGTCAGTCGCCGCTTGGCAGGATTGGTGTATCCGGCTTTGCGGCCTTGCTGCTAGTTGTTGTAGCTTTCGCTGCCTTGGCCTTAGCGGCCTTGGCTTTCGTGGCCGTGGCCTTAGCGGCCTTGGCTTTCGTGGCCGTGGCCTTAGCGGCCTTGGCTTTCGTGGCCGTGGCCTTAGCGGCCTTGGCTTTCGTGGCCGTGGCCTT
>Ga0302122_10002259_pt1 | contig 12079 bp, 7 predicted proteins | sample CB21_SCM_MG_FD_203115 | JGI IMG/M metagenome (GOLD analysis project Ga0302122, IMG submission 203115) | Marine microbial communities from Western Arctic Ocean, Canada - CB21_SCM | ecosystem: Environmental > Aquatic > Marine > Oceanic | place: Canada: Western Arctic Ocean | collected 2017-09-28
ATCTTCCATGAGAATGAATTCGAAATCACTCGTCGTACTATTGTAATCAATTTTCAAAAAGAGTGCTTTGATGTGTCGTTCTTCAAATGGATCATGGAACCATGGCTGACCTGCTCTAAATATTATAAGGATTTCTTTGTATTCCTCAAGTGACATCTTTCCAGTGATGGTGTATTCAGCCGATTCCGCTCCTTCATCCAACAAGTCATCACCTTCCGAACCTCGAACTACCGTACGTTGGAGACGTCTTTTCACCGACATGTGTACATTGCAATTCGAAATTTTATGCCAATCTTTGCCAACACTTGCGATGAAACACTCGTTTGCTTCCATGAAACTTTTAGAATGCAATGGCATTTAATCCTTGTTGAGATAATTGAATAAATATTTCCATGCACTTGTCCGTAAGGAAGGTTCGAGTATTCCGGTACGAGCACTACGATTCATTTTTCATTCAATCGTGCTCGAACCGACCGTTCGAAATTCCTTGAACTGAGAGATGATTAAACCAGTCCAGTTCTCAGGTTCCGGTACGAGCACTACGATTCATTTTTCATTCAACCGTGCTCGAACCGACCGTTCGAACTTCCTTGAACTGAGAGATGATTAAACCAGTCCAGTTCTCAGGTTCCGGTACGTGCACTAAGCAGTCTTTTGATGACATTCGTGCATTTAATTTAGTAATTTCTTTTCCGCCTTTTCAATACTTATTCGCACTGCCATTGCTGTATCTGGAGTTACTGAGATTGAAGTTATCCCACAATCGATTAAAAATTCAGGGAACTCTTCTGGATAGTCGGAGGGTGCTTGGCCACATATCCCAATTTCTAGTCCTGCATCTGTGAATTCTTTTATTGCTTGTCTAATCATTGTTTTTACAGCAGGAGAGCGCGCATCCACCGGGTGTTGGTACCCTTCCAAATCATCTCTTGAGACTGCATATACAGTTTGCACTAAATCATTTGAGCCAATTGAGCCACCATGAAGTTCCATTCTGGTAATGAAATTTTTCGCATCCAGCACATTTGAGGGAAGTTCAACCATCACGAATAGCGGAACACCATCATTTGGTCCTACATTATTGGCTGTGAGAAGATCTTTGACAGCCTCGCCCTCCTGTGGGCTTCGGCAAAACGGAACCATCAGTTGAAGATTATCTAATCCAAAATCATTCAAAACTGAATCCATCGCTTCTAATTCCATTTCAAATGCTGGCTTGAATTTTGGGTCTAGATAGCGTGATGCACCACGCCAAGCAATCATGGGATTCTCTTCTTTAGGTTCAAAGATTTTACCACCTAGCAATTCACGGTATTCATTTGATTTGAAGTCAGAAAGGCGAACTAATACTGGCCTTGGATGGAAGGCTGCGCAAATCAAACCCACGCCCTCACGTAATTTGTCAATGAATAAGTCTCTCTTGTCTTCATATGCCCAGGCTCTTCGTGCAATTACTTCCACTGCTGCACGAACGATTGAGTTGTCCTCATCTGCCGATAATTCTTCAGCATATGGTTCCAGACTTGTAGAGATAGTTCCATTTTCTAGATATTCAACTAGAGCCTCATAGTGGACAAAGGCCAACGGATGAATACATACTTCGGAAGATAATACGAATTCAATTCTCGCTAATCCTACGCCATCGACAGGTAACTGTGAGTCGATTAGTGACTTGGTTGGGAATCCAACATTCAGTTTGATTTTAGTTTTTAATTTAGTATCACTCTTAACTGAAATAACATTGATATCAAAAGGATGGTCTCCCGCATATACATATCCTGTATCGCCTTCAGCGCATGAACCTGTAACGATGCAATGGTTGACAAGATTCATCGCTCCAGTACACCCGACAATGGCAGGAATTCCAAATTCTCTTGCAATTATTGCTGCATGAGAGGTACGCCCTCCTTTTCTAGTGATGATTAATGAGGCTTGCTTCATCAAGGGTTCCCAATCAGGAGTTGTCATTTCAGTAACGAGTACATCGCCTTCTTCAAACACTCGATTTTCATATTGTATCTCTTCGAGAAGAACTCCCTCAGAAATTTTCTTTTGCATAGCTCTCTTCTTTTCCAAAACTTCGCCATATGAACGATAAGTTCTAACTCCGCCGCTAGCGATTCTATTACCAACTGCATGACCTGTAGCCAATACTTGTTCCGTTTCTTTCAATGTGCTAATCAGTTTTTCATCCATTGAATAGATCTTCAATGTTGCCGCATCACTGCGAGCAAATACAGTCTCTGGTCTTGCCTGAACAATGAATAATTGACCACTTTTTCCATCCTTTGCCCATTCGATATCCATTGGCATTCCATAATGCTCTTCTATCGATAAAGCCATTTGCGCTAACTCTCTGCATTCAATATTATTCAGTGCCCATTGCCTACGCTCTTGAAGTGATACTTGACTAACTTCTACATCGTTAACACCATCATGAGCATATACCATTCTCCTATCCTTTGAACCGAGAACTCTGTTTACGATTGAGAATTTATTTCTCCTCAAACCTTCTTTCCAAACTGTAAATGTGTCAGGAGTTATTGTACCTTGAACCACCAATTCTCCTAATCCGTAGGCTGCTGCAATGTGAATAACTCCCTTATGCCCAGAGTCTGGGTCAATTGTGAACATCACTCCGGAACAAGCCAAATCAGATCTTACCATCTTCATTACGACAACCGAAAGGGATGATTCAAGAGGATTCATTCCCTTATCCAATTGATAGCCAATTGCTCTCTCAGTGAATAAACTGGCAACACATTGCCGCCATTGACGAATAACTGCCCGTTCTCCACTAACATTGAGAAATGACTCGTATTGACCGGCAAATGATGCATCAATCGAATCTTCGGTAGTTGCTGATGAACGAACTGCAACATCAGTTCCTTGGCCATATTCATCACAGAGGGTGGAGTATGATTCTATTATCGCTTGCCTAATTACCTCAGGCACTGGAGTTTGTCGAACTATGGCTCTAGCCAATTGAGCCCTTGAATGTAAATCCAAATGGTCACTTACATCCGCATCTTCCAGAACTGCTGCCAATGCAGAAGAAAGAGTGGTGCATGACAATGCTGATTTTCTTATTTCTTCGGTACCCTCAGGCTCGGCAACATTCTCCCATGTTGACTCAGGAACTTCACAATTAACAAAAATAGAATACGCATCAGTAGTGACGTTGAACCCGTTAGGGATTCGTATTCCCGCTGAAGAGAGGTTTCTGTGCATTTCTCCAAGAGATGCGCCTTTGCCTCCTACAGTCGCAGTATCCTCTTTACCTACTTCTGAAAACCACTTTATCAATTTATTATTAATCATAATATGCACTCTCAATTTACTACTGGTAATCAGTTGTAATTGCATGAGGTTGATAATACTAGGGTAGTGTAATAATTAAAGTTCAGTGCCAGGGAACTTAATTGATAAGTAGTGGTACCGTTATTTCACCACATGGATTAATTCGATAGTTTTGCTGATTTCCAATAAGAATGAAATTATTTTTAATGTCCTTCTAATAATCACCAATAATATGATTTAGTGGCACGAATCCCGCACCGCATCAGATTGAAATTATTGATTTAATACGGAGTGAAATAGGATCTCTCAAATAATATTGCTATAATTTAACTGTATTCTCAAACACCGAGTTTCGCCTTGGATACCTACCGCTTTAATAATTACACCTTCTTGTAAAAGACATGGCTGCTGTAATTTGTGGATATGCAAGATCTCCTTTCACCCCTGCTAAGAAGGGAGCCCTGTCGGGTACCCGACCAGATGATATCGCCGCCGAGGTGGTAAAAGGGCTGATTGATAAAACAGGATTGGACCCAAATCTAATCGAGGATATTATTCTTGGTTGCGCCTTCCCTGAGGCGGAACAAGGGTTTAATCTAGCACGAATGTTATCATTTCTTTCCGATTTACCACCATCGGTAGCGGGAGTCACTGTCAATCGTTTCTGCGGGTCATCGATGCAAGCAATTCATGATGCTGCAGGACGAATCGCAATGGGATCTGGAGATGTATTTATTGCAGGAGGCGTTGAATCCATGACTCGTATCCCAATGTCCGGATTTAATCCAATGCCAAATCCACGGCTGGCGAAAGAGATGCCAGAGGCATACACCAACATGGGACTAACTGCAGAAAATCTTGCTAAAATCTATGAAATAGGGCGGGAAACTCAGGAAGAATTTGCAATTGAGAGTCACCGTAGGGCTACAAATGCAGAATTTAGTGGTGTAATAATTCCAATCACAACAAGTGACGGGGTAGTGTCTAAAGATGGCTGTATTAGGGCGGATTCCGATTCTAGTTCTCTAGCCAGGCTCAAACCGGCTTTCAAATCTGATGGAAGTGTAACAGCTGGAACATCTTCACCACTCACCGATGGTGCAGCATTCGTACTTGTATGCAGTGAAGAATTTGCTATCGACCAAGGACTTGAAATTTTAGCCTCAATAGAATCGACAGCAGTATCTGGTTGTTCCCCAGAGATAATGGGAATCGGCCCTGTATCTGCAACTAAGAAGGCATTACTTAGAGCCGGACTGAGTCTAGAAGAAGTTGATGTGATAGAACTTAATGAGGCCTTTGCGGCACAATCTCTTGCAGTAATTGAGGAACTTGGCCTAGATATCTCCAAGGTAAATATCGATGGTGGTGCACTCGCTTTGGGTCACCCACTTGGCGCCAGCGGTGCAAGAATTGTTGGTCGTGCGGCTACTATCCTGGCGCGAAAAGATGCGAAAATCGCACTTGCGACTATGTGCATAGGTGGCGGGCAGGGCATTGCTACAATTCTCAGGAAGGTGGAAAAATGATTCTTACAATTGAATCTCCACATCAGTCCGTAAAGAAACAACACAATGGCGGCATCAATAAGGTCGCAGTTATTGGTAGTGGAATCATGGGTGCAGGAATCGCTGCGCATTGTGCAAATGCTGGATGCGATGTACTGCTATACGATATCGTTCCAAGCGGGGCAGAAGATAGATCAATGATTGCTCGAGATGCCATATCAGGTATGAAAAAGAGCAACCCTGAGGTTCTAATGCATCCTTCAAATGCACAGAGAATTCATCCAGTAAATCTAGAAGATGACTTACCACTTCTCCAAGACCGAGATTGGGTCATCGAGGTCGTTGTTGAACGTATTGATATCAAGCATACCATCTATTCCAATATTGAAAAATATCTTTCTAAAGATGCAATTCTATCTTCAAATACCTCTACTATTCCCCGTTCGTCCTTGGTCAAAGGTATGAGTCCTTCTCTCGCTTCGCGATTTCTAATAACTCATTTCTTCAATCCCCCTCGCTACCTACCCCTATTGGAAATAGTAGCGGGAGAAGAAGTCCAGGAGGACCTTTTCCATAGAATGAGTATATTTGCTTCTGAGAGACTTGGAAAAAGAGTTACTCTTTGTAATGACACTCCAGGATTCATCGGTAACCGACTGGGTATATATTTCGTACAGCGGGCAATTGCTGCAACTCTCGATTATGGATTCACTGTGGAGCAGGCTGATGCTATGCTTGGTCGCCCAATCGGTCTTCCAAAGACAGGTGTTTTTGCGCTAATGGACCTAGTTGGGATAGATATTATTCCTACCGTTGTTCAAAGCATGGTGAGCAATCTACCACCTGAAGATTCATTACACAATATCGCCGGAAGAGGAGAGGAAATCATCGAGACGATGATCTCCCAGGGATATACTGGACGTAAGGGCAAGGGAGGATTCTTTCGCCTCAATACCGATGGTGAAACTCGTATCAAAGAGGCAAGAAGCCTCATCGATGGAACCTATTCAACCGCAAATCGTCGGGCGGCATTCACCTCGGCAAAAGTCGGGCGTCAAGGCCTCAAGCGTCTAATGACTCATCCCGATGAGGGCGCAGCCTTTGTCAAGGAAATATTGCTAGATACATTTGCCTACGCATCTTCACTCGTACCAATTGTCAGTGAGGATATCGGTGCGATAGACGGTGCGATGAAGGTTGGATATAATTGGAAGAAGGGTCCATTCGAGATGATGGATTCTATAGGACTTGAATGGCTTGTTGAACAGATGACTTTGGCTGAAATTGTAATCCCACCATTCCTCGCACTCGCAGCAAAAAACGGTTCGTTTTATGGAATTGACGGAGGAGAAATAACTCGGGTCAGTTACTCTGGAGACCTCATCCAAATTCTCAAAGGAGCTGGAGTAACCACTGTTGCAGATATCAAACGCCGTCGTGGTAAAGCGATTCGTAGGAATGCATCGGCAAGTATCTGGGATGCTAACGATGGCGTTCTACTGGTTGAATTTCATTCCAAGATGAATGCCCTTGACCCATTAATCATGGAAATGCTACTTGCTGCAGTTGACCTCTCAGAGGGCGATGAATGGAATGGAATCCTGATTGCAAACGATTCTGCTAATTTCTGTGCTGGTGCCAACTTAGGACTGGCATTATTTGCTGCAAATCTCGGTGCATGGGGTACATTAGAGGACTTTATTGCTCTGGGCCAAGACACATATCAGGCGTTAAAATATGCAGATGTCCCCGTCGTATCTGCAGCAACAGGAATGTGCCTTGGTGGTGGATGCGAGATTCTACTCCATTCCGATGGAGTAGTTGCACATTCAGAATCATACATCGGTCTTGTGGAGGTCGGAGTCGGAATTATCCCCGCTTGGGGCGGTTGCAAGGAGATACTTGCAAGACTCACTCAAGAAGATTTAGTTGGTTCTGGACCAATGACTGCACCTATGCAAGCCTTCGAAACTATCGGCATGGCTAAGATCGCTAAGTCTGCCCATCAAGCTAAGGATCTTGGTTACCTAAGGGCGAGTGACCGTATCACAATGAATCGTGATAGTGTTCTATCTGATGCCAAATCTTTCTTGCTAGAATTGGCTCAGGATTATTCTCCTCCTAGCCCCCATGTCTATCGCCTTCCGGGGCCTTCAGGCAAAGCCGCACTCAATATGGCATTAAACGACCTTGCCGCTGCTGGACATGCTACTCCACACGATTTGACTGTTGTCGGAGAACTTGCGCATGTGCTAACTGGTGGTGATTGTGACCACACCGTTGAATTAAGCGAGGATGACATTCTTGCGCTCGAAAGAAAGGCAATCGCAAGTCTAGCACGTAATGAACTCACACTAGCAAGAATGGAACATATGTTGGTTAAAGGTAAGCCTTTGAGGAATTGAGGAGGGTTGAATATGACAGTATACAAAGCCCCACTTGAAGATTATAAATTTCTCTTCCACGAAGTATTCAATGTAGTGGATGTTTGCAAACGATTAGGGTATGATCAAGTTGACCAAGAACTAATCGATATGATGACTGAAGAATGGTCTCAATTCGTTACCGATGTGTGGAAGCCATCAAATATTGATGGCGATAAATTTGGTTCACAGTTGAAAGATGGAGCAGTTATTTCTGCACCTGGATTCAAAGAGGCGTGGAAACAAACGGTTGAATCAGGATGGCTACAGGCTGTTTGCAAAGAAGAACATGGTGGCATGGGGCTACCTCTCTTCTTTCGCAATGCAATGGATGAACCTGCTATTTCGTGCAACATGGCAATATCTGTAGTGGCTGCACTGAGTTTAGGTGTCTACGACCTCATCATTAAGCATGCCTCGCAAGAAATAATCGACCGCTATGCAATTCCGGTAAGTTCCGGTGAATGGTGTGGTACTATGTGCTTAACTGAACCACATTGTGGGACCGATCTTGGTCTGATAAAAACTAAGGCTACACCACAGGATGATGGTTCCTTTTTGATCACCGGAACAAAGATTTTCATTACAGCCGGAGACCATGATTTATCAGATAATATCGTTCACATGGTACTTGCAAAACTACCAGATGCACCCGAAGGTTCCAGAGGAATATCTTTGTTTCTTGTACCAAAATTCCTCGATGACGGTGATGGGCTTTCCAGTAAAATCAATGGCACCTCTGTTTCTGGTATCGAAGAGAAGATGGGACTCCATGGTTCACCAACCTGTGTACTCAATTTTGATTCTAGTAAGGGGTGGCTAATGGGTGAGGCACACACCGGTATGGCCAAGATGTTTGAAATGATGAATCGAGAGCGGTTAGCCACTGGAATGATGGGGCTTGGTCTTGGGGAAATTGCATATCAGAATGCTCTGGCATGGTCACTAGAACGAAGCCAAGGACGCGACTTGCGCGGAATGAAAGATTTAGATGCGCCAGCAGATAATATTCTCGTCCACCCAGATGTACGCAGAATGTTGCTTAAGGCAAAGGTCAACTGCGAGGGTACAAGAGCTCTAGGCACATGGATAGGTATCCTTCTCGATGAAATGAATAAGGGGGATGCAGAATGTAAAGAAAATGCAAGTGCATTGATCGCCCTTCTTACACCGGTAATGAAGGCATACTCTACCGACATTGGTTGTCAGAGCGCTTCATTATCGATTCAGGTGATGGGTGGCGCAGGCTACTGCACTGAATATGGTGTAGAGCAATTCTATCGCGACGTAAGAATCGCCCCTATATGGGAAGGGACAAATGGCATTCAAGCTCTAGACTTAGTTGGGCGCAAAGTTACTCAAAATTTTGGGAAAAACCTCCGTCACTTGTTATGGCCATTGCTGGAATTTATAGAAGAAAACCGTGAGGTTGATGGAATGGTGGAGTTCAACAAACCTCTTCATCAGAGTGTGAAGGGCTTACAACAACTAACCCTTCTACTCATGGCCGAAGGTGCAGGAAACCCACATTTCCTAGCAGCAGGTGCCACTGATTATTGCACCTATTTCGGAAATACCATGCTTGCATACCTGTGGGCTAGAATGGCAAAGGTTTGTCTTGCTGCTAAATCTGCAGGTACATCGACCGATTTCCACGATGCCAAACTTGCAAGCGCAAGTGTATTCTTTGCCGAAATTCACCCTGATAACGCTGGACTTGTAGCAAAAATCATGGCTGGTCACAAGCATTTGATGGCATACCCGGAGGCTGCATTTTGATGAAGATGCAATACCCAGAAAGCCGAGGTGCTGGAGCATATTTAGGTAGTTCTCACTGGAGATTAGTAACGCCTTGGGCAATTCTATGGCTACTCATTGTAGTCGAATGTATATTGTGGTATCAGGATAGTCAAATCTTGGTGAATATTTTATTTTGGACACTTGCAATTTCAATAGGTTTGAATACAGCATATTTAGGTTTTGAGTCAAGGGTACTAGCGGTGTTTTTCAAAGTACATCCATACGCCGGAGCTGACATCTCCAATCCAGATTGGCGCATAATCGAATTCACTGGCTGGGGCGGAAATGAACCGATGGGGTATTTTCTTCCGGCCAAAGGCGACTCGAAAGGTTTGATTTTGTACATGCATGGATATCGTTCATCTGTTGGGTGGGCTGAGAAAAGGATTCTCCATTTGCGTGACCAAGGATTCGATGTAGCAGGTATCGATATGAGAGGCCATGGAAGATGTGATCTGAGTCGTGATTGGACATTGCTAAAAATAGCAACTGATATCGAGGCTTTTCTTGACTGCATACTTGCTGAATATGAAGAAAAGCCACCTGTACATTTCTATGGCCATTCGATGGGCGGATTTCTTGCAATGAGGCTATCTAGTAAAAAGTCGGGATGGTGGGGTGAAAAACTTGTTTCGATAATATTAGAATCCCCTGTTGCATCCATTCCAATGCTTGTCAAAATGTGGGCTGGACCATTGTGGAAACCCAGCAACTTCCTAATTCGTAGAATTATCCGTAACGAAGCAATGCGGATACATCCTGACCTTCCAATACGGTTTATGGATGCAAAAGTACCACAGATTGGAGTTACTAACATTCCAGTACTTACTCTTCAATCCAAAGTTGATGATACACTTGGAAGGTCGCATTATAATACAGTAAAAAAGCATTTCAAAAAGAATCGTGAAAATAAGTTTCACCTAATTTCGGATTTGGAACACACAACGACTCTTGATTCTACTACTCGAAAAGAATTGGTAGAAAACTGGCTTAGTGAGAGGAGTTGATTTCATGAATAATGAGAAGAGATTCAATAAGGCTGTAAAGGAAATAATGAACCTAAGCAATCGGCCAGATGACAAGACTCTATTACTGCTTTATTCATTGTATAAGCAAGCAAAAGAGGGTGATGTAAATGGTGGATTGCCGATTAATGGAGGAATCCCTGCAATCGCAAAATATCGTGCTTGGAAAAAGCAAAATGGCAAATCTTCCAAAGATGCGATGTCAGAATATGCAGACCTTGTAGCGGTTATTTTCGAACGTTCTGAAAAAATATCGAATATCGAATCGTGGAAAGGTCGTACGGTTCTGATTAGTGGTGCTAGCCGAGGCCTCGGTCGCGCAATGGCACTACGTTTTGCAGAAGATGGAGCGAATCTAGTACTCCTCGGTCGCACCCTTGAATCCAATGATGATAAGGGCTCACTAAAGGATACTGCTAAACAGGTAGAATCACTTGGTGGTAAGGCTGTTGTTGCAGTTTGCGATGTTCGAAACGACGAGGATGTTATTGCAGCCGTACAGATTGGTGTGGATTCCTTTGGCGGGATTGATGCAGTTATTTGCAATGCAGGAGCACTATTTATTGCACCATTTGATGAAACTCCGATGAAAAGGTTTGATCTTGTACACGAGGTAAATATCCGTGCCTCTTTTTCTCTCTGTCAAGCAGCACTACCCCACTTGCGTAAGAGTGATAACGGCAGAATATTGGTGATTTGCCCACCTCCATCTTTGGACCCAAAATGGTACAAAGGCACAATCGCATACACGATTTCAAAATTCTCAATGTCAATGCTAGTATTGGGGTTGTCCGAGGAACTATCAGGTGATGGAATCGCTGTCAATGGAATGTGGCCCGCTACAACAATAGATACCGCAGCAGTTCGCTACAACAAAGCCCTAGGTGGTGAAGAAATGATTAGACATAGTAGAAAGTCGACAATTGTAGGTGATGCAGCATTCATAATAATGAGTAAATCAGGAGAAACTACCGGTGGATTCCATACCGATGAATCAATACTTCGAGGAGAAGGCGTTGAAGATTTCGACCAGTATGCAGTCGAGCCAGGTATGACATTACAGCCTGACTATTACCTCTAATCGCTTTGCGCATCTTGACCGGTTGATGATGGGTCTGTTTTGCGAGTTCATCAAAGGAATAATTGATGAGAGGCCACGATAGACCACCAACATGGCCGAAGTGGATATTGAACCAGGTTTTATCTCCTTGATTTTTGAACCGGCCCCTCCAGTTGAAATGCTTGAGCGGGCAAAACAGTTCAATGTTCAAATGAATGGAAGAAGAACAACCCGTCATTTTTCATCACAAGATGTACCTAGAGAACTCATTGAATTAGCCATACAAACTGCGAGTACTGCACCTTCTGGTGCCCACCTTCAACCTTGGACTTTTGTCGCTATTTCAAATTCAAAACTCAAAGCACAGATACGAGATGCTGCAGAACAAGAAGAACGTCGCACCTATGAAGAACGTATGCCTGAGGCCTGGTCTGAACTTATTCAACCCTTAGGTACCGACCATGTAAAAGAGCACATAACCACCGCTCCTTGGATCATTGTTCTTTTCCGTCAGAGTAAGAGATTACGTACAAACGGTGAATGGGGTCCAACTTATTATTCTCAAGAATCATGTGGCATTGCAGCAGGTTTGCTAATTGCAGCCATCCACAACATGGGTTTAGCAACACTCACCCACACGCCATCTCCAATGAATTTCTTGCGTAAATTGCTCGGACGTCCAGACCATGAACATGCGATGTTACTGATGCCCATTGGTTATCCAGCAGATGACGCCAAAGTGCCAGACCTCACGAGAAAATCATTGGATGAAGTATCATCGTTTTTTGATTGACCGTCGTTCTTCTTTGTGCAGAGTTTGGTTTAGCCTTGGTGTAGATGCCATTCACTACCGCTTCCTTGAAGGCGATACCAGTTCAATTCAAATGGCGAATCATTAGAAATATCGGAACTATCATGAATATGAATAAAATATAGCGATTCATTCAAAACCTCTTGCTACTA
>Ga0302122_10002263_pt1 | contig 12066 bp, 11 predicted proteins | sample CB21_SCM_MG_FD_203115 | JGI IMG/M metagenome (GOLD analysis project Ga0302122, IMG submission 203115) | Marine microbial communities from Western Arctic Ocean, Canada - CB21_SCM | ecosystem: Environmental > Aquatic > Marine > Oceanic | place: Canada: Western Arctic Ocean | collected 2017-09-28
CGCTATCGAGGAGTAAGACGACCGGAGTCCCCGGACGCCGCCCTGGGGGCTGGGGACCGGGCCTCTATCTAGGTAAGACTCAAAACGCCCTTGGTGTGCTCGTCAGAAACATTGCCCTTAGTGTACCCATCAGAAAGTCGACCCGTCCGCCGCGTGCGTTAGTGTAGAAGGTTAGACAGGGGAGGGGAGTAGGGACGGCGTCTCTAGCTCCACGGGCACGAGGCGCACACGGCCGGGCGGAAGAGCCAGAGGATGATGGCGGCGATGACGGCGCTCGTCGGGATCGTGAGGATCCACGATAATAGGATCTTGCCCAGCATGGACCACTCCACGTGCTTGCACCCCAATGAAGCGAGGGCCACGAAGGTCACGGCGCCGATCTGGCAGTGCGTCGTGGACACGGGCTGCTCCTGGATCGTGCTAATAACGACGGACAGCGTGGAGCCGAACTCGATGCACGAGGCCGTGTGGAAGTCGACCGACGCGATCTTGGAGCCGACCGTCTGGATCACGCGCCAGCCCAGCGTCCACACGCCTAGGAGCACGAAGAAGCCGCCCACGGCCATGATCCAGACGGGCGTCTCCGGCTGCGAGCACGAGTCGAGCCGGTTCTGGTACGTGCCTAGAGTGGCGGAGAAGGCCGCGGTGGCGTTGGCCGTGTCGTTCGCGCCGTGGGCGAAGGACTCGAGCGCGGCCGTGAAGACCAGTAAGTAGCGGAAGAGGTAGAGGGCGTTCCTTTTCCTGAATCAGAGAGCGTCAGTGCGGGTTCGACTGACCACGCGACCAGACCTCCGATCTCGGGTCTTGATCTCAAGAGATCAGAAAGTACCTACAGAGGTCTGGCCTGGTCTGGAGAGGTACAATTACTAAGATCAATTACTACAATAGTTGCCCTGCCCAAAGACGGTAAGGCCTCTACAAGAGGTCCCCAGGCAGCACTGGCACCCCGTCGCCGGGATGGATCGGACCGCTGGGGCAGCCGTAGCGCAGCCGAGCCTAGAATAGTGTATCTACGGCATCGCGGCGGTAAACAATAGCGGCCGACGGGCAGGAGCAACGCCAGCCGCGCTTTGGAGAAGCAGCTGCCGGCAGACACACGGACAAAGGGCAGCACCATGGCGCTCGCCGACGACGCCGTGGCGCTGAAGCTGGACGGCCTCATCGGCTTCAGTGGCGGCGTGCCGGGCGGGCTGCACACGGTCCGCTCCCCGAACCTGCCGGGCGACCGCGAGTGGCTGGTGTACCCGCTGGGTTCTCAAGTCGTGGTGCGGCAGTCGGGCGGCGCGTCGAGTTCGAACCTCACGTTTCTGACCGGGCATAACGACGACGTGAGCTGCGTCTGCGTGTCAAGAGATGGGCGAACACTAGTGAGTGGGCAAAAGGCCGTCCAGGGCGTCATGTCCGATGTGCTCGTGTGGGACCTGGAAATCGCGTGCGAGTGCGCGTTGTCTGGGGAACCCGCGGCCGAGCGCGCGCTAAAGCATAGATTAAGACAGCACAAGTCCGGCGTGCAGAGCGTGGCCATCAATGCCAACGACACTTTCCTAGCCACGCTGGGTGGGCGAGACGATAACGCCTTGGTGATCTGGGACCTGGAGAGTGGAGAAGCTATTTGCGGCCAGCCGGCGGCCGCGGACACGGGCTTGGCCATTGCGTGGCTCCGAGAAAACCCGGACCGCTTAGTGACGTGCGGCGCGCACCACCTTCGAGTGTGGGTCGTGGACGTGTCCTTGCCCAAGCTGCACCCGATGGATGCCGTAATGGGGTCGATGAAAAGGATTATGTTGTCAGTGGCCGTGTCGTCGGACGACGAGTTCGCCTACGTGGGCACGACGACCGGTGAAGTGTTGAAGTTCTCCATTGACCGGGACGGGATCCAGGGGCCCAACGATCCGGATCGGGCACGGCCTCGCTATAGAGACATCTCCCGGGCGAAGTGCTCGCAGGGCGTCACCGCACTGATGTTGTTAGTAACACCAGAAAGAGGAGACACCGTCGTGGTGGGCGGCGGCGACGGCTCCATTTCTTTAATGAGCAGTGAATTACGACCGATCGGGGGCAAGAAGGAAACTTTAATGGGCGGCGTGACGTCCATCAGCGCCTGCGATGTGGAGGCCGACGTTTTTAGCGTAGCGACGAGCGAGGGGAACCGCTACCGCATCGCCGTCAAACCCTGGCAGGCGGACCTCATGACGACGGCGCACATTGGGGTGGTGAAGGACTGCTGCTTCGCGCCGGACTTTTCGGGCATCTTCGTCACCTGTTCCAGTGGGGGCGACATCCGGGTGTGGAACACCGCGAAGAGGGTGGAGTTGTTACGCATTCGCGTGCCGAACTTAGAGTGCAACACGATTCTCGTCTCGAGCGGCGGCGAGTCCATCGTGAGCGGGTGGTCCGACGGGCGCGTCCGGGCGTTCCTCCCAGAAACGGGCAAATTGAAATTCGTCATCAACGACGCCCACACCAAGTTACCTAATGACAAAGACAACGACGGGTGCACCGCGTTGGCCATTGTACCCAACAGTAGACCCTCACCATCCTGGATGCTTCTAACGGGAGGCGGTGATGGGCGTGTGCGTATGTGGCGGGTCACGTCGAGCCACCAGGCCATGATCTTCAGTGTGACGGACCACCGAAGGAGCGTCACCGCGATCAAGGTCGCGCCCGATGGCCGATCGGCCATCTCCGCGTCGGCGGACGGTTCCTGCCTCTGCTTCGATTTGGACGTGAAGCCAGGCATGCCCCCGAAGCGCAAGTTCGCGCTCTTCGAATCAAACGTGTTTTGCGACATCGCCTGGCACCCCGACGGGACCGGGTGTCTCACTGCCGGAAGTAACTTCAAGCTCACCTACTGGGACGGCGACGACGGCGAATGTGTGAGGACGGTGGAGGGCTCGCATTCGGCCTGGATGACGTCGGTCGACGTGGACCCCGAGCACGGGGCCTACTACATCACCGGGTCCGGGGACGCCACGGTGAAGGTGTGGTCCTACGACGAAGGTGTTGCTACTGCAGAAGGTGTAGGGCATTCCAAATGCATCAACGCCGTCAAGATCTCGCCCGACCAGCAGTGCGCCGTTTCTGTGGGCGACGACGGCGCCGTGGCGGTCTGGTCGCTCGCGGGGATCGAGCGCCCGCCGCCGTCCCCCGGGAAGTACTGAACTCCCCCTTCCCCCGGGAGTAACACATGACACTTTCTTTCGCGGCGGTGGCGCGGCGTGTCGACACCGTGTGTGTGTGTGTGACTACTTATTGCGACTAGCCCCACTCGTACGGACCACCGGTCGCGTCGACCCGCACCATCCTTTTGCGCGCCCGGCAGCTCGCCCGGCAGAGCGGCTAGTTTGACGGGTTTCGCGCCCGCGCCGGAAGCAGCCGTGCTTCGCGCAGGGCTGCCCCATTCATTCGCACGAATTGGCGGCGCAGGCGCCCCGCCCGCCGCGCCGGACCAGTCCTGCGGATCGAAGGCGTGCGATGGGCCGCACCCGGAGCTTCGGTCGGAGGCACCCGCGGCGGCGCAGCTGCGGTTCGGTCTGTTGCTTACTCCTATTCGCACCGATGATCGGGTACTGGTGCTGGTTCTACCGGGGCCCGCACCACCACCACCGGTTGCAACAGCATAGAAGGGGCATCACACGGCACTCGCACCGCAACACCTCGGTCCTCTTCGAGCAGGCGCATAATAGGCGCAAGCCCTTCGCCATTGCCACGTTACTCACGACGATGCCGTCCGCCAAGAACGACGGCTGGACGCCGCGGAGCGTGGGCAAAAAAGAAAAGGGGGACATGTGCCCTCGCTCGCGGGCCGTGTGCGCGGTATTAGTACTGGCGGATTCGGTGCGGCGCCTAGGCGGGTTGGGCGACACCTACGATTTCGTGGCGTTGGTCGACCGGGAAACGCCCGTGCCGCTGTACGAATCTTTGCGAAGGCACGACATCGTGGTCGAACAGATGTTGTTCGGGCCGCACCGGCACGTCTTCGACTCGTATCTGTTGCTGCGGAAGCTGTACATCTTCCGCATGGAGCACTATTTGCGGGTGTTGTTACTCGATATCGATGGCGTCGTGACCGGGTCACTACGCTTTTTATTTGAAGCCCCCTTAGCCTGCGACAAGAAAGTTCTAGCGCCGCAAACGGACGCGTACAAAGCTTGTGAAACAGTGGATCCCGTGACCTGCGCCCCGGGCAACCACGCCGAACTCATAGCGCAGCAGACGAGCGGGACGCCCGTTTTGACCGCATATCTCTTAGCCGTACCCTCGGCGGACACGTGGTACGAGTTCGGAAGTGAACTGGACAAGTTGTGTGGCGGTACTCGAGTTTGTGACAGAAAGCGCATCCATGCGTACGGCTGGGGCGATCGAGACAGACCGCACAACTGGGCCACGCGCAACAAGGACGAGGACCCGGACTGGAGTTCGATGGGCGCGGGCTTCTCGGACCAGGGCTTCGTGGAGTACTTTTTCGGCCTGGAACGGAGGACGGCCAAACTCGTGTCGAAGTGGTCCTGCCCCCGCCGGTTGCACTACCTCCACTTCAACGTCCCGCCCAAGCCCTGGCTGTGCCCCGACGCCAGGGGGTGCGGCGGTGGCATGTCCAAGTGGGACTCGCCCCAGGAGACGCGGAGCTTCGGGGGCCACCACTGCGCCAAGGACTGGTGGTGGCAATATCATACGGCGCGGCCGCGCTTGAAAGAAGCGGGGTGCGCCGCGCACTGTTTGAGAGCTCTGGACGCGGCGGCGAAAGACCTGCACGTGAACTTCAAGGGCTACGCGTCCATGCCGCGCTGCGACCACCTGTGGGAGGACCCGTACACGGCGGGGAGCCCGTACGAATAATACTACCGTATAGCCACCGACGTAGAAGGGGGTCCATTACTACTAACGCAGGGGGAGGGGGCGTCTTCAGGCGATGGCGCAGAAGGACGAGACGGCTTCTTCTGTAAGGCCTCGTGCTCCTCGAACTGCAAGAGCCACACAACCTCCTCCTGGAACTTCTGCTCGCTGACGTACCGCCACTGGCCCTCCGGGAACGCGGCCGGGTCGACGACGACGTCGGGCAAGTCGGGAAAGTGGCCAATCTCGTCCGGGTCCTCGACGTTCAACGAGTTGCCCGGCGCGAAGGGGGGCTTCTCCGGGCCCTCCAGGACGTCGGGGTCCGGGTCGCTGCGCATGACCGACCAATCTAAGCCTTCGAAGAACGCGTGCGCCGCGACATGTAAAGCGCCCCGCAAGCGCTTGGCCGGGTCCTTCTCCAGTAAGTGTTGTAGTAAATCCTGCAACGGCGCCGACATGAACGCGGGGTACGCGGGCTCCATCTCGAGCGTCGCCTTGTTCGCGCCCTCCGCACCTGAATCATAGTCTTCCTTGGCCTACAAGGTCTCGTCGGCAACTTTGGGCCGCGGGGCGCGCCTTAGGTCGCACGGTAATTGGCACTCTTCTCTGATCCCCTCTTCGAAATAACTCCGCATGATGAACGCGTGCAGCGCCTCCTTGGGCCCGCGCGTCGCCTTTAGTAAAGCCACGTCCACGAGAAAGGTACTGGCCGCCCGTAGCGCGCCGCCGCCCGGCGCAAACTGCGCCGCCCAGCGCGAGAACATGCGCAGGCCCAGGGGCCCCCTTAAAACAGCCTCCATACTGAGCAGCCCGGCGTCGTCGCTCCGCGCCAGGAAGGCGTCCAATGCTTCCGGGGCGTAGCTCGGGAAGGGGCAGCGCGGGCTGGGGTCGTCGCTGCTCGAGAGGGCCTCCTTGAGGTTCACCGTCGTCGCGAAGTCGTCGATGCCCATCATGATGCTGGTCTGGCAGCCTCCGTGGCCGCTGCGCGCCTTGCTGGGCTGCGTTTGCCGCCCTATGAGCCTCCTGTCACATGTGAGTCCCAGCGCCAGGCTAGTAGGCTTTGAATTGTCGCGGAGGCCTCGATGCGGCCTCGCTTTTGATGCAGCGCGGCGAGGACTCTTGGCCTTTTTTTACCAGGGGACGGGTTACGTCAACTTTTAGCAGGCCGCTCCGGTTTCCAGAGGCTCCCGCGGTACGTTTGCGCGTATCTCTGGCGCGCGCGCTGCTGCATCGCTACTGTGAGAGCATCGCGCCAGCACAACGCAAGTTTAAAGAAGTAGTCCGGCCGGAGCACTGCTAAGACCACTGCATGCGCAGCCGCCATGAGCGAGCGCACGCCCCTCTCCGTCGACGCGACGCACGTGAAGGACGCCGGCAGCACTGAGGAGCATGCACCCGTGCGCCGCGACACGCCCTCGACGCGCGAGAAGAAGCGCCGCTGGCGCAAGAAGCTCCTCTACCTCGTGGCGGCCAAGCACTTCCTCGAACAGAAGAAGCTCCAGCCCCTCTCGTGGAAGGCCGGCAGTCTCGCGTTGATCAAGAGTACGTGGATGAACGTGCTCTTCCTCGCCGTATTGGTACTGCCCTTCGTGCAAGGACAAGAAGGCGCTAGGTTTGCGGTCGGCTCCATCGCATTACTACCGCTCGCGACGTTACTGGGCGACGTCACGGAAAAAGTCGCCTACCACACCACGGACACCATCGGCGGTTTGCTAAACGCGACCTTTGGGAACGCGACCGAGGTCATCGTGAGCGTCTTCGCCATGCGCCTGGGGTTGATCGATGTCGTGCAGTCCTCATTGCTCGGCTCGGTCCTCTCCAATATGCTCCTCGTCCTCGGCACGGCCTTCGTCGCAGCGGGCCTCAAGCAGAAGGTGGCCAAGTTCAACCGGTTGGCGGCGTCCGCGAACACCTCCCTGTTATTAGTGGTCGTATTAGCCATTGCGGTGCCGGCCGTGCTCACGACCACAGGTGATATCGAAAAGGCGGCCATCAAGAGCTACTCGCACTTCATCGCGCTGCTCATGCTCTGCGCCTACGGGGTCTACATCTACTTCCAGCTGTCGAGCCACGCCATCCTGTTCGAGGACGACGACGAGTCGCCGAAGTCGCCCGCGCGGCGCGCGACGGGGGAACAGGGCTTCCAGCAGGTGGTCCTGGCCGCCGCACACGCACACGGCCTGCCCCCCTTCGACGGCGCGACCGAGCTCCTGGAGGAGGACGACGACGATTTCGTGTTAGCGCCGAACGTGGCCATCGCGTGGCTGGCCCTGCTGACCTTTATGATCTCGTTGCTCTCCAAGGTCATCTGCGACGCGATCGAAGGGGCCGCAATCGCCTGGAACCTGCCGCGGGCCTTCGTCGGGTTCGTATTGTTACCGATCGTGGGCAACGCCGCGGAGCACGCGACGGCCATCGGCATGGCGTATCGAGAAAAGCTGGACCTGGCCATCGCGGTCGCGCTCGGGTCGTCCACGCAGATCGCGCTGTTCGTCATTCCTCTAATGGTGGTCATCGGCTGGCTCGTGCCCGGTTTAGATAACGACATGACGCTGGACTTCCCGCCCTTCGAGACGACGGTGACCATGCTGAGCGTGATCATCGTGGCCTTCCAGGTCCAGGTCGGGGAGGCCACCTACCTCAGTGGCATGGTGCTGGTCGTGGCCTACGTGATCATCGCGGTGTCGTTTGTGTTCATCAACCGGAAGGACAAGATGATCGCCGTGCCGGGCGACCCGGCCCGGCGGCTCCGCGGGGCCTACTACTGAGCTCCCTGTGCCTGTGAAAACCACCCGCCGGGGGAGTAACTATAATGTTGACAGTCACTCACCACGCCACCGCCGCGACTCCCAGTGTGTCGGAGCGTGCGGGGCGCGCGAGGTGAGAAAAAAACCTGTCACCTGGGGCCCATTTTGCATTCATTCTTCCGCACGCCATTGCAATCCAGGCAGCGTATACGTAGTCGCACACGTGCCAATCACAACTCGAGGCAGCGTTCACGCCGGAATCTGCAGGAATACAACCGAGTAGGTGATTAGCAAAAGGGCTGCCCCGGGTAGGTAGTAGAACATATCCCGTCGACGACGGGATATGTTAGCAAGCGAGGTGATGGCCGCGGCCGGGCCTGCGCCCAAGCTGGCCGAGGCAGCTGCTGCAGCGGGGCCGCGGCGGCCGCGCCGGACCGCCGCCCTCCAATACTCGGAGGACCTGCCCACAGGCGTCGCCGGCGTCGCCCTCGGCTGCGCGGCCTTCTCCAACCTGTTGCACGCGCTCTACGCGCCGGCGCGGCCCGTTGTCATTGCCGCCGCTTTGCTTTCGGCGTTCATCTGCGTCTTTTTTATAGCGGCGAGGATTGTGAAACCACATCGCGTGTGCGCGGAGGCGATGAAACCGCGCACCTTCTTCCCGTACGGGGCCTGGGAGATGGCCCTGGCCTTCGCCTGGGCGCGGCTGCTGCCCGATTATTGCGCGCCCGGCGCCTACGCCGCCGGCGCGCTCCAGCTGGCTATTCTGCTCACGTTCCTGCGCGCATGTTGTAAAACGCGCGCGGCGCCGGCGCCCTACTGGAACCCCGTGTGCATGAGCTGCGCCGCCACGACCATCGTCGGCGCGCCCTGCCTGGGCGCGCGGCACTGGCTGCCGCTCTTCAGCTTCGGGCTCGCCTTGGTGAGCTGCGTTATTATAGCGCCGCCGGAGGCTTGGGCGGTGCTAGGTGATGCCAGTGAGAGCCCGGGCGCGGACGTGGCGCTGCTCGCGGCGCCGTGCAGCATCGCCGCGGCGGCCTTCGCGGCGCTCAAACAAGCGGCGGACGGGCCGGTCCTGTGGGATTTTACAGCGGATGCCTGTGTCGGCGGTCTTCTGGTGGGCCTCGCGACGCTCTACGCCGCGTTCGCGGTGTTCGCGGTCTGGCGCCGGCGGCGCACGGTCCGGCCCTTTTCCCTCGTCTGGGCCACGATGACCTTTCCCGCCGCCATCACGTGCGTCGTGTGGCTCCAGTACGCCGAGAAACTGTACTTCCTCTGGGCGGCGCGCGTCGTTGCGGGGCTGGTTTTACTTGGGATCGCGGCGATCGTCGGCGGTTGCTTCCGCCTCGCCCTCCTCGCCCTCCTCGACGTGCGGCGGTGGTCGTCGTCCGAGTTGTCGTTGAGTCGTGTGTAACCGTTGTTGTGTTGCTTGCCCTCGGTTTCCTTTTATTGCGTGCGGGTATTCAAGTCAGTGCGCGCATGCACAAGATCTGAGGTGGACTTGACGGTGATCACATATCCAGCGAACCGCTGCGGTTTCCAGCACGTTTAGACGTCCGTGACATATTAATCGACGCGCCAACGCGGCCCGCGTACCGCAGCAAAAAATACAATCCAGAAACTGCCAAGCAGCAAAGATTCTGAGCTCACGATGACCGGAGCCACGCGTCTCGCGCGCCGCCTCTTAACCGTAGGCCGCATCGGTGCCAATCCTGTTGGCGCCGGAGCGCGCGCTGCCCGCGGCGCGACAGCGGCGGTCCGCGGCCGCGCTCTGTCGACGGCTGCGCCTCATGAAATCTTCGGTTTGTGCGACCCGCCGTTGGTCGACCCGGAGACGTTGCGCAGCCGCTGGCGCGAGGAAGTGCTGAGCTTGTTTGACACGCCGTCGGCGTGTCCCGACGACGACCGCCTCCGGTGGCGCGAACAATGCCTCGCCATCGCGACCGGTGGCGCGCCGTTGGAGGCCCCACCGCCGCGATCACACGAGCTCGACGGCTACTGCTCCTGAGCAGAGCACCTTCCTGTGCGCCCCTCCCCGTTTGTTGTCTCGGCTCTAAGCATAGCTTTTTGTTACTTTTATGATCATCCGAAGGGTGCTACTGCGCTGGACAAGTCGAAGCGCACGGAGCTCGGAGCTCGTCTCTTTTCGTCTTCAAATCGGGTTTTCTCAGGCAAACCAGGCTCGAGCTGCGCTAGGGGCTGTGCCAGCACCGACGCGCTTAGCAGAGCAACGCATTGTCCATCTCACTGCACGTATCAAAAGTCCCATCTACAGCACCTGCTAGCGCGTCCTAACAAATCCCTGGGAGTGCCCTGCTGGATTCAAAAGCCTCACGCCGCACGCCTTCGGCGCGACGTAACCATGCGCCTGCTCGCGGCACTGCTGCTGGGCGCCGCCGCCGGCGACCACTACCACACGCTCGGCCTGCGGCGGCGCGCCTCGCAGAAACAAATAAAAAAGGCCTACCGCGCCCTGGCCAAGACCCACCACCCCGACAAGGGCGGCGACGTCGAGCAGTTCGCGGCCGTCGCGTCGGCCTACGAGGTGCTGGGGGACGAAGGTAAGAGAAGGCGCTACGACACCGAGCGGCTGGGGAGCGAGCACGGCTTCGGGGGCGGCCACGGCTTCCGCGACCCGCACGGCTTCGGCCAACGGCCCCAGCGCTTCGTCTACGTGCGCCGGAACGGGCGCATGTATAGGGTGCCCCTCGACGACTACGATCACTTCGAGCGGTCGCACGAAGGGGGCGACTCGGCCGTCTCGCTGCAGATGGTCGCGCTCGCGCTCCTCGCGGCGTTCTTCTACTTCTCGTCCGCCGTCGCCGCGGACGTCAACGGGACCGGCATGCCGCGCGCCCCGGCGGGCTACGAGGCCGACGTGGACGAGGACGAGGACGCGCCGCCGCCGCTCCTCGATGCCTCTTCGTCCATTCGAGCGCTCAAGGCCGAATGTGTGCGGCGCTGCCTGTCGACCGAGGGCTGTGCCGAGAAGGGTGACCTGCTGCGGCTGCTCGGTATACCTGTGTAAAGTGATGTTGTATAAACTCATCGATAGCGTCAAATAGAAACTGTGTGTGTGTGTGTGAGTGACTGCTTATTGTTGTGCCCGGCCCGAGGTAAGAAACCCGCACGCACGCGCAAATAAAATTGCTAAAAAAAATCGCCTCGTACGCTGCTCCTAGGGCACGCAAAAGACACATCTCGCGACCAATCGAACAACGAACCACCTCGCCAAGCGCGAGAAACTCCGTCGACTTCCTCGGGGACGAGGCGCCCCACGCCGCGTCGCCGCCCAGTGCCGCGCCGGCGGCGCCGAACGCGACGGACGCGCGGACCTCCGTCCCGGCCAACCTAAGGGACACCTTCGGCGGCACCGTGCCGAAAGCGCCGCCGCAGTCGAACGCCAAAGAGACCCTGCACACGGCCTGCAAGCGCGGCCTGTACGACGTGGTCAAGGAGAAGTTAAAGACGGACCGGCATCTCATAGACGGCGGCGATTCCGAAGGCTTCGCGCCCTTGCACTTGGCGGCGGCCAACTGCCCCGTAACGTTAACGGTACGGGGCACACACACAAAACCCGCACGTTCTTAACCCGCACGTTAGTAATAATTACAACAAGAAGAACGCCGATTTAGCCTACTTCCCACAGTCCCCCGTAGCTATAAACGCGTTCAAAATGATCCTCTCGGTCGTGCGAACACATTCGTCGCAAAAAGGTAATTCATTAGTTACACAACTTTCTGAGTTTGTGGCCTGGCGGCTTCGGGCCCGCGCCCTTGACTATCGAGGCAGCTTTTCTAGCCATGGCAACTTTTCCCTGCGTTTCCGGAGAACCAAATTCGTCGAGCAGCGCCAAGCTCGCCCGGATGGCCTTCGGGCCCTGCTTTTTAACCGCCCTAACAACCTTCCGGATTTTTGATTTTCCAATGCCCTCTCCCGATTGAGCCAACATGTACCCAGTCCCCGACTGGGAAAGAAACGCTTTGCTTGAAAAGACCTCAGTCGATGCATTTAGAATTGGCATATTGTTTTTGTTTACCTTATTTATACATAATAAAAAAACTATCGAAAAACTTTTTTACCGCTTGGAGTCAATGTATATCTAAGCGTTTTATTACGTGGCATGTCACGTTTTTTGGGGAGGATTATAACGGCTCGTCCGTCTGGAGAGAACTCATTCTGAGCTAAAACTTCGGCGATTTGATCCGGAGACAACCTGTCAAGAATAGCTCCGTAATTAGACAGTTTTTTAATCTGTTTGGCGGTTAAATCAGCAAAATCGTATTCCTGAAATGCTTCAGCGATCGCAACTGATGTATCAAAAACGTCATCGGGTTCAATTACGGTCGCCTGTGCCATTTCTGGCTGTTCTCGACGACCAGGAGGGTAATCCTGACCGTCAAAACGATTTGTAGCGCCGGGCAAGATGTAGTCGTCGTAATTCATATTTTAATGTTTTGTTATTATGAATTACTTTTTTTGCGAC
>Ga0302122_10002264_pt1 | contig 12064 bp, 8 predicted proteins | sample CB21_SCM_MG_FD_203115 | JGI IMG/M metagenome (GOLD analysis project Ga0302122, IMG submission 203115) | Marine microbial communities from Western Arctic Ocean, Canada - CB21_SCM | ecosystem: Environmental > Aquatic > Marine > Oceanic | place: Canada: Western Arctic Ocean | collected 2017-09-28
AGGCGGTCGATGCGGTTTTCGCGGATGACGACGTCAGGGGTGGCGTGTCGGCGGGCAGTATCCGCCATACCGCACATCGCCGGGGCCAGGCCGGACTGGTCGAACTGTGGCCGCCGGTGATCCCCGACGAACGTATCGATGCCGAACCCTGGGCCAGCCCCGATACGCTCCGCAACGACGACACCCCGGCGCGGCGGCTGGCGCATGCGATTGCCGGGCGGATTCAGAAATGGTTGCGCGACGGCGAGCGGCTTGCCAGCGCCGACCGGCCGATCCGGCCCGGCGACATCTTGGTGCTGGTGCGGCGGCGCACCGATTTCGTCGATAATCTGATCCGCGAGCTGAAGGACCGCAGGGTAGACGTCGCCGGGTTGGACCGCATGGTGCTGACCGACCAGCTGGCGGTGCGCGACCTGATCGCGCTCGGAGATTTTGCGCTGATGCCGCACGACGATCTCAATCTTGCCGCCCTTCTTAAAGCGCCACTGATCGGTTTTGATGAGGATCAGCTCTTCGATGTCTGCCATGGACGGGAAGGATCGGTATGGGCGTCCCTGCGGGTCCGCGCCCGCCGCGATCCCGGCTGCGCGGCGGCGTTCCGCACGCTGACCGATATCCTGAACCGTGCTGATATGACCCCGCCATTCGAATTTTTCGCCCATATCCTGGGGCCGATGACGGGCCGGGTGCATCTGCTGGCACGGCTCCGCGAGGAAGCCAACGATCCGATCGACGAGTTTCTCGCGCTGGCGCTCGGCTACGAGCAATCGCACCCGCCGTCGCTGCAGGGATTTCTGCGCTGGCTCGAAGAGGGTCAGGCCCAGATCAAACGCGATCTCGATCAGGGGGTGCGCGACGAGGTCCGCATCATGACCGTTCACGGGGCCAAAGGGCTGCAGGCGCCGATCGTATTCCTCGCCGACACCATGCAGGTTCCGCGGCCCGATGCCGGGCTGATGTGGGACGCGAGAGACGACAAGGAGATTATGATCTGGCCGCCGCGGGCCCGGGTGCGCGAACGGCACGCGCTCCGTCTCGCTGCCGCTGAGCGTGCCCGCCAGGACGAAGAATACCGGCGGCTGCTCTATGTCGCCATGACCCGGGCGGAGGACCGCCTGTACGTTACCGGCTACGGCACGCGGCAAAGTGCGCCCGACGGGGCGTGGCGCAACCTGATTGCGCGCGGGCTCGACGGGTTCGCGACGCCGTTCGCGTTCGACTCCCGTGACGGTGGGGTGGACGACAACGTCCTGCTCGGCTGGACCGGTGACGGTCTGCGCCTGGAGAACCCGCAAACCAGCGTGCCGGACCGCAAGCGCGATGCCGGCGCGGCTGCGGCGGCGATACCGGATCTTCCCGTGTGGGCGGATACCCCGGCGCCGGACGAGCCGGAACCGCCCCGTCCGTTGGCGCCGTCGCGGCCCGCCGCGTCCGAACCCGCGCCGCGATCGCCTCTCGGCGACGATCGCGGTATCGCCTTCCAGCGCGGATTACTCGTGCACCGGCTGCTGCAAACCCTGCCCGATGTCGCGGCGAATACCCGTGAACGGGCGGCGCGCGCATTCCTTTCCCGCCCGGTCCACGATCTCGATCCGGGCCGGATCGACGCCCTGCTGATGGAGACTTTTGCGGTATTGGATCATCCCGAATATGGCGATCTGTTCGGATCCGGGTCCCGCGCCGAGGCCCCGGTGGCAGGTGTTATCGGCGGTACTGCTATTTCAGGGCGGATTGACCGGCTCGTCATTGGCCCGGATGACGTTAAAATACTGGATTTCAAGACGAATCGTCCTCCGCCGGCACTAGCGGAGGATGTTCCCGCCATCTATCTGCGTCAGATGGCGGCATATCGGTCGCTATTGGCAGAAATTTATAAAGATCAAAGGGTTGAATGCATTCTGTTGTGGACCGATGGGCCGCGATTAATGCCGCTGGACGCAAAGCTGCTGGACGTTTACGCGCCTTGACCGAACCCCTGTGCAACCCTAGATTCAATAACATGACGCGAAAGCCGGGCCTGCCCGGCCGGATACATAGAGGAAGCAAAAATAATGGCGAGCAAACCAGTTTCTGACGATTCATTCGACGCCGATGTTCTTGGCGCCGAAGGCCCCGTTCTCGTCGATTTCTGGGCCGAATGGTGCGGTCCGTGCAAACAGATCGGCCCGTCGCTCGAGGAAATTTCGGACGAGATGGGCGATGCTATCACCGTCGCCAAGGTCAATATTGACGAAAATCCGATGACGCCTTCCAAATACGGCGTGCGCGGTATCCCGACCCTCATCCTGTTCAAAAACGGTGAGGTCGCCGCGACCAAGGTCGGCGCGTTGCCCAAGAGCAAGCTGCTGGAATGGATCCAGGCGTCGGTTTGACCCGGTTCTGATTAAGACATGAAAACCCCTCATTTTGCGGGGCTTTTTGTTGGGTGATTTGATGTTGTTCGAGACGCACCCCTTTCCCTTGCACTCCCCCGCCCAACCCGTTATAACCCGCCGCCTTAACGCAAGCGGTCCGGCCTGAAGGGCATGCCGAGGCTGCTTATCCGACGTCCGCGCCCCGCTGGTGGAAACCGGTGGCAGGGTGCAAAAACAAAGGAGACGGAAATGCCCAAACTGAAGTCGAAAAGTAGCGCTAAAAAGCGTTTCCGCACGACGGCGTCCGGCAAAGTCCGGGCAAATTTCGCGAAAAGACGCCACAACCTCCGCAAACGTACGCAGAAGATGAAGCGCAACGCACGCGGCACGCAGATATTGGCCGATGCGGATGCCCGCATGGTCAAATCCTATCTGCCCTACGCTCGTTAAAGGAGGTTTGACATGGCACGTGTAAAACGGGGCGTCACGACGCACGCCCGGCACAAGAAAGTCCTGAAAAAGGCAAAAGGTTATCGCGGCCGGAATTCGAAAGTCTTCAAGGTCGCGGTTGAGAAGGTCGAAAAGGCCGGTCAATACGCCTATCGCGACCGGCGGGTAAAGAAGCGCAATTTCCGCGCGCTCTGGATCCAGCGGATCAACGCGGGCGCTCGGCTGCACGGCATGACCTACTCGACGTTCATGAACGGCGTGCACAAAGCGGGCATCGAGCTTGACCGCAAGGTGCTTGCCGATCTTGCCGCGCAGGAGCCGGAGGCTTTTGGCAACGTTGCGGAACAGGCCAAGGCCGCCCTCGACACCGCAGCCTAAGCCGGAATTTCGGTTGTATTCCGCTCGCGTGGGATCGCGCCGGCACCGGAACAAACGACGCACAACAAACGTTTGGGGCGGGCGGTGAAAATCCGGCCGGGCTTTCGTTATGGATGATCTCGATCAGTTGAAGACCGACCTGCTGGCCCAGGTGGACGACGCCGATCTCGCGGCGCTTGAAGACTTGCGCGTCGCGGCTCTGGGAAAATCGGGCACCATCACCGAAATGGTCAAGGGTATTGGCCAGTTGCCGCCGGACGAACGCCGCGATGCGGGCCAGCAACTCAACGCGGTCAAGAATGCGGTCGCCGATGCCATCGATGCGAAAAAGCAAACGCTTGAAGCCGCCGCGCTCGACGCTAGCCTGTCGGAAGACCGCATCGACGTCACCCTGCCGGCGCGTCCCGAAGGGGCTGGGCTCATCCATCCCATAAGCCAGACAATCGACGAAATGGTCGCGATTTTCTGCGAGATGGGATTCACGGTCGCGGAAGGCCCCCATATCGAGACCGATTTCAACAACTTCACGGCACTCAATATTCCACCCGAACATCCGGCGCGCCAGGATCACGACACCTTCTATCTACCCCCCGGCGAAGACGGCGAACGCAAGGTGCTGCGCACCCATACATCACCGGTGCAGATCCGCACCATGCTGTCAGAAAAGCCGCCGATCCGCATCGTCGTGCCAGGGCGGACCTTCCGCGCCGATCACGATGCGACGCACTCGCCGATGTTCCATCAGATCGAGGCGCTGGTGATCGACGAGGCGATCCATATGGGCCATCTGAAGGGCTGCCTGATCGAGTTTTGTCGCGCGTTTTTCGATGTCGACGATCTGCCGGTGCGGTTTCGCCCGTCCTATTTCCCGTTCACCGAACCGTCGGCCGAGGTCGATATCGGTTGCTCGCGCGAAGGCGGCGGGCTGACCATCGGCGCCGGCGCCGACTGGCTCGAAATTCTCGGCTGCGGCATGGTCAATCCGCACGTGCTGGAAAACTGCGGCATCGATTCCACCAAATATCAGGGCTTTGCCTTCGGCCTCGGGATCGAGCGCGCGGCGATGCTCAAATACGGCATTCCAGATTTGCGCACGTTTTACGAATCGGACATCCGCTGGCTGAAACATTACGGCTTCGCGCCGCTGGACGTGCCCAATGTCGCGGCAGGTTTGGTTGGGGGGCGGGGCCGATGAAATTCACCTTCGACTGGCTAAAGGACCACCTGGACACCGACCGGCCGCTCGCCGATATCGTCGAAAAGCTGTCGATGATCGGACTTGAGGTCGAGGGCGTCGAGGACCGTGCCGCAGCACTGGCATCGTTTCGCGTCGCCCAGGTGGTATCGGCCGAAAAACACCCCGATGCTGACCGGCTGAAAGTCTGCATGGTCGATTGCGGCGACGGCAATCCTATCCAGGTCGTGTGCGGCGCGCCCAATGCGCGGGCCGGCATGAAGGGCGTGTTCGCTGCGTCCGGCGCCTATATTCCGGGCATCGACGTCACCCTGAAGAAAAGCAAGATCCGCGGCCAGGATTCGAACGGCATGCTGCTGTCCGAACGCGAAATGGGCCTGTCGGAGGATCATGAAGGCATCGTCGAACTGCCGGAAGATGCCGAGATCGGCTCTTCAGCGGTCGCGGCGATGGGGCTGTCCGATCCGGTGATCGAAATCGGGCTAACCCCCAACCGCCAGGACTGCGCCGGCATCCGCGGCATCGCCCGCGATCTTGCCGCGGCAGGTCTCGGCACGCTGAAACCGCTGGACGCGCCGGAATTGGCCGGCACGTTCGCGCCCCCGATCAAATGGCAGCGCGATCTGCCGGACGGCGCGCAGGATGCCTGCCCGCTGGTGGTCGGCCGCTATTTTCGCGGCGTGAAAAACGGCCCAAGCCCGCAATGGCTGCAGGACCGTCTACAGGCAATCGGATTGCGGCCGATCTCGGCACTGGTCGATATCACCAATTACGTTACTTTCGATCTCGCCCGCCCGCTGCACGTGTTCGATGCTGCGAAAATGTCGGGCGATGTGACCATGCGTCTTGCCACGGACGGCGAGACCGTCAAGGCCCTCGACGGCGCGGAATACACCCTCGACGGCACCATGATTGTGATCGCTGACGACAATGGCGTCGAGGCGATCGGCGGCGTCATGGGCGGCGAGGCGTCCGGCGTGACCGAAGATACGACCGACGTCTTCGTCGAAGTCGCCTTGTTCGATCCGGTGCGCACCGCGACCAGCGGGCGAAGGCTCGGCATCATGTCCGATGCGCGCTACCGGTTCGAACGCGGGGTCGATCCCGAAAGCGCGAATTGGGGCGTCCATGTCGCGACCCGGATGATTCTCGATCTGTGCGGCGGCGACGCGTCCGAACTGACAATCGCTGGCGACATGCCCGCCTGGCAGCGCGAAGTGCATTTGCGCAAAAGCCGGGTCGCAGGGCTCGGCGGGCTCGACGTGCCGGGCGACGAACAAATGCGTATCCTTGCCGATCTCGGCTTCGCGCCGGTGGACGAGGGCGAAACCATCCGCACCCAGGTGCCGTCGTGGCGCCAGGACATCGACGGCGAGGCCGATCTGGTCGAGGAAGTGCTGCGTATCCGGGGCTATGACAACATCCCCGTGGTACCGCTGCCGCGCGACACCACCGTGTCCGCGCCGGCGTGGTCACCGAGCCAGCGCCGCGAATCCGCCGCCCGCCGGGCACTTGCCGCGCGCGGCATGACCGAGGCGGTGACGTTTTCCTTCATGAAACGCGACACCGCCGAATTGTTCGGCTTTTCCAACGAAGCGCTGGTGATCGACAACCCGATTTCCGCCGACCTCGATGTGATGCGCCCGTCGATCCTGCCCAACCTGCTGGATGCCGCCCGGCGCAACGCCGATCGCGGCTATGCCGATGTCGCGCTGTTTGAGGTCGGGCCCAAATATTCCGGCGACGGCGATGACGGCCAGGCGATCGTTGCCGCCGGTATCCGCACCGGCCAGAATGCGGGCCGGCACTGGGCCGAACCAGCGCGCCCGGTCGACGCGTGGGACGCCAAGGCCGATGCGCTGGCCGCGCTCGAGGCCGCCGGTGCGCCGGTCGGCAATCTGCAGGTCACCGCCGATGCGCCGCCGTGGTATCACCCCGGCCGGTCCGGCGTGCTGCGCCTCGGCCCCAACGCGCTGGCGTCGTTCGGCGATATTCATCTCGGCGTGTTGCGGGCGATGGATATCGACGGCCCGGCGGTCGGCATCGTCGTCAATCTGCATCTGATCCCCGTGCCCAAGCAGAAAAAAGGCAAATCGGGCGGGGGCGCCGCGCGGCCGTTACTGAGCCTCTCGCCGTTCCAGCCGGTCCACCGCGATTTCGCCTTCGTCGTCGAGGCGGATGTGGCCGCCGGCGATATCGTCCGCGCCGCCTCGGGCGCCGACAAGGATCTCATCACGGATGTCAGCGTTTTCGACCTTTACGAGGGCGAACATGTTGCCGCTGGCCAGAAATCCGTTGCCATCGCCGTCACCCTGCAGCCGGTCGAGGCCACATTGACCGACGCCCGGATCGACGCTGTCGCCACCAGAATTACCGCCGAGGTGCAGAAACGCACCGGTGGCGTTTTGAGGGGATAGAGACTGCACGCCGTGACAGACCTCGCCCATATCCGCAATTTCGCGATCATCGCCCATATCGATCACGGCAAGTCGACGCTTGCCGACCGTCTGATCCAGGAATGCGGCGGGGTCGAGCAGCGCGACCTGAAAGAGCAGATGCTCGATACCATGGATATAGAGCGCGAGCGTGGCATCACCATCAAGGCGCAGACCGTGCGGCTGATGTACAAGGCCGCCGACGGCGATACCTATCAGCTCAATCTGATGGACACGCCCGGCCATGTCGATTTTACCTACGAGGTCTCGCGCTCATTGGCGGCCTGTGAAGGCTCGCTGCTGATCGTCGATTCGAGCCAGGGGGTCGAGGCGCAGACGCTCGCCAACACCTATCTTGCAATCGACGCAAGCCACGAAATTATTCCTATCCTGAACAAGATCGATCTGCCGGCGGCGGAGCCCGAACGCGTCCGCCAGGAGATCGAGGACGTGGTCGGCATCGACGCGTCCGACGCGATCAAGGTTTCGGCGAAAACCGGCGAGGGCGTGGCCGACGTGCTGGAAGCGCTGGTCGCACGCCTGCCGGCGCCGACCGGCGACCGGGATGCGCCGCTGAAGGCGTTGCTGGTCGATTCCTGGTACGATTCTTATCTTGGCGTCATCGTGCTGGTGCGGGTGCGCGACGGCGTGCTCAAGAAGGGCATGAAAATCCGCATGATGGGCACCGGTGCGACCCATCAGGTCGATATGACCGGCGTGTTCACGCCCAAGCGCAAGGACGTCGCCGAGCTCGGCCCCGGCGAAGTCGGGTTTATTACCGCCACGATCAAGACGGTGGCCGATGCGAAAGTCGGCGACACCCTGACCGACGAACGCCGCCTCGCGATCGAACCGCTGGAAGGGTTCAAGCCCAGCGTGCCGGTTGTGTTCTGCGGCCTTTTCCCGATTGATGCTGCGGATTACGAGGATCTGCGCGACAGCATGGCGAAGCTGCGGCTCAACGATGGCAGCTTCCATTATGAGCCGGAAAGTTCCGCCGCCCTCGGATTCGGTTTCCGCTGCGGCTTCCTCGGATTGCTGCATCTCGAAATCGTGCAGGAACGGCTCAGCCGGGAATTCGATCTCGATCTGATTGCCACGGCGCCGTCGGTGGTCTACCGGATCCATTTGACCGACGGCAGGATGCAGGAACTCCACAACCCGGCTGACATGCCCGACGTGGTCCGCATCGATTATATCGAGGAGCCGTGGATCGAGGCGACGATCCTCGTCCCCGACGACCATCTTGGCTCGATCCTCAAGCTGTGCGAGGAACGCCGCGGCATCCAGCGGAACCTGACCTATGCCGGCGACCGCGCCATGCTGGTCTATAAGCTGCCGCTGAACGAGGTCGTGTTCGATTTCTACGACCGGCTGAAATCGGTCAGCCGCGGCTATGCCAGCTTCGATTATCAGCTAACCGGTTACGAAGAGGGCGAGCTGGTAAAGCTCTCCATCCTGGTGAACGCCGAGCCGGTCGACGCGCTGTCGATGATCGTCCACCGCAGCCAGGCGGAGCATCGCGGCCGCGCCATCTGCGGTCGGCTAAAGGACCTGATCCCGCGCCAATTGTTCAAGATTCCGATACAGGCGGCGATCGGCGGCAAAATCATCGCGCGTGAGACGATTTCCGCGATGCGCAAGGACGTCACCGCCAAATGCTACGGCGGCGATATCAGCCGCAAGCGCAAGCTGCTGGACAAGCAGAAGGAAGGCAAAAAGCGCATGCGCCAGTTCGGGTCGGTCGAGATTCCGCAATCGGCGTTTATCGAAGCGCTCAAGATCGGCGATCAGTAAGGATTTTTTCCTTAGCGCCGGGGTCCCCGGACCTTGCCGCGCGAACGGCACAGCCAGATCAGCAGCAGCCCGGGCAGGGCGAATACCAGCCAAGCCGGCGCGGTCAGAATGTTCTGGATAACGCCTTCCCACAGCCATGCCCAGACGTAGCGCTGGACGACCGCCTGGGTGACGTTGAGCGACGCCGTGCCCAATGCCTGGTCGAGACGGAACCACAGCTCGCCGAGGGCGATCAGCCGGTATCCATCGCCCTCCAGCGCGCTCAGCGCCTCGTGGCCAAGCAGGACCAGCGCCAGCGCCAGCAATGCCCAGCCTATAATGCGGCCCGTCTTCATACGCGTTTCATACCCGACCCATTTCACGTCAGCCTAACATAGGCTGGAAACGTCTGGAAACCGCCGTTTGGACCCTTGCGTCGACGGTGCGCCTTCGGCATTATTCGCCGCCGCGGAGGGGTGGCCGAGTGGTTGAAGGCGCACGCTTGGAAAGCGTGTATGCGGGTAACCGTATCGAGGGTTCGAATCCCTCTCCCTCCGCCAATTACCTGTCCAACCCCATCATACGCCTTGTATCTGTCCTCCCAGGCTGCTCGTTAGCGACATACCTGGCTATCTGGGACCGCAGCAAGCTGGAAGGGCGCGGTCGCCCCGTCACATTACCGAATGCCTTCGCTCTAGACCCGTGGGGCGTGGACCGCCATTCGAAAGCACGAGCCCTCAGAGCGTTGAAAGGTGGGGGATTAATTTCTGTAACCCGATCCATTGGCCGTGCACCACGGATCACGCTCCTTGATCCGAGGGGCAATGAGATGGGTGGAGCTGACAGCTAACCGGGCACACTGGCCCTCAATCTAATCCCATAAATGCTTATAGCCTTTTAGACTTTATGAAAGTGATCTAACGTCTTGGTATGCCCGACGAACAACCCGGCAAACAACTCGGCCCCATAAGGCCTGGAGGCGCCCTGCAAACCACTTCCGGTGCTCCTCGAGTGGTATCGACGGTCGTTTCGGACGCGCTCAGTATCGCGAAGACCAGGGCGGAGAAACTGATTGTAATTGAAGGCCGTCAGTTCAACGGAGACAGCTATAATCAGCTTCAGATTTGGGCCAACGAATTAATAGTCCCTGGGACCGCCTCTGTAAGTTTGGCCCAGCTATTTAGTTCGCTAGAAAACATGTCATTCAATGCTAAGGGACAGTGGGTCAGCGAAGAGTGGCTATCGTCCCGTTTTCGGAGAATTTATTGACTATCGCTTACCGCTCTATGCGCGGCAAAGATACCTGCCACGGAGGATTCCAACCGTGCCCAGTCTTCGATTGATTTTATCGGTCTTCAGCCTGTGTCTGGCGGTCCCGCAGGCTGCCCTGTCTAATGACACCACGAACCTAGACCCTCAACTCACCAGTCGGGGCTGGGAGGAAATCACCTTTGATGGCAAGACGCCAAACACCTACGCTAGCTGTGGTCAGAACTGCGTAGAAATCACAACGTCGGACAGTGTCTCCATGATTGGTAGGGATGTCGGCGTTGACCTGGCCCGGACCCCGATTCTCAGGTGGGAATGGCAGGTCGAGAACCCGGTCACCCCCTCGGACCTGACAGCCAAGGGCCGGGATGATCGCGCCGCAGCCCTGTATGTAACCTTTCCCTACGATCTGGATACCGCCACGTTTTCCGAGAAGATGCTGCGCCCGATCGTCGAACTGGCCCGCGGCCCGGATGCGCCCGGACGGGTAATTTCATACGTCTGGGGCAGTTTCGGCAAAACCGGGGATGTGCTGGAAAGCCCCTACGGCGGCGCCGCTAGCGTCATGGTCGTCTGCCGCAACCAAGAAGCACCCGTTGGCGCCTGGGTATCGGAACGTTTCGACGTGGTGGCCGACTACCAACGGATTTTCGGCGCCGCTCCGCGCACTGTCGCGCACGTCCTGCTGAGCTCCGACAGTGACGATACGGGTGCCACCAATCGTGCCCGCGTCCGTAACATTCTCTTCAACGCCGACTGAGGACGGGCGCATCGTCAATGAGGTTCGCGGCATCAACCGGTTAACATACGATAGCGAATGACGAATGCCCGCCTACATCGAACGATAATTAACTAACGAGCCTCTGGACCTGACTACAGGAACAAGCTTTTCCAGAGGCTTTGGAATATCCCAAATCAAATAGCTTTTTTGCAACCCTGATATAGCTTTTTGTTTCCCAGATACAGGGGTTTTCCGACGCAATCGTCTAACCGACACAGGCGAGGCCGGAATCGTTTAGCCAGCGTTTGTCTGCCTGTCACTGGGGTATGAGCCCGTCCCTCTTGAGCTCATACGTGATCCACTTGAGCTTAGCATTGATCGCCTTGACCCGTGCAACGTGGGCCCTGGACCGTCGTCCGTGCTTCGTGTGCGCGGCTATGGAGCGTGCCTTGCCTTCAGGTGTCCAAGGTCCGGTGCTCAGGCCGCCATGCAACCGACACCTGGTCTTTCCTTTGAGGGCCGCCTTCTGGCAGGGGGTGCCCCGGGGGGTTTTAGCGAGGCAGCGTTTGCCAGCCCAATCGGGACCAAAACGCGTTGCCCTGCCGACTTCGATCAGCGGTTTGTGGTTAACTATTTCCACCGGTTTTCTTCGCCATTAAAAGGCTCGGGCGTCCATCAATTTATGCAAGGCCCTGTCTGAGGGCCTTAGCCCTGTCCCATGGACCGTGCGCCACGGCCCTCGGCCCACTACTCAAGGGCCGCGAGACACGCTGCCCCGACCGCATGACGGTCATCCGCCTGATGCTGTTTCAGCAACCCGTTGTCGACCAGCAGCTCGACGCCACCCTTGCCGATCTCGCCGTCATAGCCCGCAAGGTCTGGTGAAGATCCCGGATCTGTATCGGCCACAACGTCCCACCCTGGAGAGCGTTAAGGCTGCCATACAAATAAAAGTTGGGGGTTTTGAGCCAAACCCGGCCCAAGCCCCCAACCCCTTGAACCACGCCCGCTGATCCAAGGCTACCGGTCCGGCCGGAGAGCTTATCCAGTTATTGAAACGGGGGCCGTGGTCCATGATCCGCGATGAACTGTGCCTGGTATCGTGTGCGCCGAACAAGGGCCACGGCTCACGGGCCATGGGCACTTTGAGGTGCTCCCAGCTACCCCTTTGTATCGGGGCAGGAACTGTATTTGGTCCAAAAGGACCCGACCAAGATCCCTAAGATTGCAGGGCGTTCAATTGTCGGTGGACGGGGGCACCCGAGTATTCCAGACGAACCCTATCTCATCCAACCGCTGACGGCGCCCTGGAGAAAGGGTGTCTTTTTTATCGCTGAGTGACGACCCAGCTCCCGAGATTGTCACCCTCTTTGTGCTCTTTAGGCACCCTGCAATGGTCCTCACGCTGTTTGAAGCGCGCTAGCGCCGCAAAGCCTTCCTCCCAATCGGTGGAAAATGACCCCCAGAGCCAACAGACGCTTAGATT
>Ga0302122_10002265_pt1 | contig 12063 bp, 10 predicted proteins | sample CB21_SCM_MG_FD_203115 | JGI IMG/M metagenome (GOLD analysis project Ga0302122, IMG submission 203115) | Marine microbial communities from Western Arctic Ocean, Canada - CB21_SCM | ecosystem: Environmental > Aquatic > Marine > Oceanic | place: Canada: Western Arctic Ocean | collected 2017-09-28
AAATTTAATTTTTTTTCAAAAGATATCAGTGGAACGTTAAAAATGGAACCATTATGGAAAAGATCAATTAATAATGTTGAAAAACAGTTAGGTCATTTAATAGGAAAATTATATGTGAGTAAATTCTTTTCAGAAGAATCAAAAAAAATTGCTGATGGTATGATTAAATTTATAAAAGGTGAATTAAGATACAAATTAAAAACTAATGATTGGATGGAAGAAAAAACAAAAAAAATGGCTCTAGATAAAATAGATAAAATGAATGTAAAAATTGGTTATCCTAACAAGTGGAAGAGTTATGAAGATTTAAAAATTTCATCAAAAAATAGTTACTTTAAAAATAATTTAAATTCTAATAAATTTGAAGTATTACAAAATTTAGATGAAGTATACAAACCAAGAAATAATAGTAAATGGTTTATGTTTGCACATCAAGTAAATGCATATTATTCTCCTTCTTTTAATGAGATTGTTTTTCCTGCTGGAATCTTACAAGCGCCATTTTTTGATAAGGATTATGATATTGAATTAAATTTTGGTGGAATAGGAAGTGTAATTGGTCATGAAATGACTCATGGTTTTGATGATCAAGGTTGTAAATTTGATGGAGATGGTAATCTTTTTAATTGGTGGACTGATAATGATAGAAAAGAATATAGAGGAAAAACAAAACTTATTGAAGATCAATTTAAAAATTATATAATTGAAGGAGAAAATTTAAATGGAAAATTAACTTTAGGAGAAAATATTGCTGATTTAGGTGGTGTTTCCATATCTTTGAGAGCATTAGAATCATATTATGATAATAAATTAAGCAAGGAAGAGTTATGCGATGCAAAAAAGAAATTTTTTGGAAATTATGCTACTATTTGGAGATGTAATACAAGAAAGAAGGAAATTTTAAAACGAGTTATAGAAGACCCACATTCGCCCCCTGTTTTTAGAGTAAACGGTGTATTATCAAATTTAAATGATTTTTATGAATGTTATAATTTGAATGAGAATCATAAATTATGGAGAAACAAATCTTTAAGGGCTAAAATTTGGTAAAATAAATTTAAATTTTTTATTATATATATTAATAAGTATGTTGTTTATAATAAAAATTTTATTATTTTTAGCTTTGTATATTTTTATGGATTATATGTTAGGTGAAGTCAAGGGGAAATATTATCTAATTCATTCATTAAATAATATAATTATAGTATATTTAACATTACCATCGTTAATATATACATACACGCATTTTTTAACTTTTTATGAATTCGAAGATGATATGAATTCTGTAATATTAACATATTCTTTACATCTATACCATATTATAATATATTTTAAAAAATTAAGATTTGATGATTGGTTACATCATATATTAATGTGTGGTGTAGCATTACCTTTAGCTATTTTATGTAATGGTGGAAGTTTATTAGGACATAGTTTATTTTTTTTAACAGGCTTACCCGGAGGAATAGATTATTTTTTAATATTTCTGAATAGAAATAATTTATTAAAAAAAATAACAGAAAAAAGAATTAATAGTTATCTAAATTTATGGTTAAGATGTCCAGGATGCATAGCTCATTCGACTATTACTATATTAGCATTTAATACATTTAATAATATATTTTCTATATCTTGGCTACAAGTAATTTCTTGTTGGTTAACTACTATTTTAGTTTATTGGAATGGTATTTATTTTATGAATCAAGTTGTTGAAAATTATGCTCTAGAAAAAAATAAAATAAAATACAAATAAAAATTGAATTATATTATTTAACATCATAAATTTATTAACATGGAAAAACACTTTAAAAAAACTTATGTTTGCGATAGATGTAAACGATGTGACTTTGCAAATGGACATGCTTTAGGTGGACACAAAAAATATTGTGGAAAATCTGAATATGAACATGTTAAAAAAAAGCAGAAGAATAATATTAACAAAAAAAGAAATTTAATTCAATTTGATAATAAAAAAATAGATGAATTAATTAATTTTAAAAATTATAGTATGCATGATAATTCTAGTGAATATTTTTTAATCGATGAAATTGAAAAAAATTGTGATATTTTTGATAACGAGTCGTACCCGTTTAATTACAATCAAGTAAATGATAATGAATATTACGATTAATTTATTTTTTTTACTTAGATAATTATTTTATTATACTTCGAATCTAAAAAATTTAAAAAGTATAACAAAAAAAACATATGTTTACAATTACTATTATTGATTGTTATTTGATAGACTAAATTAGATTCACCTAATAATCTAATTAATTTATTACTTTTTATTAAAATAAATACCACATAATTTTATATTAGGTTTTAATGATTTGATATAACATTTGTAATTATTAATTTTATTAATATTATATTTATGCATTATAATATTATTAAAATTTACATTTAAATTATATAGAATATTTATTATTTTTCAAAAATCGGTAATAAATTATTAACTGTTATTTTACTATATTTCCAAATTTGAGGTTCTTTTTTATAACGACTAAATATCTCACTTTTAGATAAAAAAGCATGACCAAATTTTATTCTATTTTCTAGTTTTTTATCATTCCATTTATCATCTTCTAAATCAACTTCTCTTGATGATTTTAAAAATGGTTTTCTCTCAAAATCAATTGGACCCATAACTTTAGGTTCAGTAAAGGAACATATTATCAAATAAAAAGTAAAATTAGTTTGTTTTTTCATTAAAGGAAATGTATATGGTAATAATTGTCTAATTGTTTTAATGCTAATATTATTTGCATCTTTGAATAAAACTTGCGATTCTTCTAATAATTCTCTCAATGCACCAAATTGTAAAGATTCATCTTCTTTTTCAATCATTCCGCCAGGAAATCCTAATTTATTTTTACCATTTTTCATAAATTTACTTCTTTTTTGAAGTAAATATTTATTTTCACCTGTCTTTTTATTTCTCCAAATAATAACCAACGATGTATTTGTTATTTTCTTGTTATCTTTTTTAAAAATAGGAAAATAAAATGGATTTTTAACAAGTTTATATTTAAACTTTTTTTCCATTAATATACTTAACATTAAAAAAACATTGATTTTTTATTTATAATATCTTAATTCAATATGTAATGAGTAAACTAAATGTAAAAGAAGAATTAAGACAATTTGTAAAAATGGTCAATAATATTGATTTGAATAATATTGTAAGTGAAGGACCTGAAAATTGTGAACATAATAATTCATCTATATTTTATCAAGGTATTTATAATTCAGAGGATTCTACTTATCAAATAATGGCATATAATAAAGAAATAACTTCTGAAAATATTAAAAAAATATTTGTATTATCAAATAGTAATAATAATAGAAAAAAAGGATCAATAGGAACAAGAGGTAAAGGAATTAAATTAATTTTCCATAAAATTGCTCAACATGTTGATGTAATAAATATTTCAACTAATGGAAATGTAGAAAGGTTTGACTTCAATATTAAAGAACATATGGAACAAGTTAACGATGTTAATAATAATGATACATTAGAAACTTTACACAATAATAATACTAGTAATAGAAAATATGTTAATTTTAAGAAGTTTAGTCAAGACAGAGGTATTATTGCTAATATTATAAATGATTTAACTGTTTATTTTGTAAAAAATAAATTAGAAACACCTAAATCTTTCATAATATGTCATGTAAAAGAAAATTTGATTGATGTAAATAATTCGGTGTTAAAAAAAACTCACGATGACTGTCTTAAAATATATGGTATAAAATATAATTATGTAAAAGCATTCAAAGTTATAATGTTTGAATTTAACTTATTAGCTAAAAAAGAATCTGATAAATTTAAATTTAAAAATATTGATAAAATTGATATTTTAGGATTAAATAATAAAAGAAATTCATGTACTTTTTATATTAAATATTTTAAAAGAGAATCTAGTAATCATTTTAATGATTATTGTATAATTTATATGAAAGATCAAAAGACAAAAAAATACAAATATTTATTATGGAAACCTCAAGGTCGAGAAAGAAAACCAAATTATGAAGAAATTAATAAAAATATTAGAAATAATTATTTAATTGAAAAATGTAAAAATTTAAAAGATTATGATTATTCAATTAATATTTATAGAATTAAGAAAGATTATTGGGATAATCAGAAAAAAATTTTGACTAGTAATGATATTCCTGTTTCAAAAACTGGAGTTTATTTTTTAACAGCTAATGATAACATTATATTATCAATAAATCCAAAAGCATGGTCAAAATATTGCAATAAGAATGTTGGGAATTGTGATGATTGGGGATATACTTCACGAATGGTTATTAAAATTAAAAACAAAAATTATTTTGATATTAGAGGAATAAAAACAGAATCTGATGCCACATCAGAAACATACAGAATAATTAAAAACATTTGGAATATTTTTAAGAAAACAAAAGAATATACAGAAAGTATAAAACATGGTAATAATTATAATAGTAAAATAAATTATATTGATATTAAAGAAATTATCAAAATAATGCTTAACAAAAATACAAAAAAAAAACATAAACTTGAACCTAAATCTGAACCTAAAACAAAATCTGAACCTAAATCTAATTCTGAACTTAAATCTGAAGCTGAATCTGAATCTGAACCTAAATCTAAATCTGAACTTAAATCTGAAGCTGAAACTGAACTTAAATCTGAAGCTGAATCTGAACCTAAACCTAAAACAAAGGATGGTTATATTTATTGTATTTATGATGAAACTAGACCTACATTAATTAAAATGGGAAAATCAGAAAAAAATTTAAAGAATGATAAAGAAAGAAAATTATCTGGATATATTAAAAGATATTTTCCAAAAGGTACAAAATGTATACAAACAATTAAAGTTTCAAATTATAATTTAGCAGAAAAACTTTTATTTGAACGATGTATGAATGAGAGATTAGGAGACTCAGAATGGTTTTATATTGATAAAATACAAAAAAAATTAAAAGATGGATTATTTGAGGGGATAAAAGCTGATGTAGATAAAAAAATATAAATATATAAAAAGATTTTGTTTTATAATATAAATGAAACAAAAATTTATAGCATATTGGGGTGGATATTTATATTCTCCTTCGCAGACTTTAAATATGTGCCCTGATTATATTGACACTGTAGTAATTGCATTTATTGGCCCAGATGAAAATAGTGAAGTAGAAACAACTTTTTTACACAAAATATTTTCAGAACAACAAATTAAAGATTGGATACATGATTTGAAGAAGAAAAAAATAAAAGTATTATTAAGTATTTTAGATACACCAAATAAACATTGGGATACTGTAGATTTTAATATTTTTGGAAAATCATTAAAAAAAATTATGATTGATTGGAATGTAGATGGTTTTGATATTGATGCAGAATCTGGAGAAAAAAGTGATGATTTTGTAAATTCATTTATTAATTTGATTAATTGTGTAAGGGAAGTAATTGGACCTAAAAAAATTTTAAGTTATACTTGCTATGAAGGTAAATATGGATTTGATGGTCAAATTCTTAGTAAAACAAGTAAGAAAATTAATTATATACAGACAATGGCATATTTTTATGATTATGATGAAATGACAAAATTATATGACTACTATAAAGATTTTATGGGAAATAAAATTTTAATAGGAGTAAAAGCAGGAAAGGAAGGAGATCAATATACACCATTAAATGAAGTAAAAAATTTATGCTTATGGAATAATAAAATGGGTATGATGTTATGGACTTTTAATAGAGATAATTTTAGTTATACACATGATAAAGAATGGATTTGGTGCGAAACAATTAATAAATATTTAAATTCTCAAATAAAAAAATCATCATCATTTGAAAAATTATCTCAAAATAGTAATTGTTTAATTTGTTAATCTTCATTATCTTTCAATCTTTAGATTAATAGTTTTAAATAAACATTTATGTGTTTGTTGTTTATCTTCCTGCTACTGCTGCTTCCATATGTGCTTGTGCTTGTGCTTGCGCTTGTGCTTGTGCTTGTGAGATTGTTTTGATTTGATTGATGTTAGCACCCTTTTTCGCCCCCCAATTGCCACCCCCACCGTTGTCGAAGGAACAAGTCTCCTTCGACAACGGGGAGACCAGTTGAATGGTGGCGGAGGAGCCCCAGACTTTCAACCCGTACTCGTCACTGTCTCCTTTTGTACAATTGTTGTGCACCGTCGTTTTGGCACCGATCAATGTGATGGAGGCACCATATGATACCCATACTCCACTCCATCCACAATGACGTACTTCCACATTGGTACATCTACCGACGACGCCTGTACCATATGCATTCACGCCATCATCCTCACACTGTTCCACAAGGACATCTTCCATTGTAAAGGAAGAGTGACAATCCACTCCAAACCCCTTTGCTTGACGCAGTGTCATGTGTTGCAGATGGCAATTCCCGTGAATTCCTTCGTTAAACAAAATACCACCCAGGACCACAATCTCACTTTTCGACACCATCGGATCACCCACAATGTTCATGGCGGAAGAAATCACCAAATGATCATCTTCGATCATGTGTTCTCTTTTCCCCAGAACAATGGTAGAAAAGCGTTTTCCTTTGAAAGTGTCTGAATAGTTAGTGTATTTTCCTCGGCCCATGTGCCATTCGACCAACTCAACTGCATCCTCTAACTTTTCACAATCTTCGGGCACACGGATTCCATTATTTTCCATCCCTGTAACTCTCCACTCGATAATCTCATCTATACGCTCTTCAAAATTATCATCATTGTCGTCATTTTTTATTTTTTTTATTTCAAGAAGTTCGTAAAAAGTATAATAATCATAGATCGCTGCCAGTAAGAATATTGGTAATTTCCGTTTTAAATTTAAATATTTTTTTTTATATTTAAAATATTTTTTTTTATAAAATAAATTATCATATGATAAATTATCCATATATATATATATAATTTAATTTTTAAAAAATTCCATAAAACAGTGTTTATAATAAATTCTAATAAGATGGAAAAGAATGAATGCGAATATTGTTAGATAATATTGTAAAATATAAATGTTATCATCATTTACTATGATGAATCATGTCAATTATTAATGACTAAAAAATCAGATAAGTATACATGTATATATTGTAATCTATTAAAATTAGAATATAAAATATAACAAAAAAAATTGAAAAAAATTAGCAATCTATATGATATAAATTACATGCATAGTCCACTAAGAAAAAATGGTATATATAATTTTGTACCATCACAAGTTAGCTTGGATAATACTATTTCAGCTTTTAAGAAATTAAGATTAAGAGCTGCGATTGAAGATACAAGGTGTAACATTGTGTATGATACTACAAATTTTCAAGATTTAGGAAAATTTGTTATAATAAAATGTGAATATTTAGAAAAAAAAAATTGCAAATATGTGAATTTTATATTTGAAACTGACGTAAGAGAAGCAAAAAGTTACAAGGTTTACAAAAATAAAAACTACAGATTTATTGTTGGTATTTTTCGTAATAAAGCAAAAAATTTCATATCTGATAATGATATGATGAAATTAAAGGTAGAAAAAAGTCTAATGAAAAAAATAAAAAGGCTAAAAAGTAATAATCAAATAATTAGACTTTCTGGTGATTATTTAGAAAAAACAAAGATATTCAATGGAGCAGTAGCACTTCTAGGATCAAGATCTTATATTTTAAAGCTAAGAAAGTTATTTAATCCAACTGATAAAGAAAACTTTATTGGTATTTTAAATGTACCAGTAGATAGGATATTTAGAAAAGAGCCACTAAAATACATATTATCTAATTTAAAAAATGATGAAGAATATTCTAAATTGAATTTAAAAAATAAAGAAATAATAATTAAACATCATTTGATGTACTTTATAAGAAGATTGAGTATCCTTTACAACATTTTGAAAACAAAAAAATATAAGAGAAATAGTCCTTTATATTTGTTGTTACTGGTTAAGAAAGGATTTAATAGATATTATATTGACATTCCAGGCGGTAAAAGAGAAATTGGTGAATCATCGATGGAAGCAGCTGAAAGAGAATTTTTCGAAGAAACAGGTATTAGTAAATCAACATTTGGTAAAGATGTATTTCTAAGTGAAGAAAACACAAAGATTGAAATTGATAAAATGGATATATTTCTTAAGATTAATCAAAAATCAGAATTTTCAGAAGTAATAGAATCGTGATCACTGTCAGAAGAGTCATAATTAAAATTTTCTTTAGTATTACTACTTTTTAAATTTGTTTTATCATTTTTCTTTTCAGATTTTACAGATTTTTCAGATTTTACAGATTTTACAGATTTTTCAGATTTTTCAGATTTTACAGGTTTACCACAAGTATTTTCATAAATTTCAATGCCTCTTTTTGCTTTATCAATAATAACATCTATTCTAGCATTAGTTTGTGTACATTCAGTGTATGTTTGTTTTAAATTTTCTAATCCAATAATTGATTTTCTCAAATATTCAATTAATTCATTATGTTTTGATAATAAGGAAACTGATTTCACTATTAAATTATCAAGTTTTTTTAGTGCTTCTTCTCTACTTTCTCCCTTCCACCATCTGCGTAATGATTCTGGTACACGAAACCCATCACTTGGTTCTAAATTTAAAAAACATTCTTTAGTAGATATTTTCCTATTTTTATTTAATTGTGACAGGACAGTTAAGTTAATAATGAGTTCATCTTTTTCTGGAACTGACATATTATATTTATTAATATAAAAAAAAACGACTTTAAATATTTAATTAAAATATTTTAACTAATTCAAGATTATTATTAAATTTAAATATATTTATTAATACTCCTATCTGAATATTCTTAAAAAAATTATTAGCAATCAATTCACCACTCTTTAGACTAAAATCAGAATATATCATATTAATTTTCATTAAATTATTATAATTATAATTACCATAACAATTTTTCAAAGATTCATTTTTATCATTTGTAATAGCATTATTATATTTTTTATCTTTTAGTATATAATATTTAATTTTATTCATTTTAGCTCTATTAATTAAATCTCCATCTTGATGACCCATTGGTTTTAAAGATTGATTATATCCTCCTATTTTAAAAAAATTATTTTTTGTCATAGATATTCTTCCCATATTTCCTCTTCCAAATATATTAGATGATTGATGTATTATAATATTATCCCCATTATTTTTATAAAAATCAACAATAAAATCACCTCCTCGATCACCAGTATAATTATCACAATCAAGATTAACTAAATATTTCCCTGATGCTAATTTATGTGATGTATTTTTAGCTATTGAAGCATGAAAAAATAATAATTCTTCTGTGTAGTAATACTTTAAATATCCTGATTTAATTTCATTAATAAAATTTTTAGAAATATGATCTTTTAAACCATCTTTAGATCCAAAATCTACTAATACAAATTCAATATTATATTTTGAATTAACATTATCTAATAAATTTTTTTTAAGTGTTTGTTTAATTTGATAGAATCTATTCATACATGTGATACAAAAAGATATATCATATTTAATATTTTTATCCATATTAATAATTAAGTAAATTATTTACTTAATTATTAATTTTATAATTTTAACATTCATCGATATAAGGAAAAAATTTATTTACTATTGTGAATTTCTTTTTTTCTTCATCACTAAAACATGTTTCATTAATAACAACTAATAAAAAATGATAAGATGAATATGCAATAAATATATGCCACCATGAATGAGTGTTAAAGTAACAAACAAAATCAAATAACCATAAAAATATTGCAAATATTCCGTAGTAATAACCTTTATTCCAAAGTTTATATGAAATAGAATCTTTCTTAATTTGTTTTTTTGTTGTTACAACTAATGATGATCCTAATGTTAATAAGAAAAAAGGACTAATAAAAGGATAAAAATAACTAACTAAAATAAACAGAAATGAAACTATGTAAAAGTAATAAATTGATAATTTAAATATTTTTTTTAAACAATAAATCAAAAATACTATTATACTAATTTCATCAAAAAATTGAGCGTAAAAGTTAAGTGTCAAATGAAACAAAAAAGATGTTGGTCCTATTAAACTAAATAAAAATAAAAGAGATCTAATATTAAATTTTTTGCGAATAGATATATTTCTAACTTTCATATCTAAATAACAATATAATGGTAAAAATGTAAAAAATAAAGATGTGAATGTATTCCAAAATTCTGCAATATAATCTGAATAGTAATATATTGATTCACACCATTTCATTGGACTTGTTTGATATTCCATTATACATACTAGGAAAAAAAATAGATATTTAAACATATTTAATTAATTTTACTGATTAAATTATAATATTCATTACATTTGTCATTATCATGTAATGGTATTAATGTAAATAGTAATAATTTTGTAATCATTTTAATATGTTCTAATTTCTCTTTGTTATATTTTTTTAAAATATAACTTTCAAATATATCTATTAAATTATTTTTATAATCTTTTGATATAAATTTGTTGTCTAATATTTCATCATATCCTATTAATGACTGATATAATTTTGCCCAATCATAATTTGTATCACCATATATAGTTAATTTATCATCAATTTTACCTCTCATATCAATTAATTTTATTTTTCCAAATTGATTAATTAGAATATTTGTAAAAACAGGATCACCATGAGTAACTCCTAAATCACCTTTATTTTCATTTTCATATGATTTAAAATATTCTGTAAGTATATTATATAATCTTTTAGAATTATTAAAATTTGAATAATTATAAGATTCATATCTTTTTTTCATTTTAACATTGTAATTTTTATAGATTTTAATACCTAATTCTTTATTTTTTTTACTATTATGTATTCTTTCTAATGAACCAATTATATGATTTAATTTATTTTCTGTAAGTTGTTCAGATAAAAATATTTTACTTATTGGTATTCCATTTATTTTTTCCATTTCATACCATTTAAAATTAACATCATGATTAAACATTATTGGAAACATATCTTTAATTTTTAAAGGAATATTATTATACCAGTAAATTTCACCTGATAAATCATCTGATTCTTTTAAATAGGTCATAACACTTGTTTTTTTAATCGAGTTAAAATCTCTAGGATTTATCATACTTCTATAAAATCCTAACTCTTTTTCTAAATCACTATATGATGATATTGCTAGATCATCTATATAAAAATCAGCATATGGTTTTCCAAAATAAATTTCATCGTATGGTATGTTAAAATCTTCCAAATTTTTAAAAGTTACATTTCCAATATCACTTATCACCTTTCCTTGATTTCCTTTGTGAGTTTTCATTCTTCTAGCTGTATAAATTATAATAGTATGACCAAGTTTTTTCAAATATCTTACTATATTGATATTCTTTTCAATTGGTTCAACAGTAGAATAATCACCATAAACTTTTGGAAAAGTAACCAAAGTATTATCTAAATCAAAACAATATCTTTTACTTACAAACATTTCTTTATCAGTATCAGCATTTATTTTTGGAAAATTATTACAAAAAAGTCTAACATGAATAGGAGTACCGAGACAAATGTAATTGTTTATATTAATTATTTGATAATTAAAAATATTATTTTGTTGTATCATTTTTTTTATAACAGTAGAAGTGTAAAATTCATTTTTCTGCATAATTTTATTTTTAACAATAAAATCACAATATGAAATCAATTCTTTTCTTGATTTAAATCCATAAGCGCCACTACATGCTAAATCTGATATTTTATTTTTTTCAACGATATCAGTAACATTTTTATCTTTAATTTTGATGTAAGAATAAACTTCTTCTTTACTTTTATCTTCGAATACAAAAATACAATTATCTTTATTCCATTTTGAAATTATATCTTCAGTATAAAAATTATCACCATCTAATGATATAATAGGTTTATCATCAATATCTAAGTCTTTTAATGCTATTAATAAAGTTTCAGCTGCACCATCTGTATTATCTTCAAGAACTTTAAAAATAAAATTATAATGCGGGTATCTTTTTTTAATTCTATCTTCAAAATTAAATTTCTTAATTTCAAAAT
>Ga0302122_10002271_pt1 | contig 12049 bp, 10 predicted proteins | sample CB21_SCM_MG_FD_203115 | JGI IMG/M metagenome (GOLD analysis project Ga0302122, IMG submission 203115) | Marine microbial communities from Western Arctic Ocean, Canada - CB21_SCM | ecosystem: Environmental > Aquatic > Marine > Oceanic | place: Canada: Western Arctic Ocean | collected 2017-09-28
TATTCTTGGTGGCCTCAAGGCTGAGCAGATTATTGCTACAGGTCATTCCCAATCTGCCAGTAGGCTAGCTGTTTACTTAAATAACGTTCACCCGCTAGAGCCAATGTTTGATGGCGTTATGGTTCATGGTGGTGGCGGTCGCATTAGGGATGATCAGGATGTCAAAATATTCAAGATCATGGCAGAGACGGATATGAGAAGGCGCGCTGCTTCTCCACAGCCAAATACAGAAACTTTCATTCAATGGGAAGTTGCAGGCACGTCTCATGCGGATTACAAATTTGAAGTGGAGTACGCCAGAGTGCGGCAGCTGCGAGAGGGACTGCCGTTGGCAGAAGCAGTAGTTCGGGATCCCGGTTGCGACATTCCTCCGCATAGTCGAATTCCATTTAGCGATACTATGGATGCGGCTTATGAGCATCTAGTAAATTGGGTGCGAAACGGCACAATACCGCCTTCAGCTCAGCCCTTGCAAGTGGCAAGAATGATGCCCAGGCTAAAATTTTCTAGAGATGATCAAGGCAATATTCTAGGTGGAATTCGCCTGGCGACTCACGTTGTTGCTACAGCTAAAAACACCGGAATGAATGTTGGCTCAAATCGGTTCTGCGGATTATATGGCTCCCATGAACCATTTGATGAGGCCACTATCAGTTCCTTGTATCCTTCGCATAACACTTATGTGCAAGCGGTGAGAGAAGTTGTTGAGCAGAATTTGGCAGATGGTTACATATTGCCTTATGCGGCTGAGCGCACTATTCGCGAGGCCGAAGCATCAAATATAGGACGTTAGATTACTTTGACAGGAGTGCTGATAGAGCTTTGATGCGTTGGGACCAGAGTGATTTAATATTATCAGCATTGATTACTTCTGTATGATCTAACACCAGAGAGATCCTCAAATTTGTATTCTGTGCTACATCTTCGAAGAGTACACGAACAGTATTGAGCGCAGCGCCCGCTCGTCCTTCATTCCAGGTAAATTCGAGTATTCGCGGTCTATCTATGATCTTAAACTCGCCTTTATAGTCAATTTGTTCACTCAGCCGCATCGTCGTATAGTTAAATTTTCCCCGTGGCCTTACCTCATTCTTAAGCTCGACGATCGATTCCTTTTGAATTTCAGGATTAAACATCCACTTACCGACAAACGTGGGTATCAACCAATGATCAAATACTTCTTCAGCAGGTGCTGGAATGGATCTGCTCAGAGACCGCTTAATGGGTTTCGCGTTCAAGGAAATTCCTGCTATTTTCTCGTACTAGATTAATCGATTTTGGGAGTATAGGGATTCACAGGCATAAGCTCTAATGGCAATGCTGGTCTGCGCCCAGACTCTTTTTGTGGGTAATTTTCTGCAAGGTAATCAAGAATAGATTCCTCAACTTCAACTGAGAGATCACCCAAGCCTTGAGTTTCTTGCATCCATCGAATTCGGCTTTCCCATACAACTCGGCTTCCTGAGTTTTGTGTTATTAATTGTGTGGAATGACATTCAGTACAATTGGCTTGCACTACCTGCCAACCCTCAGCTCTCTCCAAGCCTGAGACTCTATTTGAATTTTGTGCCTGCAGATTTTCGCTGCTAGCAAAAAATAGAACTAATGAAATAGTCAGCGCAACAATAAAGCTAACTTGGGTCATAGTCGAAAATTTCTGGAGAGTTAATTGAATCAAACTGCTTGCACCGCAACTCGATGGCAGGCGTTATTTAGGTAGCCTCGAGGATTCCAGCCAGGTACTACCATTGGTTGCGACCGACCACGATCGTCCATAGCTCGTACCCAAACTTCATAGTAGCCAGGCTCCGGAAATTGGACCCAACTTTGCCAATTCTGCCAAGCCAATCGGTTTGCTACCGGTTGTAGAGCACTGGGTAGCCAAGACGCACCAAAATCTATTGAAATAAATACACCGCTGACTTGATTATCTCCAGCCCAGGCATGCCCTTTAAGGACTAGCCGTTCACGAAAACTATGGCTTATCCCTGACTGAGGAAATGTCAGCAAAGATTTAATCGGCATGGATTCTATTATCCGCATGTCTTCACTAGGAACTCTACTTCCTGGTGCTACCGAAGTAGTTGGCACAGAGTAGGATGGTGCTGCCATCTTTTCACCATCATGTATTTGGTCACGAACAACTATTTTGTTCAGCCATTTGCCAGATACTGAACCAGGCCATCCAGCACAGACCATGCGCAGGGGGTAGCCATTTTGTAGTGGGATGTCTTCGCCATTCATTTGCCAAGCTATAAGCGATTCCCTTTCCAGAGCTTTACTTATAGGTACGCCACGGGAAATCGCATCACGGCTCGCATCTCCGCTTGTATGGGTATCTGCACCATAGTAGCCGACATAGGCGGCATCAGTTTTTACACCGCAGTAATTCAGTACGTCTCGCAGTCTAATTCCAGTAAAATTAGGGCAACCAACGGCGCCGGTAGTCCATTGATTGCCACTGGCGGCAGGGACAAATTCACTTCTACCGTTGCCGCCACACTCAAGTTGTAGCTGGAGTGTTATCTCTTCGAAACGTTCTTTTAATTCTGCTATGGTAAAGCTTCTTGGTCTTTCGCAAGACTCACCAGTAATTTCTAATTGCCAGGTCTCGCTATTAATGTTTTCCGGCGGCAGTCCATTATTGCGGATGAACATACGATTATTTGGCGTAACATCATCGTTCAGTAAGTGAGCAGGAGTTTCTGCATTCATAGGTCGATCATTTAGAATGATCAGGCCTTCCTTGCCTGGGATCATCGAAGGAGCATTGTCAGCTGCAAATGCTGCAGGAATTAAGCCGGCAGGCATAAACCGCGCGAATGGGATTGTCATACCCAGAGCCGCACTCATAGTGATCAGTCCGGATTTCTTTAAAAATCCTCGTCGGCTAAATCTATTAGTTTCTCTACCCCAGATTTTGCGATCAGCTGCGATGGGGTTTTGAGCGTAAAGATCATTAATGCCAGTGTTCTGTTTTTTCATGGAGACCAACTCCGGTAGTTTTGTACCAAGCTCTTTAGTTGCTGAAAATTGCGGAATCAATGCAGATCAGGAAACAGATTAGCAAATTCTATTCGATAAATCCTCGTCAGCCTAGTGGCGATTTTTAGCCAGGCTGTGGTTTGACTAGTTTTAACAAGAAACGGTCAGTTGTGCGATTCAGTCGTGGGTCAAAAATACTTCGGCTATGATCATCACTGCGCACGCGAAGCAGTTCGCTGCTCTCAACCTCGTAACCAGCCGCCTCAGCAATATCGATGGCTTGTTGAATTTCCATTCTATGCATTGCAGAATTATCTCGCCCAGATATGCCAACATGATCCGTAACCGCAATTACACCTCCGGGTTTTAATAAGTCTTTCAATTGAATCAACATATCTAATGCCCTGGTACTGTTAGTGTTGTAATAATCATGAAGACTCTGAGCCAACACAATAGCGTCCAATGATTCAGGCGCGATACCGATTTTATCCAATGGGCGAATTATTTGAATAACATTTTCTAGCTGGCCGCGATTAATCTTGTTGTTCAGCGCTTCACCTTGCGTAATATCTTGCCGGTCCTCAATATAGCGCAAGCCTTGAGGTGTGTTTTGTGCATAGACAACTCCCGTTTCACGGACCGCCTTTGATAGGATAAAAGTGTAGTATCCACCAGCCGCATAAAGATCCAGAACCACCATGCCCTGTTCAATCCCAACAAAATCGAGAACCTCTATAGGTTTTCGCACTTGATCTCTGACGAAATCACCTACATCTCGACCTGGGCCGGAAATAGCTAGCTGAAGGGCAGTTTTATCCAAGGCTATAGCCGCTGGATAAAAAGCCATCAGGATCAAAAAAGCAGCAATTGACCGAGAATTATTTCGAGTAATAGAGCAATGCTGAATATTCAAAATTTAAACTTTCCAAATATTGGATGTTAGGCTATGTAAGTTAGTAGGCTAGCTGGGCAAGCCAATTCCTCTTGCCATTAAGAAAGCAAACACAGGGATAATTAACAATAGAGCCAGTTCGGCTTTTAGAATTAATGGTATCATAGAGGGTACAGGTATCATTTTTTCGCTGTTATCTTTGTTTTTCCGATAAAAAAATGAGGGGAAGGTTGATAATAAGGCTAGAAGCGTAAATAGCCCGATCTTGACCAAAAACAGCGGATTTTCTGAATAAAAGCTACTGCCTTTTCCTATCCCAAACCAAAGAATAAGCCCGATTAAAAGAGCTAATATCAAACAGATCTGATAAGCCGCATTTACTTTAATTAAGTTTTCCACATCTTCAGGTGTGATAGTTGGCTGTATTGCGATGTTCTCAACAACAATTCCCCCCGCAATACCGAAGATCATGAAGAAGTGAAGATATCTTAGTAATTCAAATAGCATAGGCTAATAGCTCTTCATCTCCCGCCAGCAATACTTTTTATGCTGTTGTCGCGGGGTTGCCAAAAAGATAAATTGGTGTGGGATTTTTAAGGTAGTCATTGTAGCTATTATTTAGCCTCTGTCACCTGTTCTATGGCGCTACTTTGGTCCTGAATCGAGAATCAATGCTTAGAAATGAACCTCTTTTCAACACAGCATCCAGCAACAGTTGAAATGCAAGGAGAGGTCCTCTATTCTGCTATTTTGTGGGGCCTTCGTCCATTTGATGAACTTGACGACTATCCCCTCAAGCCGGACATTCAATTAAGGTTGGTCATTAGAGGGTATTACAATGAGAATTAGAGATTGGCAAAAGCTGGTGCTTCAATCTGTGCTATTTGCAACGTTAATTCCAATAGCGAATGCTGCTGATCGAGTTGGCAATTTTGGATTAATCGACGCGGCTGGTGATTTCCATCAGTTATCAAAATATGGCTATCAAAATGCTTTGGTAATTGTGGTGCAAGAGAATGGTTGTGAAATGAACTATAACCAAAATCACAAATACAAACTATTAGAAACCACTTATAAAGATCGAGGCGTTAGTTTTGTCATGTTGAATGCCTCAGATGAACGTAATGCAGTAAGGTCAGAAGCGCAGGCGTTTGACTATGCTTGGCCGATCATGATGGACAATACGCAGCTTGTTGCTGAATCTCTTGGTATTAGCAAGGCTGGCGAAGTAGTAGTTCTTAATCCGAGCCGGTCAGAGATTTTGTATCGAGGCCCTATTGATACTCAGAGTCGGGGTAGTGAGCCATCTATTACACATCTTTCCGATAGCATAGAAAAGGCAATTGCCGGTGATTCTCGTACTTTACGAACTACCGTAGTAGCAGCAGATGGATGTGATATTGAGTTTTCCTCCCAGGAAATGCATAGCTCCAATGTGCCTGACTACACAAATGACGTTGCTCCAATCTTGGCGGAAAAGTGCGCTAATTGTCATCGCGAAGGAGGAATTGCTCCCTTCGCCATGAACAGCCATCAAATGGTTAAGGGCTGGTCGCCAATGATAAAAGAAACTCTGATGACCAAGAGGATGCCTCCCGCACAAGTCGATCCTCAGGTAAATCATTTTTCTAACGCCCGCTATATGGAAATTGATGAATTACAAACTCTGGTTCATTGGATTGATGCAGGGGCCCCTAGAGGGCGTAATGAATCAGACCCTCTCAGCGAGCTCGAATTCAGAGAAGGGTGGCAGCTTGGTGAACCGGACCACATTGTTTATTCCGAGCGTTTTACTGTTCCAGCAACAGGGGTCGTTGATTATCGATTTCCAGTAATTGATTTGCCCTTCGAAGAAGATAAATGGGTGAAGGCAGTCCAGTTTATGCCGAGTGAAAGGCAAGTAGTTCATCACATGATTGCCAGAGTCGTCGAGCCGAATTTCGATCGAACTAAAGCTACTTCGGAAAGAGGGGAGGCCCGATTTCTTGAAGGTTTTGCTCCAGGCAAGGATGATGCCACTCAGTTTCCGGAAGGTACTGGCGTTTTCATTCCAGTAGGCTACAAAATTGAAATATCCGAACACTATACGACCATGGGTCGCGAAGTTACCGATCAAACTGCCATTGGATTGTATTTTACCGACGAAGAGCCAGAACACGAATTCCGCACTTACTCTTTATCTCATGGTGGTGGGAATTTGAATATTCCTGCCGGCGCTAGGGATCATCGCATGTATGCCAGCTATGTATTTGATAATGATGTTATGGTTCATGCCTTTCGTCCACATATGCACACACGGGGTAAGAATATGAAATTTAAAGTGATTTACCCTGACAATAGCTCCGAAGATTTAATAAATGTGCCTAATTATAATTTTGCGTGGCAGCCAACTTATCGCCTTACCGAGCCGAAGATGCTCCCGGCGGGATCGCGGGTGGTTATAGATGGTGCGCTAGATAATTCTGAGCTTAACCCTGGAGCAGCGGATCCTAATATTGCTGCGTTAGGCGGGCTGCAAACATGGGAAGAAATGTTTATAGGTTATTTTACTTACCACAATGTTAATGAAATATAGTAAGAACACAGTGAGAGATTAACTAGGAGAGGTACGCAAGTTGCGGATAAAGGATTGTAATAACACAGCTGATTTTCGGAAGTTAGCTAAAAAAAGACTTCCGGCGCCTTTATTTCATTATATTGATGGTGGTTCGGATGATGAAGTAACCTTGCGCCGAAATACTGAGTCTTTTGACAATGTACGGTTGATTCCAAATGCCTTGGCAGATTTGTCGGGCATGGACCTCAGTGTTAATGTTCTGGGGCAGGATATAGATTGGCCAGTGTTTTGTTCGCCAACTGCTATGACACGCCTCTTCCATCATGAAGGCGAAGCGGCAGTATGTCGCGCTGCTCATAACCACAAAACTATGTATAGCCTCTCCTCACTGTCAACAACCAGTATCGAGGAAGTTGGCGCCGTTACCTCTGGTCCGAAATGTTTCCAATTGTATATCCACAAAGATCGGGGCTTAAGTTGGGACTTTATTGAGCGCTGTAAGCAATCAAATTACTCAGCAATTTGTTTAACTGTAGATACTTTAGTTGCTGGAAATAGGGAAAAAGATCTTTACACTGGTATGGTGATCCCACCAAAATTTACTCTTCGTAGTCTATTCAGTTTTGCGATGCATCCAAGTTGGAGCTTCAATTATTTGCTGCGCAAGAAATTTGAGCTTGCCAATGTTGCCAGCCAAATTAAAGAAGGCTCCGATAAGTTGACATCCGTAGTAGGCTATATGAATAGCCAGTTTGATCGATCTATCACTTGGAAGGACGCTGAAGAGGCCATTCAACGCTGGGGCGGCCCTTTTGCAGTGAAAGGTGTTATGTCCGTTGAGGATGCAAGGCGGGCCGTGGATATTGGGGCTTCCGCGATAATGATCTCAAATCACGGGGGTCGCCAATTAGATGGCTCGACTGCACCATTTGATCAGCTTGCTGATATTGTCGATGCGGTAGGTGACAAGATTGAAATCATTTTAGATGGTGGCGTGCGCCGGGGCACTCATGTTCTCAAAGCACTCTCATTGGGTGCTAAGGCGTGCATGATAGGCCGCGGTTACTTGTACTCAGTAGCTGCTGGAGGCCAACCAGGAGTGGAGAGGGCGCTGGCAAAATTGCGAGAAGAAATAGAGAGAGATATGATCTTGATGGGCTGCTCAAACGTTAAAGAGCTCAATCGGTCGAAGCTCCATTTTGATCGATAGCTGCTTTTTATTGCGCTTGCTCGGCACTACTCAAATCCCACTGTTGCGATAAAATTTGTTAGCGAATTAGTGAAGTCCTCTAATATAAAGCGGGTAATTGCCGATTCCTTTGTCACACACTAGTTGATGCGCAGTGCTGATCTGCGAACGGTGCAAGAACTGCTGGGACACAATGCCATCTCGACTACCCAGATTTATAATTATGTTCTTGGTCGAAGTTATACGGGAACTAGCAGGCTGCTTGACAGTATGCGATTTTCGAATCCTCTGGCAGGCACTTCTAGATGAATGTGAACTAATAGACTAACAATGTGGTTTTGCTCATTCCTTGATTGTAGCTCCAATTGTTTTGTATCCCAGAAGTACCACTCAAAAACTATTGATTCCCGACTATAAATAAGAATTATGATCTAATAGCTTGAGCGAAATCCTGAGTAGAAATTGTTAAGACAATACGAGGAATTGGAGAATGTATCGATGGATGATTCAACAAGAAACATGACTGCTTCTGAAAAGGCAGGGCTTGCAAGAGACGCTCTCTGGCCTAACTATGCACCGCCGGCAGATATAGTGTTTGTCCGAGGTATGGGGAGCGAGCTTGTTGCGGAGAACGGTGATACCTATCTCGATTTTCTTTCAGGTATTGCGGTAACTAGTTTTGGTCATGCCCATCCTCACCTAGTAAAAATTCTTCAACAACAGGCCCAAACCCTCTGGCATACCTCTAATCTGTTTCGTATTCCATCGGCAGAAGTATTGGCGAAGCGCTTAGTGGAAAACTGTTTTGCTGATAAAGTGTTCTTCTCGAATTCAGGTACAGAGGCGGTTGAGGCCGGTATTAAAGCTATTCGTGGTTATCAGCATAGCTGCGGCAATAAAGATCGATATCGAATTATCGGATTTGGCGAAAGTTTTCATGGCCGTACACTTGCTGCGCTTGCGGCGGCTGGAAATGTATCACATACCAAAGGTTTCATTCCGTTAGACTATGGATTTGATAATGTTGAATGGGAGAATATTGATGCATTACGGGCAGCGGTTACGTCTAAAACCGCTGGAATTGTGCTAGAGCCCGTTCAGGGAGAAGGGGGCATACGACCTATTACCGCAGAATTTTTGCAGGCAGTTGGTGATCTTTGTGCTAAAAACGATCTTCTGTTGATGTTCGATGAAGTTCAATGTGGCCTTGGTCGTTCAGGTAAGCTTTTCGCGCATCAAAACCTTGGTGTAACGCCGGACATCATGGCGCTGGCAAAGGGGCTGGGTAGTGGCTTTCCAGTGGGTGCTTGTTTGACTACGGAAGCTGTAGCTCAAGCGATGGTGGTGGGTACTCATGGCAGTACCTTTGGAGGTAATCCTTTGGCGATGGCTGTTGCCAACGGGGTAATGGATCTGGTTCTGGAGCCTGGCTTGTTAGATGAAGTAAGCCGAAAATCAGGCATTATTAAAACCGGGCTTAGTAATCTAATCATAGAACATAACGATAAGCTTGAGTCAGTTCATGGGCTCGGATTGATGCTTGGGCTTAAGTGTAAGATCCCTAGCACAGACTTATTGGAAAAATTGAGAGAAAAGAAATTGCTGGTAGGAACCGCCGGCAACAACATGTTGCGTTTATTACCACCCCTGAATATTAGTGATGCCGATATTAACCACGCTATCAAATTAATTGATGACAGCTTAAGCGAACTTTAGCATAGCTTTTACTGAACCCAAGTAAAATTGAGAAATCTTTTCGCTACCGCTCGGTTAGCTGACTCGCCTCCATCATGACGTGGTAAATAAGATGTTGTTCCATCACGCCACGAACTAAATCTGACCCAGGACCTATGGCATAGATTGCAACATCTTCCCCGGCATGGGTTTCGTCACTGAGGGGAACCAAGGTTTCACTATGAAAACCCTGGTCAGTAGTATCTATATTAGTTAGATCTACTCTACCTGCATTTATTTCTTCACGGTAGATTGCATCAGCAGTTTGCGCATCTGGAAGAGAATGTTGCCCATGTCCGTTTGCATATCCGAGAGTAGTGTACGGTAGGCCGTCAGCCGCTAATGCAGGCTCAGTATTAGTGGCGCCACTAGCATCCAGTCCAACTACTTTCCCGAGAATCGGATTACCACGAGCAGGGTAACCCGCGATCGTGAAGACATGGCTGTGATCAGCAGTAACAATTATTAAAGTGTCGCTTAGATCTACCATTTCAACTGCAGTTTTAACTGCAGTCGCTAATTCAATCGTGTCCACTAAAGCTCGTTGTGGATTAGTAGCATGATGTGCGTGGTCGATCCTGCCTGCTTCCACATTCAAGTAAAATCCTTTCTCATTCTTGCTGAGAAGCTCAATTGCCTTTGCGGTCATTTCGCTAAGAGAAGGCTCGCCTGCTTGATCTGACTCTAAGTCAAAATTGTAATTCATGTGCGATGGTTGAAATAAGCCCAACAGATGATCTGTCGCATCGACATCAATTGCATCAAACTGTTTTTTGTTCCAAATATATTGACTATTGTCATGCTCTCTTAGCCACTCCTGTGTGAGGTCGCGTCCATCTAATCTTTGGCCCATATTTCCTGTTTCGGGGTCTGCTCCTTCTTCTCGGAGTATGAAGCTTTGGCGTCCTCCACCCATCGCAACCTCGAGGCCATCTGACCCTGGAAGATTAGTTTGAAATTCAATTAACTGCCGTGCGATATCAGCACAATTTCCAGGATTGGAAAGATTTTCTGCGTCGCGGTCATCTTCGAAATTACGATCCATTATATGGGCATAATTGGACGCGGGAGTGGCATGGGTGAGCCTGGCTGTAGAAACAACACCAGTGGACAGTCCGCGCATCTCAGCGCGCTCGAGAAAAGTTAGGACTTGATTGCCTGTTTGTGAATCGCAATCTCCTCGAATGACGTCTTGATTTACACTGATTAGGCCACGATCAGTTTTAACGCCTGTTGCCATAGCAGTCATAGTACCTGCTGAGTCTGCAACTTGAGCATTGGTGTTATATGTTTTGGAGAGTGCTACATTAGGGAAGGACTCGAAGAAGAGCTCGTTTTCTTCGCCAGATTCACCGCGTAACTGACCTTCAAAAATTCTTGCTGCAGTGACCGTTGAAATTCCCATACCATCACCAACAAACAAGATGATATTCTTAGCTACAGCGTCTGCGGGGATAGCATTTCTGAGGGCCTTGTTTCGTTGAATTGCTGCTTGCCCATCGGCATACCAAGGCTGAGAAGTTTCTTGGGAAAGTGTTGATGTTCCTGTCACTAGGAAACAACCTAACAAACAAGCTTTTATTTTATTAGTGAGACATTTCATAGTGTGATCCCGGAGGTTTTTTGCCTGAATTCAGTGATAAATATTCTTTAATCTTACATGAATTTGGGGTTGAATCCTCAAGTAATTGAAATAAGGCTTTAGTGTTTTATCTGTCAGACCGAGAACTAAATAGTGCTACAAAAATAGACTAGTAAAGGAAATGTAATGTCGATTGAAATTACCTATTGTGCGGCTTGAGATTATAAACCCGAGGCAGATCGTGCATCCGCCGAAATAGGTTTAGCTTGCGGTAAACTGCCAACACTAGTTGCAGGCAGTGGCGGTATATTTGATGTCGTGCGAGATGGAGAGCTGGTGTTTTCAAAGCATAGCTTAGGCAGGTTTCCCAGCGAGGGCGAGCTTCGAGGCTTGCTCGCAGGTTAAATTTAGTTCTAATCAATAGACTTTATATGAGGACAGAAGCAATTTCTTCTCAATAAATTATGAATGAAGTTTACAAAAAATCACAAAAAATATTACATTGGTTGTTAGCGTTTCTCGTATTGTTTTGGCTTTTTGTAAGTGGTGCGCTAGTTGAGTCATCTGAAGGTGCAGATAAAGCAATGATTCTTCCAATTCACTCAGGTGGCGGACTTATCATTTTATGTTTGATGGTTTACCGTTTTTGGCTACGATTGGTAAATTCAGTTATTCCTTCTGATGCGCTCAAGCCTTGGGAGAAAATCTGGAGTGTTAGAACTCATCTAACAATTTATGCATTAGTGTTATTGATGGTGCTAAGTGGGATAGGGCAGGGGGTATTTTTCGAGCAAGAAGTCCGCGCCTTTGGCTTTATCAATATTACCTTAGGCCATAACGAATCTATTGTTTCCGTCTTTCATTTTATTCATGAAACCACCGCGAATTTATTAAAGCTATTAATCACAATTCACATAATTGCAGCCCTGAAACATCAATTTATTGACCGGAATAGTTTGTTGAAGCGAATGAGCTGAGTAAGGGGTACTAATACTGGCTCTTCAGGGATCCCTTGCCCTTACTCCACCAAATGATGTTTTGGATCAACTGGTTTCATCAGGGCATTACTTACTAAGGCTATAGCAAGTAGAGCTGCCATTAGAAACATAG
>Ga0302122_10002273_pt1 | contig 12032 bp, 14 predicted proteins | sample CB21_SCM_MG_FD_203115 | JGI IMG/M metagenome (GOLD analysis project Ga0302122, IMG submission 203115) | Marine microbial communities from Western Arctic Ocean, Canada - CB21_SCM | ecosystem: Environmental > Aquatic > Marine > Oceanic | place: Canada: Western Arctic Ocean | collected 2017-09-28
AATAAATGGGAAAAAAGATATTATCCTTCTGAAACAATAGATGAAAAAATGAAAAAAATGGATAATATCCCAACAAAGGAACGCAGCCTTGAAAAATACATTGACCCAAAAAACAAGGGATGGGAAAAACGATATTATAAAGTACTATTTAATATTGATATAAACGATTATTGGAGAGAAAAAATATGTACAAATTATTTGGAAGGATTGGAATGGACGATGAAATATTACACAACAGGATGTGTGGATTGGGGATGGTGTTATCATTATCATTATCCTCCTCTGTGGAAAGATTTATTAAAATATATTCCTTCATGGGATACAAATATGATAAGTGATAACAATAATCAACCGGTTCCATCTTTAGTGCAATTGGCGTATGTTATTCCTAGACCCAGTTTAAAATTATTACCACCTCAATTTAAAGATGATATATTGGAACAAATGGGTGAAAAATACCCTTTGAATTGTAAAATAAATTGGGCATTCTGTAAATATTTCTGGGAATCACATCCGGAATTACCTTTTATAGATATCAATAATTTGAAATTATTAATGAACAATTAATCCTCATCGGGTTCCACGCGCATAATAGCAAAATTGTGAAACTTGCTACATGGCATAGTAGAAAAACTATTTGGACACAATGAATTTGTCTCTTTGGTGTTCCAAAGCAAAGAATATATATATTTCCACATTATATATTATATTAATAATTAAATATTTAAAAGTATTTAATTATTATTTCTATAAATGTCTGCCGAAGAACGAATTTTAGAATTTAAAACAAGAAGCGAATTTAAAAATTTTGTTTCATCGCAGAAAATAGTAATTGTTAAATTGACGGCAACATGGTGCGGACCATGCAACAGAAGCCAACCTTTGGTGGATGAATGTTTCAAGAACATGCCTAATAATGTTTATATGGTAGTCGTCGATATTGATAAATCGCCGGATATTAAGAGATATTTAAAATGTACATCGGTTCCGACCTTTGTTAATTTCGTGAATGGTGAAATGATGGACACTATTGTTGGAGGGAGTGAAGACGGCATTATTAGTTTTTTCAAAAAAACAGCTGCAAGGGCGTGATATATTTATAAATAAAATAACATAATTTTCTATATGAGTCATCAAGATGATTTAAACATAGAAAATTATGATTTGGAGGATATATTGAATCTTTTTAAATTAGAATATCATTTTGAAGAGAGCGATTTGAAGAAAGCATATAAGACGGCATTAAAAACTCATCCTGATAGGTCGAATTTATCTGATAATTATTTTAGATTTTATATGAAAGCTTATAAAATAGTAGAAAAAATATTTTATTTTAGAAGCCAAAGGAAAAAAGGAGAAACAGATTTAGTATATGATTCAGGTTCGGTAATTTCTAAGGACAAAGCTGTATTACTGCACTCTTTGAATGGTAAAAGTATTGGTGACTTTAATACGTGGTTTAATAAAATGTTTGAAAATGTAAAATTAAATGACGATGAAAATGACAGCGGTTATAAAGAATGGATTAAAGAAAACAAAGTAAAGGATAATGAAAAAGTATCATTAAATGATTTTGGAAAAGTATTTGAAAGAAAGAAAAATGAATGTAAGGCTTTAGTTAAACATAAACAAGTAGATGATATTTCAAATGAAGATGGGGGATATAATTTATCAAGAGAGAAAATATCAAATTATTCATCAAAGATATTTAGTAAATTACAATACGAAGATTTTAAAAAAGCGCATACAGAAACTGTTGTACCTGTAACACACCAAGATTTTTTGAATAAAGAAAAATTTGAAAGCGTGGATATGTATAAAAGGCATAGAAAAGCACAAGAAGGTGCCCCTCCGTCTTTACAACAAAGTCAGCAATATTTAGCAGAAAGAACTAAAAATGATACAGAATTAGATTCAAGGAGAGCATATAATATTATTAAAAGAGATGAGGAAATAGAGCAAGCAAATAAAAAATGGTGGTCGAATCTGCAAAGGCTAACACAATAATGATTTTTTTAAAATTTTATTTAAGTTACTATATATATATGTTGCGATACTTTTCATTTTTTATATTTTTGACATTACTAGGGTTTTTATATGAAAAATATAAATTAAAATTTGAACCAGATGAAGAACTCAAAAAATACGACCTTGTTCAGCGGTTTTTATTGAATAAAGATGGTGTTTTCGGAAATAAACCTATATTGTGGATACACACTACACACAATGTTAATCAACGCTGGTGGCCAAGTTTTGGTTCTAGAAATACTACATTATTAAATCAGCCATATATAATTTCATGCGTTGAAACAATTATCAAACATTGTTCTGAGTCATTTAACATATGTTTAATTAATGATAATTCATTTGAAAAAATAATCCCAGATTGGCAGATTGACATGAATAAATTAGCGAAACCAATTAAATGTCATATGAGATTGTTGGCTTTATCAAAGTTATTATATAATTATGGTGGTTTATTAATACCAAATTCAACCATTGTTTGTAAAAATTTGAAACCTCTATATGATGAGTCAATATCTGAGAAAGGATTTTTTAGTATAAATATGATAAACAGAACTATCACGGCGGATTATAATACCCTATTTCCAAGTACTAAAATTACCGGGTGTAAAAAAAATAATACCACTATGAAAGAGTTTTCAAATTATTTAGAAATATTAACCGGAACAGATTATACAAATGAAGTTGATTTTTTGGGAAAAGCCAATAATTGGTTATATAAAAAACATAAAGAAAATAAACTCAAAATTATCTGTGGAAAATTATTTGGAATTGAAGACTCAAATGGAGAGATTGTTAATATTGATAGGTTAATGGGAGAAACCCATATACCATTTTTAAAAGATAAATATGCCATCTATATTCCGGGAGATGAAATTATCAAAAGAACAAAATACCAGTGGTTTTCTAGATTATCGCATGAGCAACTGCGAAATTGTGATGCCATAGTAGCTAAACATTTATTAATTTCATAGGAATAAATATACTATAATTAATTTCATATTTGGACTTAGAGTATTTTATAGATGAAACAAATCCTATTGTATATAATTTGCAGATTTGTCTAATAATAGTAACAAAATTTTTATATGTCATTTCCCTTTCAACGTAAAAAAGTTTCGAATTATAATAATGAGGTTTTACTAAATCTACGAAAGGTAGGATTTTTTCTTTCATTTTTGCTTTTTTAAACAATGCTTTTGATAAGATGTATTTTTTGTTTTTAAATTCACCAAATTCTCTAAAAAAAATTAAGAAGGCTTCAATTGGTGGATTTGTCTTAAATATTTGACCAGACATATACTAATTAAATATATTTTTATTATAACAATATATTTATGAATTATTCAGTTTAATAAGGTCTTGTGTAAAAAATAATAATTCTATCTCATTTTCATGCAATGTATGAAAAAGTGCAATATACTTACATATATGTTTAATAATCTTGTATTTTATTTCTTCGTTTAAAATAGTTGTTATTTTGATAAATTTGAAATAACTGTCTAAAATATCCATTACAGAGTAGCCCTTTTTAAATATTGTATTTATGATTTTATATGCGCCATCTATATCACTATTCAAATACCACATATTTGTAAATCTTTCAAAATCATAATAACTAATATTAGTACAGATTTGTTTTGCAGTAGTTAGATTTATTTTCATATTTAACAAACTAAATTTTTCCAAATAATTAATAATTAAACGAATTGAGTTATTACAAACAGTTATAATAAATTCTTCTGCATCTTTTGTTATTGTTATATTTTCAGAAACTTTTATTTTTTTTACTATACTTTTGAGCGTGTCTTTTTTATTTGTTTTTAATTTTATTAATGTGCATCTTGATTGAATGCTTTCAATTGTTTTTTGAATATTAGAGCATGAAGCCATAAAGTTGACTTTATGGCTATATTTATCAATACAATTCCTAAAAACCTGTTGACTTTGCTCATTTATCAAATCAATATCATCCAATATAATAAATTTTTTCTTACCATAAATACTTGAAGACGTTTGACAAAATGTTTTAACTTCTTTTCTATAATATGAAATTCCTTGTTCGTGTAAATTATTAATATAAAGTATATTATTTTTGGGCAAATTGTCCATTTCATAATATTCTCTAATTGTTGCTTCAATAAGCGAGGTTTTACCCGTCCCTGAATCACCAATAAACAATATATTAAGCGTATTCATTTCTATAAGTGTTGTAAGCAATTGTATATATTCGCTGTCAATTATAAATTCATTATATTTTTTAGGTTGATATTTTTTTAAAAATGGAATATTCATTAATATTATTCGTTAATACTTATTTAAGTTTATATTCGTTAATTATAGAAATGGAAGATTATTATAAAACATTGGGCGTCAATTCTAATGATAATTCAGATAAAATTAAAAAAGCTTTTCGAAAACTTTCTTTAAAACATCACCCCGACAGAGGCGGAGATACCGCTGAATTTAAAAAAATAAATGAAGCTTATCAAACTCTTGGAGACGCTAATAAGAAAAGACAATACGATATGCAAAAAAATATTCCTTTTGGTGCCATGGGTGGCGGTGATGGAATGAATGATATATTTAATATGATGTTTGGCGGAGGTATGCCCGGAGCCATGCATAGTGGTGGCAGAGGTATGCATGGAGGTATGCCCGGAATGCCTTTTGGATTTGGAGGACCTCACGTTCAAGTTTTTCACAATGGAAGACCTGTTAATATGGGTCAATATAGGAAAGCATCGCCAATTATGAAAACTATAAATATAACATTAGAGCAGGCTTATACTGGAGTAAATTATCCATTGAAAGTTGAAAAATGGATAATGGAGGGAAATATTAAGAAGTTAGAAAAAGAAACCATTTATATAGATATTAAACCGGGAATAGACAGCAATGAGATTATTCTACTCAAGAATAGAGGGAATGTTATGAGTGAAAATAATGTGGGTGATATCAAAGTGTTTGTTAAAATTACAAATAATACTCAATTTAAGCGAGATGGATTGGATTTAATCATAAAAAAAAAAATATCATTAAAGGAAGCTCTGATAGGATTTATCTTTGATTTAAAACATTTGTCTGGGAAAACATATACAATTAATAATAAAACTGGAGCAGTAGTGACACCTGAATTTGTAAAAGAAGTGCCAAATATGGGCATGAAAAGAGTCCGCCCGCATCCAGCTCCTCCTTTAGTAGGAAAGTTATTAATATGTTTTGAAATAGAATACCCAACATCTATCACTGAAGAACAGCGAAAGAAATTAGAAGAAATATTATAATTTATCTGCGACGTTTAGTTTTTTTTCTAGTTTTTCTATAGGTTCTGCGGCGTTTTGTCTTTTGTTTTCTATATTTCTTTCGGTGTTTTCTCCTTCGACTCTTTCCTCCTCTTTTTTTACGTGTGATGCGTTTCATTTTTCTTCTCTTTCTTTTAGTTTTTCTTTTGGGTTTTCTTCTTTTATATCCACCTCCTAGATTCGATTTGGTAACCTCTTCTTTTTGCAGCTCTATTAACTCATCATCAGTGGCAGCAGTAGAGGGTGGTTCTCCTGTGGACCGCTTCTTCATCATCTCTTCAATCCATTTTCTATGTTCATTTATCGCTCCCATATCTGCTTTTTGCTGCTGTTGTTTTGCTTTCAGCCGTCGTTCTTCTACCAGCCGTAGTTCTTTGCCTTTTGATTTTGAATTGGCAATTGATGCTCGTGCTGCGTCCGTGTCGAAAATGCCCTGAGCTAAATCACGCTGTCCGGGTGTTAATGGTGATTCCTTTGCCAATCGTTTGACTGGCAATATAACAAGCTTTTTTCTATCATTTCTACCGCGGACACTAAGACATCCACCAATTTTATGTTCATTTCTTTCTCCTGTGGCAATACTTTTCGGATTTACCCAGTAACATTCAGGTGACACACAACTATTCTCCTTTTCAAAATTACAATTATTTAAATTCTTTATAAAAAAAGGTATAATTTTATTACCAACCGCTTTCAATGCTTCTACATTATTGTTAAATCTTATATATTCCGCATATCTAGTATTATTCACAGATTTCGAGAATGTCGAAGTAGGCTTGTACCATTTCTCAATAGCATCATCGTACCTTTTAAGAGTCCGCTGCCATGAATATTTATGCATTTTTATCTGCTTATCTGTGTGATTCTGACGTAAACGCATTTGTAAAACCTGGATTCTTTTTATATACTCTTCAATCAAGATATTGTGAAAAACTTTATCTTCTGGGTTTGTTGTTTTTGTGAAGTATTTATTCAGCCGCTGTTCGTACGCAGCTTCAATTTCGATACGCTTGTCGCCATAACTTTTCTTTTCGACTGCATCTTTATCTTCATCGGTAAGCTTGTCCAAAATCTCTCTTATCTTTTTCACATCCTCTTCAGTAGAAAAAACCCACCCGGTCAGCAACTCCTCTTCCTTCTTCTGCCTCTTTAGCCTCCGCGCCTTTTCCCAATTTCTCCTAGCCTCTTCTCTCTCACCTTTGGTTTCATTGGCTATGCTTGCCATTATATATATATATTTCTAAATTAAAAAATATATAAATTTATCTGCGACGCGTAGTTCTTTTTCGGTTCAATTTACGGCGCGATTTCTTTCCACCAAAAGTCCATGATTTCTTAATCCATACATTGTCTTCGTGGCTAATGTTGCCTTCTTTTGTACATCGATTGTAATCAAACCCATCTTTCCATTTCTTATTTGTGCTAAAGGCTGTTTGTCCTTCAGATGCATCCGCCAACCAATATGACCACCATGATTTACCTTTTCCGCGACGTTTCTTGTATGTGCGTTTTTTCGGGTCGCCACTGCCACTATGTCCAACCCAACGGCAATAATCCTGACATCTTCCGCATTTTTGCACATCATACCAACCTCTGTATCTATCTTCATATACTGGGTCTATTCTTTTTGATTTATTTTTAATAGTACATTTCCTGAATTGGTTTTTTAACGCAAGACTTTAAACAATCATTTTTTCTTCTGTGTGTTTTTATTTTTCTGCGCATTTTTATTTTTCTACGCGTTTTCTTTTTGGATACCATTTATATATTTGTATAAATTAAAAAATATATAAATTTATCTGCGACGTTTAGTTTTTCTAGATTTCTTTTTCTTATACGATTTTCTACGTGTTTTGCGCTTGTTAAGTTTCTTTTTACGCGTTTTGCGTTTCTTTTTTCCTCCTTTTCTTTTAGTTTTTCTTTTACCCCCTTTTCGACCTGATGGCCCAACTCTTTTTTTCAACGCACCCTCCTCTTTCATTTTTTTCGCTTCTACTTTTGCTGCTCTTTGTTCGATAGCCGCCTTCGCCGCCAGTTTCGCTTCACAGACGGCTGTCGCAGCTTCAGCAGCGGCCAATTTCTCCCCCTCAGATAATATTCTAAGTTCGCCAAAGTCGCCGGTCATTTGATTTGCTATCTCATCATCTGTACGTATCATACTTGGATGCTGATCGTGGGAGAAGGTAGTATATTTTGTTGTTGGGAATAATTTTGCAGAAGTTTGTCCTGTAATTCCTGTAATTCCTGTAATTCCGGACATTATATAATATAAAGAGAAATTAAAATTCAGGCTTATGTCTTTTAAATAAACATCCATGAATACTTAATCCTGGTATGGTTGCAAGTTGTCCTGGGTTTTGCATGTCGCAATTTTTGAGCCAGATTTTGATAATACAAAAGGATTTTTTAGGGGAAATAGTAACTCCATTAATTAGTTTCAAAAGACGGGTATCGCTTGTCAATGTTTCTCCGACTAAAGTATAGGACAAATTCTGCCAAACTTGCGGGACTTGTTTATTCCCAACTTTAAACGAGAAACATCCTCCCGCGCGATTCTGTTTATCTTCCCACATGGGGTTTATTCCTTTACGCATAATAAACAACATGCAATTCTTAACAAGTTTTTCAGGAATAACCGAATACAAGGAAACCATCTCTTCAATGCTTTTGACTGCCATTATTTTTTTATAACTTTTCAATGTCCAATCAGTATCATGTGGTAAATGAGCCCAGAGAACCCATTTATCATACAAGGGGTGTGTCTTTAAAGAAGCACTAATTTCCATGGAACCTGATGTATCCATTATACTATACAACAACATCAATTTTTTATATTGATTTTACAATTATAATTAGTCTGAAGTTGCCCCTTCATAAATATCATCAGAAACACTATTTTCTGTTTCGGAAACATCCGTCTCAGAATCGGAGACATCCATCTCAGAATTGGAAACATCATCTTCTACTTCAGAAACGTCATCATTAGATTCTTCTTCTTCTAAATAAAGTTCTGAATCTTCAACGACAACAACTGACTTTTTCAGCAATTTAATACTTTGACCGCTTTTAATTTCATATAAGTTCACATCTTTATCAAATATTTTAAGAGTATAATCATCGTCTAATTCTAAATCATAATATTTCCAAAGTAACCATTGTAAAAACGCGTGTCCTAAAATAATATTACCATTTATGTTAAACTTGTCTAATTTTTTACATATATCCAATGGTTCTTTGTTATTTTGAACCAATTCTACTTGGATAAAAGATTTATCCATATCTTCCCACTCAACCTTATTTGAACTTAAATCTCTATAATTGTAAAAAATTTTAAATTTGTCATTTTTTTTCAAAAATAATAAATGAATATTGTTTCTTTGCTGATTCTTCCACCATGATTTCCCGATATTTTCATAATCGTAGCCTAAATATATTTGTGTATTATTATTTTTATTGTAATAAGAAAGCGAAGGACTTTCTTGTTTATTTTCTTCTGCTTCTTCGATAATGATTTGTGTTTTTTTTGTCAAATCTTCATAATAAATGGATAATTTTGAAAAAAAATTAACACCATACCATGATATTGTTGAAAAGAAAGACATGGTTTCTTGGGGTTTTACAACATATGAAATACCAGTTACACCTGATGTTAATATGAATGGAAATAATACATAATTCCAAAGTTCACTAAACATTATTAATTATGTAATTTGTTATTATTTTAAATCATTTTATATTATTAATTTGTTTGTTCTTGTTGCAATGGGTCAATATCTAAATCGGCTCGATTAGAAACAACACTATTGAGAACTTGTTGTTGGTCTTCAGAAATATTTGACTCATCATAACCCGCATTTAATTGCGCCAATTCTTTATATCTTCGCCACTTTTGATATTCTTCCGAAGTTATTCTATCCATATTATTTTGACGCTCGCGAATTCTTTGACGAATATCTTTTCTTTCTTTTTTCTTTTTATCACTTATTTTTAATTTACCAGTCGTGGGGTCTAAACCAAGCGTCAAAAGTAGCATACTGACAATAATAGTCATGAGAATAAAAGGAATAAATACTATTAACCATGACACTACATTTAACCCGCTTAAACAAAGATGGTTTAATAATATTGTAAATACAAATGCGACCCATATTTTAACTAAAGCAGTATTATATTCGCCCTTAAAGGTGTCTATCGATACTTGTGTAATAGAAAATATTAAATATATCAATGCTGGAGGACATAATGTTTTTAGGACCATTTATATTATATTAGGAAAAAAACACAGCTCCGTTTTTTAAATTACCAATAATATCACCTATCTCTCCGCCATCAAGACATTCATATAAATTGCCATTTTTATCATTCTCTACATAATATGTTTTCCCCTCAAAGTCAAATTCTTCCAATTCAATTTCGTCTTCTTCCTCAGCATCTTCCTCAGCATCTTCCTCAGCATCTTCCTCAGCATCTTCATCAGCATCTTCCTCAGCATCTTCCTCAGCATCTTCCTCAGCATCTTCCTCAGCATCTTCCTCAGCATCTTCCTCAGCATCTTCCTCCTCTTCTTCCTCAGCGTCTTCCTCAGCATCTTCCTCAGCATCTTCCTCAGCATCTTCCTCCTCTTCTTCCTCAGCTTCTTCCTCAGCATCTTCCTCCTTGACATCTTCTTTAACATCATTATGATGTTCATGTTCTCTTGCTAATTCTGCTGGACCTTTTGACTCATCTTCACTTTCGCTACCATCGTCTATAATATTATGCGTTTTCTGCAATTTTAAAAGAGGATGAATGTTTTCATTTTTTTTTAAATTTGTATCAGCACCAAAATACATACATTTATCGTCGTCTTCGTCGTCTTCATCGTCTTCGTCGTCTTCATCGTCTTCATCGTCTTCGTCGTCTTCGTCGTCTTCGTCGTCTTCATCGATATTAAAAGCCAACCAACCTTCAATCCCCTCAGTAGAGTTTCGTACAAGATTTAATATATCAGCGTAAGAAAGACACGTTGTGTCTATTGTATCATTAACAAATCCGTATTTTTTATAATTAGAAACAGCTATTTTTTCATCTTCATTTGTAAAAGGATTTGTATCCAACTTGCTGAGAATTGAAAAAAGGTTAGTTGCAGGAAAGGACTCTTTAATTTCTTCAATTGTTGGCGTGTTAAATGTTGTATCTTCCAATTCAGAGATTTCCATCGTAATATTATCAATAACTGGACTTTTTAAATATAAATGTTCTTCTAATAGCAATTTATATTTTTTTTGCAATTCATTTTTCTCCTCTTCCAGTTTTTTGATAGTATCTTTGAGTTCTTTTACAATTGGCAATTGATTTAATATTTTCATGTTTTCTGCAATGTCATCATTTTTATTTAAAATTTTATCAACTACTCGTTTCAAATGCTGCGATAACACTTCGGTAATTTCCACAACAACTTCTTCGATATCAATATTTTTACTTTCCATTTTACAATAATTAATATTAAACGTTTAATACAATTTAGAAAAATGTTATATTTAAAATATACTAATGGCAAATGTGAAAATTGATAAAAACGATGTTCTGGAGAAAGATGAACAAATAAACAAATCTATCAGGGAGGAAAATATTAAAAAATATCAAGAAATTAGAAAAAATAATATTGTGCAAATGGTACAAGGACAAACAGATTATGATATTGACAAGGCATTAGAAAGGTTAGATTTTTGGAATGGTAATTATTTAAATGTTATTAAAGAATGGTTAAATCCTGATTTTGAAACAGAAAATAAAAAGTCAGATAAAAGTAAAAACCAAATGAAATGGGGTGAAATCAGAAATTTTATGGACGATGTTAATAACAAGCAATTATTAAGAAAACGCAAAAAGGAGCACATGGAAAAGAAAAAAGCCGAATATATAAAATATTTAAAACAAAAAGAAAAAATCGATGCGGAAACAAAGAGCAAACAATAATATTTTTAATACAATGACATAATATTTACATTTATTAAATAAAACTATTATCATTTTCATAATAGTTTAATTCATTCCAAAATTGTTTGATAAGCTTGACAATTTGGTATTGTTTTTCTGCTTTCTTTGAAGTCTATATTTAGGTTGACTAATTACATTATTTAACATATTATTAAAAATATTTGGCAACTCGTGATTTTCTTCATATAATTCTGGCATTATTTTTGTAAGAGGTTTTTCAACTACGAATAATAATCTATCTTTACTTAATAACTTTCTATATTCTTGTATTGATAGATTGCCATAAAATTTATCAAGTGTATAATATGGATTTGGCGCGGGTTTAATATTTTTCTCATAATTATATATTTTAGCATATATGTTATTAAGTAATGCATATCTTTCCCATAATATTGAAGAGTCGATGGGTTCATCTTTCAAATAAGCAACAGCACATTCTGGGCTGCAAAAACAACCATAAACTTCTGTAATATTGTTGCGTTGTTGTTTTGGAATAAAAATAGGAGGATTTGAAAATGGGCATGTGCACCAAAAACAATTTGACCTTTTATCTGCCATTTCATTTAAGTGCAGTTTTAATTTTAATGTTTTTAGTTTCGCCCATACAATTTTTAATTCTATTTTTTCGCCATTAACTTTATTATCATCGTTGTTATCATTTTTATAGATATTTTTTTTATATGATATTGTATTATAATTTTCATATTTTATTTTATTTTTTTG
>Ga0302122_10002274_pt1 | contig 12032 bp, 8 predicted proteins | sample CB21_SCM_MG_FD_203115 | JGI IMG/M metagenome (GOLD analysis project Ga0302122, IMG submission 203115) | Marine microbial communities from Western Arctic Ocean, Canada - CB21_SCM | ecosystem: Environmental > Aquatic > Marine > Oceanic | place: Canada: Western Arctic Ocean | collected 2017-09-28
ATTTTTTGATTTTGATCGAGATGAATTTCTACAGCTACCGACCACTGAAAGCAATTTTCAACAAACTAATCGCTCAATCGAGCGCTCACCTGACCATCGGCTGCTCTTTCATGGCCTTTGGCGCCAGGCAGTCGTAGACCTGGATAATTCAAAACCTATTTTTGTGCGCGGCGGTCTTGCCTATGGCGAACATTATGAATTAGAAGGCAGCCTTATTCTTAGGTTTAATGACAATGAAAATAGAGTCGTGGTCGATGCCAATCTCTGGCTATCTGAATTTTCCGCCGTGGAAAGCAATGAACAATCATGGCAATTGCCTGATTATCCTGCCCCATTTGAATCTAAAGAAACTCCTCTAATTGGCTCGCCAGAATATTACATCAGACAAATATTCCACCTACTGCAGAGCCGAGAGATGCGCAGCACAGAATTCCACTATATCGACCATCCTGCTTTAGGTTTCGTGATTATGGTAGAACCTTATGAAGTACCAAAACTCCCCGTAGTAAAACTCTAATATGCACTCTAACTGACGCTCTTCTTGATGGTTCGTGTTTCTATCAGTCATAAGAGCAGACATAGAGGGCAATCTATGAAGAGGGCAGCTCAGCCGCCACGAATTGCAGAACTAATTCTACTGTGCCAATGCACGCGGCAAGTGTTGCTCGAATTTCGTCAAGACTAATTAAGTCTTCACCAAGCCCCGCAGCCCAGTTCACTGAAATGGCAAAACAGGCATAATCAATGCCCAACTCTCGCGCCAACGCTGCCTCCGGCATTGCAGTCATCCCCACCATATCGCAGCCATCTGACTTAAGCCTTGTTATCTCTGCCGCAGTTTCTAACCTAGGCCCTTGGGTAACTCCATAGACACCGCCATTCAGAACAGAAACCGCATTCCCTCCAACAGTGTTTATTTGTGTAGCTGAATTAATGAGTAACTTCCTAAGTTCTTCAGAAAATGGCACTGTGAAATCTATATGAGTAACGTCGGTGTCGTTGTTATCGAAGAACGTAGACTCTCTAGAATGGCTGTAGTCAATTAGCTGATGAGGTACGGCAAAGCTGCCAGGCTTTAGGTCTGCATGAATACTCCCAACCGCATTGATAGCAACGATTTTTCTGACCCCAAGCTTTTTCAAAGCGGCAATATTTGCACGATAATTTATTTTGTGGGGTGGAACTGTGTGATCGCTACCATGCCGCGGCAGAAAAGCTACTCGTTGACCCTTAAATTCACATATAGTGACTTCCACAGCAGAACCTGAAAAAGAGGTGCTCACCTCTTCAGAACCAACAATATTAAAACAATTGATTGCTGAGAGACCTGTACCCCCGATAACCGCTAACATAATGATCTCCGTTTACTAATAGTACAATTTGACGCAATATTTAGGAAAAATAAACCACACTTTGCACTTACGGAGACTATAGCAAATGATATTGCCCCTTACTTCTGTGAGAACCTAATGTACTTAGCGCCAACTTCATATCTAATCAGAAGCAGCAACTTAAACGATAAAACAATATTATTCGAGATCTTTGTACCAAAAGTACGGCCCCACGAAGAAAAGAGCTGAAATGTGAAGTTTGAATTCTAAAAAATGAAACATAAATGAAAATCCCAGAGTCTGGCCTGGAGGCAATCTCAAAGGAGGCCGCCCTCCAATAGGTGAATATGCGCTAACTAGCTAAAGATAAATACAATGGAAAAAGTAAAATACAATTCACAAAAAACCACGTTTTCTCGCTGCCGTAACTACCGATACTGCTTGAGCAGAAGCTGGGACAAAGGATCTGGTTCTGTTTTGTTCATAGGCCTTAACCCCTCCACAGCAAATCATTATCAGGACGATCCTACTATTCGAAGATGCGTAGGCTTTGCCCGAAATTGGGGATTTTCCGCTATGGAAATAGTGAATTTATTTGCCTTTCGATCTCCTTATCCCAAGGATTTGTACCAACAAGGTGATCCGATAGGACCCGCCAACAATCGTTGGATTAGCAGCGCTATTAAACGTAACGACATGACGCTTGCTTGTTGGGGTAACAACGGTGATTTTCTTGATCGAGCAAATTTTATCTTAAGTCGCTACCCAGGGCTTAACGCCTTAAAACTAACTGCCTCAAAGCAACCAACTCATCCTCTTTACATGAAAGCCGATACGCTGGCTAAGCCGATATCCATACTAAAAAGTAAGCAAAATGCACCATGAGGTAATTTAAGCTCGTGACTATTACCAAAAAGCTGGCTCATTTCGTCTGGAATCGCTCTTGGATTCCCCAAAAATTTAAAAGAGCGACCTATAAACAGCTCTCGACCAAGGCCGGAGGACCAGATGCCCCATTTTCAATAGATTTTTTCGGAATGCGCTATGAAGGTAATCTGAATAACAGTATTGAATTTAATATTTTCTACTATGGAGCCTTCGAGAAGCCTCTGCTATTTTTTCTTCGAGATACATTTACCAGACTTGAGCGTGCTACCAAAAATAAATTAACTAAAAATTTAGTATTTTGCGACATTGGAGCAAACATAGGGCAGCACTCAATATTTATGAGCGCTGTTGCAAAGGAAATACATGCCTTTGAGCCTTATCCTGCCGTAAATGTAAAACTAAAACACCATATTGCGCTTAATACACTTGAAAACATCATACTTCACGAGCTAGGCCTCAGTAATAAAGATGAATCTTTGACATTCTTTGCTCCAACAGGAAGAAACCAAGGAATTGGCTCCTTCGACGGTGATACAGTTAGAAAAGGAAATGTTGATGCCGGAAAATTAAAGCTGGTTAAAGGGGATGTTTATTTTCAGAAACAAAATATAAGCAATATCGGCTTAGTAAAAATTGACGTTGAGGGTTATGAAAAACTAGCTCTCTCTGGCCTGCAAGAGACAATCGAACACAACCGACCAATTATTGTCTGTGAAGTCACCTATGGGAAACCACTCTCATTTGCCTCACGTAACGAACTGCTCGCCCACCTTCCCGCCAATTATATTTTGTACTGCTTCAATTCCAGAAAACCTGATGGATCTAAAGCTAGAAGAAAGGATGGCAGAGCTCGAAAAAGCGGCAAGTATCAATTAACCCCTTTTACCAAGTGGCAAATTGAGGGGCAAGACGATGTTATTGCCTGCCCCAATGAAAAGCTCGAACAGCTGTCGATGAAGAACTTGACTCAGACGCCCGATCGAGCATAAGTGTTCTTCGAACTCTTCCCCCCATCACAACCGAATATTTGCAACGAAATTCTTTATTCAAGACAAAAAAAGGCCTAGCGCTAAGAACTTAATCCTAGCCTAAGCCATACTGCTAATCATTTAATCGGCTTTACTATAACTATCTTTAGTAAATTATTGTTTTTAATACATATGTGCTTTTAAACGGCCTCTCCCTTATTATCACAATCCATCAAAATCCCCACATCCACGGTATTTTTGGCGCGCCCGGCAGGACTTGAACCTGCAACCCCCGGCTTAGAAGGCCGGTGCTCTATCCGGTTGAGCTACGGGCGCAAAAGGGCGTGTATTCTACACGAATTACAATCGGGAACCATGAATGAAAGAAACTATTACAGCAACGCCTTTTTGGTACGAATTTTCTTTTTATCACTGTAATTATTAACCTCTAATGGCATGCTACTGCAGCCTGCGCCTGTGTACATACCTGCCATGATTTGAGATAGATTTCGATAGACCCTAGCAATTATTCCCATAATGCCTTTCTCGGACAGTTGCAAAGGTTGCGGTAAAGCCGTATTCAACTCATCAACACGTACTGGTCTGTGATTGGCTGTCTCAATGATATTCAAGGTGGTCAGAATGCTCTCTAAGTATCTTGTGCTGATATTAACAGTTCAGCAACACTATTGAACGAATTTCGATTACTTGCCCAATAGACCGTTATTAAAGCCACTGATGCTAAATTCATCTTTAAGCTACTTAAAAATAAGGACAGGCTGGACTATAAAGAATAGAGATGTAATGGGGTGACTGACGGGGTTCGAACCCGCGACCACCGGAGTCACAGTCCAGGGCTCTACCAACTGAGCTACAGTCACCATTAATCTTAGTGGTCAGCAGTCACTGTGATGGCGACTACTCGGAAATTGGTCGGGGTAGAGAGATTTGAACTCCCGACATCTTGCTCCCAAAGCAAGCGCGCTACCAGACTGCGCTATACCCCGATATTTTAGAGGACGGCATAATACTTAGGTCCTCAGAGCCAGTCAATGCTTCATTCAGGTACTTACACTCCCCCAAAGTAAAAGTTACCGCTCAATACGCCAACTGCTTCCATCTGCCCCATCCTCAACAACAACACTCATTGCCGTTAACTTATCTCGCAATTCGTCCGCTTTCCCCCAGTCTTTATTTGACCGAGCCTGCTTTCTCGCGACTATCAGAGACTCAATCAGCTCAGCGTCTACGGCCTCTATATCTCCTTTAAGAAATGACTCTGGAGCCAACTGCAGAACTCCTAAAATTGCGCCCAGTCTAACCAGAAGAGCCCCTAACTGACTTGCCTGATCCGGATTTTGGATCTTTTGTTTATTGATTTCAGTCACCATTGAGAACAAAACGCTAAAAGCCTCTGGTGTATTAAAATCATCATCCATTGCCTCAAAGAATGCTTTCTCAAACCGACTATTGGTAAGCATCTTAGCATTGTCGATATTCAAATCTTTCAGTGCAATATAAAAACGTTCCAATGCTGAGACTGAAAGTTTCAAGCTATCTTCAGAATAATTAATAGGGCTGCGATAGTGACTGGCAATAAGTAAGTGCCTTACCACTTCGGAATCGTACTTTTCTAATACCTCTCTAACGGTGAAAAAATTATTCAATGACTTAGACATTTTTTCGTTGTCAACACGCAGAGAACCGTTATGCATCCACAGATTAGAAAACTTATCACCCGTAGCAGCAACGGTTTGAGCAATCTCATTTTCATGATGAGGGAACATTAAGTCAGAGCCACCACCGTGAATATCAAAATGATTACCCAAACAACAACTCGACATAGCAGAGCACTCTATGTGCCAGCCTGGACGCCCATAACCCCAGGGTGAATCCCATCCAACTTGTTCATCGCTTGAGTATTTCCAAAGAGCAAAGTCCCGCGGATCTTTCTTCAACTCCCCCACTTCAACTCTAGCGCCATCTAACAATTCGTCCATTTTCTTTTTGGAAAGTTTTCCATAATCTGGAAAGCGGCTTACGGAAAAATAGACATCACCATTATCAGCTCTATAAGCAAAATCATCTCGAACTAACACTTCAATCATTTGAATGATTTCATTAATATGACCAGTTGCACGAGGTTCGTGATCTGGGGGCAAAATTGACAATGCCCTTTCATCCTCATGGGTTGCAGCTATGAATCGCTCAGTCAGGTCAGAAAAAAGCTCATCATTCTCTTTTGCTCGCGCTAAAATTTTATCATCTATATCAGTGATATTTCGCACGTAATTAACATCGAAATTCTTGGCTCGCAAAAAACGCACTACCACATCAAATGCCACCAACATTCGCGCATGCCCCAAATGGCAGTAGTCATAAGTGGTTATGCCACACACATAAATCCCAACCTTCCCAGCTTCTATAGGAATAAACTCTTCTTTTAATTGGGTTAATGTATTGTAAATTTTTAACATAATGACTAAAGCGACCAGGAGTCGCGTAAGCTAATTGTCCGATTGAAATACAAGTTAGTCGATGTCGAGTCTTTCGAATCTAGATAAAAATAACCTTCCCTCTCAAATTGAAAATTTAGTTTGGCATCCCGAGTTATTACTGACGGTTCTACAATGCAATTATCTATAATTTCTAAGGAATTGGGATTAAGCACATCACGATAGTCTTCCACTTCTTTAGATTCAGGGTTCTCAACATTGAATAATCGATCATAAAGGCGAACGGTAACCGACCTTCCTAGACTGGCAGATACCCAGTGTATAACCCCTTTAACTTTTCTCCCTTCGGGCTTTTTGCCCAAAGTATCTAAATCGGCAGTACAGATTAACTCGATAATTTCTCCTTCATCATTTTTAATTACTTCGTCACAGCGGATCACATAAGCTCCTCGAAGGCGAACTTCTCCACCCATCTTTAGGCGCTTAAACCCCGGTGGCGGCACTTCTTCAAAATCGCTCCTATCTATATAAATTTCATGCGTTAACGGCACTTCTCTTTTACCTAGTGATTCGTCTTTAGGGTGATTTTGCATTTGCAATTGCTTTAAATAACCTGCGGAAAAATTGCTTATCGTGACTTTGAGAGGATGCAATACACACATTGCCCGCCATGCATTCTTATCTAAATCCTCGCGAATGCAGTATTCCAACATCCCTAGATCCACCACACTCTCACTTCGACTAACGCCCACACTCTCACAAAAATTTCTTAGCGCTATAGGAGTCACTCCTCTTCTCCTCATTCCAGCTAATGTAGGCATGCGCGGATCATCCCAGCCCGAAACGGTATGAGTGTCTACCATTTTTTTTAAATTACGCTTACCCATCATAGTGTAATTCAATTTCAGTTTAGCGAATTCAGTTTGCTCAGGCAGGATATACTCAGAATCGAGTAACCTGCTTTCCGTTCGCAAAGAAGAAGTTTCTAAATTCTCCAAAATCCAATTGTACAAAGGCCGATGATCTTCAAACTCCATGGTACATAAACTATGAGTTATCCCTTCGATCGCATCGGAAATACAATGGGTATAGTCATAGGTTGGGTATATACACCATTTCTTGCCAGTTTGATGATGCTCGATGTGGCGAATGCGATACAAAACAGGATCCCGCATGTTGATATTCTGCGAAGCCATATCGATTTTTGCCCTAACTGAATAAGCACCATTTGCAAATTCCCCCGCGCGCATTCGCTCTAACAAAGCAAGATTTTCGCTCACAGTGGCATCTCGAGAGGGGCTGTTACGCCCTCCATCCGTAAGTGAACCTCGATATTCTCGTGCCTGATCCGGGGTTAAACTGCATACGTAAGCTTTATCCTTCCTTATCAGCTGAACGATAAAAGTATAAAGAGCATCAAAATAAGAAGATGAATATCGCACATCTCCCTGCCAACTGAATCCCAACCAGCTAATATTTTCCTTAATTGCATCAACATATTCCTGACTTTCTTTCTCAGGGTTAGTGTCGTCAAAGCGCAAGTTACAATAGCCATTATTTTCTGCAGCTATTGAAAAATTCAAACAAATGGATTTAGCATGCCCTATATGAAGATAACCATTTGGTTCGGGCGGAAACCTAGTATGAACTCTGCCACCATATTTGGCACTGGCGTTGTCACGCGAGATTAGTTGCCTGATGAAGTTTGAGGCAACTGTTTTCTTAGATGGTTTCTGGCTGTCCATCAGGTCATTATTGCTGTTTGTCATGAAGGGGTTCTGCTTTTTTTGCACTGAATAAGATTAATCGGGGCTTTCTCAGATATACCAAAACGCTTATTATAACGTTTCAACGACTTTCCACTAACAAAAATTTATTTGGACCTTGTGTCCATAGGTAACAGACATGATTGTGTTAAAAACGAATTATGGAGCCATTAGTATTGAATTGGACTTTGAAAAGGCTCCGAAATCCGCCGCTAGCTTTCTACAATATGCGAAAGACGGTTTTTATGACGGCACTATATTTCATCGAGTCATTAGCAACTTCATGATCCAAGGCGGTGGATTTGAAACAGGCATGGCACAAAAACCAACCGGTGCATCGGTTGTGAACGAAGCTGATAACGGGCTTTCTAATGCTATTGGGACATTAGCCATGGCAAGAACATCTGACCCACACTCAGCGACATCACAATTTTTCATTAATGTAAGCGACAATGACTTTCTCAATCATCGCGATAAAACCGATCAAGGTTGGGGTTATGCAGTATTTGGACGGGTAATAGAAGGAATGGAAATTGTAAATAAGATCAAAGCCTGCGATACAGGTTCTTCCGGTGGTCATCAAGATGTTCCAGTGACTGAAGTTGTCATCGAGTCATTAGAAGTTTCCGAAGAAGAGTAACCTTGCACTCGCGGATATTGCTAATTTCTGATCTTCATTTAGAAGAATCTCGCCCGGATATTACCAACGCTTTTCTCCAGTTCCTGCAATCCAACACAGGAAATTGCACCAGTCTGTATATTCTGGGAGATTTCTTCGAAGTTTGGATAGGTGATGATCACCATACGGATCTAAGCAAATCTGTATCAGCAGCTCTGCGAGATTTCTCCAGCGCCGGTAGCTCAATTTATATTATGCACGGTAATAGAGATTTTTTGATTGGCGAGGAATTTGCCAAGCAGTGTAATGCCTCATTGTTAGATGAACGCTTTGTGCTTAGAACAGATGATTTTAGCGCTCTAATCATTCACGGGGATCAACTCTGCATCGATGATCTTGAGTATATCGAATTCCGTAACATGGTGAGAAGCGCGCCTTGGAGAGAGAGTTTTCTAGCAAAGCCCTTAGCAGAGCGTTCTGCCTTCGCCGAATTAGCTAGACTGCAGAGTAAAAAAGCTACCGCAGGCAAGAGCGATGAGATCATGGATGTCAATCAAGCAGAAGTTGAAAAACTCTTAAAAGCCAGCGGAGAAATGGTGTTGATCCATGGTCACACTCATAGACCAGCTATTCATCAAGTTGAGATGGAAAGCGATAACAGTCAGCCTAAAGCGCGCAGAGTGGTCTTAGGTGATTGGGATAAAAGTGTATGGATTGTTGAAATTTGTGGCGACCAACTCAATCTGCTTAATCAGCCTCTTAACCCTTAGACCGAAGATCATAAATTTCTCGAACGTTAATTCGATTGGTCAGTTATCCGCACTTCAAAATAGCGAGCGAAGTGTGCTTCACAGAGCGCTAAAATTTCTTGCTCTATCAACTCACTGAGCTCATCTAAACTTAATTCTGCATATTTTGGTAAAACATAAACACCATAATCTTCTAGCTTTTCGATATTTCGCAGGTTTTTTTTCAGCAGATTGTGCAGCCAGCAATAGGGAGACAGAGATTGATCGAATGGGATTTGGAAACGCTCCAAACCTGACTTGAGGCTTAGAACAGAATAAATTCTTAGCTTATTTTCAATAATTTGCTGATTAAGCTTTTCAATTCGGTTTAGAACAGCATTTTTTGCAGACTTATCATAACTATTCCAGTTTATGACTTCGAATGAATAACGCTTACAGCCGCGACAAACAGCATCGCCGAGTGAGGTAGTGGAACAAATCCCGATGCAAGGGGTTTTTACTGTGGTCATGGTTTTGATTGCTGGCGAAGAGTCAATACAATTAGTCTAAAGTATAGGAAGAGACTTTAGCAAGATAGTGGCTCTTGGTCACCGGCATTCAAAGTAATATCGCTGGTATTTCTTAAGCCTAGCTGTCGTTCTAACTTTCATAAATTTTCTATTCCTAACCCACCGAACATTCTCTACCGCGCTCGCTCAGCTAGATTTTTACCCTTACTTACAATAGAATACGTCTTTGTTTTAAACTTCAAAATCGATTTCTTACATCTTAACAACTAATCGAGTGGAAAAATAATAGTTGTTAGGCGCTACCCTAGTCTGAATGTCTGGCTAGCAAGCTCAGGCTTTCGTTTTTAGAATTCTTTATTAAGGTAGACTTTCTTATTAATAGGATTTGTCAATTAGTAGGTTTCTTTAACCCAAAATCAAATCATTAGCCAAAGGCAATCCTTCTTGTTGATGAGGGCATCTTACTAATTATGATATGACCATAACTAATTAAAAGCTTCGATTCGGCTAACTGTCTTATTTCGCTGAACTGCTTACACACCAACTGCCGCCCCAAGAAGCTCTTCAAAACGTAGTTTCTTATGAAGATCTTAATCAAGCTTTTCTGCAATAGATAACACTTGTAATTGTGACATCACTGCAGCTTTATTAATGAGGAATACACAGTGCTAGTAGAATATAGAAAACACGTAACTGAGCGAGCCAATGAAGGCATCGTTCCTAAGCCACTTTCTGCTGAGCAGGCAGCTGGATTAGTGGAGTTATTAAAATCCCCTCCAGCTGGCGAAGAAGATTTTATTCTAGATCTTATTTCTAACCGAGTCCCGGCCGGCGTTGATGAAGCTGCTTATGTTAAAGCCAGCTTCCTATCCGCTGTCGCAAAAGGCGAGACTGAATCTCCTCTAATTAACAAAAAACTTGCAACAGAGCTACTTGGCACGATGCTAGGCGGATATAATATATCCACTTTAGTAGAGTTATTAGATAACGATGAGCTCGCTGCCACTGCAGCAAATGAACTCTGCCACACTCTACTTATGTTTGATGCTTTTCATGACGTCGCAGAAAAAGCAAAGACTGGCAATTCATATGCACAAAAAGTTTTAAAATCATGGGCAGACGCTGAATGGTTCACTAGCAAGCCTGAGATACCCGCTCAACTTACCGTAGCTGTTTTTAAAGTTCCAGGCGAAACCAACACAGATGACTTATCGCCGGCTCAAGATGCCTGGTCACGTCCAGACATCCCCTTTCATGCGAAAGCAATGTACAAAAACCCTCGAGAAGGTATTACTAACGCTAAAGAACAGATCGATGAGCTCGAGAAAACAGGCCACCCAGTTGCTCTAGTCGGCGATGTTATGGGCACGGGCTCTTCTCGTAAATCTGCGACCAATTCAGTCTTGTGGTTTATCGGTAACGACATACCCCATATTCCCAACAAACGTAATGGTGGTGTCTGCATCGGAGGCAATATAGCTCCTATCTTTTTCAACACTATGGAAGATGCGGGAGCGCTCCCGTTTGAATGCGATGTTGACGATTTGAACACCGGGGACATTATCGATATCGATGTATACGCAGGTAAAATTACCAAGCATGGAACAAATCAAGTCATAACAGAATTTGAACTAAAAACAGATGTATTACTCGATGAAGTAAGAGCTGGTGGCCGCATACCCTTGATTATTGGTCGTGGCTTAACGCAACGTGCGCGCGAGGAATTGGATCTAGGCCCTGCAAACATTTTCCGTTTACCGGTAATTGCCGAAAGTTCAGAAAAAGGATTTACTCTCGCTCAAAAAATGGTGGGTAAGGCATGCGGCGTTGATGGAGTCAGACCTGGTAGTTACTGTGAACCTCGGATGACTACAGTTGGGAGTCAAGATACTACTGGCCCTATGACTCGAGATGAGCTTAAGGATTTGGCTTGTCTGGGATTTTCAGCTGATTTAGTTATGCAGTCTTTTTGTCATACCGCTGCTTATCCAAAGCCTGTAGATATTGATACTCAGCATACGCTTCCTGATTTTATTCAAACTCGCGGCGGCGTTTCTCTCAGGCCTGGAGATGGAATCATTCATTCCTGGCTTAACCGAATGTTGTTACCCGATACAGTCGGTACGGGCGGTGACTCTCATACCCGATTTCCAATTGGTGTATCCTTCCCGGCCGGCTCTGGACTAGTCGCTTTTGCTGCTGCTACCGGCGTTATGCCTTTAGACATGCCTGAATCAGTACTTGTTCGCTTCTCTGGGGAAATGCAACCTGGAATTACCTTGCGAGATTTAGTAAATGCCATCCCTTATGCAGCGATTCAATCCGGCGACCTTACTATTGCGAAAAAGGGAAAGAAAAATATCTTTTCTGGGCGTATTTTAGAAATCGAAGGTCTACCTGACCTGAAAGTAGAACAGGCATTTGAATTATCAGACGCATCAGCAGAACGTTCCGCTGGTGGTTGTACGATTAGATTAGGGAAAGAACCGATAATTGAATACTTCAAATCCAACATCACTTTACTACGCTGGATGATCGCAAATGGTTACCAGGATGCAAGAACAATAGAACGTCGCGCTCAAGCCATGGAAGAATGGCTGGCTGATCCAGTACTGATGGAACCTGATGTTGATGCAGAGTATTACAAAATAATTAATATAAACCTTAATGAAATAACTGAGCCATTACTGGCTTGCCCTAATGACCCAGATGATATTAAGCCATTGTCTGTGGTGCAGGGAACCAA
>Ga0302122_10002277_pt1 | contig 12022 bp, 1 predicted proteins | sample CB21_SCM_MG_FD_203115 | JGI IMG/M metagenome (GOLD analysis project Ga0302122, IMG submission 203115) | Marine microbial communities from Western Arctic Ocean, Canada - CB21_SCM | ecosystem: Environmental > Aquatic > Marine > Oceanic | place: Canada: Western Arctic Ocean | collected 2017-09-28
CAGGGCACTGAGCGCTCGTCGACATTTGGCCACGACCGCGTCTCTTAACGATACGCCGTTCTCCTGCGCATCGAGCTGCGCCGCCACGGCCCGGCGCGCGGCCCTAGCTGCCGCTCGACAGGCCACGTCCGTCTCGGTAGATGCATTCAGACCCCGGGGGACGCACGTCGACACCTCGGCCCCGGCGCACCGGCGCGTGCAGGCGTCCACGTCCGCGCCCGCCTCCGCGACGCGATCCTCGTCGTCACAATCCTGGGACTCCATCGTGTCCCGCCGCGTCAGCGACTGGCCCGGGGCGCGGTTCACGCCGGGCACGCCCCGACATAACCGTTCTACCGTACGTAGTAACAACACCACAATGTCGTCCCGCGCCGGGTCACATCTTTCGAACCACGTCGCCTCCCGGTCGCCGCTCCACTCGACGCCGTCCTTCCCGAACTGCCGCGCGTGGCGCCCCTTTCTTGACTGGATACACCGGACCACGTCGTGGCACAGCGCGTATCGTAAAGTATCGGAGGCCCACGCCGTCAGGGTGAAGGACACGGCTGCAGCGAGGTGCGGGTCCGCGTAGCTCGCACTCGCGATGCGCAGCACGCCGCCTAACCCGCGGGCGATGGCCCCCGGCGTCCCCAAGTCGTGCATCGTGCCCTCGTCGAGGCAAGCAACCACGACGTGCTGCTTCAGGCGATCCAGGACTAGAGGTAAAACAAAGGATGCGAAGAAGCCCGCCTGGCTTTGGTGCGCGTCCTCCTTGAACTCTTCCAGTACGTCTTCCGCCTTCAACTCGCTTGTGTCGTCGTCCCGTAGCGCCGCGGCCGCGCCCGCCTGGTCCCGCAGGAACGCCGCCGCGATCTCGTCCGCCAGGGCCTCGCTGGCGGCGTCGGCCGTGTCCGCGGTTTCCAAGGTCGGCACGAGCTGCAGCCAGCCCTCCCGCGCGGCCTCCGCGGGCTGGGAACATGCTGAAGCGCGCTGCCAGAGCTCAGCACAGGCCAAGGCGACGACGGTGCGCGCGGTTGCCGCCCGTCTTCTAACGTCGTCGTCACCTGTCAGGCCCCGCTTCGCGAGGGCGGCCACTTTGGGGAAGCCGTAGTCGTCCTGGCTCGCGCACAGCCGCTGCCGGAAGGCAATTGGTTCCCGCGCGTGCAGGGCCAGGGCCAGCTTCGCCACGGCGTCGGCTCGCGCGTCGTCCAGGGCGCCCGCTGTCGCCGCACACAGGCGGTCGAGGCGCGCGGCGTCGATGCACGCCGAGGTTCTCGCGACGTCGAACCCGCAGGCCACGCGACATAAGGTCGCGGCCGCGCGCGCCCAGGCTCTATCAGAAGTAGTGGTCAGGCACGTCCGCTCCACGACCTGCAACGCGGCTTGTGCCAGCGCCCCGGGGGCGTCCGCCATGTCATGCGCAGCGTGGAGGTCGTCGAACGGCGTTTGTAAGGGCGGGAACCTTTCATTAGAAGAAGCGGGGTGGCTCACTAGTGCCGCGACGCGCGCCGCTGCGGCGAGGCAACGCTTGAGAGGCGCGCCCTGACAAACCTCACTCAGAACCTTCTTCCTCGGCTTCAATCGGCGCAGGTCTTCGTCCGCCACATAGACCTCGACCGCGTCCAGTATGGGAGGGTTGCCCGTTCTACGAGCACCTAACATGCTCACGGGCACGCCGCCCAGGCGCCGGCAGGCTCTGCGATCCGCAGCGTCCAGGAAGACGTCCTGCCACTGCCTTCCAGACGTCCGCACCTGCGTCACTTTGCCACACACGACCAGTTCCTCGGGGGCGTGGTTCGCGGCGGCGTTGCCCACTAGTATTCGCACGGCCCTTAAAGAACCTCTTTCAGCTAAGAAGCCCGCGTCCACAGTTACCATCAATGATTCGCCGTCCGGCTTTGCTGAAACTAAGTACTCGTCCGAGGCCGCCCGTAATCTTCGTCGCAACTCGTGGCTGGGCTTCGTGGTACCCAGGTCCCCCCCGAAGCTCACGCGCTGCGGCGGCACGACAGCAAGTTGCTCGAACTGACATGTTGCGGGCCCCCGCCGCATCAGCTCCTCCTCCTCGTCGTCCTCCTCGTCGTCCTCGTTCATGGAGACATCGGCGGGCTCGCAGTCCGGCCGGTCGAAGAGCTGCAGGGACCCGTCGTCGAACAGGACCATCAGTTGTCTCGCACTACTTTTGGAGCTTCTTGGTGGCATGTACGCCGTCACACCTAACACCCGGCGGTGGGGCGGCGTCGTAGCGCCGCCCGTCGCCGCCGCCAACCGCTGCGCCGCGGTACTTAGGGGCGGCGCGGGCCCCGGCTCCGTACAATCCAGCTCGCGCGCCACGCTGATCCGAGACGCGTCGTCCGCCAGGTTGGCGCAGGCCACGTAGACGACGCGCTCCGTCGCGCGCGGGGACGGCGGCGCGGCCGGTCGGACCACGCCCCGCGCGACGCACACGACGTCCATCGCGTCCCCACTTTCGTCGGCCTCGCCCCCCGGCCACTCGAGCCACGCGTCAAACGGCTGCTGCGCCGTTTTGCGCTGGCCGGGCGTCGCGGTCAACGCCGCTAATAACAACTTGTCGTGGGCACCCGGTCGTTGGGCTTGCCATTGCGCCGGCGCCGCCGGCACGATGGCCGGCAAAATACTCCCGCCGCCGCGCACGTCCCGCACGCCGTCCCCCAGCGGTACGACGCACGCCGTCGCACCATCTCTAGCGATAATCAAGGCATGCGCTCGCGACGAGTACAACAGCCCGTGCGCCGGGCCGGCCCCGGCGAACAAACGCGGCGGCAGCGGCAGCGCGTCGTGCAGATCCAAATACACCTCGCGCACCGTCCGCTCCGCACTCCACTTGTCCGGCTCCACGTCCGCCGCGAAGACGCGGCCCGTGTCTAATACAGCATATAGAGCTCGAGCCCCGCCCCACTCCGGTCTGGGTGGTGCTAAACACGCATCTCTCAGGTGGTGCTGGTCGTACGCTAGGACATAAGCGTGCGTCGGTGTGGCGGCATCCCTAGATAAATCATAAATGTGCACCCCTAAGGTAGTGGCCACGGCCAGGCCGCACTTCGACGCGGGCACCCACAAACACCGCACGACGTGCGCCGCGTCGCTCGCCAAGGCATCTAAGGCGAGCTCCACCTTGACGGTGGTCGGTGTTATTTCTTCCGTGTCCTTCTTCTTTCCTCCGTCTAGAGCCACGACGCACACTTCCCGTAACCCCCAAGCAGCCACGTGGCGGTCGCAAGATGGGTTGAAGGCCAATCCTACTAAATCGAAGGGCGTGGCGACCTTGCTCAGGGCAACGCAGGCTGCTCTCTGCGGGCGCCGCGCTCGCAGGGCGTTCTCTAGGACATATATCGTGACGGTCCGCCGACACCCGACCGCCACGCGCCCCCGCCGGTCCGCACTTATGAGACGCGGCGCCAACCTATGCCGCGCTAATAAGGCCTTGGTCTGCCGTGCGACCGGTCCCGTGGCCTGGTCGCCGGGGACCTTGACTTCCATCGTAGAAATGCACGCGACCCGCCGCACTTTAGGGGCGCTCCTCGTCTGCGTCGCGCCCTCCGCCCCCCCCTTGGCCGTGCGCCCGCGCCCGGGCGACGGTTGCAATGCCGCCTTGGGGCGGCGCGGCGCGACGACGGAGCTCGACCGCGGCCGCGCCACCCGCTCCGCTAACGTGAATGCCGCTTGGGTAGCTAGACGAGTGCTCACGGTGCAGGCCGCCGAGGCTAGGGACGCCGGTAAAGAGGCCTGACGCGTCGTCGCGGCGAGGTTCTCCACGCGCCGCAGGAGCCGGGCCCGGTCCTGCTTCGGCGGCCTCCGTTCGGTGGTCTGCGGTCGGCGGAAGCGCTGCTCGCCGGTCAAGCAGCGGCAGGGCGGCGCCGCGGCGAGGAGCGCGGCGGCACTCACGCCCCGCCGCCCGGGCATGTCCGACCCACCCAAAAAAGCCTCCCGCTCCCGCTGCGCCGCTCTATCCGCAGCGGTGGAGGAGCCGCGCGCACCGCAGTCGCAGAAGAAGGAACTCTTGCGGGCGTAGCTGATGTCGTGCCCGGCGTGGCACGTTCTTATACATGCGGCACACGCGCCTTTATCTCCAACTAGCCCACAGGTGGCGCAGTTGTACCAGTGCTGCTCGACGAAGGCACCGCTCGTGGACGCTAAGGTGCACTTCGTCGGCACTTCCCGTTGCGTGTCCTCCGGTTCGAGGTCCGGAATCAAAGGTGCTTCCTGGCTCAGCCCCAGGGCCCGTCTAAACCCCGCACACAACGCTGCCGCTAATTCCAAGGCCCGCGCACTTCCAAGCGTCTGTCCGGAAGTATGGACCAAAGTCTGCGCGACGGCCGCGGCGCTCGCACCGCCCTGGGCGACGCAGCAGAGGACCAACAGCGATTCGCAGGGCCGCGACGCCCGCGCCGGGAGTTCTAACAGTACGTTAATATCGCCGTCGTCCACGAGCGCGCGTAGAACGGCCGCTCGACACGAAACGGCCCAGACCTCGGCGCCCTTCTTGGCCATTTTCGCGGGCGCCCAGCCCGCGTCCTCGTCGCCCCGGCCGGCGACGAAGGAGGCCGCGCCCGTCGCTGCGGGGTATCTGCCATCGACACCCTTCGCGTCACCGCAGGCCGCCGAAGCACAAAGCTCGCAAATGGCCGCGGTGTCGTCCTTCGAGGCGACCAGGGCGGCCCGCAGGGCCCCCGGCGGGGCGCTGCTCAAGGCCTTGGCCGCCGGTAAACGGATAGCCCCGGACGTCGCGTCCGGGAATTGACTGGCCGTGACCACGACGCGCGCCGCGCAGGCGAGGTGGGCGTGGGCCGAACGCTGCGCGAGGTCGTCCTCGAGCGCCCAGCGTAGCAACTTCTCGGCGCCCACCTTCTCGTCGCTTTGGCCCTCCACATATTGCACGACGTGCTGCCGGTGCTCCGCTCGAGGGGACGCGGTCCACCGCTCCAGATCGTCCAGGGCCGCCGCTCGCGCAGCAGCCCAGACGCTCTCGCTCTTCGCGCCGTTGTCGAAAAGCGCAGCGGTGGCGCCCAAGCGTCGTTTGCAGTCGACTGCGCGGGCCTCGCTGGGCCTCCGTGCCAACTGTTGGCTCGCGGTGGCGCACAGCCCGCGGCAGAACCCGTAGGCCGCGTCGTTCTTTAAAGCGCCTAAAGCGGCCGCGCACGTGGCCCAACTGGGCGTTTCCACCGAGGCCCCGGCCCGCACATGCTGGCGCCGCGCGGTCAGGGCCACGGCGCGCGCGGCCGCCGCCACGGCCGCCACGACGCGCGCCGTGGTATGCGACTCCAGCGCGTGGGCCACTATTCTCCTATCTACAGACACGGCGCATCGCGCTCGTTGAGACGAGCCTCGGACGCCTCGGAGCTCCGCGCCGAGCACCTTCACGTCGGCCCCTCTCCGTAATAATCTCTCTGAAAGCGTTTTGACGATACGCCCGTCCTCCTCGTTTCCGTCGAAGAAGAGGGCCCGGCCGAGCTTGGCGAGCTTGGACGCCGGGGGCTCGAAGATGGCGGCATGCGGCGTGCTATTCGCGGCGTCCGCCCCAGCCGCCCGTAATAGACATCTAGCTAAGCGCGCGTCGCCACTACTATCGTCATCTTTCTTAGAACGCCTTCGTTTCGCCGGCTCGGCCCCCTCCAGGGCCTTGGTTACACATGCGTCGTGGCGGGCACACGCGACCTGTAAAGCCTGGACCAGCTCGTCCACAAAGGCCGACGTCCGCGCGCGCTGGACAGCCTTATCGGCGGTCTCCTCGTCGTCCTCGTCGTCCGAGTCGCTCCCCTCGTCGACGTCGGAGTCGCCGTCGTGCAACCGGTACCGACCTCCTCGCGACGGGGCGACCGCCGCTCGCAAGGCAAACGCCAGGGCCTCCACCGCCGCCGCGGAAGCCCAGGCGTCGCTCGCGAGGTCGTTCAGCGACGCTCTTAATTTAATTCTCGCCGCGGTGAGCACGGCGTCGCCGGGGCCTAGTCGCGTCTCGCTTGCGTCGAGTAACCGAGCCAAGCGCGACGCCGCGAGGACGCCGTCCAGGCCGTCCGTCATGCCCGCGGAGGCCGCGACCTCCGGCAGCGCCGCCAGGAACCGCCACGCGGCGTCGACCCCAAAATGACAGGCCTCGTCCCGCGCATTGGCAAGGACGCCGGCGGCCGCCCGCCTCAGATCGGCGATGCGCTTCCCCTCGACTAACGTTGCGAGGGTCATAACTTTCTTGGCGGGCTTGGTCCTTCTTGCGCGCTTGGGCGGCTCCTGACTGGAAGCGCCCTTCAGCGCGGCGTAGAGGGCGTCGTCTCCTGGTGAGGGGGGCTCGTCGTCGTCCTCATCTGAGTCGTCCCCGCGGAGGCGGTCCGCCAGGAACGCCGACGTCAATGGCGCCGCCTCCAGGGCCGCGCGCGCCACGTGTAATACACGGGCGGCCGTCCGCACATCGTCGTCGTCGTTCAAGCGAGACACGACGTCCCAGAGCCTCTCCACGACCACCGCGGCCACGGCGTCGCGGCGCGGCGAACTTAACGCGTCCACGAGAAAGCGCGCGCCGTGCGGCGCGTAGGTCAGCGGGCACACGGAGTCCCTCGACCCGTCGCCCAAGAGTAAGGAGGCGAGTGCGCCTAAATGGTCGGCGTCGCCCTCGCCCCGATCTAGAATGATGTCGTACAGGGGAGCCAGGGCCTTGCGCGGCATGGTCGCGTCGATCGCGCCGTCGCTGGACGCGTGCCTGAGTAACGCTTCCCGCGCGCGCGCCAGCGCGTCGCCATGGAGAGCATCAGCAACCGCTCTAGACGCGCTGCGCGCGCTGAGCCAGGCCCGGTCGCCCCGGGCGCGCCGCCGCGCTAAAACACCGCGCTGCGCGGCCGTGGCCGGCGCCTCCGTACTGAGATCTGTCGAACTGTCCCACGCCGCCGCGTAGAAGACGGCCACCGCGTGGGCCGGCGACACGTCGTCTCGGAACGGTTTGCGGTCGTCGTCCGGAGCCCGCCGCCGCTTCTTGCCGTCTTTCTTATCGGAAGGGTCCTGCGGGGCCCCCAACAAGGCCGCGAGCGCCTTGAGGCCCAGGGCCCCGAGGTCGCCGTCGTTCGATACCGCGCCGGCCAACGCGCATGCGCAGCAGCCATCTAACGATGCGCGCGCGTCGGACGCCAGGGGCGCCACGCAGTTGTGCTGCGCGGCGTCCGTGATTGCCGTTAGCGCGAACGCCGCGAGAGCCGGGGGCATCCGGTCCGAGGAGGCATGCACCTCTTTGGTAAAACCCTCCACGAGGCGCGACGCCAGGGGCCCGCTCGCCCGAAAGATGGCCGCGGCCCCCACGGCGCCCACCAAAAAGGGCCGCGGCGCGTCGCGTTTGGCCGACGCCGCGACCGCGCTTAGGGCGCGGAAGCAACCGACGGCCGTCTGCGCGAGCGGCTCGTCGTCGGTGGCTATGAAGCCTGATACTCTTCTACGGTGGGCGTCGCGCCAGCCATTTGAAGGAGTCGGTCCGTCATGGGCCGCCAGGGCCGCCAGGGCGCCCAAGCGCGCAGCGACATCAAAGCAGGCCTGCTCCACGGCGTTCCGCGCGGCCTGACTTACCAAGGCGTTCGCGTCCTCGGTATTGCAATCCTCCACGAGCCGCGCGACGCGCGCGAGTCGAGACGCCCAGTTGATGGCGCTTGCCCTCTCTCCTTCGAGGCCGTCCGCGTCCATCATTAAGTCGCCCGGCTTGGTGCCGCCCGCCGCTTTTAAACCGGCGTCGACACACCGCAACAATCGTCGCGGGGCCTCCAACCGCACTAAATGCGCCGCTGCGAGCCGGCGCACGGCCGGCGACGGCCGCCTTAAGTCCTCGTCCTTCGCCGGCGGCATCCGTTGGAGGCGGTCCGCGACGCGCACGGCGGCGCTGTGGAGCGTGGTCGCTAAAAGGTCCTCGAAGGGCTGGATCCGGGATGTCGACGGCGCCTCCGGGAGGTCGACCGGGGCCGACGGCGGGCCGCCGCACAGCTCCTCGAGCACGTCCAGCGCTAGTGCAGCGCGCTTTGTGGCCGCCGGGTCCAGGCGGACCACGCCCATGGTGTCGCCTTCGACCATTTCGACGCACAGCTCCAGGCACGCCCCGGCGCATAATTGCGCGTTCCTGTCCAGGGGCTGGGGCGCGTCCTCGACGTCCTGGGCTTTTTGGGCGCGCGTCCGCGACGCCGGCGCGGCGTCGTCGTCCTCGCCGCGCTGGGACGAGAGCGCCAATAAAGCGTCTCTCGCGGCGGATAAGGCTCTTGCCGACAGCGATCGCTCTTCGCCCGTGGACCCGCCCCGCTGCGTTAAGGCGTACAGCAGCTTCGCCAGGGCCTCGAGCTCCAAACCGGGCGAGGCGTCCGCGCCGCCGGCCGCTAACCGTCTCGTGAGGTCCACGAAGCGCGCCGCCGCGCCGAGCGGGTCCTGGGTCTTGCCGCGCGACGAGGGCTCGCGCGCCCGCCGCCGCCGCGCCCGCGCGTCGCTCTTCTCCTCCTCGGCGGGCGGGCCCTTGCGCTTCGGCGGCGCGCGGCGGCGGCCCGCGCTGCTCGGCGGCGAGCCGCGCGGCGCCGGGGCCGGGGGCATGGCCTCGTCGTCGCGGTCGCCCTTGGCCATGCCGCTCGTCTTCTTTTTCAGTCGTGCGCGCGCGCGACGTCCCCGCGCCGCGCGTGCGTTCTATTTAGCTCGTAGAGGTCTCCTCCTCGCGGAGCTGTCTGCGCTGCTGCGGCCGAGGCGACCGCAAATTGCGTTGCTTTGTGCTCTACACCAATGAACAGCAGCCGGTCCCTCGGCTACTGCGAATCGGTGGTCGGGCGAGTGTTTAACAATGCTTGTGAGCAGACCAAGCACTTAAGCAGAGCACCTGAATTCTTTAAATAGCGGAAGGCGACGTGCTTCTACGCGCTTTAGTGGCTAGCAGTCGAGATAAGTCGCGGACCCAACGATGCGCCAGTCCGAACCGACGCAGCACGGTCGCGCCTTCAGAACGCGGCCGTCGCGTGCGAGCCCCACGCCATCGGGGCGACTACGGGAGCCCCGCGCCACCGGTGAGATCGGGAAAACGCCACTTACGGGGGGCGGGCAAAATTAGTGACCCGTACTGTATACAGTACGGGTCATACCGGCTAAAATAAACCCGCACGTTCCAAACCCGCACGTAATAATAATTACAACAAGAAGAACGCCGGTTTAGCTTCTTCCCAAGGCCCATCGTACTTACAGATGCGTGCAACACGACCCTCTTGGTGATGCGAACCTATTCCGTGTATTTATACTAAAATGATTTACTAGGACTACCTGCTACAATGAGCTTTAGCGGCGTGCACAAACAAAAAAATCCTTGCACGCTCTGCGCAGCGCACAAACATGGCGGCAGCCGAGGATGATGTCTTGAAAAAGCTGCGACGAGCGGTGGCCACCGGTGTGAGTACTATGAATCTAGCTTCTCAACTTGGCTCGCCGGCCGCACAAGATGCCGTGGAAAAGATCCGTATGGGCCACGAAATAATTAAAGGACCGGGCCATGCTGCCCCTGGCGCTGCACTTCGTAGGTTGGTTAAATAAATCTACGATGCATTGTTCGTACGGAATGTGTTCGTACGGTGTTTACACGTTTCTATAGCGCCAAGGGACTATGTAAAGCGGACTAAATCGGCGTTCTGTTCGTACTTGTTTCTTTTTTAACGTGCGGGTCTAACATGCGGGTTTAAATCGTGCGGGTTTGGATCGTGCGGGTTTTAGCCTGTTTGACCCGTACTGTATACAGTACGGGTCATTAGGGCCGCGGGGACCGCGGCCGCCGCGCGGACAGGCCCTCCCCACTGTTCAGGCCGAACCGCGACTTCATCTCGTCGCTGCACGCCTGGCACTCCGTGATGAACTGGTAGTCGTCCAGGAGCGGGTTCGCGAAGGTGCACCGCCGGCAGGTCCAGACGTCCGCCCGCTTCGAGTACACGTACAGCGGCACCGGCGCGTCCGTCCACGAGACGGCCCGTTCACCGGACGAGAACTGGTCCACGTCGAAGGCGTTGCACTCGTCCAGCAGGGGAATGCGGTCCATGGCCACGAGGCGCGCGCCCACGCGGCACCGCTTGGCCACGTTCGCCAGTTGCTCGTCCAGCGCCGTCCCCGCGACGCGCTCGGGCGCCATGGTGCCGCTGGCGTTGTTCACGAAGAGCACGTCGCAGGACGCCAGGAAGGCACTCGTCGAGTCGCTGAACGCATCGCCGAGACAGAGCGCACATTTGGCCTCCAACGCCTCGCGCTCCGCGTCGCTTAACAACGCGAGGACCGCCCCGTGCACCCGCAGCGCGGCGTCGTGCCGGGACTTCACGACCTCCACGCCCGTGGCGTGCGTGCAGGGCGTCGTCAGCGCCGTCTGCAGCACGGCGCAGCCGATGCCGCTTCCGACGTCGGCGAAGGTTTCTCCTTGTTTAAGGCGGGCGTGCCTCAGTATGGACACGACGAGCTCCGGCAGGACCGCGCCGTAGTGCGCGTCCCGCTGGCCAGAGGAGCAGACTTCTGAGTGGGGGGCGAGGTTCCCGCGCACGCCGGACGACGTTTCGAGCGAGTAGCGCCCGCCCAGCGAGTCCAGGGCCGCCTTGAGCTTCTCGCGGAAGGCCTTGGGGGCGAGCGCCGCCCCAGCCACCGCTTCGTGGTCCGCTTGCGGCGGGGGGAGGGGCTCCGCCTCGGGTACCGGTGCGGGCTCCTTTTTCGCGCGCTTGCGCGGCGGTGTCGGCTCCTTCTTGGCGCGGGGCTTGGGCTTCGAAGGGGGCGCGGGCGGCGTCACGGCGGACGCGGGCGCCGGCGGCCCCGCCTGCTCCAGCAGACCGTGGACCGGCAAGACGATCGCTTGCGAGGGGCTCACCGGCGGCTTCGGCATCGCGGACTTGCGCGACTGCCGCCCACAACTCAGCGTGTGCTTGGCCGCGCCCTGCTCCGACGCGAACCACCTTCCGCATAAGCGCCCACACGGCGTCGCGCCGCAGGCCTCGCAGCTCAGGAAGGGGATGACTTCAGGAGAGGGGATGGTCATCTCCATGGTGCAGACCTGGCAGTTCACGGTCTGCGGGAAGGGCCTGGCGCGCCAGACCTCGGCCATGGTTCGTCGCGCGTTTTTTTGGCTTCTCGAGAGGGTGCGACCGCCTCGCACTGGTTTGGGGGCGCAGGCTCCTGGGGCGCCTCGAGTAACCTCCGATGTTGGTTCCCGGACTGTCGGAAGCACCGCGCCCGTTCGGGGATGCGCGGTACTCGCGACGGCTGTAGATGAGTGTGTTTCGCTTGTTGCGGCGCGCAGTAAATGCGGCGCGCAGGAGCTTAATTGCGTTGCGCAGACGTAATCGAGGGTTGTTCGCCCACTGTACGGAGCCGTTCGACGGGTCCCCGGCTTTGAGGAAGGCCGTGATGCTTCGCTCGCGGCTCGAGAGCGAGCAGCACTGAAAGCTTTTGAGAGGTCTCGCAATTTTTCCGCAGGGCCAGAGACCGACACGTGCGCCGCTGGGAGAGGCCTCCGACCGGCCTCGGACCGCTGGGCAGGCGTTTCGATTTTAAACGTACGGGTCTCTGAGAGCGCAAAATCGAAGACGTCGCATAGCGGTCCGCACGCGGGCACAACTCGAGATCAGAGCACCGCAGCAGCACTTCTTTTACCACATAAAGCCACCGCAGCGACTCGCAGCAGCGGAGTCCACCAGTATGACCGAGCAGACCTGGAGCCTCCGCATCACTCTGAAAGGGACGACGAAGACCTTCGCGGGCGTGGACCCGGACGCCACCGTGGGCGCACTAGCGGAGCGTGCCGCGAAGGAGTTTCGGGTGAAGCAGGGCGTAGACCTCGCCGGCGGCTTTCCGCCCCAAAAAATGGACGCGGCGTCCACGCTGCGCGACGCGACCGCGGACCAGGCGGCCCTGCGCGGCCTGGAGAAGGCCGCGGCCAAACGAGCGCCGCCCGCGAAGCCCGCCGCGCGCAAGAAGGCCAAGGCCGGGCCGGCCTCCGACGACCGGCGCGCTGCGGCGCTGCGCGCGGCCGAGGCGCGCGCGTCCGGCGACGCGCCAGCAGCGCCCGCGGCCG
>Ga0302122_10002278_pt1 | contig 12020 bp, 12 predicted proteins | sample CB21_SCM_MG_FD_203115 | JGI IMG/M metagenome (GOLD analysis project Ga0302122, IMG submission 203115) | Marine microbial communities from Western Arctic Ocean, Canada - CB21_SCM | ecosystem: Environmental > Aquatic > Marine > Oceanic | place: Canada: Western Arctic Ocean | collected 2017-09-28
GCCACGTCGCGCCGCGCAGGCCACGATTCACGATTGATCTGGCATACTGATTCCGCGCCGGCGAAGTATTCCGGCGATACCGACGAAGGCGCCGCCGCCGTCGGCCGGCCGCCGCCGCCCAACGGCACGATTTTCCGCGTGCTCGAAATCCAGCCCGGCGTCGATGCCGAGCCGCATTTCACCGAAACGGTGGATTACGTCATCGTGATTTCGGGCGAGATGGACATGGTGCTGGACACCGGATCGGTAACTTTAAGGGCCGGCGACGTGCTGGTCCAGCGCGGCACCCGGCATAACTGGGTCAATCGCGGCACGGAGCCGTGCCGCTTTGCCGCGATCCTGATCGACGGCGAAGCCTGAAATTTCGCGCCGGCGAAGCCTGATTTTCAGGATGAATTTGGGGGCGATCGCCTAGCCCTCGAATCCCGTCATCGCGATCACCTCTTCCGGCGTATAGCCCGCTTTCCGCAGCCCCTGGATTGTCATGTCCTGGTCGCGTTTGGCGAGGCGGCGGCCGGTCGTGTCCTTGATCAGCCGGTGGTGGCTGTAGGTCGGTGTGGCATAGCCGAGAAGGCCCTGGAGCAGACGGTGCACGTCGGTTATAGGCGCAAGGTCGGCGCCCCGGGTGACGAGGGTGATTCCCTGAAGATGATCGTCGACGGCGACCGACAAATGATAGCTGGTCGGCACGTCCTTGCGGGCGAGAACGATGTCGCCGAAGCGTTCGGGGTGTGCTTTGGTCATTCCGAGGCCGGTATCCTTCCAGCCCAGCGGGCCGGCGACAGCCGCGGCCCCTTTCATGTCCAAGCGTCTGACATGGGCTTCGCCGTCATCGATGCGGTCGTCGCGCTTTTCCGCCGACAGCTTGCTGCAGGTGCCCGGATAGACCGGTCCGTCGGGGCTGTGGGGCGCGTAGCCCGATTTGTCGATTTCCGCCCTGATCTCCGCCCGGGTGCAAAAGCAGGGATACAGGAGCCCCCTGAGGCTGAGCTTGCGCAGGGCGGTATCGTAATCCGCCATATGGGCCGATTGCCGGCGCACCGGCGTCTCCCACTCGAGGCCGAGCCATTCAAGGTCCTCGACAATGGCATCGGCGTAGTCGTCCTTGCACCGTGCGGGATCGATATCTTCGATACGCAGGTGAAAGCTGCCGCCTTTGCCGCGGGCGTGGTAGGCGGTCAGCGCCGAAAAGGCGTGACCGATATGGAGGTAGCCGGTCGGGCTCGGCGCGAACCGTGTGACTTCTCCCCCCGTACTGCGTTTTGCCATGCCATCCCTTCTGTGAGATAGAAACTATGCCCGTGTAAAAAGGCGGCGGAACAAGGCGGCTGAGCCTACCATCAGCCGGGATATCCCGATGAACAACCGACTTACACATCAGACTTTCAAGAAAGCGTTAACCATCCTATCACGGCGTGACCGGGACCTCGGCAGCGTCATTGAAAGTTTCGGCCATCCACCCATCTGGCGGCGCCCTGGCGGCTTCGCGACGGTGGTGCTGCTGATCCTCGAGCAGCAGGTGTCGCTGGCCTCGGCAAAGGCGGCGTTTGAGCGCCTGTCTGCCGCCGTGGTCGATCTGACACCTGAAAAATTCATGATTCTGACCGACGAACAGTTTCGCGGTGCCGGCGTCAGCCGCCAGAAAACCCGCTATATCCGGCATCTGTCCGAATGTGTGCTTGATCGCAGCCTGCGGTTCGACCGGCTCGCCCGGATGGACGATGACGGGGTGCGCGAACATCTCACGCAGGTAAAAGGCATCGGTGCATGGACCGCCGAAGTCTATCTGCTGATGTGCCTGATGCGGCCCGACGTGTGGCCGGTCGGCGATATAGCACTTCAGGCCGCCGCCCATGACATCAAAGGGCTCAAGGCGCGCCCCGATCCCGATCAGCTGACCGAAATCGGCGAACAATGGCGGCCGTGGCGCGGCGTGGCGGCGCGCATTTTGTGGCACCACTATCTGAATACGGTGCGCAAAAAATGATTTATATCTACCTGACTAATCACCAGCGGAACCCAGTATGACCGTAATTCCCTTGCCTGAACTGTCCGGCCCCGAGGCCGCCCCTGCCTCCGGCGGGCCGGCGAAACAGCTGATTGTGTTCGTCCACGGCTACGGCGCGGACGGCAACGATCTTATCTCACTTGCCCAGTATTTCGCCCAGGTTGCGCCCGATGCCGCGTTTATTTCACCGGACGCGCCGTATCGCTGCGACGGGTCGCCCTTTGGGCGCCAATGGTACGACGTCTGGATGAAGGACCCCGAACAACGTCTGGCCGCGATCCGGTCGACCGCCGCGATTTTCGACAATTTTATCATCGGGCAGCTTGACCGCCATGGGTTGACCGAAGACCGGCTTGTGCTGGTCGGATTTTCACAGGGCACGATGGTGTCGCTGTTCGCCGGTCCGCGGCGCGAAACATCGATGGCCGGGATCGTCGGTTATTCCGGCCGCATGGAAGCGCCCGAGCGGCTGAAGGACGAGATTCGCAGTCGCCCGCCGGTGGTCATGGTACATGGCGATTCCGACGAGCTGCTGGCAGTATCCGAGATGGAAACCGCCGCCGCCGCCCTCGGTGAGAGCGGCGTCGAGATCGAAACCCATGTCCGGCCGGGCCTCGGCCACGGCATCGACGAAGAAGGTATTCGCATCGGGCTGGAATTTGTGAAACGGGTTCTGGGCACTTGACCGGCGACGTTAGCGGTGCGTTTCGCCCCAGGTAGTGCCGTGTAAACCACAACATATAGTGGGTTGTGGGAGTTTCTTCGCGAAATCTTAACGCCCCGACAGTTGCCCTTCATGACGGCGGCAGCTAATCTCCTTTCTGATATGATTGATCCAGCGAGAGCCGTACCGACTGCGAGACTGGGAAAGTGAGGGGAGATTCCCCCGCGCTGGTTCTCAATGCCGATTTTCGACCGCTGAGCTATTTCCCCTTGTCCATATGGTCCTGGCAGGATGCTGTTAAAGCGGTGTTTCTCGACCGGGTGAACATTGTTTCCGAATACGACGAAGAGGTTCGCTCGCCAAGCTTTGCGATGCGGCTGCCCAGCGTGATCGCGCTCAAACAATACGTGCCGTTGTCGCGCCACCCGGCATTTACCAGGTTCAACGTCTTCCTGCGCGACGGCTTCGCCTGTCAGTATTGCGGCGACGCGCCGGGGACGTCGGAGCTTACGTTCGACCACGTTATTCCCAAATCGCGCGGCGGTCAGACCAGCTGGGATAATGTGGTGGCGGCCTGTTCGGACTGTAATCTCGTAAAGGGCAACCGGCTGCCGGTCATCTGCGGCATGATACCGGCCCGTGCCCCGGTAGAGCCGACCAATCACCGGCTGCAGACCAACGGCCGATCGTTCCCGCCGAATTTTCTTCACGAAAGCTGGCGCGACTTCCTGTATTGGGACAGTGAGCTGGAACAGGACTAGTATCCAGCGCGTATCGCCCGCGGACATAGTCCGCGAAATCATAGAACATGAGGCCTGAGTGACCAAAGACTGGCGCGCCGATCCGCGTTTTTTTACCTTCGAGGAGCGCGTTAAATACGCGCTGGTGCCGCCGAAGCTCTATTTGCGGAATCTGGTCGCGCGCCGGCTGAGAAAAGGCGAGGAGGAACTGCATTTTCTCGACCGGCTGGTGCGGCCGGGCTCGGTCGCGCTGGATGTCGGCGCGAACAAGGGGCTTTATTCCTGGCTGCTCAGCCGGATCGCGGCGGACGTGAAGGCCTTCGAGCCCAATCCAAAAATGTATACGCTGCTCGCGCGCAGCGTGCCGCGAAATGTGGAGACGTTTGAGGTCGCGCTGTCCGACGCCGCTGGTCAGGCTGAGCTGATTCTGCCGGTTCATCGCAATGGGCGCTATTCGAACCAGGGCGGGTCGCTGCAGGAGATCAAGTATACGAGCGGCAAGGAAACCAGCCGCTGGCCGGTGCAACAGGAACGCCTCGACGCCTACGGGTTCACCGATGTTTCGTTCATCAAGATCGATGTCGAGGGTTTCGAGCTCGAGGTGATCGACGGCGCGGCGGAAACTCTTCGGCGTGAACATCCCGCGATGCTGATCGAGATCGACGAAAGTCAGAACGGTGTGCCGCTCGACGAGGCCATTGGCCGGATCGAGGCCTTCGACTACGACACCTATTATGCCAGGGACGATGCGCTGGTGCCGTTCAGGGCGAAGCCGGGCGAGCCCGCACCAACCAACAATTTTATCTTCCTGCCTGCCGGTCAGGCGCCAAGATAATACTGCTTTACCATGTCGTTTTCCGCCAGCTTGGTCGCTGAATCGGCGGCAAACGCGATTTCTCCGTGGACGATGATATAGCCGCGGTCGGCGATCTTGATCGCCTGGTTGAAATTCTGTTTGGCCGTCAGCACTGTCGGGTTCCGCTGTTCTTTCAGCTCTTTGATTTTCGCGATCATGCGGCTGACAAGGATGGGCGCGAGCCCGACCGACGGCTCGTCGACCAGCAGGATACGGGGCTCGGACATCAGCGCGCGGGCCAGCGCCAGCATCTGCTGTTCGCCGCCGGACATCGATCCGGCCAGCTGGCGGCGGCGTTCCGCGAGCACCGGGAACGCCTCGAACGAGAACGCGAGGTTGGCTTCTATATCCTGACGCGCCATTTGGCGGTGCGCCCCCAGCATCAGGTTTTCTTCGACCGTCAGCCGTGGGAAAAGCCGGCGACCTTCCGGGACCAGCGCAATCCCAAGCTCGACAATTTCCTGCGGCGATTTACCGATCAGGTTGATCTTTTCGACGTCGTCGGTTTCCAGCGTCACCGTGCCCGCGCTCGGTTCGACCATACCCATCAGGCATTTGATCAGGGTGGATTTTCCATCCCCGCTACAATCGCCACGGCGGCGAACGATCCCTTCAGTCAGCCGCGCCGGCACATATGTCCTGCCGGCGTCATCGATCTGTTCTCCCTTTGGTTGACATACATTTATTGTCTGCCTTTTCGTGGAATGCCAGGGACACACGAAAAAATAAAAAATCGATTTTGTCGATGCTGCGGGATAAATATCAAACATTACAAATTTTTAATTCGGCGGACAGGCCGCGGTAAGGCGCCGGTTCCTATCTTCTGTATCGAACACGACCAAATGCAGGAGATTTTCAATGTCGAAACAACAAACAATCAAAACCGTCACCGCCCTTGCCGCGCTTGGCGCCGTCGCCGCCCTTGGGGCAGCCGGTGGTGTGTTGTCGAGCAAAAACCTCGCCGCATCGACCGTACTGAGCACGCCGGCTGTCGCTCTGGAAAAACGGAGTTTACCGGGTAGTTTCTCTGAAATTATTGACCGCGTCGGTCCTGCCGTCGTTTCTATCCGTGTCACCGGCGCGGAGCCGCAGGAAAGGCAGCGCGCCAGTCGCGCGCCAATGGAAATTCCCGAACCGTTCAAGCGGTTCTTCGACGAAGAGTTCTCCAAGCGTTTCGGAAACCAGTTCGGCCGGGCGCCCGGACAGCCCCGCGGTCAGCCCCATGGGCAGCCACGCCGGGCACCGAAAATCCAGGGCATGGGATCCGGCTTTTTCATCGATTCGGATGGCCATGTCGTCACCAATAATCATGTCATCGGAAATGCCAAGAAGATAGAGGTCGTGCTCAAGGACGGCGAGACTTTCACGGCCGAGCTTGTCGGCCGGGATCCTAAAACCGACCTTGCGTTGCTCAAGGTCACATCGGATGGCAAATTCCCGTTCGTTCGGTTCGGCGATTCCGCTGCAGCGAAAGTCGGCGACTGGGTCATCGCGCTGGGCAGTCCGTTTGGGCTCGGCCAGACTGCGACGACCGGGATCGTGTCCGCCCGCGGCCGTGATATCGGCGCCGGTCCCTATGACGATTTCCTGCAGATTGACGCGCCGATCAACAAGGGTAATTCCGGCGGTCCCGCGTTCAACGTTCGCGGCGAGGTTATCGGTGTGAATACGGCGATTATCTCGCCGACCGGGGTTAGCGCCGGTATCGGCTTCGCGGTGCCGTCCAATATGGCAAAGAACGTTATCGCCCAGCTGAAGAAGACCGGCACGGTTTCCCGCGGTTGGCTCGGCATCAATATCCAGGCCGTCACAAAGGACCTTGCCGCCGGCCTCGGCATGGCAAAACCGGAAGGTGCATTGGTGGCCGGCGTGACCGACGGCAGCCCGGCGGCAAAAGCAGGATTGCGGACTGGTGACGTGATTGTCGCAGTCGATGGCGAGCGGGTCGAAAATATGCGGGAATTGCCGCGGCGTGTTGCCGGGCTCGCTGCCGGCCGCGAAACTAGGATGATCGTCCTGCGCGACGGTGCGGAACGCCCGGTATCCGTGACCATCGGCGCCATGCCGACGACCCGGAAAGTTGCGGCTGCGGCGCCCGGGAAAAGCGCCAAACCCCGTTTCGGCATGACCCTTGCCGCCCTCGATGAGGCGATGCGCACGCGGTTCGGTCTCGGCGACGGCGAGATCGGCGTGGTTGTCGTCGAGATCGACCCGGACGGTATCGCCGCCGAGAAAGGCGTCCGCCCCGGCGACGTCATCCGGCGTATTTCTGGCCAGGAAGTTCGCAGCCCGGCAGATGTGTCCCGGGTAATCGAAAAAGCCGTCACGGACCCGAAGTCCGGCCAACGGAAAGCCCTGCTGGTTCTCGTGAACCGGAAAGGCAACGACCGTTATGTAGCGCTGCCGCTGCGCGACGCCTAAGCCGCGTCATCTCCGCGCAGCACGCGGAACCGGCACCCCATGCCCCTGGGGTGCCGGTTCTTTTTTTTGTCCGGTTTCCATGCGGCATGAGGGTGGGGATGGCACGGCGGACGATGTCCGACTACTCTCGCCCGGCAGTTTCAACGGAGGTCCAGATGGCATTGAAAACGGTTGCGATCCTCAGCCCGGGCGATATGGGTGAAGGTGTCGGCGCGTCGATCAAGGGACAGGGTTTGAACATCATCGCCGTCCTTGCCGGGCGTAGCGACGAGACCCGGATGCGGGCAGAGCGCGGGGGTTTCCGGGAGGTTGCCGACTTCGATACCCTTGTTACCGAGGCCGATCTGGTGATGTCGGTCACGCCGCCGGAATTGGCCGCAGGCATCGCCGCCGAAATTGCCGGCGCGATGAAGCGTACCGGCAAATCGCCGCCCTATGCAGACATGAACGCCATCGCGCCGACCACCTCGCGGCGCATCGCGGCGGTCATAACAGAGGCTGGGGCGGAATACATTGACGGTGGCATCATCGGCTGGCCGCCGCTGAAATCGGCGGCCGACACGCGCCTTTACGTATCGGGTCCCGCTGCCGGTCTGATGGCCGAACTCGACGGTAACGGCATGAAAATCAATCAGCTCGGCGCCGAGATCGGCCGCGCGTCGGCGGTGAAGATGATTTATGCGTCGGTAACCAAGGGCACGGATTCATTGCTGACGGCGGCCTATACCGCTGCCGAGGCGCTCGGTATCCGCGCGGAAATGGAGGTCGAATGGGCTGACAGCCAGCCGGAGGCGTTTGCGCGGATGGGCCGGCGGGTCTCCGCGCTGCCGGCCGATGCCGGGCGCTGGATCGGCGAGATGGAACAGATCTCCGAGACCTATGCATCCGTCGGCGTGACGCCGAATTATCACAAGGGCGCCGCCGATATGTACCGGTTGCTGAACGCCACCCCGTTCGGCGCCGAAAGCCGGGAGACGATGGATAAGAGCCGCACTATGCAGGAATCGGTCAAAGTCTATGTGCAGCACCTGAAACCGGATAAGGTGGGATAAAAATAGCGTCAGAATTCCACCCCCGCTCCCCCGCTATGGTGATGCGAACAAGCCTGACCGTCCGGAGAAAACCTATGCCCAGCGAACACCTTATCAAGCTCGTCGATGCCGTCGCCCCGCTTTTTGCCGGCGAGGCCGAAGTGATGCGGACCTACTGGACGTCTCCGGTCCGCACGCCTGAAAACGACCGTTTGTGGCTGCTGCGCCAGTCCCGCAAGGAAGTCTGGGATACGCCGCTCGGCGATCAGCGCGGGCTGTATGTCGGGCCGGTCGAAGACCTGCTGACGGATTTTTCCAGAATAGATACCGAGATCCCGCGCGAAGACATCCTCGATCGGATGGAAGGCATATACGAGGAGTTTTCCCACTATTGCGCCTTCGCCGATGCCTACGATTCCGTGCGCGAAGAAGGCGAAGCGAGGCTCAGCCCGTCGCGGCTGCGCCAGGTCCCGGACTGGGAAGAAAATCTCGCCATCCGGGACCGCCGGGCGGACATAAAAGCGACCCACGGCACTGTCGGCGAACGCGCCTGTTTTTTCACCGAAGGCGGCTATTGCACCCTGTTTTCGGAAGGCATGACGCTGGCCGGCAATGGCGGCGCGGACGACATGATCGCCCGCGCCTGTGCGCTGGTCTACGAGGACGAGTTCGGACATATGTGTAAAGGGATCGTCGGGCTCGACCGGGATGAGCAATCCGATCCCGACTGGGCGTTGATGACCGGGCTGTCGGTGGAGCTGGCCACCCTGCGTATCCACATGCGCAACGGCCAGTTCAGCTATCCGCTATCCGCTGCCCGCATTGCCGCCATCATTGCCGGCGACATCGAACCGGTTGCCTTCGATTTCGAAAAAGCCGCCGCCGCGTAAACCGCGACGGCGGCTATTCATCATACTTTTTTCGTCAGGCAGCCTTGATGTCCGACAGAAACGCGTCGACCGACGCGCGCAGCCGGTCTGCCTCGTCGGTCAATTGCTGCGCCGAAGACAGAACCTCATTGGTGACGGCGCCGGTCTCGCTCGCGGCCCGGCTGACCGATCCGATACTGGCGTTAACTTCTTGAGTGCCCGCCGCGACCTGCTGGATGCTTTGGGCGATTTCGCGGGTCGAGGCACCTTATTCCTCAACCGCCGCGGCGATTGAGGACGATATATCGTCGACCGACCGAATGGTCTCACCGATGGTCGCGATCGCCTCGACGGCGTCGCTGGTGGCAGCCTGGATCTCGTTGATCTGACCGGTGATTTCCTCGGTGGCCTTGGCGGTCTGATCGGCGAGAGATTTAACCTCGGTGGCAACGACCGCGAAGCCCTTGCCTGCTTCACCGGCGCGTACCGCCTCGATCGTCGCGTTGAGCGCCAGCAAATTGGTCTGGCTAGCGATATTGTTGATCAGACTGACAACTTCGCCGATTTTGCTGGCGGCTTCGGCCAGGCTCTGGACTTTCTCGTTGGCCAGTTCGGCTTCCTCCACCGCATTGCGGGCGGATGTCGCGCTGGTATCGACCTGGCTCCCGATTTCCTCGACCGACGATGACAGTTCTTCGGTCGCGCTGGCCACCGTTTGCACATTACCGCTCGCCTGCTCCGAAGCGGCCTGTACGTCGGACGTTCGGGTAGATGTCCGTTCGGCGTTGTCCACCATGGTTTGCGCGGTGGTCTGCATCTCCTTCGCCGTCGTTCCGAACACGCCAAGCACCTCGCTGGCGGTTTTGTCGAACTTTTCGGTGATCCGGGTGACCGCGTCCGCCCGCGCTTCTGCTAGCCGCGTCTGTTCGGCCTGTTCCTCCGCGCGGTTGGCATCTCTTTTGGCCTTTTCGGCGGCTGCCGTCTCACGTTCCGCGGCCTGCCTACGTTTGGCCGAGCGCTGATCTTCCTGGAGCCGGTCGTTTTCGGCCATCCCGTCGCGGAAAGTCTGCACGGTGCGGGCGATATCTCCGATTTCGCCTCCGCGCCCGGTCTCGGTTTCGTCGGCCTGGGCTTCCTTGTCGCCGCCGGCCAGACGTTTGATCACGGTCTTGATGCGGCCCAGTGGTTTGCTGACGCGCATGGCGGTGAAAATCGCGTGCGCGATCATAAGGATGCCGGCGAGGACGGCGCCGATCAGAATCTTACGGGTCAGTGCCGCGCCGGCCGAAATCTGATGGTCGACGTTGCTGGTCACTTCCAGCACTCCCCGGACATCGCCGAGCTTCCAGTCGTTGGGGATGCGCGTTATGACAGTTCACGCAGCCCTGCGCGGCCATTTTGTCGGCCATCGCGACGCGGACCACTTCCTTGCCGCCCTGTTTTTCCTGATGCACGAATATACCGTCGGGATTCTTGCTCAGATATCCCCAGGCTTTCTGCTGGAAAGAGTCTGGCTTGCGCGCTTTGCGGTTGGGGAGCGGAAACCCGCTATAGAGATTGACCGATGTGTCTTCTTTCTGGGGCAGTTTGGAAAAATCGTGAATGAATGTCGCCGGCAGCGGGATCGTGCCGGGAACGCCGACATGGTTGATCGACGGCTTCAGGGCCTTGGACTGCAACGCCTTTTTGATCACGTTCTTGGTGTAATAGCCGCGAATGGTCTTGGACTGACCGACGGTCGTGCGGGCCGCCGCGACGGCACTTGCGCGCGTGTTGGTCTCGATCTGTTGTGGCAGAAGAATCGCCGCGGCGACGAGGCCGGCGACCAGAATGGCCGGCACCGGTAGCACCAGACACCAGACGATACTCGGTTTGAGAAGGGGTATATTTTTCCTCGGCGTGCTCCAGGCATCTAGGCGGTGAAGTGGTTCCGAGTTCCTTGAGCAGATTGGCCCAATACATCATGGCTAAGGCCAAAAAGTTAAGATCACGCTAATTTGTTTCAAATTGTTTCAGACTAAATTTGCCCGATTACCGGTTTCTCGACGGGGTACCGATGATCTAGGCTGCCGCTATGACCGAACCCCGCCTCAAAACCGATTTCTGGATCCGCGCGCAGATACGGCTCTGCGATATTTTTTTTATTCCGGCCGTCGTTGCCCGGCGCGGCGACAGCGATGCGGGTCAGGTGATGATCAAGCGCAATCTGTTGAACGGCACGTTCGAGGTCTTTGCACGGACCACCGATCTTGACGGCGACCGCGCCTGGCGCCGTGCCACCGGTCCCGATCCCGTCGACGGCGCCGCGGCGGATGCGGTCATCGCCCGCGAAGCGAATTTCGACCCCGATCTCTGGGTCCTCGAAATCGAGGACCGCGACGGGAAATACGAACTCGACGCGCCTGTGATCTAGCGCGCCGGAGAGAGCCTAAATCGCCACCTCGATCTCGCCGAGACGCTTGGTCAGTTTCTGGTTTTCGCTGTAATCGACCGGCACCCCGATCAACGCTGGCCCATCCTGGGCGAAGGCTTCTTTGAGCGCGGCCGTAATCTGGCCCGGACCGTCGATCACCTTGCCCCACATGCCGAACGATTTTGCGAGCATTTCGAAATCCGGATTGTTGAAGGCGAGGTCGGAATGCCTGCCGTCGAAATGGTTCTGCTGTTTCCATTTGATCAGGCCGTATTCGCCGTCGATCCACACCATCACCACCATCTTGCTGCCGGTGCGCACCGCGGTTTCCAGGTCCTGGACATTCATCAGGAACCCGGCATCGCCGCAGATCGCGAGCACCTTTGAATCAGGGTGGGCGTATTGCGCGCCCATCGCGCCGGGCAACGCGAAACCCATGGAACAGAACCCGTTCGAGATCAGGCAGGTATTGGGCTCCTCGCACTGGTAATAGCGGGCGATCCACATCTTGTGGGCGCCGACATCGGACAGCACGATGTCGTCCGGGCCGAGGAAGCTACGCACGTCGTTCAGGATGCGCTGGGGTTTCATCGGGAACGACTTGTCGTCCTTTTCCGCCGCCAGGTCGTCGGCGATGGTCTGGCGCAGTTCCTGCCAGTCGTTGATATCGAACAGCGGCAATTCGTCTTCGAAGCGCTTGTTCAGACCTTCGTTGATCTGCCACAGAGCATCCGCCATGTCGGATACGACATCGACCATGACCGGATAATCCATATCGACTTCCGCCGGCCAAAAATCGATATGGACGATGGTCTTGTCGCCCTCCGGGTTCCAGAAGATCGGCGCGATTTCCACCAGATCGTATCCCACGGTGATCACGGTGTCGGATTGCTCGAACGCCTTGTTCACATGATCGCGGCCCTGCAGGCCCATGGTGAACAGGCAATGCGGGTCCGACATGGCGACCGCGCCCTTGCCCATGAAGGTGTTGACGACCGGAATGCCGGTCTTGTGGGCG
>Ga0302122_10002282_pt1 | contig 12010 bp, 4 predicted proteins | sample CB21_SCM_MG_FD_203115 | JGI IMG/M metagenome (GOLD analysis project Ga0302122, IMG submission 203115) | Marine microbial communities from Western Arctic Ocean, Canada - CB21_SCM | ecosystem: Environmental > Aquatic > Marine > Oceanic | place: Canada: Western Arctic Ocean | collected 2017-09-28
GACAACCTAGGGCGATCAGCCCAACGGGGGTGGTTTTTTTGGATGGGTGAGGTCGTCAGACCTGACGCTGCCAAAAAAGCCACCCCCTACTCTCTCGTCCACGGCTCTGCGTCGACGTCCAACACCACATCGTTCGCCGGCCGGTGCAGAGGTGCGTCGACGTCGATAACCTCAGCGGGCCTAGCCTTCTTCGAGGGCCGGTCGAGGAAGGCCTCCATGCCCTTCGCTGCCGGCTTCTTCCGCGCCGGCGGCGGTAGCGCCGGCGGCAGTGCGGGTGGCAGCGCGGGCGAGGAGTGGACCCGGGGGACCAGCTCCTCCATCCCCGAATCGTCGCAGCCCGCCGTGGGCGGCAGCCCGGGCGCCGCCGGCGTGGCCGCGGCCGGCGCCGGCGCGGCCCGTGCCGGCGTGGCCTCCTTCCAGATTTGCACGAGGGAGCACTTCGCCGTGCTATCTACCGCGGCGCGGCCGTCCGGTAATTGACGCACCATGAGGGTGTATTGCTTTCCCCGGTAGCCGTGCTTCTGTCCCCTGAGATCACCAAGGTTATATCTCCTGTGCATGGGTCTCGCACACACGCCGTGACTCAGATCGTTGGGGTCCCACCACACTTCGCAGTTCCCCGCCGACCGGAACCGCACGGACACCGTTTCAGCGGGCGGCGGGCGGCTGCGGAAGAACGCGTCCACGAAGAACGCGTCGTGGTCTTGCTCAAATTCGGCGAACGGCGAGGCCATCGCGCGCACGGAGCACTCTGGGGGGAACGACAGTTCAACCAACCCCGAGAGGCGCTTCAGCAGCTCGCAGTAGCCCCCGGGCGGCACGACTTCCCCGGTGCCCATGCGCCGCACCACGTCGGCCTCGGCCTCGGTGGCGGTGACGAACGTGGGAGAGTGGCTGGCGTCGACGCGGTGTGATATGCAGGGAATGCCGCGTCTCACGTTTATGCAGGGAATGCCGCGTCTCACGTCCGCCGCGAACGCGTACAGCCGATCCGCCTGACCCGAGGCTTGGTAGCGCGCCGCCAGTTCGGACGCGCACGCGGCGCAACCTACCCCCCGTACTCTTTGGTCCTTCGCGTCGAGCGCCGCCAACCTTCGCTCCGGCTCGGTGCCATCAGCGGCGTAGAGAACACCGCAGGTGGTATTCGTAGAAGGTGTTTGGTCGGGGCCCGTCTCGCAGCGGACGTCGTCGAGGCCGGGGCAGCGTTTCGAGCACACGTTGACGGTGACGGCCTTAAGGTCTCCGCCTGATCGCACTTCCGCGCACCCATTGCAATAATCGCCGGCCCGCAGCCCCGACGCGAGCGTCTCCAGCGCCACCGTTTGCCGCGCGTCGGTGCTCGCTTCGTCCGCGAACACGACGACGTGCCCCGGTTGTTTGACCTCCGCGCGGTCCTTGCCGCAGTGGCACTCCCGGTCGTCGGCTGGGCCCAGGCACGGCACGCGCGAGCTGCGCAGCTCGGAGATCGCGCCTAGCGTCTGCTCGAGGTCGTGCTTCTTGACGACGTAGACGTCCGTCCAGTCCTTAAAGCCCACGTTCGAGGCGGGGCCGAGTTTGGCGCCCTGCTGCTGGCCGCGCAGCGCCGTGCCCGTGTAGGCGTCGCCGAGAATTCTCGACAACCAGTCGAACGCGCCCGCCCGCCAACACCAGCCGCGCGGTTCCATCCAGACCGCGCCGCGGGCCATTGCGTCGCGCCAGAACCCCAACGCGAGCTGCGGCCGCGCGCGCTCGGACAGCAACCAGTGGAGGATTTCGGCCTTCTGTGGCGCGTCCCGGTCCTTGAGCAGCGCCTCGAACAAGGGCACCGCCTGGTCGACCAAGTCCGGGAAGACTCTCTGTAAGATTCCCGGCGCCTGATCGGCCCAATTGTTAAATAAGCACGCTCTCGGGACCTTGCGGCAGACCTCCTCGTGGGCCTCTTTTAATAACTTGACAAAATGCCCAGCATCCACCTCGACGCCGTTGGCGAGCGCTCGCGGGTCCACCTGTGTGGATGCCAACCAGTGAGTCGGGTGCACCCATGAACTCTCCACAAACTCATTTCGCGGCGCGACGACGCGGCAGTGCTGGCTAACTCGAGCTGTGATGTACACCGCCACACCATCGAACAGACGTCGCGTCGATGGTTTCGAGGTCGCCGCGAGGTTCAGTACGAAGGCGACGTAAAATTTGAGTTCACACAGGTGTTCACCTCGAGGGAAGCGAGCACCCCAGCAGCAGCTAAAGCGCCATGGAGGAATCGCGGGCACTGTTTCGTCAACGCTTTCCCTTTCACGAGGCCTTTTGCAGACAAATCCACTAAAGTGGCATACGCCTCGTGCGGGCCCACTTGACTTTGCGTGAATCCCGTGCTGAAGAGGGTTCGGGAAATATCGTCCAGGTTCTTAATCCGGACCATGACGGACGTCGAGAGGACGTGTCGTGAGGTAAGCCGCGTCGACGGCGCGCAGTCCGTCGCGGTTTACACCGGGAAAATGGTGTTGGCAAACAATGCCAGGAGCAGTGTAAAAAAACACAAGGCGCCGCCCCGCAGGAGGCGCGCGCGTGCTCTTGGAGGCGCTGGGTGGCTGTACGAACGCTGTCGCGGCTGTCGTCGTGCGCGGCGTACTGCGCGCAGCAAGAGCGTCGAGCGTCCGCTTTGCATGACCCGGCGTGGCTTTTGGCATACTTGGCCCGCGGCCCTTCGCTGGCGAGGGCAGCCAAGAGGCTGCCAAGCATCATCTTCTCCATATGCTGAGGCAGCCCGCAGGGCCTCGTGGTAGCCGTGGCGCCGCGCGGCCGGCATGCAAGCCTGCTTAAACCCGTTTTTTTTAATAAAATCAATTGCTCAGGTGCACGAATACCTTGAGCACTCTTGACGGGTCCCGGGTGAGTGAGAGCGCTAGGAGGGGCGCAAAACCCTAATTCAATTCAATTCAATTCAACCGCTGTTCAGCACGCTGCGGCGCTCGCAGCTACCACGGTGCCAGTGATGGCGAGCCTATTCCGGACGGTCGCGATGAGGCCGTCATAGGTCCCGTCCTAGCGAAAAGCGAAGCGGCGGCTGCCCATTTCCCTGATCTGAAAAAGGCTGCCCGGGAGCTCCTCGTTCGACGCCCGCAGAAAGAATGCCGGAGTCCAAGGCCGAGCGCAAGGCGCGCATGAAGGCGGCGAAGAAGGCCAAGCTGGAGACAAATCGCGGCGCGAAGAAGGACGATTGTGCGCTGCGCGAGGACGCCGAGCGTGCGGCGCAAGTGGCGCACGCGGCGTTCAAGGTGTACATGGACGCGGCCGCGGCCGTGCTGATCGGACCGCTGGTCGAGGCCGCGATCGAAGGCGCGCTGGAGGACGCGGTCGGGCTCGCGCCGGCGCCGGCCCCGGCCCCGGCCCCGGCACCCGCGCCGGATCCCCCCGAATGGAAGGTCGGTGACGTCGTGGTGTGCGACCTCCGCCTGCCCGTCGCGTGGCGCGAGCTCGGGGAAGCGCAGGATCTGTTAGATATCGCGCGGGGGCTCCTCGCCGAGGCCGAGGCGGCCGAGAAGGCGCGGCCGGGCGACCGGGACTCCGTGCAGGCGCTGTACAAGGCGCAGAACGAGCTTCCCGACTTCGAGGAGGCCGTGGAGGAGCTGGAGAACAGCGTCCACGGTCTGATGGTCGCGGGTCTGTCCGCCGTCGACGGGGGCCTCGTGATCGTGGGCACCGTGCGGGGCATCGTCCTCTCGGACGAGGCCAAGGCGTCGCAGCTCTACTGGGACACGCTCGCGGGCGAAGCCGAGGTGCCCGAGGGCGCCGCGCCCGACGAGGCGCCGGCCGGCGAGGCGGGCGCCACCGCCGCCGCGCAGGAGGCCGCGGCCGACATCACGGCCGCCGTCGTCGCGGCGCAGGACGACTCGACGGACGGCGAGGACGAGGACGGCGCTGCTGCTACCGAGGACGGCGCCGCCGCCGCCGAGATCGCTGATGCCGAGGAGGACGACGAGTCCTCGGGCGACGACGCCGCGGCCGCGCCGGCGCCGGCCGCCGAGTCCGAAGCTGGGACCGCGAGCTACCTCGGCTCGGCGAGCTGCTACATCATTGAACGGAAAAACGGCCACTACGTGGTCATGCCGTTCGAGTGGTGCGAGAAGTTCCGGCCCGTCGACGCGGAGGAGCCGGGCGTGTCGCGGTACGACCCGTTCCTCATCGAAACGACGGCCTTCGACGAATTACCGGTCAACGAGCTCCAGGTCGGTTTGGTAAGGGCGCACTCCTTGGCGATTAGGGACACGCGCAAGTTCTGGCAGGCCAAGACCGCGGTCGAGTCCTCGGACCCGCGCGTCGTGATCAGTCTGGAGGGGCGCCCCGACGTGCGCCTCGAATCGACAGTCAGAGAAAAGACCCTGAGCCCGGCCTGGGCCGAATCCTTCAACCTCGAGCTCATGGAGGACGAAATCCGGGAGGACCCCACCCTCACCATACGAGTGGAGGACTACGACGGGACCCTCTCGAAGCCACAGTCCATGGGCGTGTGTGAGATCCCCCTCGCTTCCTTGAAACATGGGCGCTCCCGGGGCTGGTACGAGCTCACGAAAGAACCTGGTACGAAGGGAGTCGTCAGCGGCGAGATCGAGCTTGTTTTGAGGTGGCGCCACGTGGAAGCGCGCGTGTTCCGGCCCTTTTTGAACTTGGAAGATGACTTAACCAAGTGCCCCAACGAACTCGTGATCGGTCTGGGCCGGGGCCGCGGACTGCCCGTGATGGACCGGTCCATGTTCTCGAAAGGCGGTTCTTCAGATCCGCGAATTGTCATGTGGATCGCGGGCGTGGACGAGCCGTTGACCTCTTCCACAAAGAAGAAGTCCCTGGATCCGTGCTGGCGCGAGGTCTTCCGACTGGAGGTCCCCTCTACGTTAGAAGCGCCTCTTTTGCACATGAAGTGCGAGGACTGGGACCTCGTGGGCAGGCCCGATTTCATGGGTGCCGCGGACGTGCCGCTCATCGACTATAGGATCCAGCTCGGCTTCACATCGATAGACCACCGGCGCGTCACGAGACGGTGGCTCCCACTGAATGCAAGATCGGCAAAGCATACCCCGCAGGGCGAAGTGGAGATACAATTATGGATGCGCTATTCGAAGGAACTGGACTTCGACCCCTTCATGGACCGGAACTTCCACAAGCTGGAGAAGCCCAATGAATTGCAAATAGGTTTAATAAGAGGGCGGGACCTGGCCGCCAAGGACGGCACCCTCTTCACCCAGGCCACCTCGGACCCCCAGGTCATCTTTTCGATAAAGGGCACGGAGTTAGTCCGGCGGTCCACCTACAAGATCAAATCCTTAGCTCCGCGGTGGAACGAAATTTACGACATGCCGTTTGAAGAGGGCATGACCGAGGAGGAGGTCCCGACTTTATTGTGTATGTGCGAGGACTACGACGACTTTTCGTCGAACGATTTCATGGGGTTTGTGGAATTTGAAATTGCGAAGTTTCGGCATCGGCGGTACCGGGACTGGTACGACTTGCGACCGGACCCGAAACGACCGAAGGAGCTCGTTTCCGGGAAGTTGGAGATCGTCTTAAGGTGGTGGCACAACCCGGCTCTAGCCTGGGAGCCGTTCCTCGAGTGTCACGACGACGAAGAGAAGGAGCCGAACGAGTTGCTCGTCGCACTAGTGCAGGGCCGCGATTTAGCACCGAGGGATAGTGTTGGTGTAATAGGGTTCAAGCCCGTGACGAGTGATCCGCGCGTGCGCTTTCGTATCATAGACACGGACGAGCGGGCCCAATCGACGCACAAGGTCAAAACGCTAGCCCCGCGCTGGAACGAGGAGTTCGGCCTCTATTGCGTGCCCGGGGAGCTCCCCGTGCTCAACGTTGTATGTGAAGATTACGACCGGTGGTCGTCGGCCGATTCCATGGGGCTGGTCGCGGTCGACGTCGCGGCCATAAAAACACTACTGTCGGAACCCCGCTCGAGGCACCGGGCCTGGTTCCAGCTGCAGACGGATCCGGCACGCCCCAAGGATCCCGTGTCGGGTGCCTTGGAGTTGGTCCTGCGGTGGCGCCACAACCCGGCGCTCCATTTTGCGCCCTTTTCGGAGTACGAGGAACTTGAAGAATACATGGACAAGCCGCCGAACGAGCTAAGGGTCTGCCTCATTCGAGGCAAAGGTTTAGCGCCGCGGGAACGCTCCAAGAAGAGGGACGATATCGGCAGCGCCACGCCCCGCTGTGTTTTCACGTACGCCGGGTCGGACCTTTGCGTACAGAGTGAGCCTCGCGAGGCCACATTATCGCCGACGTGGAAGCAGGAGCTCATTCTAGATGTGGAGGAGTTCCAGAAGAGCATCGAGGGGCCCCAGCTCAGTGTGAAGATCGAGAGCCATGGGGCGTCGATGGGCGTGTTCGAAATCCCTCTGAAGCACGCGTCCCACCAATTGTACCGGGTCTGGTTCGCGGTCCGGCCCGACGGGCCCTTGGAGGTCACGGGGAGGGTGGAGGTCGCCTGCTACTGGGGCTATAATCCAGAAAAGGCCTACGAGCCCTTTGAGGAGGAAGTGGACAAGCACCCCACCAAGGTGCGGAACGAGCTGTTGCTGAGCGTGGTTCGAGCGCGCGACGTGCAGCCCAAGAAAAAGGGCGTCTTCGGCTCTTCACTAAACCCCGGCGTGCGCCTGCGCGTGCCAGGAACGGATGTTGAAGTACTGACAACAAAAAGAAAGTCGAGGCACCCGATCTACAAGGAGGAGTTCTGCCAGGAGTACGAGGCCTCGGACGAGAAGAAGCCCGGGCTGATGGAAGTTGTGGTCGAAAACGGGTCCCGTGTCCTGGGTATTGGTATTTTACCGTTGAGCGGCGTGCGGCGCGAGTTTCGCCTGCGGCAGTGGCTGACCCTCAAGGACCCGGAGACGCGGGAGGCGGTCGGCGCCATTTGTATTATTGCCTGCTGGCGGCACAACCCGGCCTTGGTTTTTGACCCCTTTGGGGGACCCATCAGGTACAAGGGTCGTTTACAAAACGAGCTCCAAGTAAACGTGTACCGGTGTCGGTGCTTAGAACGGCCGGGTAGTGATGGCTTCCCCTCTCCGTCCGTACAGATCACCCTTGGGGATAAGCCGGCCGTACAAACTGACAAGAAAAAAAACACCTCGGCGCCGAATTTTCGAGCCAACTTCGCGTTCAATGTTGAAAAAGGGGACCCCGTGGACTGCGACGTTACTGTGCGGGACCACAAGTCTGCGATCGGCGGTCCTAAAATTCTAGGTGTGGTCAAGCTGAGAGACCTGACACATGGTCTGAGCAATAGGTTGCCTTTCCGGAAGTGGTACGCGCTGGAGGACGTGGACAACTCCAACGCGGAACGCCCTTTGGTGGACCCGCCGCGGGCCCCCGGCGAGGAAGCATTATCGGAGGCGGCCCCGCTGGGCCAGGTCCAACTATTATTTAGGTGGCACCACAACCCGGCCCAGGAGCCGCAGTTACTGGGGACCTTGAAGGACACGCCCGGTAAGGACGCGAACGAGCTGTTGGTCCTCGTGGGCCGCGCGCGGGATTTAAGGCCATCAAATGTCGAAATCCCTTCCCAGGAACGCGTGAAGGAGGGCCTATTTTCAAGTTCCAGCGGCGAGGGGAAGATGCGGGCATTTTTGCGAGCATCGTACCTCGTCTACGAGGAAACTGTACAAATGTGCACGGCGCTCAAGGGTGGCACCTACGGCCCGCGCTGGTTCCAACTGCTACGCATCGGGTTAGACGAGCACGCCGTGGACACGCGGGAAGTCTCTGAAATGGCCATCGAAATCCGGGACCGGCTGCGCAAGGGCGGCGATGAAGTACAGCCGCTCCTGGGCGCCATCACTTTAGACTTGGTGAAGGCCCTCGCGGCGCGGCGCGCGGGGCAGGAGCTCGAAGCTCCGGACTGGCGCTGGCACACGCTTACCAAACCCGCGGTCGAGGCCAAAGTTTTAGGATTCAACGAGGAGCCGCTGCCGCCGGACCCCGACGCCAGTCTGAAGCTCGCGTTCATGTTCCGGCACGACCCCCGGCGGGCGCCGGAGTACTACACTGCGCCGGACCCCTTCCCGGCCGAGGAGCCCAACGAGCTTCATCTATGTATCGTAGCCGCGCGCAACGTGGGCAAGCGCCCGGACCTCCTCGTCGACGACCCGGCGCCGCCGGGGTCGGCGGCGCCCTCCCTCGCCGGCGGGTCCCAACAGGCCTCGCGGGCCTCGACGCCCGAGGGCTCGCTGCGTGCTGCGGCGCCGGGCGCGGCGCCGGTCGCCGACGAGTCCCAGCAGACGCTCGCGGTGCCGACGCCGGGCGAGACGCGCCTCGCGACGGATGTAGTGCCCGGCGTGGCGCCGGCCCTGCCGTCGTGCTGGGTCCGCGTCACGACGAAGATGTCCCAAGAAGTTCTAAGAACGGAGGTCCGGGCGCTGACGCGGCACCCCGCGTACCACGCGGAGTTTAAGCTGGACCTGCCCGAGGTCGACGAGGTGGCGGCGGACGCCTCGCTGGTGATCGAGGTGTTTGATAGACAGCTGGTCCGGGGCGCCGGATTACTGGAAGAAAAGGACGTGTGCCTGGGTTTGATAACTGTGCCCGTCGTGCCGTTGTTAGATAAGGTAGTAAGGAGGCGGTGGATGGCGTTGGACGCGCCCCATGCCAAGCCCACGCGCAAGGGCGGGAGAGCTGGGGACGTGCCCGGGTGGGAACGGCTCAAGGACGTGCTGCGCGAGCGGGATATCGCGCCCCTGGGCCTCGTGGATATTTGTCTGCGCCTGGAGACGTCCGCGGCGCGCGCCGCCCAAATGGCCTCGCCCGCGGGGCGCATCGCGCGGGCCTGCCGCCGGTTTAGGTTAACGGAAGGTAAAGAGGCGGACCTGAACCTTCGGCGATCCAAAGTCTCCGTCAAGAACTGCACGTTGCTTGCGGCGATCATTGATCCCCAAGCAGCATTGGACGCACTACCAACCATAAGAGCGCCGCTCCTGATGAAAGTCGATTTGCGGACCTGTTCGTTAGACGGGGAGAAGCTTACGCGGTTGGCCTTGGCGCTCCCGTTCAACGACACGCTGCACTCGCTGGACCTGAGCGGCAACGACTTCTCCGACGGCGTGCGGTCCAAAGCGGGGGCCCTGCGCTCTACGAAGGCCGCAGTTACTCAAAACGTGGCGTTGAACGACGCCTACGCCTTCCGCGCGGCCTTTGGCTCCACCAGAGCCCACGAGGCGCAGAGCGCGCCGGCCCTGGTCGCGAGCGACGCCTATACCCTCCAGGATCAACGCGATGCGCTGCCGGCAAACGTCGGCCTCAAAGCCCTGGGGGAGGCTTTGAAGACCAACGCGGGCCTGACGGTCCTCAACCTGTCCGAGTCCCACGTCGAGGCCGGGGGCCTCGCCGCGTTAAGCGCCGGGTTGCGGCGCAACGCGAGCCTCATGGAGCTGAAGCTGGCGCGCAACGAGGTCTGCAATGTATCCGTTCAAGGCTGGGGCGCCCACTCGTCCTGCGGCGTCACGGCGCTCGGCGAGGCGCTCGGCCTGAACGCGACTTTGCAAAAACTCGACCTCTCGCGGAACCAGTTGTGCGGCGTGACGGCCCCGTGGTGCGCCGGGACGCGGGGGACCTTCGCGCCGGGGGCCCTCCTCGCGCTGCGGCGGCCGCTCGCGAGCAACGCGGCGCTGCGCGAGCTCAACCTCACGGACAACGGCGTCCTCGAGGCGGGCGGCCGGCCGCTCATCCGGGACCTGAGCGGGGCGCGCCACCGCGCGGGGGGCGACTTCCGCTTGCTGGAGCGCATCGGCAAGGCGACGCGGCCCTACTGCATCCTGCGGCGGGCGGGCTATTTCAAGGAAGTGGCCGCGGCGGCGCGGGGGGCGTCGGCCTACTAATTTTGTGTGCGTTTAGTTCTGTTTTCCGAGCGTGGACATCCGTGATGTTTCGCCGGGAAGGGACCGGTATCTCTATTAATCCTTGCGCGGACGAGGCGCACAGGGGGGGCATGGGGCTGTCTTTGCTCGTGCCGTCGAACGCGAATGAAAACCCGTCTCTCCTCGACTGCCGACAGCTTTTTTCCTGTGACAGGTGTCCGAGCGCGGCGCGCGTGCCCCTCCGTGCCCTTAGATTTCAGCGCGCGTGCGTATTCCTTCCAGCGCGAGCCAACCGCTCAAGCGTTCCCTCACACGCGCGCGTCCGGCGAGCAATTTCCCTGAGCAAGAGACAAGCTTTAGGAGATTTGAGCCCCGCCGAGCAAGCCGAGCCCCACTGCATACCGTCTCGCACACACGAACGTCCGCGCGAACGTCCGCGCGCTCTGAGAGCCACGCCTCCCGCAGGCAAACTTAAGCATGTCTACCTACTCGACCATCCCCGCCGCCGAGGAGCCCCTCGTCGTCAAGCCCCAGGGCCGCTCCCTCCTTAAGACCGTCGTCGTCGCCTTAGCCGTGGGGTCCTCCTTCGTGCTCGGCGCGCTCGCCGCGACTCGCGACGGCGCGGTGGCTTTTTGTGGTGGAGATGCGGAAGTGGTCGTTCCGGGGCGCGCCGGCGAAGGAATTCCCGGCGCTCGCGGAGACGCTCAGCGACTGCGACGGCCGCGACGAGGCGGGGCGCGTCGTCGGCGTGCGGGCCCCAGACGAAGAATTCATCGACGTGGCCCTCGCGCCGGTGGCGCCGCTCCGTGTCCCCGTCGACGCTCAGATGCAGGCGCCGCTCGTGGACCCCCAGAGCGGGCGCGTCCTGCCCGCCGGCGGGGGCGTCGCCGCGATGATGTCGCAGAGCGGCCTCGCGCCGCCACGCGCCGCCCCGCGCCTCCCCGGCCTGGAGACGCTCGCCACGCCGGGGCCGGGCGCGGACCGCGAGCGCGCGGCGCTCGACGCGCTGCTGTGGCAGGGCATTCAGGAACTCCGCGACGCGTACCGCGCGCTCGCGCCCGCGCCCGCGCCGGAGAAGCCGAGCGAGGGCCTCAACGCGCTCGCGCTCGCGACGCAGATGGAACTTTGATCATGTGTGCGCCTGCCACCTTGTGTGACTCTTGAATAACTATAGTCAACTCGGGTACTTACTCGGGTTAACCGGTTCGACAGTAAGCTTTGCAAAACGGGTTTCTTCGAACAAAGTTCAGGATCCAGCAGCCGTGTTAGAGTGTAGCAAGGCACGTCGCTTAAGGCAGCAAACATGGGCCTGGTCGCGTATGTCTGCTTCATGATTGCCTTATCAGTAGCAGCAGCCCTCCTCTATACGCCATCGGAGCGCCTCCTCGCCTACGTGCACTGCCCGCGGTACTACGTGGTGCGTCGCATCGATTACCTGCACTACCGGAGCGAGAAGGCCCACTACATCCTGCGCTTCGTAGCTTCGTGCGCGTCGGTGCGTGCGGTCCGCGGCGCGGTCGCGTTCTCCGAGCTCGCGGCCCTCGTCGGCGCCGCAACGCTGCTGAATATTTGCATGGAGGTCGGCCTGCAGGTCACGGGGCACCGGCAGATGCGGCTCCGCGCGTACAGCCGCCTGCCGGCGCCCCTCGCGGCGCTCCTCCAGGCGTTCCTCGAGGGCGGCGTCTATTTCGGCACCTTCTTCGCCTTCGCGCTGCACTGGACCGCGGGCGATACGAAATGTATTGTGATGTACGCGGCGGCGTGGGCGGCCTTCCCGCTCTGGTCCCTGCGAGAAAACTGGCCGCGACAACGCGCCTACGGGGCGAAGGACCACCTCTCGCGGCGCGAGATCTTGGGCACGGTGCCGAGCCGGGTGCTCCAGTTCGTGGCCGCGGTCCTTTGTTGGCGCACGGCGCCGCAGAAACCGGTTGTATTTTTCCGGGCGGTCGCGGCGGCGCAGCTCTGCCTCTTCCCCTACTACTTCGGCGCGCTCCGGTGGCTCGGCCGGTCCTTCGTCGAGGTCGAGGCGTCGGGGCGCCGCGCGGTCGCGCCGGGTGCGCTGGCCGACGCCCTCTGCATGGCGGTCCGCGCGACCGAGCCCGTGGCGGGGGCGTTCTGCATCGTCGCGGCGTTCGCGCGGTTCGGGTAGGGACGCTGCTTTATTAATGTGATGTGCTACT
>Ga0302122_10002283_pt1 | contig 12005 bp, 11 predicted proteins | sample CB21_SCM_MG_FD_203115 | JGI IMG/M metagenome (GOLD analysis project Ga0302122, IMG submission 203115) | Marine microbial communities from Western Arctic Ocean, Canada - CB21_SCM | ecosystem: Environmental > Aquatic > Marine > Oceanic | place: Canada: Western Arctic Ocean | collected 2017-09-28
TGGATGGTCTCCTGTAAGTTTCGATGTATTGGAATCTATTATTGTTGCAGCAGAGGAATCTGGAAAGAATTGGTTATTGATGAAAGAACTTGGTGAAATCTAATTCAATGATGAACATAAGTACATTGTTGCTATACGAGGAAACTACATGATGCCCGAGGAATTGAAGGCGATGGAGATACACACTTGGATTATTTTTTTAGAATCACTAATATGCTAGTCTTTGAAGGGATAAATATGGCAGGCTCTGTGGAACCGAAGCCAATCATCATGATGAACACTCATGTTTATCCCCGCCATAGTAACGACCATGTGGCACCATTCATGCATGAATTTGCGAAGACTTGTTCTTCGTTTGCTCGAGTTATTGTTCATTGCCCACACGCACCAGGGCTTGCTGAAAGCGAAAATATTGACGGCGTGGAGATCCGAAGATTTCGATATGCGTCAGAGGCTAAGCAAACATTGGCTTATCGCGGAGATATGCACAAACAAGTTTTTGCTTCACCTTTCAAAGCCTACCTCTTTTTGAAATTTCTTTGGAAATGGAGGAAAGCAACCAAGCTATTAATTCAAGAGATTCAACCCGATATTGTTCATGCCCACTGGTTGATTCCTGGAGGATACGTGACTTCTAAGGCCATGAAGAAAAGTAAAACACCGCTTTTTTTGTCGATGCACGGTACGGATGTTTTCCTTGTTCGAAAGAGAAAACTCGCACAAAGAATGGCGAAAAAAATATTTCGACAATCTCGTAACAGTCATTTTGTTTCTAAAGCGTTGCAGGAGAGCATCGCAGTATCATGCCAAAGAAAAGCATCATCAAATGATTTAATCCTTCCAATGTTTTTTGATTTAAAACGGTTTTCAGAAATAGAAGGGAAAGCAGATACCAAGAAAATCCTATTTGTCGGAAGATTGCTATCGGTCAAAGGCGTTGACGTTCTTCTCGAAGCGTTTTCCATGTTTCATTCAAATGAAAATCAAAATCAATGGACATTAGATATTGTTGGAGACGGCCCTTTATCCGGAGATTTACAACAATTAGCAGAGCAAAAAAATATTTCAAACAATGTCACATTTCACGGTTCTCTGGAACGCGATGCTTTGACCAAAATCTATGGAGAGTGCGATATCTTTGTACTTCCGTCCCGTACAACCTCGGCCGGGGAAAAAGAAGGGCTTGGAGTCGTTTTACTTGAAGCAATGATGGCAAAGGTCGCTGTAATTGGCACTAATTGTGGTGGCATTCCCGAGGTGATTGAACATCTGGAAACTGGCTTAATTGTCGAACAAGACAATGCCAACTCGTTGTTTGAGGCGATTCAAACATTGACTGAGGATGCGGATTTACGAAAGCGCCTCGTCGATCAGGCCTACGAAAAAACGGCGGAAAAATATTCTAATAAGTCGATACAACTTCAGTTAAGGCAATGGTATGGAGGCCGTTTAAATGAGTAATAAAACAGAGAATTTCCAAATGAAAAACATCCTGGTGCAGGTTTCGACACTCTTGATTGTAATGTTGTCGTTTTGGTTTGTTTTCTCTCAATTAAAATCGAGTGAAATAAACATTACCGATACTCTTCTCAACGCGAATGGCTACATTTTTGTCGCTATTTTTTGCGTCATCGCACTTACGACAGTCAGCCCTCTTCTTTGGAAAGTTTTGATGCGCGGCAGTGGTGCCGAAATTCCTTTAGTGACGTGTTATGGCTTATGGTGGTCAACCAATATCGCAAAGTATATTCCTGGTAAAGTGAGTCTGTTAGCAAGCAGAGCGTGGGTTGCCCGTAAATGGGGTTCAACCGTCGTACTTGAATCGTTCATTTGGGAAATACTCATCAGCACATCTTCAGCCTCATTTGCTGCATCCATGCTATTTTACTTGGATGATTATCCCCAAAGCACCAAAGTAGCCATCGCTCTTGGATGCATGTTGAGTTTTCTCCCAATCGTCAGTCCTAAAATCACCCAGCGTTTAGTTCGAAAACCATTAAAATTCTTTGGAAAAGGAGATTGGGATGCTGAAGTGTCCATGTCGAGAACAACCTATGCCATCGCATTGTTACTAATGACCTCAACTTGGGTTCTTTGGGGTTTGGCGCACAAATATATGTTGATTGGATTGGGGTATGATGCGCCCTTGTATCTTCTTATCGGTGCGTTCGCAGTTGCTTGGTTTACAGGGTTTGTAGCATTTTTCCTTCCTGCTGGATTCGGTGCAAGAGAGGGAGTCTTCACCTATACTTTATCGTATTTCATTACCGGTGGCGTGGGTGCCATTCTCGCCATTCTTTCGAGAACAATAAATATCTTTGTAGATATCCTACTTTTCTTTGTCGGAGTTGTAGTTCTCAAATCAACAGATGGCTTTGAAGAAGAATAATCAGAGTTCTTTTCCGAAAAACGCACGATCTCGTTTCCCTGAGGAATTGTAAGCAATTGTTTCACCCAAAAGCCCTAGGAAGAAGAATTGTATTCCAAGAATACACAACAACACCCCTAACGATAAGAGAGGTCGGTCACCAATGCCTTCACCGTAGATGTATTTCAAACCAACAAGGTAACTACAAATTCCGGCTCCAGCCGTTGTCAGCAATCCACCGATTTTCCCGAATAAATGTAACGGTCTTTCGATGAAAGTCATGAGAAAGGAGACTGTAATTAAATCAAACAACCCCCGTAGTAATCTCTTACCTCCATATTTTGATTTCCCATGCAGCCGAGGCCGATGCTCGATAGCGATTTCAGTGATACGAGCTCCGTTCATTCTACCCAATACGGGAGTATATCGGTGCATGTCACCGTATAGGTTGAGGCTCCTTCCCAGTTCAGTATCATAGGCTTTGAAACCACAATTCATATCATGAACTTTAATTCCACACATATATTGAGTAAGCCGATTGTATATTTTAGATGGCCACCGTTTGAAAACATTATCACGACGTGTCGCTCTCCAGCCACAAACTAGAGTGTTGCCTTTTTCCATTTCAGCAAGAAAGCGGGGAATTTCTGCAGGGTCATCCTGTAAATCGCCATCCATAGTGATTGAAACTTTACCTTTCGCATTGTGGAAACCAGTGGCTAATGCAATTGCTTTACCGAAATTACGATTATGCTGAATGATTCTGATTTTGTCATCATTTTCCTTCATTTTGCACAATTTTGGAATCGATAAATCCGTGGACCCATCATCAATGAATAGTATTTCAAAGTTGAGATCTGAAATTGCTTGATTGATTTCGGATACCAAAGGCTCCAAATTTTCTTCTTCATTATAGACGGGAATGATTACAGAAAGGTCTAGTTGAGAATCCGCCATGCCTCCACCAACGGTCAAATAAATATAGACATTTGCTACCCCCAATGCGAGCGATTCTATTTAAGCGAAGTGAATGCCCTTCTAATTGTGGAAGAGTTTGTTGCTTATTTTAAGCGCATTACCAAACCGGTAAATCGCCGCATTACGGAACTATTTACTCGATTAGAAAAGGCCTCAACTCTTCAACTCGTAGGATTTTTATTTCTGTATACCTTTTTGATAGCAGCCCCAATGCTCGTTGGTTTTCAAATTGATGGCGACTTAGAAAGAGAATTGGATAAAGATATTAAAATTTTTAGAGATAGGGCTCAGACTATTTTAGATGGCGAATTACTCTACCGGGATACTGAATGGATAACAGTGACTCCGCCAGTGATTAACTATCTCTTCGTACCGGCAGTTCTTCTTGGCGATACTGCATTTGTGTGGATGGCGTGGTTTACTTTCTTCCTTTTTTTAACATCGACCGTGATTTATTTTACCCTCGAACCATTTTTTGATAAAAAGACCGCGATAGCGGGGAGTATGCTTTTCAGTGGTTCACCTTTTGGACAATACACTTCTGTTGCGATGCTTCAAGATGACGCCATTATCGTCGCATTTCTCAGCCTTTCGTTGATGTTTATTCTGCGGAAAAAATGGTATTGGGCAGCCACAGCGCTCAGTTTGGGAACCCTAACGAAATTGTTCCCTGCATTGTGCTCTCCTCTCGCCGTGCTTGGCCCAGAATCCCCCATACAACGAATCAAAATTGCAGTATATGGATTGAGTATCGGATTGCTCATTTCTTTACCATTCTTGATGTTCGCGCAGACAGAATTTTTACAGTTTATTGAATTTTATTTGCTAGGGGTGCAACCCACTTCAAGTGGGAACGTTTCTGTTAACGTATCTTTAATCGAACAGAGAGGGATGTCTTTTTGGCGCTTTTTTGCAGAATCTATTTTTATGATCCCAAGTATTGTTTTACACAGCATTCTTCTTTTGTCCTTGCTTTCTATATGGGGTTCGGCTTGGCTAAAGAAAATTGATATGATGTCTGCGTTTACCCTGTGTATCTTGGCAGTATTCATCTTTTATTCTAAAATCCATTATGGATATCACATTATGCTTTTGTCGGTGTTAATCCCCTGGTCCATGCATGATGCAAAACGATTATGGGGGCTGTTTGGAGCAAGTTTGCTAGCCGGGGTTGTGCATTATGCTTGGCGAGACAGGCTTTTCACAGACAACGTCTGGGTCCATACTTTGATTGCTTTTGCATTGTGGTGCTATTGGGTCAATTGGGCGAGAATCATTCTCCAAAATCCAAATTTTGAGTCGTATTGCGGTGAAAAGCGAACAAACAATACTATTCTGATTACCACAGGCTGGATTATTGTTCTGTGCCTTCTGTTTACAATTCAATTAGGGCTAAGGAAAGCCTTCTTCTAGAACGCTTTAACATTTACAAATTTTGAAGATGATTCTTTGCTTGAGATTCGATTGCTAACATTTGGGATTGTAATCTTCTATAGTCTCGGTCATTTTGCTAGTGAATTTGTACCATCCATCCGTGAGGTACCTGTCGCTTCGGTAGCGACGAATAGGACGGATTGCGAACCCTTGCGAACACCAACTTTGAACACATGGATTTGAGCATGGGTCGTTAGCAAATCCCGGTACACATTCTGCACCCACTTATCGACACAAACATATCATTTTTTAAACATACTAATGAGCAAATATGGGATCGTCATTATCATTCCAAATGCTGCAAGAGGAAGGAGGATCAATCCTTCATAGCAGCCATAGCCACTACATCGTATCTCCGATTGAATACCCCAAAGTACGACACAAGTCCAATAAATGGAGATGATTTTGCCGAAAGATGTGCCTGATTTTACAGATTCCACCGAAACCTCTTCGTCTTGGTTTTCAGTATTCTTTGTCATTGAATTACGCCCTTAGTTGCCACGAATGTCGATTTGAGGCTGTGGGATTGAATACTTATATTTTCGGCCGTCAGTTCATACCACACTCATCATCTCATCTCAAAAAGAACACACTCGAGGGTAGGCATTGGAAATACCCTATGTGCAATTCATTCAGGGGCTTTTCGCATTGCATTTAATTGCGCAGTTCACTATACTTGCTGGCCGTGGAGTCGTTTTTTCTAAAGCCCGTATGAGTTGATTCTGATATGTTTTGTTGCCTCCGTAATGTGTGTTTAGAAGAACTTCTTCTCCAGAGGCAGCAGTTTCATGATACACTCTGTGTTGTTTTCCAAAGAATCTAAAATAGTGAAAGTGAGTTCCCCATTTTGATGTGCCAAGATACTTTGCGCTTTCTCCATGTTCCTCACAGAATTTCTTATAGCCATTCTTATCTTTTAGACCTCGATCATTTGTACAGCGCATAAATTGAATACATATTTCCTGAAATTTCTTCTTTTCCTTACCATTATAACCTTTCCATCCTTTTCGGAAATCCTTTGACATACACCAGATTCCAAAGTCCCAATCTGGTGCCGAGAATCTACCTTGTGCGAATCCAGTATCCAAGATTCTACAAGGAACTACTCTCTCATAATGGGCTTCAATCCAATCATCTGTGCCGTCTATCCCGTCGAAAAGAACGTGAGACGCTATCAACCTCTGCGGATTCCAGGTTTCAGAGCCCTCTTGGTTCTCAATTTTGTCGATCAGTTCGTACATGGCAGTTTTCCATCTTTTCCCGTTATAGGGGAATATATATGCATGCCTGTACCCATCGGGTTGCATTTTCATGAATTGCTTAAGCGCATTCTTAACTTTGGTCCGCTCTTTGCCAGTAATTTCTGAACAAACCTTGTGAAGCGCATATGAATTTGCTAATGCCTCCTCCAATGGGGCTTTGACCTGTCTATTTGATTTCACTTCGGAGCCGAACCATTCTCCATTGTGTTGGGGTCTCCAATAATGAGCGTAGAGAGGCTTGTATGGATTGATTTTTTCCATGACTGTTGATGCCAGTTCCACCTTGAAATGAAACATCTCGTGGTGATACAGAAAATCCTTTGCAATATCACGGCAACGCATGATGATATCTTCTTCATCATATGGCGCTGAATACATTCCTTCCGCTATTTTTCGAGCAACATACCAAATCCCTCTATCGAGAATAGTGATGCCCCACTTTTCTTGCGGGTCCATATGAAATGGGCGGTACCAAGCAAGAGCATCGGTTCCTTGATTCTCAATTAGTTGATCAATCTGTCGAGTATTCAATTCTCCTTCTTTAGGGAAACGAAATACATGTTTCATTCCGTGCTCTGTCTCTTCTAAAATGTCTTGAACCGGTCCTAGAATCGGATATCCCGGGGCATAAGGTTGATCAGAGATGTTATCTATATCATTTGACCAATAGATTGGAACGTCGAGGTTTTTTCTCAACATCCATTCTTCGTGACGCGAGGGGCCCTGGTAGGACATTGAGTGCTGCGATTCTTCAATCATCAGATTGTTTTCTTTTAGCATATTGAATACTCGACCAGTGAGGTCAATCCTCTGTACCATGGCAATCCCATTACTCAAACCTTCATGGAGATGTCGGAGGGCCCATTAGGCATATTGAAATAATTTTAGAAGATGAAAAATCCACTGATTCAAGTAACACTAAACAGAGGGTACCCATGCGACACCCTGCGATACAGAGGAGGGGCCTTCCGGATAGTTTACCAAATACAGCATAAGAGGGTGAGTTAGAATTGGTGCACATGAAGCAAAAAAATAATATTGCCTTGATGGGTATGGCAGGGGTTGGCAAAAGCTATATCGGTAAAAAAATAGCAGAAATTTCAGATTATGAATGCATTGAGACAGACGAACTCATTGTAAACCAGGCGAATCAGGAGGGTAAAAGATACCACGACCTTTCTGATGATGACTTTTTGAGAATCGAGAAAGATGTTTTTATGAAACTGGGCGATTTATCGGGTAAGGTGATTGATACCGGTGCTAGCGTTATTTACGATCAAGACGTAATGTGTAAAATTGCAGATGTTGCCCATGTTGTCTATATTGAAGATAGTATTGATGTTATCGAGGACCGTTTCATTGCTCGTGGCCCGGTGCCTTTGATGGGAATTGATGGTAAGACATTCAAGCAGTTATTCGCCGAGCGGCAGCCGTTGTATGAAAAGTATGCACAATCCACGGTAACACGAAACAGTTTTCGTGATAATGATGCGCATCTGGTGGCGGAGCAAATACTTGAGATTGTAAGGGATGAAGAAGCCTAGATTTGGCTTGAGAAAATCTCTCTGAAGCATACCCTCTGTTCCTACCCACAGTAGGGCTTTGATTAAACCAGTGTTTCCATAAGTTTGAAACCACTGTTATCATTTCATCGTGCAAAGTCTCACCTACAACTGGCTCTCTCATTCACTTTGTGCAGATGCCCAATCGAGGTATAGGTCGTATACCTCTCCTACCGATGCCAATTCCACCTGGCCAGAATCGATGTAGGGTTGGAGCGCTGTGAACAATCCATGTTGGAGTTCAACAGGGATATCTGAACCTAAACTCCAAACAGTGTTCATCGTGTTGAGGTAATTAGCGTCTAGATTCTCCAAAGCCAACTCAACCGCCTCAATGTAAGCGATGATAGTGCCGTTATTGTAGGCGCAATCCCCAGTAGGATTTGTCGAAAGGCAATGGAATGAATGCTCTTGCACACCACTCATAATGAGTACAGGGTAAGCGCTTGAGTGGTTGATATTTGCCCAATCGGCCCCAATATCAGGCCGGTAGGGGTGCATGGAGTACTCGGGTGCCGCGTGGAAGGCGGTATCGTGACATTCAGCAGGTGTTGTGCAATTCAGTACATCTTCGTATCCAGCAGGTATGGTCTCATTGGTCATCGACATCATGCAGTATTCGACTATGCTGGTGATATACTCATATCCCGCATCGAAAGCGGCTTGGACCCAATCCACATCTGAACAAATACCGGAAACACCACGGATAGACACGCCTTGGGCTTCACCCAAAGCCTTCATGTTCGTCAGAACATTTGTCATCGATTGAAGGGTTGTTCCTGGTGCATTGCCAATGTCTGCGTGAATACCAATTGTGTGCCCCTCCGCTTCCAAGTCCGCAAGAATAGTTGAATTCCAAGCAATTGCTCCCGCAATAAATTCATCCGGACGCACTTCGATGTTCATGTATGCCCCATAAGATGCGAACAAGTCTGAGGCATTCTGGATGGTGTTACTGTGGCGATTGAATTTTTCCTGATTTAAATCTTCATTTGTCCAACCTTCGACGTGTAAGGTGAACGAGAGGTACAGAACGGGTTGGTCTACCCCCTCAACATCTTCATCACTGTAATTCGACAAAATATCACCCAATGATCGAAGCGGAACGCCTCGAGATTCTAGCAGGTCAAAGAGGGCCTGAAGTTCGCTGACATAGTCAATGAATGTCTCATTCTGAATCACAAAGCCGTGAATATCTGCATCCGTTGATGCATTCAATTCTGAGCCGATGAAATTCAAGGTCAAATCATAACTAGTAAAGTGGACCTTGTATCCGGCTTTGGTGACCATCATTACGTCGTTTCCACCATAGGTCTTCGTTTCGGGTTGGCTGACCATATCTGCCGGCACCTTGTCACCGGCTTCCGCGCTGTACAACAGTTCTGGATGCCAATCCGTTTCCCGCCCGTCACCGGCAGCAGTGACTATTTTTCCATCGATTGGGAGTTGATTCATCAGATCCATCAAAGCAGACATATTTCCTTTGTAGGCGTTTGGTCGAGGCGGGGTTGGTGAATTAGAATAGCCGTCCCATTCAGTGGGATGATCGCGTGAATGATGGTGCAATGCAAGCTCATGCCCATTTGTTTCCCAAGTGCGAACATCATTCAATCGAGTCGAATTAGCCAAGATGTTGGAAGCCCAATGGTGTGCAAAGGCGAGTGTAAGATCGTGATTTCCAGCATCAGCTGAGGTGATGAAGTCCTGTAAGTAAGGCCACATTTCATCGATTTGGGCGTCGGTTGCTGGTTCAAAATGAATGATGAGATATGATGCGCCGAGCGCAGAATTGTTTTCGACCACTTCAGCGGTTTCATTTTCAATGGTGGAGTTGTCATCTGTGGAATTGCCATCAATGTCGTTATCACTCGATTCACCCCCGTCATCAGTGGTATCGATGATGTCAATGATTTGAGGTTCTGTTGTGCTTAAGCACCCACTCAACACGAGTATGAGAGCGAGCATCACTGATGTTGATTTACGGCGAGACACATTACTCGGAGAATACACTGATTCATAATTATTGTCAATGTTCGTGACATTGAAGCAGCAGCCACTGTTTGAGTTGAGTACACAGTCTCCATCGAAACCACTTATTGTTGAACCACAGTTTTCATCACTTTTGCCCATTATTGAATAAGGTGAAATCACCGCCAAAACAGGGTCTTTTTCAGGGTTTGAATGGTGTACTGCTGTCGAGCACAACACATACTAGGCTCAGTACACTGCCTAGCCATTACCCATCAAGCCCAAGATAGGAACGAATAACTTCTCTCGCTGCCTCATCTCCAATTCCTTTCGCGGAGAGAAGCCAATGGATATAGCGCGGGTCTTCAACATGAATCTCTTTCACATCCCGTCCTTTATGACGTCCAAAAGCGAGAATGATTTGGTCTCCATCTTTACGAATTTTCCCTAATTGATCGACCAATTCGAGATCACCTAAACCCCTTCCCAATTGGGTTGCATCTGAAGAGATGTTTCCATGAACAGCCCACCGTTCTAATTCTTCCAATGAATGGCGGAATGAAGGTGCGTGGTCGATTGAAAGCCTCCAGAACAGTAACAGGGAAGCAGCAGCATCAGCAGCAGCAGTATGTGCATTTTCTAAAGAAATACCATGGCGCGTGCATAGGGCGCCAAGGTTGTGGGGGCGTGGAATATTGAGCCTGCGGACCAATTCATAAGTGTCCATGACCGCTTTGGGGCGCGGCACCATCTTTCCTAAACGGAAGAATTCTGCTTCGAGCATTTCTAGGTCAAATTTACGAACATTATGGCCAACGATGACTGAACCCTCAATCAGTTCCGCAACTTGGTCGGCAATGGTTGAAAAATCACCTTTTCCTCGAACATCTTCGTCAAAAATACCATGAACATTACTTGCACCATAAGGAATCGGCCGACGCGGGTTGATGATTTGTTCAAAGTTAATCGCCGTCCCATCTGCAGCTGCACCGACCAAGGCAATTTGCACGATTCGGTCAGAAGATGTAGAAATCCCTGTCGTTTCCAAATCAAAGGCGAGCACGCGCTCACCATCTAGGACATCTGGGGCCATAAGCGAACAACACCGCTGACCCCCTTTGAACATCACCCCTTAGATACAAGCAATCGCAAACCCCTTACTTGTCCCGTTGGTGCATTTGCTTATGGGCTTCGTGAACCGATTGAAGAAGGTCTTTTCATCCAAGCGCGAAGAAGTGGAGGTTGAGGAGGTAGAATTTCATGACCCTCATCAAGAAAGACTTACCGAAGATTTTGTACAACGTCAACAAAGCGTTATCGATGATGCCATGAATGAATTGGAATCCAACGTGCAGAAAGTTAAGCGGGAGTTAGAACCAACGGCAGCACCTGCTTATGATGCTGGAGAAGTTGAAGTGATGGATTTGCTGTCTGCGGATGAGCAACCTCAGGACCATTCCGAATTGAATATTGTCGAACATCAATCGGTTGAAGAAATGGGCGACCACCTCGAATCAGCGACCATTGTTGGCGACCTCCCTGAAGAAATCGAATTCTGAGTATTTTGGCGTTCAATATCTATATTATTAATGTGAGGTAAAATGGAAGAAATCCCCCAAGCATTAGATAGGGTGAGGCTTCAGCATATTTCTATGTGGGGGCTAATGAATGGGCGAACAGTTCGTTCTTTCTTCATGGTCGGACTCATGGTTTGTTCAAGTTTTGTCGCAGGATGCACAGGAGGGTTGGACTTTACAGTTGACCCAAGGGCAAGCCTCATAGCATACCCACTACTAATTCAAGAAGGTGAAACAGTCACATTTGATGCCCGTGAATCAGAACCTATCGAAGGCGTCATCACCAAATATCTTTGGGATTTTGGTGACGGCCAAACTGCAGATACGACTACGGGATTTACCTCTCATCGATATGCCACCTTTGGAATTTTCACTGTTGAACTGACGGTCGTCAATGACCAAGGCGGCGAAGATCAAGCCATAACGATGATCAATGTCAACGGTGCCCCCATTCTCAATTTGACCTATCCTGAATCAATTCGCTCAGGCGACTCTGTGCGCTTGGATGCGAGCGGTAGTGAAGACCCAGAAGGTGATGAATTGAACTTTGAATGGGATTTGAATTGGGGTGAGGACTCAGATGGCGACAAGGATATGAGGAATGATGTCGATTCTACAGAACCGACAGTCTTGTTGCCCACGAACCGTTCAGGAACGATTCAAGGTAGCGTAACAGTTACCGATTCAGCAAATGCCAGTCAGAAGCAATTGTTCTCTCTTGAAATAAATCCTCGGCGCTATGAAGTGACATGGGAGGCCGAAGAAAAAGAATATTCGTGGGACGGGTACCTCAACCAAGGACAACAGTGGGAGGGCAACATCACACCAGGTGAATTCGGTCGGGTAACTGCTTTCC
>Ga0302122_10002293_pt1 | contig 11980 bp, 10 predicted proteins | sample CB21_SCM_MG_FD_203115 | JGI IMG/M metagenome (GOLD analysis project Ga0302122, IMG submission 203115) | Marine microbial communities from Western Arctic Ocean, Canada - CB21_SCM | ecosystem: Environmental > Aquatic > Marine > Oceanic | place: Canada: Western Arctic Ocean | collected 2017-09-28
CCTAAGGTACCGGCTAATTCTCGCGCGGTCATATTGCCTTTAATGTTTTCGCCATACATTTGTCCGAGTGCGCTATTTGGTGAAAATATTTCTTGTATCAAGCCAGATTCATGAGTAAGTAAATTTTCCACTGTCATCACATTTTCTGCCGAGCTAATATTTCCACTTTTCTGGCTGATCACTCTGAGATTATCGAATTCAGGAATGTATTTACTAACAGGGTCATTAAGAGCGATCAGTCCATCTTCAACCATAGATAAAGTAGCTACACTGATGATTGGTTTTGTCATCGAATAAATTCGGAAGAGAGTGTCTTTATTGACAGGTGTCGATCCGCCGGGGCTTTGCATACCAACAGTTTCCAATACTCCGACTCCGTCACTGTTACCTACTAGAAGCAGAGCGCCAGGTATGAACTCACCATCGACAGCTGCTTGCATTTGAGCAACTATTTTTTCGATGTCCGCTTGATCTATGCCAAAGTTAGTAGAATGTATTGGCTTGATTGAACTGAGATTGCTGGCTTCGTCATGATGGTCAGCAATTGCTGCCGCAGAGAGGGAAAATGTCAGGGCAAAAGTTAGCAATGTTGGAAAAGTAATTTGGTTTTTCAATTCGAGTTTCTCCGTAATGAATCGAATGTCTGCCTTAATAGGCTAGTCACGTTGGCATTGGCTATCGATGGTAACTGATGCTAGGAAACCCCACAACTGGGAATCAAGGCTAATCGAAACCTCTGATTATTGATTAACTAACTTCTGCAGTTAGCGTGTCGATTTTATGCTGGCAAACAAGATGTCCACTATAAATAATCCAGAAACAGCCAGCTTTAGTCGGGTCAATAATCACCTCAAAAACTCGAAACGAAGGAAATGTACTGAAGGCGTTTTTCCTCGGCAAAACGAGGTAGATCCTCATTGCCTATGTGTGAAAACCGGATGGAAGCTATCAATCTGAATAGAAAATTGGTCTACGATAACAGGCAATTGTGAGAGTATTAATTTCACTTGTATTTTATTGGGGAATTCCACCATAAACGAGAATTTTAGGTTTTTCCCTTTCGATACTAATGGGTTATAGGCTTCACACTCCTTTAGCAGGCCTTCTTTCCCTCTAATTTTCCGACATAAATGGATTCAAGCACCTTATTAACCCATCAATATATTGTCTTCGAAGTACAGCATTGCATTTGTCCCCAGCGCCAGGCTTTGAACATTCTTATTTACAAATTGCGCGGCGAAAAAGAGCACAAGCAATACGCACGCTTCTGTCCAAGCATTACTAAATCGTTATTTTACAGTTTAATTTCTTCAGCTTTTTCTAACACCGTTCGGCAAAGTTGAGTGATAATGATGGTCTTATTGCTGCATTGAAAATCTTGATGCGGAGTTGGTTCTCCAAATTAGCAATCGTTATACTTAGCATCGATGGTGAAGTTAAAAAAGGATCCACAGCATTTTTAAAATGCAACGCTTCAGCCACATTGAGGACGCAGTTAATTTGCTTAAGGGTAATCATGGAAGGGGTTTATTTGTTCGAAAAAAGCGAACGTAATATTCTTTAATATGAAATTTAAAAGCACATCAACAATCGTTACACTAGCGTCCATCATAAAAACTTATTTTAAGAATTTGGTCCTGATTGACGGTTAGGTGATGAGCATCTGGTTAACATTTTGATTTTTTACAGGAGTTAGGTTATATGTCCAATGAAAGCGAAGGCAAGTGCCCAATACTACACGGCGCTATGACGACCAATAGTTCTTCCGGTACCTCGAATAAAGACTGGTGGCCGAACCAGTTAAACTTAAATATTCTTCACCAACATGACAATAAAACGAATCCCATGGGAGCTGACTTCGATTATCGCGAAGAGTTTAAAAAGCTCGATTACGCCGCTCTCAAACAAGATCTAAACGCTTTAATGACTGATTCACAGGATTGGTGGCCGGCTGACTATGGGCATTATGGAGCCTTCTTCATTCGTATGACCTGGCATGCGGCGGGCACCTATCGAAATACCGATGGTCGCGGTGGTGGCGGGACCGGAGCGCAGCGTTTTGCGCCGCTAAATAGTTGGCCCGATAATGGCAACTTAGACAAAGCTCGACGGCTCTTGTGGCCGGTTAAGCAGAAATATGGTGAGCAAATTAGCTGGGCCGACCTACTAGTGCTAGCCGGTAATGTTGCGATCGAGTCGATGGGAGGCAAAACCTTTGGCTTTAGCGGCGGTCGACCAGACATCTGGGGGCCAGAGGAAGATATTAACTGGGGGCTTGAGACCGTGTGGTTGGATAATAAGCGTTATAAGGGCGAGCGGGAATTAGACAATCCTCTGGGAGCAGTTCAAATGGGCCTAATTTATGTCAATCCCCAGGGCCCTGATGGTAATCCCGATCCACGCGCCAGTGCACATGATATTAGAGAGACTTTTGGGCGGATGGCCATGGACGACGAAGAAACCGTCGCCCTAGTAGCCGGCGGCCATACATTTGGTAAGGGCCATGGGGCAGGCCCAGAAGACGCGGTCAAGTCAGAACCGGAGGGCGCTCCCCTTGAGCAAATGGGCTTTGGTTGGCGCAACACGCACGGCTCAGGCCAAGGAAGTGATTCTACTACCAGTGGCTTTGAAGGTGCCTGGACGAGTAATCCTACGCAATGGGATAACGGCTATTTTGACCTGCTATTCGGTTATGAATGGGAAATGGTACAAACTCCAGCTGGCGCGACTGTCTGGCATGCCATTGACCAAAAAGATGAAGATCTTGCGCCAGATGCAGAAGATCCCGAAAAGCGCGTACCAACGATGATGACAACAGCTGATTTAGCGCTGCGTGAAGATCCAGCTTACCGAAAAATTTCTAAGCGGTTCCATGAGAATCCAGATCAACTGGCGGACGCCTTTGCGCGTGCATGGTTTAAACTACTTCACCGTGACATGGGTCCTAAAACCCGTTATATGGGCCCCGAAGCACCATCAGAAGAATTGATATGGCAAGATCCTGTACCCGCCGGCAATGCTAATTACGACGTCAATGCGGTTAAAGCAAAGATTCTAGCCAGTGGATTAAGTGTGCGTGAAATGGTCGAAACCGCGTGGGCTAGTGCGTCCACCTACCGTGGTTCCGATATGCGTGGTGGTGCCAATGGGGGACGTATTCGCCTTGAACCTCAAAGAAACTGGGCGGTAAATAAACCTGAGGAGCTCTCAAAAATATTAGCCATCTATGAAAATATTGCCATCGAAAGCAACGCATCGATTGCTGATGTAATTGTGCTAGCCGGAAATGTTGGTATCGAAACAGCCGCAGATATCGATGTGCCCTTTACACCCGGACGCGGTGATGCTACTCAGGAGCAAACGGATGTTGAATCATTTGCTGTTTTAGAGCCTGTTTCCGACGCTTTCAGAAACTACCATAGAGCGGATCTAAAACCCTCGCCAGAAGACATGTTGCTCGACAAAGCACAATTACTGGGACTGACTGCGTCAGAAATGACAGTATTACTTGGTGGTATGCGCTCTCTAGGTATTAGCTCGAGTGGCTACGGCATATTTACGGATGATCCCAGCAAGCTCAGCAATGACTACTTCAATACATTGTTAGATATGTCGGTAGCATGGAAGCCTAATGGTACAGGAAACTCTTTCGAGGCTATCAATCGTGTCTCAGGCGAAAAGGTCAGATCGGCAACACGCGCAGATCTGGTGTTCGGCTCCAATTCGCAACTCAGGGCACTTACTGAAGTCTATGCTTCAAATGGAGCGGAACAGAAAATGCTTCGCGACTTCGTCAGCGCTTGGAACAAGGTGATGACAGCGGACCTCTTTTGAAGCTGGGTGGTTGATTCAAACATTAGGTAAGCGCAATGTTAACTGTTGGAAGGTGGCTTCTAAACCCCACCTTCCGGCTAATGTGGAGAGAAGTTATTTCTTCAAGTGGATAAAACCCTGGGCGAGGTTGAAGGTTTTAAGGACCTAGCGAGGAATCATAGAGAAGCGTCCTCCGGGGATTTGTAGTTAGAGGTGATTCCAGCCATTGGACCTTCTCTATCGCCGAATATGGAAACAGTGAGTTTATGTAAATACGATTTTTACTTTGCTTGCCCCTCCCCTCCGGCCCATCCCCGTCATCAACAGAAAGAAATGAATTTTGTAAAGCAGACCCAGGTACAAACAAAACACTTTAGCAGTGGAAATATTTCGCGACAGATTGGAATGACCTAGTAGAACCAAGATCCCGATCGGGTTGGTTATTTATTGCTCGCTGATTTTATTTGAGAGCACATGCTACATTCGGAATAGATCTTGTCGTTTTTTGCAGCTGAAGCACTACATGATCTTCAAACCAGGGGCTATGAGGCAGGCACATCTGATTCTAAGGAGAAGAGTGCCGACTTATATAATTATTCGGAGAAGATTATTCCTAGTCTTGAATCCGTTCAGTGAGTTTGCGGTATTTTAGAAATTCAAAACCTTTTAGGTACAAGAGTAAGCTCAATAAATAAATGAAAATTTTACCGACAGAGATTCATTTGTGGGCAGCAAATGATAAAGACTTCGATCATCAGGAGCTGTGGGATTGCTGCGGTACTTGGTTGACGGAAGCTGAGCAGGTTCGCTATCAACGTTATTGCTTTGACCGGCATAAAAAGCAGTTTTTACTTGGTTGTTATTTAATGCGAAGTGTTTTGAGCGAATATGATTCTGTCGATCCACTGCATTGGAAGTTTCAAAAGAATGAATACGGTAAGCCTCGTATTGTCGATATTCAAAATTCAAAATCCTTACATTTTAATCTCTCCCATTCTGGAGGAAAACAAGTATTAGCTATTTGCTTGTCAGATTCAGTTGGAGTAGATATTGAACAAAGTGGTAAACGTCGACGCATTGCACAAATCGCTGATCGGTTTTTTGCGCCCAAAGAAACTAATGACTTGCTTGATTTGCCTGATTCCGAACAATTATCAAGGTTTTATGATATTTGGACTCTCAAAGAAGCTTATTTAAAAGCCTGTGGCTTGGGCTTGGCAATACCCTTGCAACACTTTTTCTATTCGTTTCCAAATAATACAGATATTTCGGTTTCATTTGTTGATGACTACGATGATGATGCGCGCCATTGGCAAATGTGGCAGATCGCCTGCTCCGGGAACTACAAACTGTCACTGGCAGTTAAGCGTGAGCCAGATAATAAGATCACTAGCCTGTCGGCGTGGAATTTAAATGGGCTGGAAGATTATTCTTCACAAGATTTGCGGTTGTTGCGGCGCTCTTGATAAGTAATATATGGGCGATAGAAAAATCATTTCTTTGCCTGACGCTGAAGGCTTTTCCATCTGCTAGTTATTCGGCTCTGAGTTAGCCTCTTCAGTTTTCTTTAATATTTTGCCGATAGATTTCCACATTCGCACCGTTCGAATGACATTGCCTTTAACTTGCACAATTTCGGCATAATAACCATTCAAATCAATGCCGATTGAAGAATCAGGAATTGATTCTAAAACGTCAGTCAACAATCCATTAATTGTTTTTGCACCACTACTATCTAAATCCCACGATAGAACGCGGTTAATATCACGAATACTGGTGGTGCCGTCGATAAGATAGCTGCCGTCTTCCTGCTCATGGATATCTTTGCTGCTGGCCGCCATGTCTGTGGTAAATTCGCCTACGATTTCTTCAAGAATATCTTCGAGAGTTACCAAGCCTTTCATAGCGCCGTACTCATCAACTACTACAGCCATGCGTAATTTTTTCTTTTGGAAATTAAATAGCTGGGTATGTAACGGAGTACTTTCAGGAATAAAGTAGGGGTCGATGGTTTCCTGAATAATAGCTGCTTTGTTAAGGGCTTCAATTTGTATAAATTTTCCGGCGCTGCGTAGATGAAGAATTCCGATAATGTTATCGATATGGTTTTTGTATACGGGAATTCGGGTATGTTGCGCGTTCCCGATTTGGTCAATTATTTCATCCAGGTCATCTTCGATATCAATTCCTATGACCTCATTCCTTGGCACTAAGATATCGTTAACAGATACTTTTTCAAGATCAAGAATATTCAACAGCATTCCGTGGCGTTTTCGCGGGATGCGTTCGCTAGACTCATAAACTACAGTGCGCAATTCTTCCTTCGATAACTGTTGACCGTTTTTGTCTGCATTAAGTTTGAATCCGAAAAATCTTACTAATCCATTGGAAACTACGTTAACAGTCCAGACCGCTGGATACAGCATTCTCAATAATAAAGATAAGAAAAGGCTTGAAGGGAAGGCTATCTTCTCAGGGTAGAGTGCGGCAATCGTCTTGGGCGTAACTTCTGCGAAGATTAAAACAATTAGAGTTAGAACTACTGCAGTAGTTAAAGGCGCTGGCTCTCCCGATATGCTAATCGCAATTGATGTAGCTATGGAAGCGGCGAGAAAATTAACAAAATTATTCCCAATCAATATAACGCCAATCAATTTGTCAGGCGACTCGAGCAACTTCGATGCCCTGATAGCTCCGGGATGTTTGTTTCTTTTTAAATGCTTAAGACGATAGCGATTCAAACTCATCATTCCAGTTTCAGAGCTGGAAAAATAAGCTGACGCGATAATTAAAAACACGAATAGAGAAATTAGTACTGTTACGGAGGAGCTGTCAGCGCTCATAATTGTAATTTAAAGAATGCCTTTTATATAGAGTTAGGGATTAATAACTTCCGCTGTAAGAGAGTTGGTTGTTGTTAATTGGTATTCTTGAATTCTAATTCGTTTTTTGTGTAGCTAGATATTAATTAAGAACGAATTCTATAACGAACTTGGAGCCATAAAAACCAACAATAAGTAGGGCGAACCCTCCTAAGGTGCCTCGAATGGCAGTTTGGCCTCTCCAACCTAATTGATGCCTTCCCCAGAGTAGTACAGCGAATACAACCCAAGCTATTATTGAGAAAAATGTTTTGTGAATTAACCCATCGACTCCCCGAATGTTGTCGCTGAATAACAAACCGGCAACGATGCCAAGACTCAGTAAGAATTCGCCGACCCAGACTAATTCGAAGAGGAAAGCTTCCATATCCTGTAGAGGCGGAAATTTTGAAATGATACCACCAGGATGGTGATGTTTAAGCTGGTGGTCCTGATAAGCCAAAAACGCCGCCTGCAGGGCAGCAATAGTGATGAAGCTATAGGCAAGAATAGACAGCAGGATGTGTGAAGCTAGTCCGACGCTCAAATTAGTTGGGGGATAATCACTGCTAGTAACGAGTGAAGCAATAATGGTAATTATAGCCAAAGGAAATAAGCCCAAGAACAAATTTTCTAAAGGTTTACGAATACTACTAATAAGCACCAAAAGTGAAATTGATAATGTGATCAAAGTGCTGATCTCAGAAATGCCAAAATGGAAGCCATTGGTTGTTCGTATCACGCCATAGGCGCTGATAGCATGGGTGATTACTGCTATTACTCCAAAGATGAATACCTTCTTGCGGGTGTCTTTATTGGAGGCAAAGTTGAGTCCCTGAAAGACGGAACCCATCAGATAGAAGCCCACAGCAACCAAGCCTGAGATGATCGTAATTTGCATATAATTTCGACGAATCAATCATCCGAGCGATTATTATGATAATCATCAAAATAATAATTGCACAGATAAGAGCGTTAATTGATAGGAAAGTGTCGCATATGTGCACGGGGGGTTGAAGTTCTTTTTTATAGCTTAGCAATTTGGCTATAATACAGGGCGTGACCTATTTCATCCGGCCTTCGTGGCATAACTACAGGCGACAATAACTCGTGTTTGATAACCTAACTGACCGGCTATCCGGTACCTTTCGAAAACTTACCGGCAAATCGACCCTCACGGAAACTAATATTGCAGAAGCGCTGAGAGAAGTTCGTCGTGCTTTATTGGAAGCTGATGTAGCGCTGAGTGTCGTAAAGGATTTTATTGACCGCATCAGTTTGCGTGCAGTTGGGCAAGAAGTTTCAAAGAGCCTTTCACCAGGTCAAGCCTTTATAAAAATTGTTCAAGCAGAGCTTGAAGCTATTATGGGCTCGACAAATGCTGAATTGGATCTGAACGCAACACCCCCAGCTATAGTTTTGTTGGCAGGCTTGCAAGGTGCAGGTAAGACTACAACTGTGGCGAAACTGTCTCATTGGCTTAAGCAAGAGCAGAAAAAGTCGGTAATGGTAGTGAGTGCAGATGTATACCGTCCGGCAGCGATTCAACAACTGCAGACATTAGCCACCGAAGTAGGCGTAGAGTTTTTTGCTAGTGATGTAAGTCAAACTCCTCAGCACATAGCCAACGCAGCCCTTGCCGAGGCAAAGCGCAAGTTTGTCGATGTACTCATAGTTGATACCGCTGGTCGTTTAGCGATAGATAAAGAAATGATGGTTGAGATTGGCGATTTGCACAAACAGCTTAATCCTATTGAAACTTTGTTTGTGGTAGATGCTATGACCGGGCAGGACGCTGCGAACACTGCCAAAGTATTTAATGATGCATTACCATTGACTGGTGTTGTCCTAACTAAAGCCGACGGTGACTCCCGTGGCGGCGCCGCTCTGTCGGTGAGACATATAACCGGGAAGCCAATTAAGTTTATTGGTATGGGAGAGAAAATAGATGCTCTTGAGCCTTTCTTTCCTGATCGAATCGCTTCGAGAATTTTGGGTATGGGCGATGTGCTCTCGCTTATCGAAGAGGCTGAGAGGAAAGTAGATAAAGATAAAGCCGAGCGTTTGGCGAAGAAAATCAAGAAGGGTAAAGGCTTCGATTTAGAAGATTTCAAAGAACAGCTTAAACAAATGCAAAACATGGGTGGAGTTGCCAGTATCATGGATAAAATGCCTGGGATGGGTGCACTACCTCCTGGTGCTGCAAGCAAAGTCGATGATTCTCAGTTCCGTCGGATGGAAGCAATAATTAATTCCATGACTATGCGTGAACGGGTCAACCCTGAAGTTCTCAATGGCTCCCGTAAACGGCGAATCACTAAGGGTTCTGGAACCCAAATTCAAGACCTCAATCGCTTGCTAAAACAGCATAAACAAATGCAAAAAATGATGAAGAAAATGAAGGGAGGGGGAATGGCTAATATGATGCGCGGACTAGGCGGCATGCAGGGTTCAGGAGGGCCTGGTGGGCCTGGTGGGTTTCCTGGCCCGGGTGGGGGTAATTCCCCGCGATTCTAATCCTAAGGATTATTCACTATCCCGCATAAATACTGGCTTAGGGCGCTTCCAATACTGGTCCAATTAACATAGAATACCCGCCTTTTTACCCGGGCATGTCAAAATTCACAGCGAATTGAGCACAAGCCTTTGTAAATATTATAATTTTTATAAAATGGAAACTAATTATGGTCACGATTCGATTGGCTCGTGGTGGGGCTAAGAAAAAGCCCTTTTACCACATCACCGTCAGTGATAGCCGCAATGCTCGTGATGGTCGGTTCATTGAGCGCATTGGCTTCTTTAACCCTTTAGCTAAAGGTGCGGAAGAACGTCTGCGGTTAGATGCGGGGCGAATGGCTTACTGGAAGTCTCAGGGTGCAAAGTTGAGCCCTCGTGTTACGAATCTAGCCAAAGATGCGATTGCGGCTCCTAGCACAGAAGCTTAATTTGCTCGGTGGATATCCCGTTGAGTATTTTCTTTGTACTGTCAACTTGAATGATTTGACGTGATCGTTAAACGTCGTTGAATACAAAATAAACAGTGAACAGCATCGATAATAAAGTCGTACTTGGCCAGTTTGGTAAGGTGCACGGAATAAAGGGTTGGCTTAAGCTCAATTCCTTTACTGTTCCTCTTGTGAATATCTTGGATTATCCACAATTGGTTGTTGGCAGTGAGGATAGTTGGCACGAACTAGAGATAGATCAGTTTCGACAGCAAGTAAGCACATTGCTAGTGCATATAAAAGGCAGTGATAATCCAGAATCATCAAAATTCTATGTTGGTAAACAACTTGCTGTTGCCAGTGACCAGATGCCCAAACTGGCAGAAGACGATTTCTATTGGCATGAGTTAGAAGGTCTTTTAGTAGTGAATCATCTTACTCAGACTTTTGGACAAGTAGATAAATTACTAGAAACCGGCGCTAATGATGTCTTGGTGGTGAAAGCTACAGAAGGTAGCATTGATGATCGTGAAAGACTGATCCCTTATATAAGAGAATCAGTTATCGAAGAAGTAAATTTAGAAACTGGAATAATTAGAGTTAATTGGCAAGCTGATTATCTCGATTAAGAAAGGGCTAAAGTTAAACAGAGGTGAACTTAATGCAAATTGGCTTAGTCACCTTGTTTCCAGAAATGTTTTCTGCTGTTGCCGAACACGGTATTAGCGGCAGAGCGATACGATCAAAATTGGTATCGCTGAATTTTTGGAATCCGAGAAATTTTAGTCGCGATAAGTATCGAACGGTTGATGACAAACCGTTTGGTGGTGGGCCAGGAATGTTAATGAAAACGGAGCCTTTAGTGGCTTCGATTCAAGCGGCCAAAGCTAGCTTGAGCAAAGCTAAGGTTGCTTATCTGTCGCCACAGGGAGCTGTACTAACTCAAAATAGAGTAGTGGAATTAGCATCTGAAGACTCTTTGATCTTGGTTTGTGGTCGTTATCAAGGAATTGATGCAAGAGTTCTTGAAGCGGAAATTGATGAAGAAATTTCTTTAGGAGATTTTGTTATCAGCGGCGGGGAAATTGCCGCCATGGCTCTGATTGATGCGATGATTCGTTTTCAGCCAGGAGCGCTCGGAGACAAGGATTCTGCTCTGCAAGATAGTTTTGCCGCAGGTCTTTTGCATAGTCCCGAGTATACCAGGCCGCAGAATTTTATGGGCCAGGAAGTGCCGGCAGAATTATTAAGTGGTAATCATGAAGTCATACGAACATGGCGAGTAAAACAAAGTTTAGGCGCAACTTGGCTCAAGCGCCCTGATTTGTTAGAAATTACAACTTTGAGTGTGGAACAAGAAAAATTATTGCAAGAGTTTAAGCTCGAGTACGAGAAAAGCAAATTTTAGGAGCAAGCAAATGAACAAGAACAATATCATCCAGAAAGTCGAAAACGATCAAATGGCAAAAGAACTGCCAGAGTTTGGTCCTGGAGATACTATTGTTGTCCAGGTAAAGATCAAGGAAGGCGATCGGGAAAGACTGCAAGCATTCGAAGGTGTGGTGATCGGCAGACGCAATCGCGGATTAAACTCTTCGTTCACTGTGCGAAAAATCTCTCATGGTATCGGTGTAGAGAGAACTTTTCAGGCTTATAGCCCAGCAGTCGATAGCATTACTTTGAAACGTCGCGGTGATGTGAGACAGGCTAAGTTGTACTACTTACGTGAGTTGGCGGGTAGGGCGGCACGCATATCTGAGAAACTTGAGAAAAAACCAGCTAAGGACTAAATTTAAAGCCGGACTTGTCGTTAAATTTGAGCCCCACAACCATGGATCCTTAGCTTTAGCCAAAGGGTTGATGGGGAAAATGAGAAGTCTGCAGGTCGCGGTCTTCTCATTTTTTTTATTGTTTTTAATGTGAATACGTTGACATCGTTGCCTATAATGGGGATTACTGGCTCAGAATTATTATCGCATTCATTCCAGTATCCGGGCTGTATGCCCTATCAGGGTGATCTAGTTGTTCTATAGGGTAAGGCAATTTAGTACGTTACAAATTGTAGTTCATGAACAAAGTGTTAGCTAAGCTATCGTCAGGCATGATAATTTTCTTCGATACTGAAAAGTAGTAGAAAAGACAATAGTAAAGACATCAACAAAAAACCGGCCTCGATGCAATGTTTTTGCAGATTCCGGGTTTTTATAGTAAGAAACTTTCATAGCCGAAAGCTAGTCTGGAGATCCACTAATGAAAGAACAAGTCAAAAACATCATCGTTACATTGAGCGCTATTATCTTCATAATATTCTCGGCTGTAACATTCGCCCAGGATGCAGCAATCCCACAGTCCCTCCGAGAA
>Ga0302122_10002295_pt1 | contig 11973 bp, 11 predicted proteins | sample CB21_SCM_MG_FD_203115 | JGI IMG/M metagenome (GOLD analysis project Ga0302122, IMG submission 203115) | Marine microbial communities from Western Arctic Ocean, Canada - CB21_SCM | ecosystem: Environmental > Aquatic > Marine > Oceanic | place: Canada: Western Arctic Ocean | collected 2017-09-28
GCGAAAGTCGACCGCGGCGGCCGGCGCGGGCGCGGCTGCGTCCGCCGCCGCCGCACGCGCGCGCGCGCGCGGCTTGGCTTTGTTGAGGAAGCGGCGGCGCTGCTTCGAATTCCAGCGGTTCTTGATGGCGTTCTCGGACCGGCCCGTAAACGCGCGAGAAATTTCATTCCAGCGGTTTCCGAGGACCGCCTGGAGCGACACAAGCAGGAAGTCCTCGGCCGCCGTCCAGGGCGTCTTCACCAGGTGCGGGTCGAGGTGGTTCTGCCAGCGCCTGTGCGGAAATCAAATGTCACACGGTGCGCTCGTGCTGAATCATCGCGTCGACCTCCACATCATCGGCACGGCGTCTGCTCGATAGCTTTCTGGTGCGGGTCGCTCACCGCTCGACTTAGCCAGCACAGCCGCGTCGTCGCCGAGCAATAAGTGTGTGAAGAATTATCGGGTGCGTCCCGCTCACTGGTTACTTTCCACACCGGTCAGCGCTCGCGGGCTTGTTTCGTGAGGCGCCCGGGCAGCAGCGCCGCAACCGCCGCCCAGTTGAAGGAGGCGGCGGGGGCGCCGCCTGCAGCCGCCTCGACCGCGCGGCGGACGACGCCGTCCTCGCAGGGCGTCCAGGGTCCCTTGACGAGGCCGAGCTTGAGGACCTTCTCCCACCGGTCCGCGCACTGGGAGGGGCTTCGGGCGCCCCCGAAGGCCCGCGCCGCCAGCGCACCCCAGTCCCGCGCGCATGTGCCGCCCACCACGTCGGCCTCGACGACAGCGCGGAGCGTCTCGTCCTCGCGCTTGGTCCAGCGACCCGTCTTCGCCGCGGGAACGGCAGTCCTGCCTCGCGGCGGGGTGACGACGCCGGCCACGGGGCGCGACGCGGACCCAAAGGGATCGACACAGGGAGGCTGCCCACGTGGGTTTTGCGCCGCGCCGAGGGGGGAGACCCGCGCGCGCTTCGCCGGCGGGTGGTCTATGATCAAGGGCGGCGGTCGTGAGCCCGCGGGGGCCGATTTCATGGCGACGCGAAGAGGCAGCAGCCCACCAAGGCAAACACAGCGGCCCAGGAAGGGAGGGGGTAACGAGGGCAAATTTTAAGCCGAAGACGAAAATTCGAACTTGAGCCGGGCCCCGCACGAATAAGTAACAATAATATTCCGCGCGACATAGGGCCAAATTGAAAGGCAGGAGACAGCGCAATCGCAGAGGAAGCCTGGGACGACCGGACGAAGGAAAAGCACGCGTCAAACTCCAATTATATCAGCAAAAAAGGAAGATCCATAGAAGATCCATTAGTTGGTCATTTAAAAAGGCTTAGATCTTCCGATTTCGCAGGTGGAATACCACGTACCAGAGTCACGGTCGACAAATTCAACCTGAGAAAAAAAATTATTTATTACTCTTCACGTTCCGGGACCGTGACTCGGCCGCCAGGGCGTGGGAGCCTGAGGGGACCAGTCACGGCCAGGTGCCCGAAGGCGCGACGCCCGGGTGAAGACCGCGACCGCAAAGCGACGAGATGCGGGCCTTTGTGTCCTCCGAGTCCACCGACAGATTCTCCTACTTCTAGTATGTTCAATGACTATGCGCACTTTACTAATAAACCTTCTTTGATGCTGCGCGTCCTCCGTCCTCGGTTTGCAATTTGCTTATTCATATAATGCAATTATTGAAAGTCTCATCAGATTCCAAACTGACAACCATAGACGCCTGGGTTTCCCCGCGGGGAAGGCAGGCGCACAAATGCTCAAGGTGTCAGTCCGAGATGACCACAACCATGGTGCGACGCGTTCGGCGATCTGTTGTTTATGACCGACGGAAATACAGGGGCGTCGCAGCCCGTCATCATACCTCGCTCGTGACTCGGGAGCTTTGCTTCTTGGGGACACTGCAAGACTCGACTTCCCTTTGTCATGTCGGGGTTCTCCAGCAGAGCTAATGGAAAGACATTTTGGTCGCGTTTCAAGCCGTAGGCTATTAGTGTACGAAACGTGTTCACGAACGTATGATTGAGAATTGGTGCGTCATTATTCTTGCGCACAAATACTCCCAGCTCAAAGAGGGGCACCTTGCTGATGGCAGCGCATCCGAATCGACGGCTAAAGGCTCGAACCAAACCGCGAATATTGGAAACCTTCTCCAATCGGAAGGCCACAGTCGTCTTCCATTCTTGAAATGCGTATGATCGTTGCCCATGTTTCCACAACACAAGTTCCGTACTCTTGTGTAAGCGCAAGAATCGGGAAAGATGCGCAAACTCCGGGGTGACGTAACGATTAGGGTTATGTGCAAAGGCGCTCGCGTCAACGTGCAATATGTACTCGTACGAACAAAGTGCGCGCGGGATATGGCCGAACTTGAAGTATTTTGTCAGCCTCCAACCGTCGGATACGTCCCGTGGAATTGTCACGCGGGGTAGCGCTTCGAACGGAACCTACGCATAGAATCGAATACCGTAATCATATCCCTCGACAGACGCCGCATCAAGCATCGTTAGCGGATACTTTGAAGATAATCCAGCCATCGTCTGCTAGCGGCCTAGCGACGTCCACGAGGTCGGTGAAGAAAAATCGATCGTAGGCGTACGAGAATTTCTGCGTCTGTTTTCTGTACCGTGATATTTCTCCCCGGTAATTTCCAAAGTTGTACGAGAAAAGAACAACCTGCGCATGGACGTATTTAGCCTACCCGCGTGTCTGAACAGAAACACTGCGGCAAGTATACGAGTTTTTGCGCGCCAGCTGTGCGGCTCGTCGAGTCGCATCCCGCGTTTTTGGGCGTCGGCGAAACGACACTATTATTTGGTTTGAATACGTACCACGACGGGTTGTAGGTATTCGTGATCACGAGGTCATAGTCCATGCCATCCTGCGCGAGCGACGTCCGAGTGAAATTCTCGATCGTGTGGTAGACCTCGAGCTCGGGGTGCCGAACAAGCCACTCCTGCACGGCCTTCACGACGCCCCACTGGTTCGCCGCGAGCCGGTCGCCCTTGCCGTGTCGAACGCCGTACTCGGTGTACGTCACGCACGCCGGCACGTCCGCGCAGCCCCGGCACGCCAATGGTCTTTCGTCGTACTTGCAGTAGTCGTGGCCCGCGAGCATGCCGCCCGGCCGCAGCATCCGATAGTACGGCTCGAGCTCCCGGGCTACGTTCGCGTAGTCGTGCGCGCCGTCCAGGTAGACAAAGTCGACGGACTCCGGGTGGATGGCGTCGATGACAGCCTTGTCGAGCGAGAACGCCTTGAAGAAGTGTAGTCTTGACGTGGTGCCAATGCCCCGCGATACCCACGACGTGGGCATCTCTTCGAGCTGGCGCCGCGGCGCGCGGCGCCTGCTCGTCGACGCCGGATAACGGGTCTGAAGCTTCTTGTTTGGGAAGGGTTCGACCATGTACCACGCTTTGGGCTGCCCGTCTACCAGAAAATGTTCCGAGAATCGGCCGTCGGCCACGCCCACTTGCATGGCAATATTGTAGGGTCCATCGCGCATCAGTCGGCTGAAGTAGGCGCGGGAGGGATGTGCGCGCAAAAATGCGAGCATCTGGTCCTTCGTCTCGAGTCTGGCGGCGCACGTCCCGAAACCCTGCAGCCGTAGCATCATCATCACTAGCATACTCATTGTGGCACGTAACATCGTATACCATATCGCAGCGTGATATGAAGTATTGAGATGTACCGCCGCAGTCACGGTACTCGGCAACCCTTGACTCGAGAGAGTTGGGTCCGTTATCAAGCTCGACCGTAGTTAAAGCTCGTGACGAAGTTGCCAAGGAACAAGATGAACAGCAAATTACAGCTTGGGATCTTATCGTGTGCACTTCGCTGTTGCGCGAAGGGGAGTGTGCTATCGGAAAATGACCTTCTAAATCCACGGCAAATGGCCGAGTACTGGCGACATTCGAACGCCTGCCTGATAGATGCTGGCGATACGACACGATGTGTGCGGGACGACTGGTTTGCACTGACGCCCTCCTTGACGTCGTCCACTGTGGCAAGGTTTTCTGTTTCCCGGGTTGAGCTCGTGGTTGCATATTGTAGTGCGAGTCTCAAGGAGCTGGCGCTGGACATGGCATTGATCCAAGCAGACCCACATTTGAAGCTGAACAGAGTCACCATTTATAGCAAGTGTGGTGTCACTGTAAACGAGGAGTTATCCGAGATGGCTCGGCAGACTGCCACACCAGTTCGACTTATCCACCTGCCAAACGTGGGAAGATGTGATCACACGTATGCCCATCATTTAGCGACACATTACGACACGTTCGACGACACGGACGTCATCGTCTTTGTCAAGGACTCGCACATTGCACACAGCAGGGGGCGCACCAAGGTTTCTTTGGAACAGCTTGTCCGCCATGCGACGGAGCATCCAGTCGGGTTTGCGTGCGGACGATATATGTTTCCAAAGCGGCGTGGCCTACACTTCACGAATGTGGCCGTTTGGCCTGACATGATGTGGATGAAAATGACTGCATATAAAACTTCCTGGGACCAACACGCGCGCCTCAGAGAAAAGGAAATCCAATCAGGTGCAAATGCTTCTGTGATGGATGACACTACTACGGTGTCTTTTGAGGCACCTGATGCAAACCTAGGTCGATGGATTTTCCGCCTGTTTGCGAGGGCTCTCAAAGAGGAGCTTTACGGCAAGGCTAATGCCTCGCAATTTGACCTAGCCACACTCGTACGATCTCCAGTCGCACGTGTATGCCTTGGTGGGGTCTTTGCTGCAAAGACCGTCAACGTGCGATCTATGCCCCGGGATCTTTGGCACCAGCTAGCTCAGATCCTCAGCCGTGGTGACAACATTGAAGAGGGACATTTTGCCGAACGATCTTGGGCAATGCTACTTTCGCCTCCGCCAACTAAAGCTGAGCAATCTCATGTTCTTTGCCACCACTTTTGGCGAGGTCGTGCACCCCATACCCGCGGCATTGTCTCCCCACATTGTAACTGCCTCAAGCGCTTTTCCAGAGAGATGGGAAAAGCATCAACGAGCAGCTGCAACGCGACAAGGGTTGTTGCCTTTGATCATCTTGAAGGAGGGAATCGTCTTAACGAGCTTGTTGCCCGAATCTCACAGATTCCTGCGATGTCACTATCGACTGTCCAATGACCTTGCCAGCGAGTGACTGGAGCTCGCGTCCTAGTCACGACTCACGATCATGACTTGGAATCTTAGATATGCTAGCCGGGGTACTAGCGGGGCTGAGCCGCCTTGGGCTGGCGCTGCGCAGGAGAAAGGCCTCCTTTAAGAGCCGCAGCGAGCCGGCGTGGGGAGAGCGCATCTGTGATCTGATGTGCCTAACTTACGAGCAAGTGGTAAATGCAACGACTTGGAGAGTACGTTCCCGTGGTCGATTGTGCGATTGTTCCAGGGAGGTTATTATGGCCAGTTAATCGGGACAAACTCGGGTAACGTGCGCAGGACCATGCCCCTATGTACTCTCGGTTGGTGCCCGCCCCAGGTGGCCCAACTCCTTCAAGTCGCAGCGTCCTATTTCAGGCTCGCGTCGCTCCAAGACATCTTCCCCGGACGTTGCCGTAGTTGCATCAACGAGCCCGGGCCTGGCTCAGTGATATCAAACCGCCCCCCTATATATGCTAGATAGATATGCACATCTTACCTCATTGCTTACCACAAGGGGGGGCTCCTCGGGAGTCTCCTAATTTGAGATTCGAGTTCCTAGCCGCTTGGCCGGCGACGATTTTGGCTGCGGGGTCCCAAAGAGACCCTATGCACGCCCCCGGTTGAAGAACGGTGGAGCACGGCGTGCCCCGGCGGGCCGTCACTTCGACCTCCCCCTTACCAAACGCGCCTAGGAACCTATGAGAACAAAGCGAGTTTACGGTGTAGTCGTTTGTGCCCGCACGAACGGTAGTATATAATTGTTATGGCCGCGCGCTTTGGCCGTATCGTATACTCGGAGCATGCAGCCCAGTCATTTTCGTGGGCGCCGGTAGCCGGACGACGCTATGCAAAAAACGCGGCAGCAAATGAGCTGCGTCGAGCCGAGAAAATGAGCAAACCATGAAAAGTTCGACGCGATCGTCTTATTTGATGCCGTTTCGAGCCGATCAGGCCACCGCAGCGTCGGATATCGTCGTTTGTGTGGCCGCCGACGATCTGAGATGCTTAACCGCAGCAGTGGCCCATCAGATGTCGGTCTATGCGTCGTCCGCGTTTCTCGGCCGTAACACGCTTCGGGCGAATATCGCGCCGCAAGCGCGCCACTTTTGGTGGGGCCTGCGCAGCTACCATGGCGGGTGTATGCGGGAGTTCGGAGCCTGTGTTGAGGGCCAGAGGGCCTCAAACGGTACTTGTTAAAAGGTATGTACCAAAAATTAGGCCAGTTTGGTAAGGGGGGGGGTCGTTGCGGTCACGGTGCTCGCCCCGTTGCACACTCGTATGCCGATCAAGTTCAAACTCACCAGCCTCTTGTCGTGTTGATAGCATACGTGTTGCACAACTTCGACGCGTTCTCACCCGAGCAGGATGCGCGCAAGCGACGAGACGCCAATGCCTCGGCAGTGCGCATGAGTCATGGGTGGCCCCAGTACCAAGGTCATGTCTGAAACCCAATTCCTAGATTCCCGAGAAAATCAAATTCCCGGCCTAGTAAAAAAATATGCCTTCAACTGGGGAATAGTATCAGCCAATTCCCGGCGGGCGGCTGCCAGCCTGCCAGTGCCAGTGAGTGGCCGGAAGAGACGGGTGTAGAGCTGTCGTAGTGGCACTTTGCTCTAGCACTCTGAATTTGTCTAGCGCGGCGCGCCGGCTGCCAGTGCTGGTTCCAAACTTGAAACCAACGCGGCGAAACCTTCATGGCTAGAGTGACCACGCACTAGTAGCTTAAGAGTTTGTGATGTTGCTGGCCGTAGCTCGGCGCCCGGGCAACCTTGCGCAACAAGCTTGATAACGAAGAAATGCAATAATAGGTGAACGACACCATGCAAAAAACGCGGAAGCAAATGAGCTGCCTCACGCCGAGAAACGGGCAAAAACCATTAAAAAATCACGCGATCGCCTTTCTTGGCGCCGTTTTGAGTCGATCGGGCAACCGCAATGTCGGATATCGTCGTCCGTGCGGTCACCGACGACCTGAGACACTCAACTGCAGCAGCGGCTCATAAGATGTCGGTCTATGCGTGGTCCGCGTTCTCGCCGTAAACGCATTTCGGGCGAATATCGCGCCGAAAGTGCAGCACTTTTGTCGATATACCTTCCCAGCCAAAGATAAGAGCAGCTTGGTACTTGGTCGACCGAGATGTTGCGCAGGTCTGTCGCGATAGAGACGATTTGACCGTGCCCACTGTGTCCGAGGTTCACACGCTCGCCGATGCCCACGAAGCAGCTCGCGTTGGGCGCCCATACTGCCCCAACGATTTTGTCGGGTCGCCGGGTAGCCAGGGCCTCGTGCCTACGCAATTGCGCCTCAAACGCCATATCATAGCTCACCCAGTTGTATACTTACTTAGGCCCATTCTACGATAAGTACGTTAGGGGTTCGGTTTCGATACGAGCTTTTTTACTCTTTAGGGCGAACGAAGAAGTGATTTGGGCGTGCGGCCAGGGTGATTTTGTTGGCGCACCAAGTGACCCCAGGGCGGCCTACGGGCAGCCCCCACGGCGGGTGTGCGGCCTTTTTTGGCGCCGCGCGGTGCGCCCAACGTCGAAAAAAACGCCAAAGCGCACTTCGGGCCCCTCGCGGTCGAGTTTCCGCTCAACTCTTGGGCCCTCGGCGGGCCGGCGCAGTTCGGGGTCGATGACGCCCTCCCAATGAACATGTGTTGGGCTGTGGTGGTGGTGAATGAACCGTGTACGGGTGGTCGGCGTTTCCCGCCGACACCTGTTCGACGCAATATTCGGTCGTAGAAAGGAAAGGAAGTTGTCGCCACCCTGCTGGGATGCTGCCGCACGATCTCAGACGCTGCGCGAGCTCGATGGAAGACGTTAAAGGCGGGCGCAGGGCTTCTAAAGGTAGGACAGCGTTTCAGACACACGCCGCCGCTTTTTCGAGCCGCGCGCGCGCCCGCGTCCATCGCTGGGACCCTCCGGGCTACTTAGCCATTGGGATGGTTTCTCAATAACCACACGCCGTGGAGCTAGGCCGACTGAAAGTCAAAATCGGTACCAAAATCGTAGAATGGTACCAATTCGGTATCGAAACCGAACCCCTAATGTACTTATCGTAGAATGGGCCTAAGTGCTACTAGTGCGTGGTCACTCTGGCCATGAAGGTTTCGAGGCGAGGCGATCATACTAGTAGTGCGCCGTCTAAAAGCCCCGGGCCGTCTCGCGGTGCATTCAGCGGTGCTGGCCGTGGCTTCATGTTTGGAACTTGTTGAACCCACAGCGCTGGCGAGCTATGGCGTGGTGAAGGTTGGCTCTAAAGGTTGGCCTTCGTCACTGACACCGTGACGGTAGTCACTGCGTAGGCAGGCATTTACTTCTTTTCAAGTTTAAATAATCATGAGAAAAATTCCGATCCCGAGTTGCGTTCGTCCGTTTTCATCGGAAGCGAAAGTTGCGGCGGATTTAAGCCTGAGCCTGACTCGGAGGCCCGGGACGACTTAGTATCATAGGGGGTTCTCCGTATGTACCATGGCGGGTGTACGCGGGAGTTTAGGGCCTGTTTTGATGGCCAGAGGGCCTCAAACGGTACTTGTTCAGAGGTATAGGTCAAAATTAGGCGCGTTTGGTAGGGGGGGTCCGTTGTGGCTTTAAGGAAAATATACAGCTGTAGCCTGTATGATACATGTAGAGCTACCTACGGTAGCGTAGGTGATAGATGGCCTCCGAGTCCTGCGAACCGGGCATTTTGCTGATACTGCCGCACGCTGTATTTTGCTGGCCGCTGCCGGCACCTCAAAATCTCAGCGCGCCGCAAGGTTTTCAAACCACCGCAGTTATTTACTACTCATGATCCCCACTTGGCCATGACACAATATCGTAGATTCGTTTATGCGCTGGTTCTATTAGCGTGCTGCCCCGGAAGAGCAGCGATGCCCCCATGCTCGGAGCGCCGGTGTATGATCGGGCGCTGTCTCTGCCTGGACCAAGCATATAGTAGCAGCTGCCTTGGCAGTTCTCGAAACCCCCACGTGGCGGCATTTCTATACGCGCTGATCGATTCCGCGTCTAGGGCTCGACCGGCGACCGCGGAAGAAGTCTGCTTGATCTCCAAGTCGCTTCGTCAAGCATTCGCGGCGCTTCACGAGCCTAACGCGCGAAACATGACAAACCTTTTAGAACAGGTAGCTCAAGTGACAGACGGCGGTCGCCGCTTCGATACCATTGGGTCCGTGTTCTACAAGGTCTTCATGCACCTGGCGCGTGAGCCCCTGCTTGCGATGGACGCGTGCCCCGCGGCGACGCCGTCGCGCACGCTCGTGTGGTTTGTCAGTGCCCGCGACGCCAATGCCGCGCGGAACGTGAAGTTAGCGCTTGCCGCGCTCGAGGCTGAATCTCGAGGCTGGGGCCTCCGGCTCGTGCACACGCCCCAGGCTAAGGCGGTCGCCGACTCAGTCGAGCGAGCTCTGCCTGCGCGCTGTCGGTCGCGCCTCGAAAGTGTCTCTCTCGCGAGCATGGGCATAAATCTTCCTCGGATTCGACGAGGCCAGCTCTCGTGCCTCCAAGCATCGAAAATATATTTCGAAGGCACTCACGACACCGTCGTGATCGCAGGCGGAGAGGACGTCGTTGTCCGAAGACCCATTTTGGACGAGGAGCTTTCCTATGCTATGCTCGGGGCGCCCTGGAAATGGTGCCGGGCGCCGAAGCATAAAAATCCAGATGAATGCCGCTTCGGCGGAAACGGTGGTTTCGCCGTCCGTGACCCCGCCTTCGTCGCAGAGCACGGCATTCAGGCCCGCCCGAAGGTTGATGGCTTTAAAACATGGGCCCGGGAGTGCGGAACTATGCATCACAACGACGACATATATCTTGCTATCAAGATGAACGAACTCTACGTTGGCAGCTGCGTCCCCGGAGCGCTACGACTTTGCGGGGCAATTATCTCTCCACGCAGGTCAACGGCACGCTTGGTCGCTTCCGACCCGCACCTCACGAGGCCCTGATGCGGTTCGCTGCAGAAACCATCGAGTCCAACGATCCGGTGGCTTTGCACAAGACGTGGAAGTACCTATCCGCGGAGTACACCGTGCGTCAATTTCGTAAGCCGTTTCTTTTGATTCGGGCCTCGCTGGGCAATGCGCGGGACGCCAATCGCAAGCTTGCGCAAGAACAAACGAAGCGAGACGAACAGGACACAACGCTAGCTTTGACAATGCGCGGGACGCCAATCGCGAATCTTGCGCAAGAACAAACGAAACGAGGCAAATAAGATACACTGCGAGCGTTTTTTGGGAGTCTTTTGACGTGATGTTCTCAACGGCTGATGTGCTCAAGGCGGGTGCTCCGTCTTGCCAAGGGGGTTGCCCAGGCGTGCTCACCGCAAGTTCGCATGGTGCAAGCTACTTTTGATTTCATCCCCACCGTCCAGTCCTGTAGGCCTGGCGGGCCAAGGCCCAAGGGTGTGTCTCCGGATCGATTGGGTGGTACCCAAGCAGTTCGCAGACAGCTACACGCCGCGAGCTGGGCTGGGTTTTACATTATTGATCAACACGCTTGGGCCGTGGCGGGGCCGGGCCGGGCGACGGAGGTCAGTTGTGGGCCCAGTCCGAGTTCCAGATTATGCTAGTGATATCATGGTACGCTGCAAACCAGTCGGACTTAGAGTCAGAGGCCACGGTGCCATCATGATGTCCAGACTCCGACAGTCGGACTCCGACAGTCGGACCCCCTGACTCCACGAGGCTCCCGGGCCGAGTCGGAACCCCGATGGACTCGCTATAACCAAACTGAGAATCATCATGATTATTTCACCAGCCTGAGCAAGTCACGCCTGTTTTCTGGCGAAATTCCGAGTCCGACTCGGAGTCATCATCATGGCATTGGCAGGCGTAGCATTGGCAGGCGCAATTCCATCTTGAACTTAAGTTGAGGGCCCCTGGTGCTCGGTCCGAATCCGTTTTCTACGAGGTCACCCCGAAACTTTTATGGCTAGCTTGCCACTAGAGCTTGCACACCCACTAGTAGCTTAGCTCTAAGTAGAGTGAGAAGGTATTGCCTTGATAACATTTGATGTTACTGGCCGTAGCTCGGCACCCGGGCAACCTCACGCAACGAGCTTAGTCTCGAAGAAAGGCAATAATAGGCGGATGAGACACCATACAAAAAACGCGCCGGAAGCAAATAAGCTCCCTCACGCCGAGAAAACCGCTGTTTCAAGGCGCAGCATCCTTAAATCAGCCGCTTAATGATTGGGACGTGTGCAATGTGGAGAGTACCCTTTGTGGTCGGTCAGAATCGGAGTCGGAACTTTGAATTGGAAGGTGATTCGGCGCCGATCTAGCGATGAGTTCGAGTGACCTGGAACACAGGAGGGGGGGAAGGTAAAAGTCAAAGGAAACGGACGGGGATGACTCCCCTTTGGGTCCGCGTGTCCTTCGTTGCGGCGTTTCTGGCATCTACTCATACTAGGCAACGGGCCCGACAGGCCGCTTTTGGCCGTTATCTCAGCCGCAACGCCGAGTTAGACCACGCGCCCAGCTACATAATGACTCCTGAGCTAAATATATGCTGAAGTGTCGCTAGGCGCATCGCATGTAGACGCCGGCACGGCGAGAAACGGGCGTCAGCGTGGGCAGCTGCCCCGCACGTCTTTTGGCCCAAAACAGCTGTGCTCGTCCTGTGGTGCACCAATTGGGTTGTTCCAAAAAACGCGGGGCAGCCCGCAGCGAATGAATAGGTGGTTCAATGAAGCACCAACCCAATACACTGCACTCATTTTAAGGACGTGGCAATTGCAATTTGCCAATCCAGCGTCGACCTGATTGTTTTTTAGGCTTTTTAGGTCCGTTGCCTAGTATGAGATCTAGGCGGTGGTTTACTGGAACGGAATTAAACTGGCTAGTAGCAGCT
>Ga0302122_10002296_pt1 | contig 11971 bp, 10 predicted proteins | sample CB21_SCM_MG_FD_203115 | JGI IMG/M metagenome (GOLD analysis project Ga0302122, IMG submission 203115) | Marine microbial communities from Western Arctic Ocean, Canada - CB21_SCM | ecosystem: Environmental > Aquatic > Marine > Oceanic | place: Canada: Western Arctic Ocean | collected 2017-09-28
GGATGGGCATTAGAATAAATACCATAGCACCTGGCATTTTTGATACGCCAATGATGGCAATGGCACCTGACGAAATTAGAAATCCTTTAATCGAGATGACCCAATTTCCAAAGAGACTAGGCCTACCCCCTGAATACGCTTCATTGGTAAAGCACATAGTTGAAAATGCTTTCTTGAATGGTGAAACTATAAGATTAGATGGTGCCATAAGGATGCAACCTAAATAAAACAAACATGGAATTTATAATTCAATACGGGGTCTTCCTGTTAAAAGTAGTAACCATAGTCATTGCAATTTTATTGCCTGTGTTAATGATTATTAATTCTTCTAAAGGAAAGTCTGCCGGAGATAAAGGTCACTTGCAGATTAAAAATCTTTCGGATCAGTTCGAGAGCATGGGTAATGCTATACAGGGTTCTTTAATGGACGCAAAGACTTTTAAAAAATTTAGAAAGGATCTTGATAAAAAGAAAAAGAAAGAAGATAAAACATCTGCTAAAGACCAGCAGTCAATATTTGTTCTAAATTTTAATGGAGATATCCAAGCCTCTGAGGTAGACAAGCTTAAACATGAGATTAATGCTATTTTGCTTTCAGAAACTAAGTGTAAAGAAGTTGTGCTGAAAGTTGAAAGTGGAGGCGGCTCTGCTTATGCCTACGGTTTGTGTGCTGCAGAATTAAAGAGATTGATAGACAACAAAATTAAACTAACAGTGTGCATAGATAAAGTGGCTGCAAGTGGTGGGTACCTTATGTCTTGCGTAGCTACTAAGATAGTAGCAGCACCGTGGGCTTTAGTTGGATCCATTGGTGTTATAGCTCAAATGCCAAATATAAATAAGTTACTTAAAAAGAACCTGGTTGATTTTGAGATGCATACAGCAGGTGAATTTAAAAGAACTTTGACAGTGTTTGGAGAGAATACTGAAGAAGGAAGGGATAAATTTAAATCTGAATTAGAAGATCTGCACGTTATTTTTAAAGATTTCGTTAAAGATAATAGACCTGAAATAGATACAAGTGTTGTAGCTACAGGTGAAGTTTGGCAGGGAGAGAAGGCTTTGGAGGTTGGTTTAATAGATGAAATTTGTACATCAGACGATTACCTGGTGACATTATCTAAGAAGTTCAAATTATTTGAAATAGAATATGTAGAGAAGAAAAATCTCTCTGAACGTTTTGCTTTTGCTGCAGAAACCTTTCTCAATAGAACTTTTCTTAGGATTTACGACACGTTAAATAAAAGCAGATTTATTTCATAAATTATGACAAAAAGTTACAAGGCTTTAGAATCAAAAAAAACAGATCAAGGTAATCAACTGGATCTAGTAGAAAAGAATATTGATGACCTTCCAGAAGGTGATCTTTTAATTAAGGTTCAATACTCTTCTTTGAATTACAAAGACGCCATGTCTGCAAAAGGTATTCCCGGTGTAACACGCAATTATCCTCATACACCGGGCATAGATGCTGCGGGTGTTGTTCAGTCTTCTTCAAACAATAACTTTAAAGAAGGCGATGAAGTGATAGTAACAGGATACGATTTGGGCATGAATACCTCAGGAGGTTTTGGTGAATATATTAGAGTGCCATCCGGTTGGGCAATTAATTTACCCGAAGGTTTGACTACAAGAGAAGCTATGGCTTTGGGAACAGCGGGTTTAACCGCAGGGCTGTCTGTTCATGCTCTAGAAAAATATAGAGAATACGCTGGTTTATCAGGAACTAAATCTGTTGTTACAGGAGCAACGGGTGGCGTTGGTTCAGTGGCAGTTATGCTTTTATCTAAGCTAGGTTCAGAAGTAACAGCAGTTACTGGGAAGCAAGGTCAATCTGAGTTTTTATCCTCTATTGGAGCCAGCGACATTATAAGCAGAGAAGGTCTGGCAGAGATGGCAAGAAAACCAATAGGTAAAAGTATATGGGACTTAGGGATTGATGTAGCTAGTGGAGACATCTTAACTCTATTGTTGACTTCACTTAATCCAGGTGGAGCTGTAGCCTGCACCGGCTTGGTGGGGGGTCCGTCTTTTGAAAGTTCAATTTTTCCATTCATACTAAGAGGTAACGCACTTCTAGGAATTGATTCAGTAGAGATACCCCTTGATGAAAAGAATCATATCTGGAAGCATTTTGCATCCGATTGGAAAATAAATTTAGAGGATTCAATAAAACAGGTAGGTTTGGAAGATTTACCTAATGAGATAGAAACTATCTTTGAAGGTGGTCAGGTCGGCAGAGTTCTAATTCAACTTTAATACGAGAAAAAAATGACTGATAATAATGAACAGGATGAGCAAAGAGATGCAGACAGTAAGGCAGATGCTTTTGCTGCATTGGGAATAATTTTAGCTTTAGTGGCTATAGTAGTTTTTTGGGTTTCAAATCAATAATTAATACAAATCATGGACGTAGTAAATTTTTTAAAAGACAAGACAAGATTGCCAGTAATTGGCGCACCTTTATTCACAGTCTCATATCCAGAACTTGTTTTGGCTCAATGCAAAGCAGGCGTAGTAGGTTCTTTCCCAGCTTTAAATGCAAGGCCTGCTGAAAAACTAGATGAATGGTTAACTTCTATGAAAAAAGAATTAAGTGAATATCAGGAAGCTAATCCGGATGAAATAGTAGCCCCTTTTGCAGTAAACCAGATCTGTCATCACTCCAATAATCGTCTTGAAGAAGACATGGAGGTTTGTGTAAAACACGAAGTTCCTATAATAATTACAAGCCTTAGAGCACCAAAGGCTGTTATTGATGCAGTTCATAGTTACGACGGAGCTGTTATGCATGATGTTATTAATATAAGGCATGCAAAAAAAGCAATTGATGAAGGAGCTGATGGTCTTATTTTAGTATGTGCTGGGGCAGGTGGTCACGCAGGAACTTTGAGTCCTTTTGCTTTGGTTAGAGAAGTAAGAGAATTCTTTGATGGGCCAATAGCTCTGTCGGGAAGTATATCTCATGGTGCGTCAGTTTTATCCGCACAAGCTATGGGAGCAGATTTTGCTTACATAGGAACTAGATTTATTGCAACGCAAGAAGCAAATGCCACTCAAGGTTACAAAGATATGATTGTAGATAGCACTGCCAAAGATATTATGTATTCATCAACCTTCACGGGCGTCGATGGAAACTACCTTAGGCCAAGCGTAGAGAATGCTGGCCTAGATCCTGAAAATTTACCTTACGCAGACAAGAATGATATGAATTTTGGTTCTTCAGGTGGAGCAGGGGATAACCAGAAAAAAGCATGGAAAGATATTTGGGGTTCTGGTCAAGGGATAGGCACACTTCATAATGTACCAACTGTTAGGGAATCTGTGAATTCTATGATTGAAGAATACCAACAAGCTTCAAGCAGGTTGGATATTAGAGCTTAGTTATTCACCACTAAATTCTGGTTTTCTGTTTTCAAAAAAGGAAAGAATCGCCTCTTTTCGATCTTTTGTTTCATAAGAGAGCATGGTTTGGTCATAGTCCATATGCATAATAGGCTTATCATTGCCGTACGTTAGTTCATTAACACTTCTTTTAATCATTTGAGCGGCCAGTGGAGGTTTAGAAGCAAATATAGAGGCCATTTTTGAGGCTTCTAACTCCAAGTCATCAGGTTCGCAAACTTGATCATAGAAACCCCATGATAGAAGTGTTTCTGCGTTCTCATGTTCCCCACCTATTACCATCTTCTTCGCTTTTGCTGGTCCTATCAGTCTGACGGCCAATGGCAGTCCAAGCCAGTTCAGATTAATACCTAAGTCTATTTCTGGATATCCCAATTTAGAATTTGTATCTGCTATCCTGAAATCACATGCCGAAGCTATACAGGCAGCTCCTCCTAAACAATAGCCGTTTACTGCAGCTATAGTAATTTGATCTACATTTAATATTGATTCAATGGCAGGTTTACCAAAGTTATTTCTCCAGAGCTCAAGGTAACTCTTGGGTTCATTTTTTTCTTTGAGATCTGCTCCAGCAGAAAAGTTCCCCCCTTTTCCAGTATATATAACAACTCTTGTTTTTAGATCCTTTCTAAGGTCATTATTAAAGGCGGTAATTTCTTTGAGCACATCAACGCTTAAAGCGTTCATTACATCAGGTCTGTTTAAGTAAACCCAAGTCACAAAACCTTCTTGCTTAATCTCTAAGTATTTCATATCAATCACTCTTCTAAACTGGCTAAGTATTTTTCCGCGTCCAAAGCCGCCATACAGCCCGAACCCGCTGAAGTTACTGCTTGACGATAAATGTGATCAGAGACATCTCCAGCTGCAAATATTCCAGGGATACTGGTTTGAGTTGCCGCTCCATCAAGACCTGAATGCACTTGAATGTAACCATCTTTCATATCTAATTGATCAATAAAAAGATCAGTATTGGGTTTGTGTCCTATGGCTATAAAGACACCTTCGACTTGAATATCTGTAATTTTATTTGAATTAGTATCTTTAATTTTCACTCCTTTAACTAATGATCCATCACCAATAACTTCATCAAGGTTATTGTTCCAGAGAATATTTACATTGGAATCAGATTCTTTTTTAAAAAGACGTTCTTGTAAAATTTTCTCCGCTCTTAGTTGTTCTCTTCTGTGAATCAAAGTAACACTTGAACATAAGTTAGATAAATAGAGGGCCTCTTCAACTGCTGTATTTCCACCACCTACAACCACAACATCTTTTTCTTTATAAAAAAATCCATCACAAGTAGCACAAGCGCTTACGCCCTTACCCAGGTATTCCTGTTCTGATGGAAGACCTAAGTATTGAGCCGAAGCACCTGTAGCTATTATTATGGCCTCAGCTTCGTATTCATTGACATTACCTTCAAGCTTAAAAGGGCTTTCTGTAACCGTTGTTTTTTCAATGTGATCAAAAATTACTTCTACGTCTAGAGACTCAACGTGTTTAAGCATTCGTTCCATCAATTCAGGTCCCTGTAGACCTTCGCTATCACCAGGCCAATTCTCTACATCAGTTGTTGTTGTCAGCTGACCGCCTTGTTCCATTCCTGTGATAATGCATGGATCAAGTCCTGCCCTGGCTGCATAAACAGCTGCTGTATAACCTGCAGGTCCGGAACCAAGAATGATTAACTTCCTTTTTAAATTATCCATATTTTTATAATATTGCTGCTAAGGTTTTAATTATAGCCTGAGATTCTAGTTTTATACTGAATCAGAGTTAGAAGAACCATTAAAATAAATATACAATAAGTAAACTTATACTTCTAGTGACTAAAAAATCTCAAGCAACAAAGAAAACAGCCAATCAAGCTGTGTCCATTTCTCGAATTAAGCTAAACAGACTTATCCTAGATTCTTGGCTTATTGTTCAGGGGTTCTTTGGAATATTTGTTCTATTAGCACTGATGAGCTACTCAGTAAAAGATCCGGGTTGGTCTTCTCAAACTTTTACCAGCGGCCTGGTAGACAACACCAAAGAAATTTTAAATTTTGTTGGTAGTTGGGGTGCTTACCTCAGTGACTTCTTACTAACGGTTTTTGGCTACATGTCTTACGTTTTACCTTATTGGTTACTTTGGCCCCTGATAAGACATTTTTTTATTGCAAAGAATTCTATACCTTTCTCAGATGCCTATTCAGGACTTTTAGGTTTAAAAGTATTTGGATGGATACTAGTTGTCGTATCTGGGAGTACTTTATTTTCGATAATTCTTGAGCCTGGATTTAGTTATTTACCGCAAGAAGGTGGGGGCTTAATTGGCTCTACAATATCATCTTTAACTTTAGGACCACTAAGCACAGTGGGCAGTGGCCTGCTTTTTACATCTTTAGCACTTTTAGGATTAACGCTGTCCCTGGAAGTTTCTTGGGCAAATTTAATATCTAAATCACAAACTTACTTACTAACCTCTGGAACTCAAATAGGAGAAAAACTTTCTAATTTTCTAGAAAATCTTCGACAAAAGCAGCAGCTAAAAAAAGAAAAAGTAGAAAGACAAGAAAAAGTTATTGAACGCACTAAAATAAAAGAAGTTTCTAAACCAGCAGAAGTTGTAAAACAAAAACTTAAGCTTGATACCAGCAAAAGAGCAGAAGAAGAGAAGCAAGAAGAGCTATTTGAATACAAAGAGATTTCTCAACCTCCAAAATTATCTCTTTTAGATAAAAAAACAGAAATAAGTTCAGATGAAACTTCTGAATCCTCTCTTCGTCAATTAGGAGAGCTTGTGATCAGCAAGTTAGCAGAGTACAACATTAATGACGTAACTGTAGAATCTATACAACCCGGCCCCGTAGTGATTCGTCTTGAACTTAAATTACCCAGCGGATTAAAAGTCAATCAAGTTTCTAATATTAGCAAAGACCTGGCTCGTTCATTGGCAAAGACCAGCGTCAGAATAGTTGAAGTGATAGAAGGCAGAGATACCATAGGCATAGAAGTCCCTAGAGAAGATCGCCAGCCCGTTCTTCTTAGTGAAGTTTTATCTAGCACAGTTTATGACGATTCTAAAAGCCCTTTAACTATAGCTCTGGGTAAAGATATAAGCGGTTCTGCTGTGGTGGCTGACCTGTCTTCTATGCCACATCTTTTGGTGGCAGGAACTACTGGTTCTGGTAAATCAGTTGCTATTAATGCCATGCTTATCAGCATTCTTTATAAAGCCAGTCCTGAACAAGTCCGTTTAATTTTAATTGACCCTAAAATGCTTGAACTGTCTGTTTATGAGGATATTCCTCACTTATTAGCACCCGTTATCACCGATATGAAAGAGGCTTCAAGTGGACTTCGGTGGTGCGTCAATGAAATGGAAAGAAGATACAAGCTTATGGCACATTTAGGAGTAAGAAATTTAAATGGCTTTAATAAGAAGGTATCAGATTCAATAGCTTCGGGGGAACTAATTAAGGACCCAACTTGGAAAATCAATGAAGCAGCTGAAGGTGAAGAAGCCCCTACACTAGAAGAGCTGCCATTTATTGTTTTAGCTGTTGATGAGCTTGCAGACTTAATGATGGTTGTGGGTAAAACAGCAGAACAGCTTATTGCAAGAATAGCTCAAAAAGCTAGAGCAGCCGGTATACACATGCTGCTTGCTACTCAGAGACCCTCGGTTGATGTTATTACAGGATTAATTAAAGCAAATATCTCTTCTAGAGTTGCATTTCAAGTTGCATCAAAAATGGACTCTAGGGTGGTTCTGGATCAAGGAGGGGCAGAGCAACTCTTAGGAAAAGGCGATATGCTATATATCTCTCCAGGAACTTCTTTACCCCAGAGGGTGCATGGAGCATTTGTTGGTGATGATGAGGTCAAGCGTGTCGCTGATGATTGGCGACAACGTGGAAAAGCTGAATATCTAGAAGAAGTTACAAAAGAGGAAGGGACGGTTGCAGGCATGCCGGGTATAGCTTCTGAATCAGAAGACGGAGAAAAAGATGAACTGTACGATGAGGCAGTCGCATTTGTGGCTCAGTCAAGAAGAGCTTCCATATCAGCCGTACAAAGAAGGCTTCGAGTCGGTTATAACCGAGCAGCAAGAATCATAGAGACAATGGAAGCAACAGGAATCGTAAGCCCGATGGCAACCAATGGAAATCGAGAAGTACTCATACCGCCACCTCCTGAGGATTAGTTTGAGACTATTTTTATTTTTTACTACATTATTACTGAGCTCTTTTGTATGGAGTGAAAAAGAAGAAAATACAGTAATCATATTATCCTTGGATGGATTTCGTCATGATTATCCTATTCAGTCATCCAACGGAGGTTTTAGTAAAATAGCAAAGGAAGGATTAAAGGCTGATTTTTTAGTGCCGGTCTATCAGTCGTCCACTTATCCAGCCCATGTATCTATGGCAACTGGAGTAAGTCCAATTAAACACGGTATTCTTCATAATGGTTTCTTTGATAGAGAAAAAGGTTCTTTCAGCTACGACCCAGATGCTAACTGGATTGAAGTGGCACCCTTATGGATATTGGCAGAACAACAAGGAGTGAAGGCAGCAACTTTTTTTTGGGTAGGGTCTGAAACAGATTGGAATGACGTTGCTATTTCTTACTCAAAAGCACCTTTTAACGGAAGGATTTCCGAAAAAGATAAAATCTCTCAAATTCTTTCATGGATGGATATGCCTGAAGAGGAAAGACCAAGACTTATCATGTCATGGTGGCACGGTGCTGATTCTATAGCCCACAAACTCGGTCCAAATCACCAGTCGGTAAAAAATCAAATAAAGAAGCAAGACAAGCTATTGCTTTCTCTCATAGATCAAATAGAAGATAGGAAGCTTTGGGGCAAGACTACACTCATTGTTGTTAGCGATCATGGCATGTCTGAAATATCTAATTTAATAAACATTAAGGAAATACTTAAAACAGAATCAATTAAGGCCAGGCTTTCACTGGGGCCAGCGGTAGGGCACATTTTCTTGGATGAAGAACAAGACTTGTCTCTTGCATTGAAAACATTAAGAGCCAACAAAAAACTTCAAGTCTACAGCCAGGCTGAAACACCGGTAGAAATAGGTGTTCATCCTTCTCGTACGGGCGATATAGTTTTGACAACTTCAGCACCCAATATGCTCGTAAGTAGAAACAACAAAACTCCTCCCAAAGGAATGCACGGATACAATCCAGCTTTAAACAATGAAATGAACGGTATTTTTTATGCTTATGGTTACGGTGTAGCAAATAAATCAATAGACTCTGTTCATCAATTGGATCTAGTACCTACTGCTGCAAAGCTACTTGGAATTAAAATACCCAGTATTACCGAAGGTAGAGTCATTCGATTGGATTGATGAAACTTAGACTCAGCTCACCTTTATATTTTTTATTACTCATTTGTAAGCCTCTGATGGCTGACGAGTTAGTTACCGAGCAAACTTTTGTTAATTATTTAAGTAATTTAAGCTCCTTTTCTGCTTCTTTCTCTCAAAAAACTTATGCGGATCAAATCGAGAGAGTTGTTACAGGTGAGATAAAAGCCAATAGAAAAGGAATGTTTAAATTAACTTACAATGAGCCCCTCAACGAAGTTTTACTTTCAGATGCTATTAATTTCTATCGTTATGACCCAGAATTGGAACAGTTAGAAATTAGACCTATTGAAAACCTTATTAACGAAACGCCAATCGGATTATTTTCAGCACAACCCGAACAATTCCTTGAACTCTATAATCTTAATAGTTGTGTATCTAAAGAAAGTGAATTGCTTTGCGTATTGGAATCGCAATCAAAAGAAAGTTACTTAAAGACAATAGAATTAAGCCTTCTAAATAACATCATAACTTCATTAAGGTACAAAGATTCTTTTGATCAAGAGGTGTTATTAGAGTTTAGGAATGTCTCTTCCAGGGAAATTGATGCAAAAGAATTCCATTTAAACATTCCTGAAGGAATAGATATTGTTAAACATTAAATAGCTTTAGAATAAACACCATGCTTGATTTAAAATTATTACGTAACTCAACAAGTGAAGTTGGAGGTTTACTCAAAAGAAAAGGATACGACTTTGATTTGGACAATTGGTCAACCTTAGAAAACCAAAGGAAAATCCTACAATCTGAAACAGAATCTCTTCAGGCTGAGCTCAATACTCTCTCTAAAGAAATAGGAGATTTAAAACGTTCAAACGAAGACAGTTCAGATGCAGAAAAAAATGCCTCTGAACTAACCTCACTGATTAAAGCTAAATCTAAAGATTTAGATGTTCTATTAAAAACAATTAAAGAGATTGTTATGGGCATGCCAAATATACCGGATGAAGAAGTTCCAGACGGAAAAGATGAAAATGATAACGTTGAGGTAAGGACTTTTGGTTCTGTTCCAAAATTTAATTTCGAACCTTTAGATCATTTAGAATTGGGCAGCCTGCATAACGGAATTGATATGGAATCAGGAGCAAAAATAACAGGTTCTCGATTTAGCGTTTTAAAATCAGACTTTGCAAAACTTCAAAGATCTTTAATTGCATTCATGATGGATATCCATGTTAATGAAAATGGATACAAAGAAGTTTATGTTCCTTTCATTGTTAATTCTCAGTCTTTAGAAGGAACAGGCCAGTTGCCTAAATTTGAGGAAGATCTGTTTAAACTTGAAGGAGATCAATCTTATTATTTAACACCTACCGCTGAGGTGCCGGTTACCAATTTATTAAGAGATGAAATCATTGAGTCCAAGCAACTTCCTATTAAATTAGTCAGTCATACTCCTTGTTTTAGAAGTGAAGCAGGCAGTTACGGTAAAGACACTAAGGGTATTATGCGATTGCACCAATTTGAAAAAGTTGAATTAGTTCAGGCGGTAGAGGAGGGAGATTCTGAAGAGGCATTAGAAGAACTTACCACTCACGCAGAGTCCATTTTAAAAAAATTGGAAATTCCTTACAGAGTTGTCTTGTTGTGCACAGGAGACTTGGGGTTTGCGTCAGCTAAAACTTATGACTTGGAAGCTTGGGTACCTTCTCAAGATACTTATAGAGAAATCTCTTCTTGCAGTAATTTTAGATGCTTTCAAGCAAGGAGAATGAAAGCAAGATGGAAGAATCCGTCTAATGGAAAAACTGAATATCTCAATACAATTAATGGTTCTGGGCTTGCCTTAAGTAGAACACTATTGGCATTGGTAGAAAATTTTCAGCAAAAAGATGGTTCAATAACCATACCAGACGCCTTAAGAGATTACTTTAAGGCTGACAGCATAAAACAAGAATAAGCTAAAGATAATACTCAAGAACAAGGGTTTTTGAATTATTTAAGGGGTGTTCTGCCGTAAAACTTAGAATAGTAAATTTATTCATAATTTTTTAAATACTTCACACATTTTTAATGTTTTAGTTTTCTAAAAGGTGTATGCTTCACTCTAGTTTTTATTATATAAATGACAAGAAATTTTAATAATATTTCGGTTTCTCTACAGTGCATTAAGTCACATGTACTTTCTGCGCAACTTTTCTTTCCCGTACTATATTCATCAATAAAATAATTGGGGTCAATTCAATGAATAGTTTTCTAAAATATATTTCAATAATTACAACCGTAACTTTTGTAAGTTTTCAAGTTCTTTCTGATGCAGCAACAACCTCTGGAATGAGTGGTTCTGTAAACGTGGGAGGTGCTACAGTAGAAGCGGTTCACACTCCAACGGGTATCAGTAAAAGAACTACAGCAGGAGTTTCAGGGAATTTTTCCTTATCTTTCTTGCCTTTAGGAGGTCCTTACACAGTAACTGTATCTTCCGCAGGATATAACGATGAAAAGTTAACGGGCCTTTATCTTAATTTAGGGGACCCAGCTAAATTTTCTGTAATTCTTTCGGGTTCTACCTCTGCAGATGAAGTAGTCGTTGTAGGTCAGTCAATTTCAGGCTTTAGAATGGGTACAAGTACGGTGATCTCTAGGGGTCAAATGGACGGAGTTCCTACAATTAACAGATCGGTTGCAGATTATGCAAAATTTGATCCGAGAGTTTCAGTAAATGGAGGAGTCGGACGTGATGCTCAAATAAGTATCATGGGAGCAAACAATCGCTTTAATGATTTCACTATCGATGGCGTAAGCTTCAATGACCCCTTTGGATTAAATGCTAACGGTTTTGGAACCATGAGAAACCCAATAAGCATGGATTTTGTTCAACAGATGTCCATTGAGATTACTCCTTTTGATGCTTCAAGAGGAAATGCTACTGGCGGCATGATTAACGTCGTTACAAAATCAGGAACCAATGATTTCCACGGAAGTGCTTATTATTCACAAAGAGATGAATCTAACGTAGGTGACTATGATGGAAAAGGCTTCCCTACTTTTGAAGAAGAAGTAATGGCCTTCACTTTGGGTGGCCCAATCATACAAGACAGGCTGTTTTTCTTTATAGGATATGAAGAAAATGAGAAGGCATTGCCAGGTTTGTTCGGAACTGTGGATAGCGGTGCAATGAATACAGCTGAAACTCTAACAACGGCTTTAGCCGAAGAAATACGACAATACACAATTGCTAATTA
>Ga0302122_10002302_pt1 | contig 11954 bp, 7 predicted proteins | sample CB21_SCM_MG_FD_203115 | JGI IMG/M metagenome (GOLD analysis project Ga0302122, IMG submission 203115) | Marine microbial communities from Western Arctic Ocean, Canada - CB21_SCM | ecosystem: Environmental > Aquatic > Marine > Oceanic | place: Canada: Western Arctic Ocean | collected 2017-09-28
CCTGGACCCCGTCGAAGGCGGCCTCGAGCGCGGCCCCGGGGCGTACGTCGCCGCGCATCGCCGCCGCGCGGCACGTCACAAAGGCGTCGACGGCCGCCGCGCACGCGTCCGCGCCCGGGGTCGCCTGCTTCTTCGGCTTCGGCCGCTTCTTCGGCCGCGCGGGCCGCGCCGACGACATGCCGGCGACGAGCGCGTCGACGGCCTCCGACGACGGGAGCGGCGGTGGCGCGCGCCGCGGCGCGTCCTCCCGCCGGCGCTTCTTCTTCTCCTGCTTGCGCGGCGGCCGCGGCGGCCGCTCGACCGCGGGCCCCGTGTCGACGGCGCCGGGTCGATGGCTCACGGCGCCTTTGTTCGATTTTTTTGCCGGTCTGCGCGGCTCGGCGGGTTCGACCGAGCCGCCTTGCAGCTTTTGTAGCGCGCGGAAGCGGCTCACGGCGCCCTTGCTCGATTTCTTTAGCTGCGGCTCCGGCGCAGCACTCTCTTGCCCCATGGAGTCCAGGAGGCGCTGCAGCTGGGCGTTATCGTTGTGGACGAGGCTTTTCTGCATGTCAGCATCCGTCGCATCCGTCATTGCGATCGATGCTGGCCCTCCGCACCTCTTTTACTTGCTTTGAGTCGCCCACAGAGCAAAAAGACGAAAGCGTGGTCGCGACGATAAAACTTTAGCGTGCTTGTCACGGGTCTGCACAGCGATCGCTGCTGCGATCAATGGGCGTGGTGCGCTCGGATGGGCGATAAAATAAGCTCGATCTGGTCACTCGGGGTACGGGTTTTAACGTACGGGTTTTCCAGACTTGACTACCGAAGCGCTTGACGTACGTCCCTGCGCCCGGCAGCGACCGTGAGCACATCTTCCTGGACGCTTGTGTCCCGACCTCGACCGGCCAGCCACATTATCTCCCGCTTAAGCACTCCAGAGCATTTCAAGAGAGCTCCTCCTCCAAGGAGAGCTCCTCCAAATGGCCGCCACGGCCTCTCCCATGCACAACCCAGCGCCGACGCCGCAGCTGCCAAAAATTCCGTCGCCGACGAAACTCGTCGAGGGCCTCAGCCGCGAGCAGACGGCTGGCGTAGTTTTTGCTGTGTTTGTCGCCGTCAAGCTCGGCCTCGGGCCGGCGTTCGCGCAGCTCACGTGTGTGGCGCTGGGGCTCGGCGTGTTCCGCGTGGCGCGGACGGTCGTGGGGCTCGACGACCAGGGCGCGTTCCAGACCGGCTTCGCAGCGGCATCGGCGCTCGCGTTCGTCATCGCCTGCGTCGGGACCGGTGCCGCGGACGCGGTCGGTCTGCTCGCGCTCGCGGCGGCGGTCAGCAAGCCGCCCCAGTCCTCCTTCACCGGCAACGCCCTAAAGAATGTTGTGAAGGACGAGCGGAAAGCGACGCGCGGGCCGAAGCCGCGGGACTTCCTGAGCCGGCTGCAGCGCAAGTTCAGCTCGGCCGTCGACGACTTCTTCGCCACGCTGCAGGACCGGGCCGCGGACGTGCGCTTCTACGACTGCGACCTTTTTATCGCGTGCCGGGTGACGCCGCCGGGCGCCGAGCCCATCTGGCTCGTCGGTGCATTCTACCGCTGGCATAATGCGAACGCCCTCGCGGTCTACGTCAACAAGTGGCTCGCGGACTTCGCGGCGGCCCACGCCAACGCTGCACGCCGGCGGGGCGCGTCCCAGCAGATGCTGATACGCGTCCCGCCGGGCGCGCGCGCCGGCCAGCGGTCCCGCGCGAACGCGCCGCGCGGCGAATCGATCGAGTTCGTCGTGCCCAACGGGGCGGCGGCCGGAGACGTGATCGTGGTCGCCTACTGATTTCCCCTTTGTGACTAATATCTGAATTGTGTTACCCGGGCAGATACTTCGAGCGACAGGGCACGCGCTTTCGCAGCGCGCGATAGTGGCCGCCGAACTCCCGCGCGTCGAAAGCCGCGACATCGGCCACGTGGAGCGCCTTCTCCGCCGCCGGCGTGCCGCTCGAGTGGCTCCGCGCCTCGGCGCCGCCCGCACCGAGGCATTTGATCCGCGCCTTCGGGTGGCGGCGCAGGAAGAAGCCGGCCGGGCCATACCACTTGTGCCAAGAATATTCGGCGAAGATGTGCAGCCCGAGCGGGTACGGTGCCTTTTGGAGCATCCCGCAGAGGCCGGCTTCGGCGCTCCGGTAGGCTCGCGCGCGCGCTCGCGTCACATTCAGGCTCGCGAACCAGTCCTCGCGGATTCCCCAGTTGTTCTGCCCCGCGCCGAGCTGAAACGTGGGGTTGTGCGTGCACTCCGCGCCGCGTTTGTGGTACTCGTACCCGGACGCGACGGCCTTGTAGGGGTCCCGCGCGACGACGGCGTACGGCTTGCACGCTTTACGTTTGATGGGAAAGCCGGGGTGGAAGATGCACGCCGGCCGCCGGCAGCGCGCCAATGAACGTCTGGCCGACGACGATCTGCTCGTGATCGTCATGGCTCGCGGCGTTCGCGAACTTTGCGCCGGCGGCGAGGGCGAGAATGCAAAGCTTCGAAAACGTCATGTTTGGTCGCGCGTACGATTGGTAGTCTAAAGCCGCTTAAGGCTACAAGTGTGCGAATACTGTTTCAGCGGTTCCCGTGAGCTGACTCTTTCTGCAGGGGTCTCTGGTGTAAGGCGTGTACCGACCTTCGTTTGTTTTAGTATGTAGTTGCCTCCTCGCGCGGGAAGTAGTGTCCCAATAAGGTCTGGCAAATCTAGCGTGTGCTTTGAAACCAGAAAGACCAACAGGACTCTTCACACGCTCCTCTATCAGCTCTAGGACACGCCTGGAGGATTGGCGAGCAGATTTTCTGAAATCGTGTGCGTTCTAGACCGCGCGGGGAAATCGAATGCACACACTTTCAGCTTAGGACCTAACTAGCCGCCGGCTTGCGTCTACGCGCTGGTGCGGGGGGCGCCGGAGCCCCGAAAGCTGCACCCAAGTACGCGGCGGCCGCAGACAGCTTCTGCGACGCCATGTCGGACACGGAAGAGTAGGCGCCGTCGCCCTTAGCATCCGCGGCGGATGTGTAGGGCTGGCGCCGCCGCGCCGTCCGCGGCACCGGCTTCGACCGCGTCCGCGACGAGGTCGGCCGCGGCCGCGACGAGGTCGGCGGCGGCGGCGGCGCGTCAGCCTCGCGAGGCGCCGGCTCCTGGCGCGGCGCCGGCTCGGCGGGCGCCGGCGCCGCGGGAGGCGCGCTGACCACGGGCGGCACGCTCGAGCTGCGCCGCTGCGCCCGCTGGTCGGCGATGAGTTGGCGCCCGAGGTTCGCGAGCTGCGCGCTCGATAGGCCGTCCGTCCCGACGGCCTCGGTCGGCGGCGCCGACGAGCCGCGGCGCCGCGGCGCGCGGCGGCGAGTTGGGGCCGCCTCGTCCTTGAACTCCTCGGCGCCCTCGACAGGGCGGCTCGGGCGCCGCCGCCGCCGCCTTGTGTCGTCCCACGGGACCTCGAAGTCCTGGGACGCCCGCCGGGACACGACGCGCGTCGGCGCCGCGCGGCCGCGCCGGACCCTGCCGTCCCGGCCGAGGCGGCCCTCCTTCTTCATCTGCTGGCGCATCGTCGTCTTCCGCACGACGAGGCCGTCCTGTGCCGCCGCGCCGGTAGTGTCGTTCCGCCGGCGGTGCCGCGCCACGATGCCGTCGTAGCTGTAGTCGTGGGCGTTTTGCGGGTGGTTGGTGTCGGCGGACCGCTCGCTGCGCTTCGTGAGGTAGCCCTCGAGCGCACCATCCCGGGCATCGAAGCGGCTCTGCTGGACCTTGGGCTTGCTTGTGAGGAGGGTGGACATGTGTGCGGCTGTGTGACCGCCGCACGGGGGCTCTTTGGACAGTGTTCTGGCAGACAATATGGGTTCTTTGAGATTTTGCGTGGACGAAGCTTGCGGGTTTTGTGAAACCCGTCTACAGTAATAACTCTATTAAAATTTACTCTAAAACACGCTGATGTCCCTAGCAATCGAAGCCCACAACTCATCACGGAACTCCTTCTGCCCGGAGAGTCCGCGCAGTAAGCGCACAGGATGTGCCGCACAGCCAAAGCGATGCACACAGTGTTACTCCTGACAGCCCTCCATGCTGTGCCAGCGCTGCGCGCAAGTCGCACACAGCTCACACGCGTGCATCGCACACCGCGCACGAGCCTCTCCGCAACCCCACGGTACACCCGGGACTCGTTCCCGTCCGACCTCGCGGCGACGGACCGCGAGCAAGCGACTCGGGCGGTGGAGTCCACGAGCGCGCTGCCGCCGGAGCTCGTGCAGCTCGGCACCGGCGCGCTTTTGGCCTACGTGATTTACCTCGGCCCCGACTGGGTCCTGGCGCCGCTGGGCTGGGAGACGAACGTCCGGCCGGGCCGCGCCGCGACCGACGCGCTGGGCCGGGCGCTGGATAGTAACTCGACGTTCGCCCGCGAGCGCGCGGCCGGCTTCGACGCGCCCCCGCCCCTGGCCGTCGTCGGGGCCGTGGTTGTTCTATTCCTCGGCCTGGGCTTCGGCGCCGAGGCGGCGCTCTGCGACGCGCTCGGCTCCTCGACCACGTACGTGGGGGCCTGGGCCGCGACCTTCTGCATCGCGGGCTCGGTCTACGAGGTCGGGCGGCCCGCGACGCTGAACCGGGAGGAGGCGCAGGAGGAGGCGACCCTCGACGACGCATTCGCCGACTTTGCGGAGCGGCGCTTCGAGCTGGCGCCCACGGCGGCCATCAACGTGATCGAGGTGACGAGCGCGTTCCGGCGGTCCGCACGCGGGAAGACCTCGAAGTACCGGTCCGCGGAGGCGTCCGTGGCCGACGTGCAGATCGAGCGGCTGGCCAAGCGGTGGTACCGCGAGCGCGGGGGCGTCGTCACGACGAGCGGCTTCCTCAAGGGCTTGAAGCTATCGGAAGAGCCAGACGTTTTTCGATGATGGTGTGCTATTGCTTTGGCGCGTGTAAACGACGCCATGTTAGTTTAAAGTAATGCTGTCGAGAAAACCCGTACAATGAAACCCGCGTCCTAAAAAGTCCCAATTAGCGCTATAGCGTCAGCCACGCTATTCAGGCGATAAACGGCCAGCACGTTGTCTGCTCCTTAGGCTCAGAACCACGGGTTATAATACAACGCCCGGATCGACCCAGAATTCCACCGCTCCAGCAAGCTTTTGTAGTGCTCTCTCAAGGCAGTGGACAAATACAAGTAGTACTCTCTCAAAGCAGCAGTGGACAAATAAAATGGCCACATTCGTGCGACCACCGACGGAAGCATTAATTTGCAGCCTCGTGCCCGCGCACGAGCTGGCGGACTGTGGCCTCGTCAAGAGCGCGTTCTCGACGCCGGCGCCGGGCGACCTGCCCGTCGCGCAGCGCATGCGCGCCGCCTACTGGCTCAAGCACGCCTACGACACCGGCGACGGCGAAGCCGAGAAGCGGTCGGCGCGGCGCGCGCTGCAGCGCGCGGCCGCGCACGCGCCGCACGGCGCGCTGCTCAGGCACGAGTGCGCGTACATTTTGGGGCAGCTGCGCGACGCGCGCGCGGCCCCCGCGCTCGAGGCCATCCTCTGCGACACGGGCGAGGACGCCATGCTGCGCCACGAGTGCGCCGAGGCGCTGGGCGCCATCGGCGAGGGCGACGCGGTGCTGGCGCGCCTCGCGGCCGACGCCAGTGAAACGTTCGTCGTGCGCCAGACCTGCGAGATCGCGCGCGGCTTCCTCCGGTGGCGGAAAGAGGGCGGCGAGGGCGTCGCGCCGGTCGCCTGCGCGTGCATGCTCAGTCCCTTCAACAGCCACGACCCCGCGCCGCCGGACCCGGCCCACGAAAAGTGGACCTGCGCCCAGCTCGAGGCCAAGCTGCGGGACGACACGGCGGACACCTTCGAGCGCTACCGGTGCATGTTCTCGCTGCGGAACCGGGGGGGCGAGGCCTGCGTGCGCGCGCTGGGCCGGACGCTGCAATTGGACGCCTCCAGTCCGTTGTTGCGGCACGAGGTCGCGTTCGTGCTCGGCCAGCTCCAGCACCCTGCCAGTCTGGAGTACCTCGAGGCGTCGCTGCGGCGGAAAGGCGAGCACGCGATCGTCCGGCACGAGGCCGCGGAGGCCGCCGGCGCGTTGGAGGGGTGCTGGGCGGCGTGCGAGGCGCTCCTGGGCGAGTTCCGTTGTGACGCCGACGTCGTCGTGGCGCAGTCGTGCGAGGTCGCGCTGGACGCGGCGGACTACTTCGGGCGGGCGTCCTTCGCCGCGGAAAAGGCGGGGCACTTCAACCTCGCTTCGGACGGGCCGGCCGCGTGACCGCGGCCGTCTCGACGCCCGCGGGCCGCGCAAACGACGGCTTCTCGCCGTTGTGTAGGGGTAAGTTGTGTATGTTGTTTACTCTATCCGAACGCGGTGAGCTGCGATTGCGTGGTGTTTGGGGTGGAGATCAAAGCCGCGGATGCGCGCGGCACCGCAGACGCCGCCGGGCTAGAAACTACGAGTCTTTAAATTTAGACTTGGGGACCTACATGTACTCGGGCGGGACCTTGCCGCCGCCGTCCAGGATGGCCTTGACCAGCGTCGCCTTGGCCTTGGCGCCGTACGCGCGGATCTCCGGGATCGGCACGTCCTCCTCGACCTTTTTGAGCTCCGGCAGGAGCTTGTCGACGAAGGGTTCGACGTCCTTCGCGTCGCAGACGAGCTTGCACATGTTGTCCACGACCACGCAGCACTTGCGCTTCGTCTGCACGTCGCGGTCGCGCAGGCCGCGCCCCAAGACGGGCACGATGATCGCCAGCGTGGGCCGGTCGACCTGGGACACGAAGGTCGTGCCCATGAGCCGGTCGAGCGCCGTCACGTTCTCCTTCGGGTTCGCGTTCGCGCTGATCAGGACAGGCACGATGGGCTGCACGTCGGGGTTGTGGATCACGGTGCAGCACTCGCCGAGGCACGCCTTCGCGGCCTTCTTGACCTCGGGCTTGGTGTCCCACATGTTCTCCGTGACCTTGGGCACGACCTCGGGCAGCAGCTGGCCGATCTGCGTCGGCGCCGTGTGGGCCAGGATACCTAATAACTTCAGGCAGCCGACCTTGGTCTTCCAGCTGATCGTCGCCATGCCGGCGAAGAGGAAGGGGAGGAGCGTCGCGGCGGCGTAGGGGTTGACCTTGGTCACGAAGTCCGTGAGGCAGGCGTCCACCGCCACGGCCACGGTCTTGACCTTGTCCTCGAAGCGCTCAATGAGCGCGGGCAGCACGAGGAGCATGTAGGGCTCGAAGTGCAGGCCCAGTTTGGTGTGGAGCGCATGGCAGACCAGGACGGCGCCTTCCCTAGCCGCGACGTTCTTGGGCTCGCCCAGCGACGCCATGACCTTCGCGGGGAGGGCCATGGACATGATGCTCGCGACGCCGCCGGCCTCGATGCCGGCCGCGAGCTCCGCGGCGGCCGTTCCTCTTGCTTCGCTCGTCTCCTCGGACGTCGCCTTGGCGTAGAGCGCGGTCAGCGCTTCGAAGGCCGCCATGGTGCGTGGCCTGCGCGCGAGGTGCGGGGTGAGTGTGGCGCGTTGTTTTGTCATGTAGCGGTACGGCGTGGCCGCGTGGGGCTGGCGGTGTGTGCGGTGCGTGTGCAGCGTGCGCTCGGCCCTGCACCGTACGCGCGCGTACGCAGCGAGATTACACACGAATTATCGCCTGGCAATATTTATTGCGTAGCTGCGTGCAGTCACCCGCGCGCGCCACGTTTCGTCGTTTGTGGCTGTCATATATCGAAGAGACCACCAGTTTTGAGACACAGCTATTCGCCTATTGCTTTTCGTACAGCGCGCGCAATGTCACCCGATGTCTGTGTCGCCTAAAACGTACACGTCGTGCGGGGTCAAAAAAAGACGGCACCTCGACACCAATGGGAGCGGTGCGCCATCTTGTAGGAAGGTTCCAATCGCGCCACACAGGATTGAGGTGTTTGGTCAACTTTTGGCGCGGCGCATCAAATCGCTGCGTTGCTGCATTGCAACTTTGAACGCGCGCTAGAGCTGTGTGCAAGACACAGCTTTACGTTGCCTCCGCAGCGGTCACAGCCGCAGAGGTGAGTTCTGCAGTCCTTCGCGCGAAACCGCAGCAACGCAAGTTGCAAGCGCAGCTCTCCGGCAGGAACTTCAAATTTGCGGGCGCGCGCGGGGTTGCAACGCAGCGGTAAGCACGGATCGTCGGCCTTGTGTTGGAGAGCCGCACCGGTACGGCTGGCCGACCCAAAACCGCAGCGCACGGCGTTTCATAGCTTAACGTGGACGCGCCGCGCAGGCCTTGCAACAGGCGCCTCGGCCGCGCGACGATACTTCTGCTCGTCGCGGCGGTGCTCCACATCACCGCGGCACGAGGCATGCGGCCCCGGCGCGCGAACATGTTTTTGGCGCGGGCCGCGCGGCCGGCGGTGGTCCGACCAACGCGCCGCTGGCTCCAGACGAAACTTGTAGAAAGGAGCCGCCGGGCCCTCGAGAAGCGGGGCGGCCGGCACGCGCTGGCGACGAGCGCCGACGTGCCGCCGGACCCGTCGACGTACGCGCGGGTCGCCCTGATTTTAGAGGACGGCAGCGTCTTCGAGGGCAAGTCCTTCGGCGCCGAGCCGCCGGCGGGGGGCACGTTCGCGGAGGTCGTCTTCCAAACGGGCATGGTCGGCTACGCGGAGGCCCTGACTGATCCTTCTTACAGGGGCCAGAGCCTGGCCATGACCTACCCCATGATCGGGAACTACGGCGTGCCCGACAACGCGGAAAAGTGCAAGATCCAGCCGTTACTGCCACGCCGGAGCTTCGAGTCCAATTCGATCCACGCGGCGGCCATCATCTGCCAGGACTACTCGAACCACTTCAGCCACTGGGAGGCGACCCAGAGTTTAGGGCGGTGGCTCAGCGACCAGGGCGTGCCCGGCGTGACGGGCATCGACACGCGGCGCCTCACGAAAGTCCTAAGGGAGCACGGCAGCATGGTGGGGCGCATCGTGAAGCTCGGTGAAAAAGACGCTTTACCGGCGACGCACGGTACCGTAGAGGAGGCGGCGACGCTCCGCGCCCGCCACCTGGTGGAAGAGGTGTCCATCACGGAACCGATCGTGTACAAGGCCCAAAACGAGAAGCTCAGCATCATAGCCGTCGACTGCGGCATGAAGGCCAACATGGTCCGGGAGTTCAATCGGCGGGGCGTCACGGTCACGGCCGTGCCCTGGGACCACGACTTTTCGGCATTGTTAGATAGGGCCGACGGGCTCTTTGTGTCCAACGGCCCCGGCGACCCGGAGCAGTGCTCCTTGACCATAAACCACTTGCGGAACGCCTTGGAGAGGGAGGGCGACGCGCTGCGCCCGATCTTCGGCATCTGCTTAGGCAATCAGTTGACCGGATTGGCGTGCGGGGCCTCGACCGTCAAAATGCCCTTTGGGAACCGGGGCCAGAACCAGCCCGTGTTGGATGCGCTGCAGCCGGGCGCGTGCATGGTCACGTCGCAGAACCACGGGTACGCGGTGGATCCTACCAACTTGCCGGACGGCTGGCAAGCGCTTTACACGAACGCGAATGATCTGACGAACGAGGGTTTAGTGCATTCCTCAAAGCCCTTCTTCACGGCCCAGTTCCACCCGGAGGCGCACGGCGGGCCTACCGACGCCTCCTATTTGTTCGACGTGTTCACGGACTCCTGCTCGCGGTACAAGGCCGCGCGCGTCGACGGCCGGGCGGTAGACAAGGCGTTGAATTGGCCCAAGACCATCCACTATCGGACGCCGCCGGCCTTCCCGAAGAAGGTGTTGTTACTGGGCTCGGGCGGTTTAAGCATCGGCCAGGCCGGCGAGTTCGACTACTCCGGTACGGACCGGCGTCCTATTTTCGCCGATGATTTCACGAACCATGCACCACTCTCACACTCCGGTGCGTGATGAAACATGTGGAAACCGGCGGCTTAGAACCCCGCGCGGTAGGATGAGGCTCACCATACACACACGTCCAACGCCTAAACACGTAGAACCGTTCCCGCACAGGCGCCCAGGCCATCAAGGCTTTGAAGGAGGAGGGCGTCGAGGTCATCCTGATGAACCCGAACATCGCCTCCGTCCAGACGAACGTGGATCCGAACCAATCCGCGGAACAACGAAAGCAGGACAAGGGCGCGGCCGACCGCGTGTTCTTCCTGCCCGTGACGCCGGATTATGTGGAAGCGGTGCTGGAGAAGGAGAAGCCCGACGCGATCTTGATTTCCATGGGGGGCCAGACCGCTTTAAATTGCGGCATCGAGCTGGACCACGCCGGCATCCTGGCCAAGCACAGGTGCCGGGTGTTAGGTACGTCCATCGAGACGGTCATCGCCACGGAGGATCGGCAGATCTTCAAGGACAAGTGCGCGGAGATCGACGAGCCCTGCGCGAACTCCTTCGCCACGGCTTCCGTTGCGGAAGCGTTAGAGGCCGGGGACAAGGTCGGGTACCCGCTCATGGCGCGCGCGGCCTTCGCTTTGGGCGGGTTGGGCTCGGGCATCTGCGCGAACGCGGACGAGCTGCGGACGCTGGCCACGAAAGCTTTAGCTGTCTCCCCCCAGCTGCTCATCGAGAAGTCCATGCTGGGCTGGAAGGAGGTCGAGTACGAGGTGGTCCGGGATCAATTGGATAACTGCATCACCGTGTGCAACATGGAGAACTTCGACCCGCTCGGGGTGCACACCGGCGATTCCATTGTCATTGCGCCTTCGCAAACGTTAAGTAACGAGGAGTACCACATGTTGCGGTCGGCGGCGTTACGCGTGGTGCGCCATTTGGGCATCGTGGGCGAGTGCAACATCCAGTACGCGTTGCACCCCGAATCCCTGGAATACTGCATCATCGAGGTGAACCCGCGGCTGTCGCGGTCGTCCGCGTTGGCGTCCAAGGCCACGGGCTACCCGCTGGCCTTCGTGGCGGCCAAGCTCTCCATGGGCGTCACTTTACCGGAGCTAAGAAACACGGTCACCGGCGGAGCCACGATCATGGGCTTCGAGCCGGCTTTGGACTACTGCGTGACGAAGATCCCCCGATTCGACCTGGGCAAGTTCCAGGGGGCGAACCGGGTCCTGGGGAGCGCCATGGCTTCGGTCGGGGAAGTGATGGCTATTGGGCGGACCTTCGAGGAGAGCTTCCAGAAGGCGTTGCGCATGGTGGACCCCTCGCATCCCGGCTTTGAGCCCATCGACGGTGTTGCGTCTTCAGAGAGTGACTTGGAGGCGAAGATCAAGGTGCCGACGGACCGGCGGGTCTGGGGCATCGCCGAGGCGCTGTACAAACAGCAGGGCTGGGACAAGCACCGGGTGCGAGACCTGTCGCAAATCGACGACTGGTTCCTGTCGCGTTTGGAGAACATTGCCGCCGTCGGGAGGGACACGGAGAAGTGGGCTTGTCTCGGCACTTTGATCAAGAAGGGGGACCCCGCGGCCACCCAATTACTACGGGAAGCGAAGCAGCTCGGCTTCGCGGACGAGCAGATCGCGAAGCTGTGCGGTTCTTTAAGTGATGACGACGTGAGGGCGTGTCGGAAAGCATTAGGTGTAATCCCGCGCGTCAAGCAGATCGACACGTTGGCGGCGGAGTACGCCGCGGAGACGAACTACTTGTACACTACGTATCATGGCGATGACGACGATAGTACCGGTGTTGATACGGGGGGCACCCTTGTACTTGGTTCTGGACCGTACCGCATTGGGTCTAGCGTCGAGTTCGACTGGTGTGGTGTCTCTGCCATGCGCGCGTTAAGAGGTTCTGGCACGAGAGGCGTGATGATCAACTGCAACCCGGAGACCGTTTCTACCGATTATGACGAGTGCGACGCCTTGTACTTTGAAGAATTAAGTAAAGAACGGGTCATGGACGTGTACGACAAGGAGAACATCGACACGGGCTGCGTCATCAGCATGGGCGGCCAGATCCCCCAGATGCTCGCGGGGCCCATGCATGCTGCTGGTGCTACTATTCTAGGCACGCATCCCGACATGATCGACGCCGCCGAGGACCGGTACAAATTT